>WNFB01005171.1_pt1 | contig 11645 bp, 9 predicted proteins | sample 5400501 | NCBI WGS metagenome assembly WNFB01 (sample SAMN13153341, study PRJNA577476) | soil metagenome | isolation source: 200 cm saprolite under Douglas fir tree site 2 hole 1 | place: USA:California | collected 2015-04-18 | reverse complement strand
TTCCGCAGCGGGCGCTCCCTTCTGCTGCGGCGCGTACTTGGAAGCGCACTTGGCCTGAAGTTGCTTGGCGTGAAACACTCCGTCACGTCCAAAGCTGCCATCGGCCAGGGCCTGCGAGTCGTCCTTGAAAGTATCCGGCGGTGCCTCGGTGCCGCTGTAGACCACCGGTAGGGTCTGGTCCTGCTCCACCAGTATGAACTCTACACGGGTGCCGGTACGCCGGATCGAGCCTGCCACGACGTTACCCGCTACGCGAAGACGCTTGGTATAGGCGCTGTCGCCCATGCCGCGCAGTTCTTTGATCGTGACGTAATAACTCTTGCTTTCCTGTACACCGGTGTACGCGAGGTATCCGAGCGCGAGCAGGATGACAACCGTGGCAGAGCCGAATTTCAAGTACTTGCTGGTTTCCTTGGACATACTCATACCCCGAAGCTATGAGCAAACTTTATCTGCTCGGTGGGCCGGGGTCAAGCTGTGTCAACCCGGTAGGATGAACCCCAGCTCGGGATGAGGCTTCAGAGATTTAGGGCGACCAAACTGACCGACTCTCGCTTCAATTTCCATTATCTTGCTCCCGTGCGATATTCTGCACCGCATGTTTTCTCGAGCAACGTATGGATTTGGCTTCGTCCTATGGTTTGCGTCGTGGTATCTGCCGGGATGGTCGCAGGAACGCGCGCCTATACTGGTCTTTCGCTTTACGAATGGGCAAGAACACAAGTTGAGCGAGTACCAGGGTAAAGTGGTCATTCTGAACTTCTGGGCGACTTGGTGCGTTCCCTGTCAGCACGAAATGCCGTTGTTGGCCGCGGCACAGAAGCATTACGGCGATAGAGGCATTGTCGTGATAGGAGCATCAGTGGACGATGAGAAGACCCGCGAAAAGGTGGGGCCATTCGCAACGAAGTACAAAATCAATTTTCCACTCATGTTGAACGCCAACACCGAGAACATGAAAGCGCTGGGCTTGGGAGAGATTATTCCAGCTACGGCTTTTGTGGATAAAGATGGCCGGGTCGCCACCCGCGTACTCGGTGAGTTGTCTAAGTCCGATTTAAATCACCGGATCGAATGGATGCTCGGGAATCGGCGTGGCAAAGGACCTCCTGCGCTGGTCAATAATCTAGGGAAGTGACATTGGGCTAGACGGCTGGTTCCGGGCCCGCAGTGCGTGCGTCCGCACTCAGAACGAGCGCACGTACCCGACAGTGATGAAATAGTCTGCGAAGGCGGCATCTCCCGCCGTGCCCTGTATCTGGTCGGGCACGCTGCGCTTCCGGTTTCGCTGCACGGCGACCGGGATGTTAAGCGACCAGGTATCCTTCCCGCGTTCATATTGGAACCCTGGCTCCACGGAAAGAGCATATCCCGGACGACGGAACCCTAGACTGCCGCCGATCAGATCGCGGACCTTGACTCCCTCATAACGAAGGCCCATCTTGGCGGCTAGTCCCCTGATCTTCGGGACCGGGTAAGCGACGCCCCCATCCGCCAGGTACTGATCGGGTATCGACATAGTCGACGTGAGCGGATTGGGTTTGCGGTTTATTCCCGCCAGCGACGCATTTGGTGTGCCGTTGCTTTCTTGGGGCGTGATCAGATAACTGCCAGACATATATAGAACAGCCTGTTTGGCCCTCTGGTACCCCTGGGTTCCGAAACTGATGCCGTATCCTCCCGCGCCCGGCTGAATCGATTGGTCGACGAATATGGTTTGAGGGCCGTTGACCGTCTGCACTGTATCCGTAGCCCGGTTGTCTCCGGTTGGGAACACCGTGCCGAACGAAAACGCGATGTTGTGCCCGTGTTCACTGGGTGGGCGAATCAGCCAGAACTGGGCCGAAACGCTCATGTCGCCGATGCCATTGCTATGCGAAACCTGGTCGGGAGCGTTTGGGATATGAAGGAACACGTTGAAGAGCTGATGATCGTACGTCCGGGTGGCATTCAAGATCGGCATGCCGACAGTCAGGCTCCACCTAGGATTGAATTTATAAGTCAGGGAGACGTCGAAGAGGTTGATGGAATTCACCACTTCCGTGTCCAGCGAGGCGCGCTGAGTCTGTTCTGTTGTGCCTACGAAGTGACGGTGCGAGTCCTGATGCCGATATCCGACCGAGAGCGCCCAATGATGAGCAGAAAACGGGCCGCCTTCGTCCGCCGAATCTTTTGAAGCGTCGAACGAAATACCCTTCGGATGCGAGGTGCCGCACAACGCGCCAATCACGGGCGCGCTAGATCGTGCGGCCACTCAACCCTAACCCAAAGCCCTCAGCGATGTTATCAACAGTGATGACAGAAAGAACGCAGCGACCCACTTGGTAACCTGAAGTTGCACGGAACCCCCAACAAAGATTGGCGGATGTTAGGGCAGATTACCGAGACGGAACAATAGTGTTTTTGTACTAGAACACGGGCTTTCAGTAATTATTGAATGATCTCGAAACTCAGATTGCCGCCATTCGCATGGTTGCTCAGAAGCTCGATGGCGCGTCCAGCCCAAACGGCCAAATCGGCGGTTCCAGCAAATGAGATGATCATCATCGCGAAGTTCTTAGTCGCTTGGGTGATCATGGCGCGTTCGGAATCACTGGTCGGGCTACCGAACGGCCCGCTACGATCAGCAAAAACCGGCAGGTCAACAATGTTGATCAGATCTTTTCCAATTCCCTTATAGGATTCTCCTGCCTTACCAATCCGGAAGAAAATCGGATTCGTGATTTTGGCTAAGTCGTAAGATCCCACGGGCAAGAAGCTTTCTAGCGATATCAGGTTATTTACGTCCACTAAATTGTTAATGAAGTAAAGCGCTTTGCCGGATCCCAGCCGACGGAAGAGTGCCTCCGCCGATCCCCTGTACCTGGAAGGGTCCTTCCCCAATTTCCTGTACGCTTCTCTGGTGGCGGTAATCTCAGAGTTCGACGCTATATCTTGAGAAGTGAAACTACCGGATACCTGCTCGGCACGGGCGTTCAAGAGCTTTACAAGTGCATCAGACGACTTGCTGACAGTAACCGTACCCCGAACACACGCGACCCGAAGGGTCGGGCAATGTTCCTTGAGTTGAGGATCGATGGAAACGAGCACATCCTGGCCCATTCGTAATTGAATACGGTGGATTTCCAACCACCCGACGAAACCGTTCGGCAACCGCCTACCAGACCCTGCAGGCGTTTTGCCGCACCATAGGCTGTCCCGCTTTGCAACCCCATGCCTGCTGGAATTCCGGCATGTTCTGCATCACACCATTTACGCGGTAGCGTCCTGGCGAGTGCGGGTCGACGCTCACCAGCATGCGGGAGAATTCCGGGCGCCGCTTTTCGCACCACACCCGTCCATAGCCAAGGAAGAGGCGCTGGTCCGGCGTATAGCCGTCGATCTTTTCGCCGCTTTTGCCATCTTGAGCAAGCATCTCGCGCAGTGCCATGAGCGCGATACGCGCGCCGCCGTTATCGGCAGTGTTCTCGCCGAGCGTGAGCTTGCCGTTAAGTTTCAGATCATCGACCGCAACGAAACTACCGTACTCGTCGGCAATGCAGCCTGCGCGCCTCTCAAATTCCTTGCCATCCTGTTCGGTCCACCAGTCGCGCAGATTGCCCTGCGGATCGAACTTTCGCCCCTGATCGTCAAAGCCATGGGTCAATTCGTGACCAATAACAGCTCCGATTCCGCCGAAGTTGATGGCATCATCCATCTGCTTGTCGAAGAAAGGCGGCTGCAGAATGCCGGCTGGAAAGACGATCTCATTTCGCGAGCCGCTGTAGTAGGCGTTCACCGTAGGCGGTGTCATGTTCCATTCTTTCCGGTCGAGCGGCTTTCCGATCTTCGCGATCTGCCGTTTCGATTCGAATTCGTTCGCACGCAGAAAATTCTCGATCAGGTCGCCGCGTTGGATGGTCAGGGAGCTGTAATCCCGCCACACGTCGGGATAGCCAATCTTGTTCCGGATCGCCTGCAGCTTGAGCTTGGCCTGTTTCTTGGTGTCTTCGGACATCCAAGGCAAACCGTGAATATCCTGGTCCAGAGACTTTTCCAGTGCATCGACCATTTTCAGCATGCGCTGCTTGCCTTCCGCACCGAATGTCAGCTCGACGTACTTCTGTCCCAAAGCTTCACCCAAAGCCTGATCGGTGGAATCCACGCAGCGCTTCCAGCGGTCCTGAATCTGCGCCTGACCAGTCAGGGCTTGCTGGAATTTGAAGTTGGTATCGACAAATGGCTTCGCAAGCCAGGGTGCCGCCGAATTCAACAAGTGCCAGCTCACGTAAGTCTTCCAGGCATCGAGTGGCTCGGACTCGATCGTCGCATTCACCTGCTTGAAAAATTCAGGATTCGAGACGTTAAGCTCCGAAAAACTGGGCGCGCCGACTGCGGTGAAATAACGATTCAGATAGAAATTGGAAGCAAGTGTGACCGCCTGGTCCCGGCTCATTTTGTGGTCGCGATTTTTCGGATCGCGTCGCGCGGTTCGATCCATGGAAGCCTTGGCCAGCGCCGTTTCGATGCGCAGTATGGTTTGTGCCGACTCCGCCGCCTGTTGTGGCGACCGGCCTGCGAGCGTGAACATCTGTGTCGCGTAATCGGTCAGATGCTTGCGCATCTCAGCCATTTTGGCATCGTCTTTAATGTAGTAATCGCGGTCGGGGAGTGTCAGCCCGCCCTGGTCCACGTAAGCGATCACCATTTCCGCGTTGTGCAGGTCGGGCGCGGAATAGAAATTGAACAGCGGATTCGGGCCGATGAGATGCACGCGGGCAATGGCATCGACCAGCGCGGTCTTATCTTTCACAGAGGCAACGCGCCCCAGTTCCGGCTTCAATGGGTCGAGGCCCTTGGCATCGACCGCCTTCTCGTCCATGCACGAGTTGTAGTAATCCCCGATTTTCTGCTCGACGGCGCTGCGCCCGGGATTATTCACCGCCGCTTTTTCCAGTATGTCGCGCAGCGTGACCAGGTTTCGTTCATAGAGCTCGGTAAAGCTGATCCATTCCGGCTGGTCGGCGGGAATTTCCGTGTTCTTCAGCCAGTTGCCACAGGCGTACTGGTAGAAGTCGACGCACGGGTTCACCGTTTTGTCGATGTTGTCTATGCTGAAGCCGAGAGCGGCCTTAGCGGCTTGGGCCGGCTTGGCAGCAGGAGCCGGCTGCGCAAAACTGAAAGCGGTCGAAAGCAAAAAGCAGACGAGCAGAAGTCGGGACAAGCGCATAGGCAACCTCGTTTGAGCAGATGGGTGATTTTAGGCTCGTGGGGCTTAGACGGACAAGACATAAGAACGTTAGGACACAAAGGTCAAAAGCTTTACGGCGGAGCTCACGAAGAAGACCTGCGGAGGCCGCAGAGAAGTGCCCTCTCTGTGTTCTCTGCGAGATCTTTGCGAACTTTGCGGTTCAATCTTTGATTTTTCCTGTAGAGATGCAGCTCGCTGCATCTTATATACGACATTTCCAAACTGCGCTCGGAAGCCAATTCCTGAGGACGGCTAGTTCAGACGCTTCCCATTACGCGGCGTATAATTACGTTTTGGAAATCGTAAAGGATAGTGTAGTTATGACTCCCCCGAATAGCGCTCCTGCTTCTCCGATAAACCGCAATACTGGTAACGGTCTCGTGCCCAAGCCACGCGCCGAGTGGATCGATCGCCGCAGGGCCGAGCACACGAACGGCAACCTTTCCCAGATGCACTACGCCCGCAAAGGCGTCATCACCGAGGAGATGGAGTACGTAGCCCGCCGTGAGAAACTCTCGCCTGTGCAGGTTCGCGATGAAGTAACCAGTGGCCGCATGATCATTCCGGCGAACATCAATCATCCAGAACTCGAGCCGATGTGTATCGGCGTCGCGTCGCTCTGCAAGATCAACGCCAATATCGGCAACTCCGCCGTGACTTCGAACATTGACGAGGAACTCAAGAAACTGCACACCGCTGTACACTTCGGCGCCGATACTGTGATGGATCTCTCCACCGGCGGCGACATTCACGAGATCCGCGAAGCTATTCTGCGCCACTCGCCAGTGCCGATCGGCACCGTGCCCATTTATGAAGCCATTACGCGTCTTAAGCGCGTCGAAGACCTCAACGCCCAGGTCATGCTTGAGGTCATCGAGGAGCAGGCCGCGCAGGGCGTGGATTACATGACGATCCACGCAGGTGTGCTTATTCAGTATTTGCCGATGATCGCAAAACGCATTACCGGGATCGTGAGCCGCGGTGGCGCAGTCCTGGCGCAATGGATGGCCTATCATCACAAACAGAATTTCCTTTACGAGCGCTTCGACGACATCTGCAAAATTTTCGAGAAGTACGACGTCAGTTTCTCGTTAGGTGACGGCCTGCGCCCCGGCTGCATCGCCGATGCCAGCGACGAAGCCCAGTTCGCGGAACTTAAGACTCTGGGCGAACTCACAAAGAAGGCCTGGGAGCATGATGTCCAGGTCATGATCGAAGGACCTGGCCATATTCCGATTGACAAGATCCAGGAGCAGGTTGACAAAGAAGTCGAGTACTGCTACGAAGCTCCCTTCTACACACTTGGCCCGCTGGTCACCGACATTGCCCCCGGCTACGATCACATCACGTCCGCGATCGGCGCGGCAATGATCGGCTGGCATGGCGCGTCGATGCTCTGCTACGTGACTCCGAAAGAGCACCTCGGACTGCCCAACGAAAAAGATGTGAAGGACGGGATCATCGCCTACAAGATCGCCGCCCATGCCGCCGATGTGGCTCGTCATCGCCCGGGCGCTCGCGACCGCGACGACGCGCTCAGCTATGCGCGGTATAAATTCGATTGGGAAAAACAGTTCGCGCTCTCGCTTGACCCTGAGACCGCGCGCTCCATGCATGACGAAACCCTGCCCGACGATTACTACAAGGAAGCTGCTTTCTGCTCCATGTGCGGCCCGAAGTTCTGCTCGATGAATTACTCGACCAAAGTTGACGAGTACAACAAGCAGGTGCACGGCCTGGAGAAGAAAGACTACTCGGAGATTGTGGAAAAGCTAGTCGCGCTCAAACAATAGAAACTAATTTGTGAAGCGACGGGCGTCTCAATGCGCCTGTGGTGGAGTCTTTCGTTCCGCTTTCAGTGCGGGATGTAGTCGTCGAGGAGTGGGACTACTTCACCGGCAAACAACAGCAGCCGCTGCTGGGCCGTGTCTGGATTTTCACCGGAGTGCAAAGGGGTAGTCACGCGTACGAGTGCGCCATCGCTGCGGTTCATGCGCATGGAATCAGTGACCAAGTAAAATTTCGCCCAGTACTCACTGGCTACGCCGCGATCGTGGGCCCAATACCAATAGAGCACCAGTTGACGGTCGATTCCTTTTCCGATCACGTAACGATTCGCGGGAAAGGGCACGTGGCTGGGCAGAGAAATCGTGATTCTGGTGGACTCGAGGGGTGACCAGCCGGCGCCGGGCAGACAATTCTTGGGCGAGTGGATGGTGTCACCCGCGCGCTGGGTCGGGAAGTAGGCCATGAACAAGTCGACATACGGATTATTCGCCGAACGGTTTCTATAGACACGCAGCAGGAACTCACCCGGGCCCAGGATATCGAGGATGTCCTTCGGAATGGTCACGTCAGATCCAACCCATCCTCCCAATTCATGAGGAAGGGAAGAGAGCGGCGCACGTGCCGGAAACACTTCGTTGCGGCTGCTGGCAAGGAGAAAAAGCGCGGTGCCGGCCAGCAGGACCGCAGCGACCGCAAATTGCAGCTGAGAGCGCATCACTTCGCTTCCCTATTCTCCCGCCAGAGCAGGCGCAGCAGGTGGTGCAAGATGAAGAGCATGGCGAGCGAAACCACGAAGATCAGCCATCCGGAGAAAGCGTGGAAGAAACCTTCCGCCTTGTCCGGATCCCAGTACTGGACCAGCAGTCCAGTTCCGACGATTCGCAGACTGTTTGCCGCCACGGCGACAGGAACAGCGGCCACAGCGAGCAGAACTCGAATCATTTTCCTAGGCTCAAGTAAGTATCCGTAGATGATGGCCAGGGTGGCGAGAGAAAGTAGAGAGCGGATACCGCTGCAGGCTTCCGCCACTTCCAGGGCCATGTCCGGCAGCATAATGACGTTTCCTTCCCTCAGAACCGGCACTCCGGCAAGTGGCAAAACTGCACTCGCTACCCTGGAGGCCAGGAACTGAAGTGGAAACGTGATCTGGTTGAAAATGATGGCTGGAATGGGAATCATGAATATCAGAAACGCCCACGGAAATAGCAGGGCGCGAAAGAACTTCCATCCCGCGAACAAGACAATAAGGCCCGCGATCACCAGAAGCAGAGAAACCCGGGAGAGAAAAAGTTCCGCCCCGAGCACTCCCACGACCAGCACCGACAGAGCAAAAGCAAGGATGAGAAGCCCCGACCACGAAGGTTGCAAACGAATTGCTGCCAGCCTGGGACGGTCCTGCCAGAGCACGAACAACGAGAAAGCGGGCACAAAGAAGCCGTGCGAAAAGTTTGGATCCTGCCACCACTGCCCGACTAAATGGGCAAGGATGGAGAAATACAACCAGCCGATGAGCAGCAGCAAAGTTCCCGCTTGCCACCAGAGACTACGGTTGGCAGAGGAGTTCCGCACCCGTGTGGTTAACGGTTCAATTTGTGCAATCTGGCTCACGTGGGTTAAAGATATTGAGAGAATATTCGAACTAATCGACGGGCGCAAACTATTGAGTATGCCCGTTCCCTTGCCGGTAACCTGCCCTAATTTGCCTCGATTCGTGCGGTAGCATGAAAAAGGCTGTTGTGGACAATAGATTCCCACCCCAATCCGCTTGCAATTGCCCTAACGTGACCAAAGGACAACAGCGACTTAGAGTTTTGACATCCCAATAATGGCAAAAGTAATGCCGGACTAGTTACCACAAGATAGGTAAAAACTTTCCCTTTTGTGCTGAGTGGTGTAGGTTAAGGGGGGCTATACGTGACTCAGGAAGCTGCATTTGAGTTTTTTCTAAGTTATTGAAAAAAAGACGCAAAGTGGACGGCGTACTGCTTCCTGAACAGAGCGGGAGATGGAATCAGCCGTGCTTCTTGAGGCACTCTGGAAATCCATCCGGTGGAACTGCTCTCGTCCCCCGCTCCGGAAAAGGTCAAATATGGGCAAAGATTCCCCTGAAAGAGCGAATGAGAAGCGAATTGCTCCAGATTCTGAACAGGTGATTGAGATGTTTGTTGAGGCAGTAAGCCCATGTATGCGCGCTGTGGAAGCCATGATCCGGGAGCTGGCCCACAGTGAACTGCCCGTGCTCTTGCTTGGTGAACCGGGCTCAGGCAAGCGGAGTATGGCTCAGAGGATCCATCAAATGTCCCGCCATGAGGGGGAGGTTTTCCGCACCGCCCATTGCGCGACGTTGACAGCGGAACTGTTCCATACAGCATCTGATGGATTGTTCAACCGAGGGACGGTTTTTCTTGAGGAGATTAGCGATTTGACTCCCGACTGCCAGACCAGGCTTTTGGAAGCGCTAACCAAAACTAAGGAGAACGGCCACAAAACATTGGGAGCGCGCTTGATCTGCGGCAGTTCACGCGATCTGGAGGCGGAGGTGAAGTCGGGCCGCTTACGCGAAGACATTTATTACCGCATTAGTGGGATTTGCTTGAGGCTGCCTCCATTGCGCCAGCGCAGGGAGGACATCCCCTCTTTGGTGAGTTTTTTTCTGTCGAAGTATGCTCACGACTTCCGGCGTTCAGTACCTGTGCTGAGCGTCCAGACCCAGCAATTATTCCAGGATTATGCCTGGCCGGGGAACATTCGCGAACTGGAAGACGCCGCCAAAGCCATCGTGGCCCTGGGAGATGAATCGGTTGCCATGGGCGGATTGCGCTCTCTGCTGATGAGATCGGATCGGCCAAATGGAGATCGCATTTCTCTGAAGCAGGCGGCGAAGCAGGCGGCGCGTGCGGCTTCCCGAGAGGCTGAGAAGGAACTCATTCTGAAAGTGCTGACGCGAACACGTTGGAACCGTCGTCGCGCGGCGCAGGAACTACAAATCAGCTACAAGGCATTGCTATACAAGTTGAAACAGATCGGGTATGGAGAATACGGGGCTTCTTAGCTCTCAGGAGAGGCAATGAAGAGGAAGACCGCAATCGGGATGGCGCTGCTGGTGAGCGCTCTCTCAACGGGTGCTTGGGCGCAGGCTGGCGCCAGAGATGAAAAAGGCAAAGACAAAGCAAAACCTTCACAGCCCTCACAAGGGCAGAGCGCACCAGCACCGGTAGCGAGTCCCGACTATGTTATCGGCCCCGAGGACACGCTGCATATTTCGGTGTGGAAAGAGCCGGATTTGACAGCAACACTTCCCGTGCGACCGGACGGCAAAGTATCGATGCCTCTGCTCAATGACGTGCAGGCTGCGGGATTGAAGCCAATGCAATTGGCGGACTCGATCACAGAGAAGCTGAGGAAATACATCGCCGATCCCAGAGTCACGGTGGTGGTCACGGCGATGAACAGCCAGCGAATATATGTGCTGGGCGAAGTCTTACATACCGGGGCCATGCCGCTCATCCCTGGCATGACCGTATTGCAGGCCCTGGCCAGCGCTGGGTTCACCCAATTTGCCAATACCAAGGGAATTTACGTCCTGCGGGTGCAGAACGGCAAACAGCAAAAGATTCCGTTCAACTACAAGCAAGTGATCAAGGGCGAAGCAACGGAACAGAACATCATCCTGAAACCCGGAGACACGATTGTCGTCCCATAAGGAACTCATGATGAAAATGCGGCAAAAAACCTTGATGATGATGTTGCTGACGCTGCTGTGGGGAGCGGCCCGGGCGCAGACCGATTCAGGGCAGCAACCCGCCAGTAGCAGCCAGCAGCCTGCCGACACAGCTCAGCCACCCGCGGCAACTCCACCGCCTGCCTTCGGGCAGGACAATCCGCCAGCGCAGGCCAATGAGAATCCGCCGCTTTCGGGCTTAGACCAGGCGGCCTTGGAGCCCAATATCGCGCCCCGGAGTTTCCTCCTCCCCGGTCTGGAGGTAAGCGAGTCCATGGATTCGAACATTGCCGGGCAGACGGGAAACGCGTCCATACACTCGGTCACGCGCGCCATCGGCAGCCTTACTCTACAACGGTTGTGGCGCCGTTACGATCTGGCGTTGAACTACCTAGGGGGAGCAGCAGTCTACGGCAGCCGAAATTTCGGTACTAATGCAATTCACGACTTGAACGCAGATATGAAGATCCTCTGGCGGAGGGGCCAATTGTCTCTTCGCGACTCATTCAGCTACCTGCCAGAGGGGTCCTTCGGAGGTGGTGCGTTCGGAGGCGCGGCCGGAGCTCAACTCGGCGCGGGCGGCATCGGCAATGGATTTCTGGGTGGCGGAGTATTCGGCCGCTCGAACCTTGACTTTTTCGGAGGGGGACAGTTTGGCTCGCTTGGCCAGGAACCGCGCATTTCTAACGTCGGCTTGGCGGATATTGTTCAAAGTCTGACACCGCGTTCCTCCGTGACTGTGGCAGGAGCTTACGGACTCGTGCACTTCACCAGCAACGACCTGGGCTTGATCGAGAGCCGACAGGTGACCGCGCAAGCCGGCTACAACTACACGCTCAGCCGCCGCGATCAACTTGCATTGGTGTACGGCTATCAAGATTTCCACTTTCCCGGCGGCGGCGGGAA
>WNFB01005944.1_pt1 | contig 11647 bp, 10 predicted proteins | sample 5400501 | NCBI WGS metagenome assembly WNFB01 (sample SAMN13153341, study PRJNA577476) | soil metagenome | isolation source: 200 cm saprolite under Douglas fir tree site 2 hole 1 | place: USA:California | collected 2015-04-18 | reverse complement strand
CGTTCCGGATATCCGCCTGTTCTTCGATAGCGACGTTCGGTTCCTGGAGCAGTTCCGATGATCGTCTCGCGGCGCTGGCTCGAAGCGCTGCTCGGCCGCCCCCTCGAGGGAAAGGACATCGCCGACCGACTGGCTCGGCAGGTCGCGCCGGTCGACGCCGTCGTTCCCATCCACCAGGACTTGCGCGAGGTGCTCGTCGCGCGCGTGCTCGAGGTGCGCCAGCACCCCAACGCAGACCGGCTTACCCTCTGCCTCGTCGACGCGGGAGGCAGTGCGCCCCTCGAAGTGGTCTGCGGTGCGCCGAACGTGCAGGCGGGGAAGGCCTATCCGTTCGCGCCCGTCGGTGCGACGCTGCCGGGCGGTCTGAAGCTCGAGCGCCGCAAAATCCGCGGCGTCGAATCGAACGGCATGCTCTGCTCCGCGAAAGAGCTTGGCCTCGGCGTCGATCAAGCGGGCATTCTCGAGCTCCAGACCGACGCTCCGCCGGGCACGCCGTTCCTCGAAGCGATTCCGGTCGCCGACGAGCAGATCGTCATCGACGTGTCGGCGAATCGTCCGGATCTGCTCTGTCACAAGGGCGTTGCTCGCGAGCTGGCGGTGAGTCTGGGGGCGACGGTGAAGCTTCCGGAGATACCGAGTGGAAAGATGGAAAGTTGGAATGTTGGAAAGAAAAACCTTCCAACTTTCCAACGTTCCAACGCAGTTGTCGATGGAGTGGCTCGCGGCCCGCCTGCAAGCAATCGGCCAACGATCGATCAACAACATCGTGGATGCCACGAACTATATCCTCTTCGAAGTCAACCAGCCGCTGCATGCGTTCGATCTGGCGAAGCTGCGCGGACCGGCCGTGGTCGTGCGCCGTGCCAAGGCAGGCGAGCAGATCGTCACGCTCGATGGCGTCCCGCGGAAACTGACGGCGGAGATGACCGCGATCTGCGACGCCGAGCGCCCGACGATCGTCGCGGGCGTCATGGGCAGTGCCGAGTCGGAAGTGTCGGAGACCACGACGGACATCGTGCTCGAGTGCGCGTACTTCCAGCCGACGCGAATTCGCCGTACGCGTCGCGCGCTCGGTATCTCGAGCGAATCGAGCTACCGCTTCGAGCGGGGCATCGACATGCTCGGCATGCCGGACGCGCTGAATCGCGCGATCGATCTCATTCGCGCGGTCGCTGGTGGAGAAACGCGCGAGGCGCTGATCGATCTGTGGCCTGAACCCCAACAGCCGCGCAGCGTCTTTGTGCGCGATGCGCGCGTCTCGCACCTGCTGGGCGTCCCTGTGCCGCGTAAGGAAATCGAGCGCTATCTCTCCGCAGTCGGGTTCGTCGCCGCGCCGAAGGACGACCGGCTGGCGGTGCAGGTGCCGGGCTGGCGCCCGGACGTCACGCGCGAGGTCGACCTCATCGAAGAGGTCGCACGGCTCCGCGGCTACGACACATTCCCGGACGAGCTCAGGGCCTACCGTCCCGGTACCGTCCCCGACGCGCCGTCGGAGCTGACGCTGCACCGGACTCGCGAGGCGTTGGTGCGCGGTGGCGGTGGCTTGCTCGAGGCGCGCACGCTTCCTCTGGGGCCCGCGGACTCTCCCGATGCCGTCGCCGTCCTGAACCCCCTGTCGGCTGACGAAGCGCACCTGCGTAGCCGGCTGCTGCCGGGGCTCGTGCGCCGGGTCGAGCACAACTGGAGCCAGGGTGTCCGTGACGTCCGCCTCTTCGAGGTCGGGACCGTGTTTCACAAGTCCAACGGTCCACGCCCTGACGAGGAGCTCCATTTAGCCATCGTTCTCACCGGCGCGCGCCATCCGAGTCACTGGTCTGATGCGAGCCAAGAGCGTGCGAAACTACCTGATATGGACATATGGGACCTAAAGCACCACTTTGAGTTAGCCGCGAGGCTAGCCGCTCCCGCTTGCGACGTTCAACCAGCCGCGAGTGGCGCGGGGTGGGAGGCGGTGCAAAAGGGAGCAGTTTGGGGCTCGGCCGCTCCGATTGAGGCGGACGCGCCCAAGTGGGCGGGGTCGCTGTTTGGGCTCGAAGTGAAAATGGTGGTCGAGCGGCCGGCGTTGGCGCGTTACCAGGCCCTGCCAACCCAGCCTCCAGTCGTGCGCGATCTGTCGTTGGTGGTACCAGGCGCGGTCACGGCCGGAGCCATCGAAGGTGTGTTGCGCCGCGAGGGCGGGGGGTTGCTCGAGCGGCTCGAAGTCTTGGACGAGTACCGTGGAGCGGGCTTAGCTGCTGGGACGCGTGGCGTGACGTGGCGCTGCACATTCCGCGACACGACGCGGACGCTCACGGAACGGGAAGTCGATGCGCTACTCAGCCGCATGCTGAAAGCGCTGGAGGCGGAATTTGACGTACGCAGGAGACAGGCCCCCTCCTGACGTTCGCGATGCGATCGATCAGCTCGAGGCCATCGTCCGCGACGTGGCCGAGGAGCTGGCGGGTTGGCGCTCTCGCGCCCAAAAGGCCGAAGCCGAGCTAAAGGTGCGGGGCAGCCCGGTCAAGAATGCCGACCTCGAGTCGGAGAATAAGGCGCTGCGGCAGCGGGTCGAAGGCGCCCGCACGCGCGTGCACGATTTGATGCAACGACTCACGTTTTTGGAAGAGCAGGCGCGCGACAACGGAGGGCACAAGTGACCGCGAAGAAGCATGCGGTCCGCGTGATGATCGGCGGTGAGGAATACACCGTCCGCTCCGATCTCTCGCCCGAGTACACGCGCGAAGTCGCCGCCTACGTCGATCAGGCGTTGAAAAGGGTGTTGAGCCAGGGTCCGCTGGTGGAGACGCACAAAGCGGCGATCCTCGCGGCCCTCGATATCACGAACGAGCTGTTTCAGGCGAAGCAAACTGAACGGGAAGTGGCGGCGCGCCTGGCGGCAGTCGCCGACGATCTGGCGAAGATGCTGCCGCCGGCTAAACGAAAGGCGCTGACCGCAGGCTGACAACCCTCGCATCCCATTGAGTGGGGATGCGCGTTGGAGATAGATCTATGACGAATTGGCCCAGTTATGTCGCGGCCGTTCTCAGCGGCGTGCTTGCTGCAACACTTGCATTCTATGTCTGGGGCCGGCGCGTCGAGCGCCGCGCGTCGGAAACGAGCCAGCGGCTCGTGCTGGCGGCTAAAGAAGAGCTCATGTCGGTCCGCGAAAACCTCCATAAGAGTCTCGATGAAAAGCTCGCCGGGGTGGACCGGCGCGAGCACGACTTGCGGCAGCTCGAGCAACAACTGGGCGACCATGGCCGGGCGCTGACCAAGCGCGAGCAGGAGATCGGCGCGCGGCTCGAGCAGGTGGCGGGGCTGACCGCCCAGGAAGCGAAGCTCGAGCTGATTCAGCGTCACGAAGGCGAAGCGCGCGACGAGGCCGCAGCCATGGTCCGGAACATCACGGAGCAGGCCCGGAAGAACGCCGACCGCGAAGCGAAGAAGATCGTGGCCCTCGCCATCCAGCGCATCGCCGCCGAGCAGACCGCGGAGTCGAGCGTGTCGGCGGTGACGTTACCCTCCGACGAGATGAAAGGCCGCATCATCGGCCGCGAGGGCCGCAACATCCGCGCGTTCGAGGCCGCGACGGGCGTGGACGTCATCATCGACGACACCCCCGATACCGTCGTAGTGTCGTGCTTCGAGCCGGTCCGCCGCGAAATCGGGCGGCTGGCGCTCGAACGCCTCATCGCCGACGGCCGGATCCATCCGGGACGCATCGAAGAGATCGTCAAGAAGGCGAAGGCTGATGTGGACGCCGGCATTATCGAGGCGGGCGAGCAGGCGGTCTATGAAACCGGCATTCGCGGGATGCATCCGGAGCTCGTGAAGCTGGTCGGCCGGATGAAGTATCGGACCTCTTACGGCCAGAACATTCTCGAACATTCCAAAGAAGTCGCTTGGCTCGCCGGCATCATGGCGGCGGAGCTGAAGCTCGACGTCGCACTGGCGAAACGCGGCGCCCTGCTCCACGACGTCGGCAAAGTGATGACGCACGAGCACGACGGCACCCACGTGCAGCTCGGTGTCGAGGTGGCGACGAAATACGGCGAGCAGCCGATCGTGATCAACTGCATCGCGGCGCATCACGACGACGTTGCCCACGAGTCGTCCGTCAGCGTCATCGTACAGGCCGCGGATGCCGTCTCCGGCTCGCGGCCCGGCGCCCGGCGCGAAGCGTTCGAGACGTACGTCAAACGCCTCACCCAGCTCGAGAAGCTCGCCTCGGAGTTTCAGGGTGTTGAGAAGGTGTTCGCCATCCAGGCCGGACGCGAAGTGCGGGTCGTCGTCACACCCGATTCGGTGGACGACGCCGCCGCGGCGCGTCTCACCGACGAGATCGCGCGCAAGATCGAGCGCGAGCTTCAGTATCCCGGCCAGATCAAGGTGGTCGTGATTCGCGAGACGCGGGCGGTCGGCGTTGCACGCTAATCCCGCTTCCGCCGTGCAGACCGGCGCGAAATTGATCGACGGCAACGCCATCGCCGCCACGATGCGAACGGAGCTGGCCGCTGAGATCGCGGCGCTGAAGAAGAGCGGCGTGAGGCCCGGGCTCGCCGTTGTGCTGGTGGGCGACAATCCGGCCTCGCAGGTCTACGTGCGCATGAAGGGGAAGGCCTGCGAGGAGGCCGGGTTCTACCACGAGACCATCAAGCTCCGCAAGGAGACGTCGGAAGCAGAGCTGATCGCCTTGATCGAGCGGCTCAACGCCGATTCGCGCATTCACGGGATTCTCGTACAGTTGCCGTTGCCCCCGCAGATCGATACCAATCGCGCGCTGCACCGCATCGATCCGCGCAAGGACGTGGACGGCTTCCACCCCGAAAATGTCGGCAAGGTCGCGCTGGGCGATCCCACCGGATTCCGGCCCGCGACGCCGTACGGCGTCCAGCAGATGCTCATTCGCACGGGGGTCGAAACGAGCGGGATGCACGCGGTCGTGCTCGGCCGCTCCAACATCGTGGGACGACCGATGGCGCGGTTGCTGCTGCTGGACGCGCCGGGCGGCAACGCGACGGTTACGGTATGTCACTCCCGTACGCGCGCCATCGAGCAATACACGCGGCAGGCCGACATCCTCGTCGTCGCGATCGGGAAGCCGGAATTCGTGACGGGGGCGATGATCAAACCGGGCGCGGTGGTCATCGACGTCGGCGTGAACCGCGTCGACGATCCATCGCGCAAACAGGGCTATCGCCTCGTCGGGGACGTGAAATTCCAGGAAGCGAGACAGGTCGCGTCCGCCATCACTCCAGTGCCCGGCGGCGTCGGTCCCATGACGATCACCATGCTGCTCTACAACACCGTTCAGGCGGCGCGCCAATGGGTGCACCCGTAGATCTCTTCGCAGCCGCATCCACGGAAGGCGCATGGACCGTCGGTGAGGTGACCCGCCGGGCCCGCGCCGTCATCGAGGCAGGGTTGCCGCCGTTGTGGGTGCGGGGCGAAGTGGCCGGGTTCAAGGCTTGGCGCAGCGGTCACTGGTACTTCTCGCTGCGGGACAAAACTGCACAGATGCGCTGCGTGATGTTCGCGAAACAGAACTACATGTTGCCCACGCCGCCCGTCGATGGCATGCAGGTGTTCGTATTCGCGCGGCCCTCGATGTACGAGGAAAAAGGCGAATTCCAGCTCACGGTGATGGAGCTGCTCTCGACCGAGCAGGGCGGGCTCTGGAAGCTCGCGTTCGAGAAGGCGAAGGCCGCGCTCATCAAGGACGGGCTCCTCGATCCTGCCCGCAAACGCCACATGCCGAAATTCCCTCGGCGCATCGCCGTGGTCACCAGCCCCGACGGCGCGGTGCTGCGCGACATCCAGGCCGTCGTCGGACGGCGCTGGCCCGTCGCCGAGCTGATCGTCGTCCCCGCGCAGGTCCAGGGCGCGAAGGCCGAGGCGTCGGTGTGCTCGGCGCTCAACCGCATCCGCCGTCTGCCGGTCGACGTGCTGATCGTGGGGCGCGGCGGTGGCTCGATAGAAGACCTCTGGGCTTTCAATAGTGAGCGAGTGGCGCGCGCCGTCGCTGCGATGCCGATGCCGGTCATCTCGGCCGTGGGACACGAAACCGACGTGACGCTCTGCGACCTCGTCGCCGATCTGCGGGCGCCGACGCCGTCCGCCGCGGCTGAAGCCGCGACGCCGGACCGCATCGAAGTGCTAGCGCACTGCGCCCTGCTCGGTCAACGCCTCGGCCGCGCATTACGAATCGCGGCGCGGCATGTCGTCGAGCGCGTGAATCGGACCGGTGATCGGCTGAATCGATGCATGGATCACCGGCTCGACAGGTCCCGTGCATTGCTCACCGCGCATAGCGCCCGCCTGGATGCGCTCAGTCCGCTGCGCGTGCTCGGCCGCGGCTACGCGGTTGCGCGGGACGAGAACGGCCGAGTTCTGAAACGCGTCGCTCAGTTGCCGGCGGGCAAGGAGTTCCGGCTGCGAGTAACGGACGGAGAGGTCGATGCCAGCGTTCAGTGAGCAGCTCGAGCGCCTCGAAGCCATCGTGCGCAAGCTCGAGGCCGAAGACCTCGACCTCGACGAAGCGCTGAAGTTGTTCGAGGAAGGGATCGAACGCCTGCGGGTCGCGCGCGAGCAGCTCACGCAGGCCGAGCTCAAGGTCAAAAAAGTCCTCGAGATTGAAAGCAGCTAGCTATCTCGCCTACGCGCGCGATCGCGTAGACGGCGTCCTCCAGTCATGGGCGGATCGCGCCGACCCGGTGATCCGCTACAGCCTGCTCGGCGAGGGAAAGCGGCTCCGACCCACGCTCGTCTTCGCGGCGCACGACGCGCTCAATGGCTCGTGCTCGGCGGGCGTCGCCGAGCTCGCGGCCGCGGTCGAAGTCGTCCACGCCTATTCCCTGGTGCACGACGACTTGCCCTGCATGGATGATGACGACTTGCGGCGTGGCCGGCCGACGGCACATCGCGCCTTCGACGTTGCGCGAGCGACGCGGGCGGGCTACGAAATGGTCGCGCTCGCCGCGCGGGTGCTGGCGCGCGGGCTCAGTACCCTGAACCTCCCGGCGGAACGGGGGCGGGAGATTGCGCTGGAGTTGTTTCGAGCGGCGGGGGCGGGCGGAATGATCGGCGGGCAGGCGCTCGATCTCGAGGCCGAAGCCAAGACGCTCCCAATCGAAGCGCTCGAGGAGGTACATCGCCGCAAGACTGGCGCGCTTATTGCCGCGTCCTGCGTGATCGGCGGTTTGTCGGCGGGAGGCGGCATCGGCCGTGGATCCATTGAAGCGCTGCGATCGTACGGCGAAGCGATCGGCCTGGCCTTTCAGATCGCTGATGACGTGCTCGATGCGACTGCCACGTCCGACCAGCTCGGCAAAACGGCCGGAAAGGACGCGGCGCATGCCAAAGCGACCTTCGTCACGCTGCTCGGCGTTGGGGCCGCTCGGGCAGAGGCGGAGCGGCTCGCGGCACGGGCGGTGGACCATCTGCGGGATGCGGGGTTAGTTTCCCCCACACTAGTGGAGTTAGCGCATTACATCGTGACCAGGCCGAATTGAGGACCGATGTCGCTTCTTGAATCGATCAAGAGTCCCGCAGACGTGAAGGCCCTCGCCCCCGACCAGCTCAAGCCGCTGGCCGACGAGGTGCGCCAGCGCCTGATCGACGTGGTGTCGCATACCGGTGGCCACATCGGCGCCGGGCTCGGCGTCGTCGAGCTGACGGTGGCGCTGTGCGCCGCATTCGATTCGCCGCGCGACAAGATCGTCTGGGACGTCGGCCACCAGGGCTATCCGTGGAAGATTCTCACCGGCCGCAATGACCGCCTCCCCACGCTGCGGCAGCAGGGCGGATTGTCGGGATTCCTCCGGCGGAGCGAGAGCGAGCACGACCAGTTCGGCGCCGGTCATGCCGGCACGGCGCTGTCGGCGGCGTACGGGATGGCGGCGGCTCGCGACCTGAAAGGATTGGAATTCGCGGTCGTCGCCGTCGTCGGCGACGGCGCGATGACCTGCGGCTTGCCCTACGAGGCTCTGAACAACGCCGGCGATTCGGGCCGCGACATCATCGTCGTCCTGAACGACAACGGCATGTCGATCGCGCCCAACGTCGGCGCGATCAACAAGTACCTCGGGTCGATCATCGCCAGCCCCATCGGTGTGCGCATGCGCGAGCTCGTGAAGCACGTGATCGAGCGCGCCTCACACCTCGTCGGGGGCAAAAAGCTCGTCGACTTCGCGAAGAACGTCGAAGAGAGCATCAAGAACCTGTGGTCGCCCGGCATGCTGTTCGAGGAGCTGGGGTTCCGGTATTTCGGGCCGATCGACGGGCACAACATTGCGCAGATGCTGCACACGTTCGACATCGTGAAGACGCTGAAGGGGCCGCGCGTTGTCCACGTCATCACGGAGAAGGGAAAGGGCTTCCCGCTGTCAGAGCCCGATCTCGAGAAGTATCACGCCCGCGCACCGTACGATCCCATCACCGGCAAGCTGAAGCCCGTCAACCCCGGCCCGCCGCAATGGACGAAAGTCTTCGGCGACGCGCTGACGCAGCTGGCGGCGGAGAACTCGAACTTCGTTGCGATCACCGCAGCCATGCCCTCGGGAACCGGCACCAACATCTTCCAGAAAAAGTGGCCGCAGCGGTTCTTCGATGTCGGCATTGCTGAAGCGCACGCGACGACGTTCGCCGCCGGGCTCGCGACGCAGGGCGTCCGGCCCGTCGTGGCGATCTATTCGACATTCCTACAGCGCGCCTACGACAGCATCATCCACGACGTCGCCATCCAGAAGCTGCCCGTGATCTTTTGCATGGACCGCGCGGGCATGGTGGGCGAGGACGGCCAGACGCACATGGGTCTGTACGACATCGCGTACATGCTTGCGGTGCCGCACATGACCGTCACCGCCCCTAAGGACGGCGCCGAGTTGATCGGACTGCTGCGCTGCGCGCTGGCGCACACCGAGGGGCCTTTCTCGCTGCGCTATCCGCGTGACAAAGCGCCGGGAGAACCGCCGCCCGCCGCCGAAGTGCCGGCGATTCCATACGGCACGTGGCAAATCCTCAGGAAAGGAAAAGAGTGCGCGATCCTGGCGGTGGGCGTGATGTGCAAGCCGGCCCTCGAGGCTGCGGACGCGCTCGCGGCCGACGGCCTCGACGTGACCGTCGTAAACGCCCGCTTCCTGAAGCCGATGGATCGTGAGACGCTCGACGCGCTGGCGCGCGATCACAAGCTGCTCGTCACGGTCGAGGATGGAACCGTCGTCAACGGCTTCGGCGCCGCGGTGGCCGCCTTGGTGCAGACGACGGCCCCCGACCAACGCGTCGTTGCGCTCGGCGTCCCGGACCGCACCTACGAGCACGCGCCGCGCGCGCAGCAGCTCGCCGACGTCGGTCTGACGGGCGCCGGCATCGCCGCCCGCATTCGCGCCCTCGCCGCGGAAGAGTCGCTCACCACGCGATGAACGTCGGGGTCGTCGGCAACCCCAACTATCCGGATCTTGGCGCTCTCCTGGCGACGCTCCAACAGAAGGCGTCGAGGCTCGGGCTCACATTGTACAGCGAAGAGCGCATCCAATCGCTCTGGTCCGCCCCTCCGCTCAGTCAGTTGCCGTCCGGAACGCTGGATTGTCTCATCACGTTGGGCGGCGACGGCACCCTGTTGCGCGGCGCGCGCCTCCTCAATGGCTCGAACACGCCGATCATGGGCCTCAACCTCGGACGCGTCGGATTTCTTACCAGCGCCAGCCCGGAAAACCTCGACGGGGCGCTGGACGCCGTGGTGCGGCGCGCCTACACGATCGAACCGCGCCTGGCGCTACAGTCAACAATTACCGGCAGGGGCGCCAAGGGCGGCAGGGTTGAGCCCCTCGTGCTCAACGACGTCGTGGTGCACAAGGGCGGTGTGGCGCGCGTCGTTCGCCTCAAGGTGGCGGTCGATGGCGACGAAGTCGCGCAGTATTCGGCGGACGGGATCATCGTCAGCACGCCGACGGGATCGACGGCGTATTCGATGTCAGCGGGTGGACCCATCGTCGTTCCGACCGTTGACGCGATTGTCGTCACCGCCATCTGCCCGCACACTCTCGCGGTCCGGCCGCTGGTCCTCGCCGCGACGGCGGTGGTCACGATCCAGCCGATTCCGCCCTGGAGTGACGAAGTCCTCGTGTCGTTCGACGGCCAGGTGGGGACGCCGATCCAGCCGGGCGAGACGCTCCAGGTGCGCCGCGCCGAGCATCCCATCCTCCTCATCCGCCTCGGCCCGGAGAGCTTCTTCAAGCGCTTGCGGCGCAAGCTGCATTGGGGCGACCTCAGCGATCGAGTGCGGAAGTAGTGCTGGTCGAGCTTCGCGTTCGTGATCTGGCCGTCATCGCGGACGTCACCCTTCCTTTCGAGCCCGGCCTCAACGTTCTGACCGGCGAAACCGGCGCCGGCAAATCGATGGTCGTCGATGCCCTCTCGTTGCTGCTCGGCGAACGCGCGTCCGCCGACGTCGTGCGTCCCGGCGCCGACAAGACGATCGTCGAGGGCGCGTTCGAATTCGCATCCGCCGTGCATCGCCACCTCCTTTCGCCGTTCGCCGCACTGGGCATCGAGCTGGAAGAAGGCCGCCTGGTGCTGAAGCGCGAGGTGCTGCGCGAGGGGAAGTCGCGCGCATGGGTGAATGGCTCGCCCACGACGATCGGTGTGCTGGCACAGATCGGCGCGCTGCTGGTCGACTTGCACGGCCAGCATGAGACGCAATCCTTACTCCACCCCGATGCCCAGCGCGACATCCTCGACGCCTACGCCGATGCGGACGTCGAACGCGTCGCCGTGCGCGATGCCCACGCGCGGCTCAAGGAATTGGAGCACCGCGAGTCTGACCTCACGACGCGCCAGGCCGAGGTGCGCCGCAAGGCCGACTATCTGCGCCACGTACTGACGGAGATCGAAAAGGCCGCGCCCAAGCTCGGGGAAGACGAGGCGCTCGACACCGAATCGAAACGCCTGGCGCACGCGGAGGAGCTGCGTCGTCTCGCGCGCGAGCTGGAAGAGGCGATGGACGCAGCCGGGCTCACCAAGGCGCAGAAGATCCTCGGCAGCTTGCTCCGGCTCGATCCATCAGTGACCAAATGGCAGGAGCTGCTCGATGCTGCGTTCACCGGCTCGGCGGAGCTCGCTCAGGCGGCGCGCGCGTACGCGAGCGAGATCGAGGCCGACCCGGAACGGCTCAGCGCGGTGGAGCAGCGGCGCGATCTGCTGTTTCGGATCCAGCAGAAGCATGGTCCCACGATCGCCGACGTGCTGGCCTCGCGGGATACCGCGGCGCGCGAGCTCGAGCTCCTCGATACCGCCGATCTCGATCTCCGCGAGCTCGCGGATGGGCGAGCCAAGGCCGCGGAGGAGTTTACGCGCGCCTGCGCGGCGCTCACGCAAAAGCGTGCCGCAGGCGCCAAGAAACTTGCGCGAGCGGTGAACAAGATCCTCCCTGGGCTCGGGATGCCTGAAGGACGCTTTGGCGCAAGCCTCTCACCTCTCACTTCTCACACGTCGTCCGGCGCGGAAACCGTGACGTTTGAGGTCGAGCTCAATCCCGGCCTGGGATCGCGGCCGCTCGTGCGCGTCGCGTCCGGCGGCGAGTTATCGCGGTTGATGCTCGCGCTGAAAGTCGTGCTCGCCGAGCACGATGCCGTGCCGACGCTCGTATTCGACGAAGTGGATCAGGGGATCG
>WNFB01005170.1_pt1 | contig 11647 bp, 13 predicted proteins | sample 5400501 | NCBI WGS metagenome assembly WNFB01 (sample SAMN13153341, study PRJNA577476) | soil metagenome | isolation source: 200 cm saprolite under Douglas fir tree site 2 hole 1 | place: USA:California | collected 2015-04-18 | reverse complement strand
CGCTTGCCCGCCTCGGCCTTGTCGCGGATCGCGGCCAGCACGCTCAGTTCCAGACCTTGACGACGTTGTAGAGGGCGTCGCGCTCGACGGGGATCTTGCCGGCGTCCCGGATCATGCGGAGGATCTGCTCGGTGGCCAGCCCGGCCGGGCTCTCCGCGAGCGCCATGTGGGCGATCTTCTCGTCCTCGAGGGTGCCGTTGACGTCCGAGGCGCCGAAGTGCAGCGCCACCGAGGCGGTCTCCTCACCGATCATCACCCAGTAGGCTTCGATATGCGGGAAGTTGTCGAGAAGCAGCCGCGAGGCTGCGATGGTCCGGAGATCGTCCGTCGGCGGCGTTTGCCTCGGCACGAGCTTGGTCGTCCCCACCTGATAGGCGAGTGGGATGAAGGTGATGAACCCGCCCGATTTGTCCTGCTGCTCGCGCAGCCGGAGCAGGTGGTCCACGCGCTCGGCCATGGTCTCCACGTGGCCATAGAGCATGGTCGCATTGGTCTTGATGCCGAGCTCGTGGGCGATGCCATGAATCTCGCACCAGCGATCGGCGTCGGCCTTGCCGGAGTACTTGAGGAGCTTCGCGAGCCGCGGCGAGAAGACCTCGGCGCCGCCGCCCGGCATCGAGTGGAGCCCGGCCTTCTTGAGGCGGGCGAGAGCCTCGCGCGGCTCGATCTTCCACCGGCGCCAGAAGAAGTCGATCTCGGCTGCGGTGAAGGCCTTGATCTGGGTTTCGGGTCTCGCTGCGTGGATCGCCTCGACCATCCGCTCGTAGTACTCGAAGGGCCAATCCGGATGATGCCCGCCCACGATGTGCGCCTCGCGGGTGCCCGGCTTGATCATGCCGAGCACGTCCTCGATGGAGTTCTCGAACGCGCCGTCCTCGCCCTTCTTCCGCGCGAAGTCGCAGAAGCTGCACGACAGCACGCAGACATTGGTCGGGTTGATATAGCGGTTGAGCACGAAGAAGACCTGCTCGCCGTGCAGTCGGTTCTTGACGACATCCGCCATCCGTCCCAGGCCGTGGAGGTCCTTGGTCTCGAAGAGCAGTAGGCCGTCCTCGCGCGAGAGCCGCCGGCCGGCCTGGACCTTGTCCCAGACCGGCAGGAGCCGCCGGTCCCGGAGCAGGAGAGACGCGGTCAGGGCCAAGCTCATCCAGGCCTCCTGGCTGGTTGTGAGACCGACTGGTCGGTCTGATTCTAGGAGTCCCTGTCCGGGAAAGTCAAGGAAGAGGCTGGCGCCGCCTCACGTTTGTCCGCGTTTTCGCCTTCTGAGCTCCAGGTGAATGCGGCGATCGGCCAGTCGCATTACGAACGCCACGGCGCCTGCAGCCAGCCCAAGCACAAGGATGGCGCCCACGGTGAGCCGATCCCCGAGAGATTCGACCCCGCGGATACCCAGGTATGTGAGGACGATGGCCGAGAGAAGCATGACGGCCAGCATTCCGCCCCGGTAGAGCCACCGGCCGACCAGCAGCCGCTCGAGCTCTTCGTCATCCTTGCCCAGCCAGTCCGAATCTCTCATGGTCCTTGCGGCGGCGTGACTTGCTGCAGAAACGCAGAGGAATCTTGTAGTTGCAAGTCAGAAGGTATAGCATCCTCCTCAAGCGAGTCAACGGGCCGTGGAGGCTCACCAATGACGGTTGCTTCCGTCGCTCAGCCGCTCCGGGTTGAGGTGATCACTTATGTCCCGACCCACTTCCAGCACTGACAGCATTGCGAAGTGACCTGGCAGGTCGCCGGGTTGGGCCAGAAGGTGCACCGGGAGCAGCTCGATACCGGGCTCCCGGACGACCTCGCCGTCGAGTTCCACGCCCTCTCCCGTTGGGCGGGAGCACTACCCGAGCGCTACGGACCGCAGGTGGTCGTGCGGCTGGTGGACGCCGCTTCGATCGAAGGCTTCTTCAAGTCGCTCTTCCACCGCTTCAATCGGTATCCGGCCTTCAGTGTCCACGGCCGGAAGTACGTGGGCAACGACTTCTCCCGGGTGGACGCAATGATCGTTGACGGCCTTGAAGCTGCCCGGGCCGAGGGGAGGTGACGAGCGCCGGTCACGGACGTGGAGCGGTGAAACGCTGCGTACTCTAGCAAGGAGGGCCTGAATGAACACCCTGCTGGCGGTGATCATCGGAGCATTGACGGTGTACCTCGCGTACACCCTCTATGCCAGACGGATCGACCGATACGTGATCCAATCGGATCCGAAGCGGGCGACGCCGGCGAAGCTGTACATGGACGGCGTGGACTTCATGCCAACCAACCGGAACATCCTCTTCGGCTACCACTTCAAGTCCATCGCAGCGGCCGGCCCCATCATCGGTGCGATCGTCGCGGGGAGCCTCTGGGGATGGCTGCCGTCCATCATCTGGCTGGTGTTGGGGGTGTCGTTCCTCGGATGGGCCAGCGACTACAGCGCGATCGTGATCTCGGTGCGCAACGAGGGCAACAGCCTCTCGGCCATCGCGCACAAGCTGATCTCGCCGCGGACACGCACCGTGCTGTTCCTCTTCATCTTCTTCTACCTCCTGCTGGTGGCGGGCGCCTTCGTCGGTATCATGGCGGGCGTCATGCAGGGCCAGCCGCGGACGCACCTGGGTATCATCGTCCTCGTGGCCATGGGGCTGCTGCTGGGCCAGATGCTGTACCGTTGGCGCGTGGGTCTGGTGGGCGCCACGCTTCTGTGCGTGGGCGTCACGCTGGCGGCTATCTTGTCCGGGCCGTGGTCGGAAGAGGCGTTCAAGGGATTCAATGCTGCGCTCGACAGTCTCACGGGCGGCGCCCCTCTGGTGACCTACTTCGATCCGACGCTTGCCGGCTTCAAGGGCGCCGAGGCGAAGATCATGCCGAGCCTGCTCTTCTGGGCCATCGCGATCTCCATCTTCTGCTACGCCGGCTCGGTGCTCCCCATTTGGCGCATGGCTCAGCCCGTGGTCTATGTCGGCTTCTGGATTACCGCCCTGGCAATGGTGTTGGGCCTGGGTGGCGCCGCGGTGGCGGGTTTCGTCAAGCCCGAAGTCGCGCAGTTCCAGCTCCCGGCGTTCAAGGGCTTCAACCCGCAGCTGGGCCCGTCGGGAATCATGCCGCTCTGGCCCATGCTCTTCGTGACCATCGCCTGCGGCGCGATCTCGGGCTGGCATGCGCTCTTCGGCGCCGTCGGCACCGCGCGTCAGATCGAGAACGAGGCGGACATGCTGCCGGTCGGCGGAGGCTCGATGTTCACCGAGTTCCTGCTCGGACTGCTCGCCCTGCTCGCGGTCGCGGTGGGCTCCAAGGGGGCACCCGTCGGGGCCTTTGCCAACGGGCTGGGCGGCTTCATCAGCGTCTGGGGCGTTCCAGTCCAGTACGCCGTGTCGCTGGCCTTCGCGGCCTTCATCGTCATCGTGCTGGTGGTGACCCAGCTCATCTTCCGCGTGATGCGGGTGACGCTGAGCGAGTGGCTGGGTGATGCGATCCCGCCGCTGCGCAACCAGCATGTGGCGTCCCTGGTCTCGGTTGCCCTGGCCATTCTGCTCGTGCTTACCGGGACCTGGATCTATCTCTGGCAGCTCTTCGGCGGAGCGAATCAGCTCATGGCCGCCCTGTCGCTCCTGCTGGTGACCGTGTGGCTCGCCTCGGTGGGGAAGAACTGGCTCTACGCCGGGCTGCCGATGTTCTTCATGTACATCACCACGGTGGCCTCCATCCTGGTGACCGGCTACAATCTCTACGTCAACGTTTACGTGCCGAATCGTGACGCCGGCCGGATGCTGCCGATGGTCGGCTCGGGGCTGATGGTGCTCGTGGCGATCCTGCTGGTGGTCGCGGCCCTGTTCATCGCAGTTGATGGCCTCCGCGCCTTCGTGAAGTACCTGCGGCGGCCCACGCCGGCGCCGAAGACGGCACCGGCCCGAGGCTAGTCGCCCCGGCCGCGCGCCGCGGGAGGGTGAATCCCCCGGCGCGCGGCGCGGAGTCAAGAGGCATGGCGAAACCCGCAGTTCCCGAGCGCCTCAGCGGCGTCTGGAGCGCGCTCAGGGGCTTCATGTTCGGTCTGACGGGCTACGAGTTCGCCCGCCACGCCTTGGAGATGCGCCATGAGATGGAGGCGGTCTTCATGGTCGTGACGTTGGGCGACCTGGTCGGCGTGCCTGTGCTGCCGCCGATCTACTCGCTGCGACTGCTGCCGTATGTGGTGCCGGAAATCGCCACGTGGAAACGGAACATGGCTCGGCGCAAGGAGTTCTGGGAGAAGGAAGAGTACGATCTGCACGGAGTCTGACACGAGCGAAGGAGCGTCCGATGCCTGACGAGAAGAAGCCCAAGAAGGGCGGAATCCTGGGCATATTCAAGGACATCGTCTACGGGATGTCCTCCCACGAGATGACCCGCTACGCCGTCCGCTCGCGGGCCAGCATGGAGCACCTGTTCATCCTCATTACCATGGGCGACCTGCTGGGAATCCCGATCCTGCCGCCGTACTACTCGCTGAGGCTGCTGCCGTATGTGACGCCCCAGATCGCCTCGTGGAAGCGGCGCATGCTCCGGGAGCGCGACGTCACCGACGTCCTGGGCTAACGGTCGTCCGGATTCCACGGCCGGTTCGCGGCTTGCCTGTCGGTCCCTGAGGAGGGTCCATGTCACTGAGGACGGTCTTCGAAAGTCAGCCGGAGCGGCGGTACATCATGTTTGGCGGTAAGGGCGGCCTGGGAAAGACCACGCTGTCCGCCACCTGCGCCTTCTGGCTCGCCAGCCAGGGCAAGCGCGTCCTGCTCTTCTCGGTGGACCCCCAGGCCAGCCTCTCGGACATCTTCCAAAAGGACATCTTCGGCAAGGGTCCAGTCCCCATCGTGCCGAACCTCTGGGCCCAGGAGGTGGACGCCGATCGCCGGATCAAGGACTACCAGGAGGAAATCCGGAAGAAGATCCTGGACATGTACGGATTCGATCGCGTCCCTGAAGAGATCGACAATTATATCGCCGCCGCCTCGGCCGAGCCGGCGATGGAGGAGAGCGCCATCTTCGACGCCGTCGTGGACATCATCGTCCAGGGCGACTACGACTACTACATCTACGATCTGGTCCCGCTCGGGCACGCGCTCTACTACCTGTCCATGGCCAAGGTGTACGACGAATGGATCAACAAGATCACCAAGCTGCGCGAGGACATGCGGCAGTACGACCAGGTCGCGGCCACCATGCGGCGCGAGGAAACGGTGGAAGAGGACAAGATCCTCGGCGAGCTCATGTACATCAAGGAGCGGATCAACGCGTCCTCGGCGATCCTGACGGACAAGCATCGGACCGCCTTCTTCTTCGTGTTGGTGCCGGAGGAGATGATCATCCTCGACACCCAGAAGGCCGCGGAGCTGTTTTCGAAGTTCGACGTGCCGCTTTCCGGGTACGTGGTGAACAGGGTGCTGCCGCCCGACCTGGGCGCCGGGAGGATCCCCGACTATCTCAGGAACCGGATCACCATGCAGCAGAAGTATATGAAGCAGATCCAGGGCACCTTCGGCAGCGAGATCTTGGCCTACGTGCCCGAGATGGAGCGTGACATCACCGGGCTCCCGATGATCGAGCGGCTGGCGAAGCGGCTGTTCGGGGAGGTCGCGGCATGAGCGTACCCGAGGCGATCACCACGTCGATGCGGGGATACCTCGACGGTCATCCGGCGCTCAAGTATCTCTTCTTCGGCGGCAAGGGCGGCGTCGGCAAAACCTCCCTGGCCGGCACGACCGCTCTTTGGCTGGGGGAGCAGGGACGCCGCACGCTCCTGGCGTCGACGAATCCCGTCCACAGCCTCTCGGGCCTACTTGGTCAGGACGTTTCCGGGGGCCATACGGCGGTCGCCGGCGCCCGGAACCTCTGGGCCTACGAGATCGACACCAAGGACACGATCGAACGGTCCAAGAAGGAGATCCGCGAGAAGATCCAGTGGTTCCTTAAATTCGCCGACATTTCCACGAAGGCGGACGACTTCGTCGAGTCGGCCACCATGAACCCGGCCTTCGAGGAGTCGGCCATGTTCGAGAACATGGTCGACCTCATGCTGAAGGACGAGTACGACGTCTACGTGTTCGACACGGCCCCCACCGCCAACGCACGGCGGCTGCTCGGCATGTCCAAGGTGTACTCGCTCTGGGTGGACAAGATGCTCAAGTCGCGGGAGGAGGCGCGATCGCTTCGCGAGATGCTGTCCTTCACGAAGAAGAAGCAGGCGGACCCGCTCCTCGACTACCTGCTCCAGTTTCGCATCCGCATGGGGCAGGCACGCCAGCTCCTGACCGATGCGGAGAAGACCGCTTTCTTCTTCGTCACGCTACCGGAAGCGCTTCCCATCGCAGTGATCATCCGCTTCATCGGCTGGTTCCGCGACTTCGGGATCCCCGTGGGTGGCGTGGTCGTCAACATGGTGCTCGACCGGCAGGCGCTCGGCGCTGACATGCCCGAGTTCGTCGCCAACCGGGTTCAGATGCAGGACGATCACATGAAGACCATCTGGGAGAAGTTCGACGGCAACGTGCGCGCCATCGTGCCGCTGTTCGATGGAGAGGTGCGTGGGGTGCCGATGCTCCGCCAAGCCGCCGGGGCGCTGTTCCGCTAGCACTCCCGCTGTTCCCGCCACAGCAGCCGTGCCCATCCCGGCGGTCGTGCTCCCGCTCCGGCTTTGAGCCCGCGCGCGGCTGCTTGACGCATTCCCCGGCCCCATGCCATAGTCCCGCAACCGTTTCCCGGACCACCCTCAACCCAAGGAGGGCTCAGTGGCGCTTGCGCTCAGACAGCTGGCCCGCAGGATCGACGCCTTCCAGGAACGCTTCGGCCGGGCCATCTCGTGGATCATGCTGCTCATGGTCCTGGTGGTCTTCTACGACGTGATCATGCGCTACGCCTTCCGCACGAGCTCGGTGTGGCTGCAGGAGCTGGAGTGGCATCTCTTCGGCGTGGTCTATCTGCTGGCCGCCGGCTACACCATGCTCTGGGACGAGCACGTGCGAGTGGATATCGTCTATTCGCGTTGGTCCTCGCGGAAGAAGGCCTGGTCGGACCTCATCCTCTACTTCATTTTCTTTTACCCCTCGGCCCTCATGATCATGCTCACCGCGTGGCCCTTTGTGAGGGACTCGTACCTCGTCTTCGAGGGCTCGCCGGATCCGGGCGGGATCCCGCTCCGGTTCCTGCTCAAGTCGGTAATCATCGTCGGCTTCGCGCTCCTCACGCTGCAGGCCATCTCGCAGACCATCAAGAACTTCTTCTGGGCCATGGGGTGGGAAGAGCGCGAGGTCCGCGTCCACGAGGTTCATTAACGTGCCGCCCCCGGAGCAGATCCTCGCCGCCCTGATGTTCGCCGGAATGATCGCCTTCCTGTTCTTCGGCTTCCCGGTCGCCTTCAGCCTGACCTTCACCGGGCTGGTCTTCGGTCTCGCCGGCATGGGCCTGGGGTTCCTGCGTCCTGACTTCTTCGGGATCCTCCCACTTCGCATCTGGGGCACGATGACCAACTTCACGCTCCTCGCCGTGCCGCTCTTCGTTTTCATGGGGGTGGCGCTCGAGAAATCGGGCTTGGCCGAGGAGCTGCTGGAGACCATGGCCCTGCTCTTCGGCAAGCAGCGGGGCGGTATCGCGATCTCGGTCGTGGTGGTCGGCGCGATCCTGGCCGCGTCCACCGGGATCGTGGGGGCGAGCGTCATCACCATGGGGCTCGTGTCGCTGCCGACGATGCTGCGCCGGGGCTACAGCAAGGAGCTGATCACCGGCACCATCTGCGCCTCCGGGACTCTGGGCCAGATCATCCCGCCCAGCGTCATCCTGATTCTTTTGGGCGACATCATGGGCGTTCCGGTGGGCGACCTCTATATCGGCGCGGTGATCCCCGGCCTCGTGCTGGTAGGGCTCTACATCGCCTATATCTTCATCCTGGCCCGCTGGAAGCCGATGCTGGCGCCTGCGGTCCCGGCTGAGGAATTGGCGGCCTTCCGCGGGGAAGCGCTCAAGCGCGTGACCATCGCGCTCATCCCGGCCCTTCTGCTCATCGTGGGGGTCCTGGGCTCGATCTTCGCGGGGGTGGCCTCGCCCACCGAAGCGGCGTCGGTGGGCGCGGCGGGCGGTCTTATCCTGACCATTATCAAGGGCCGCTTCTCCTTACCCATGCTCAAGTCGGTCACGGAGGCGACCACGCGCATCACCAGCCTGGCCTTCATCATCCTGGTCGGCGCCAACTGCTTTGGGCTGGTCTTCCGTGGGCTCAACGGTGACCACCTGATCCAGAACTTCCTCAAGGGCTTGCCCCTTGGAGCCTATGGTGTCCTGGCCGTAGTGATGCTGGTCATCTTCATACTCGGCTTTTTCATTGATTTCTTCGAGATCTGCTTCATCCACGTGCCCATCCTGACGCCGGTGCTGGTGACCCACTTCGGCTTCGATCCCGTGTGGCTCGGCGTCGTGATCGGCGTCAACTTGCAGACGTCCTTCCTCACTCCGCCCTTCGGCTTCGCCCTGTTCTATTTGCGGGGCGTGGCGCCCCCGGAGATCACCACGCCGGACATCTACCGCGGCGTGATTCCCTTCGTGACCCTCCAGTTGATCGGGTTGACGATCGTGATCATGTACCCGCAGCTGTCCCTCGGGACCATCACGTTCTTCCGGAGCCTCTTCTAGAAAAGGAAAGGGGCGGAGCCATCCGGCTCCGCCCCCCTCTGTGCTGCCAGCCGCGTCGGCTAGACCGCGGCGATCTGAGCGTGGTAGGCGGCCTCGGAGAGCAGGCGCCAGTCGTTGAGCTGGGCCTCGAACTTCTTGACCGAGGCGTAGACCTTCTTGGCCTGCGGGGTCTTCTCCGACTCCTCTTTCAGGACCTGGTCGGAGATCTTCTTGAGATCCTTGAGTGTGGCGGTGGAGACCTGGGTGAGCTCGACCTTTCCCTTGAAATCGGTCTTGAGCTTGTGCAGCGCCACTGTGTTCTTGTACTCGTACTCCATCAGGCCCACGACCTGCGCGGACTGGCAGGCGTAGTCCAGGATGGCCTTGAGATCGGACGGGAGCGCGTCGTAGGCCTTCTTGTTGAAGGCGAACTCGCCCGTGGTCCCGGGCTCGTGCCAGCCGGGATAGTAGTAGTACTTGGCAGCGTTGTGCAGTCCGAGCTTCATGTCGTCGTGTGGGCCAACCCATTCGGCAGCGTCGATGGTGCCGCGCTCGAGGGCGGTGTAGATCTCGCCGCCCGGCGTGAGGACCACGGTGCCGCCGGCCGCCGTGACGATCTTGCCGCCCAGGCCGGGGATGCGCATCTTGAGGCCCTTGTAGTCGGCGGTGCTGTTGATCTTCTTTCGAAACCATCCCATCATCTGAACGCCCGTCGAGTAGCCCGGGCGCGGCACGAGGTTGAAGGCCGAGTACGTCTCCTCCCAGAGCTTGAGTCCGTCGCCGTGGAGATACCAGGTCATCATGCCCTGGGGATTGAGGCTGAAGGGCACGGCCGAGAACCACTGCATGGCCGGTTCCTTGCCGGCCCAGTAGTAGGGCGCGCTCATGAAAGACTCGATGGTGCCCTGCTGGGTGGCGTCGAAGCAGGCGAAGGCGGGCATGAGCTCGCCGCCGGCGAAGACCTGGATCTTGAGCCGCGCGTTGCTCATCTCCTCCACGATCTTGCTGAGCCGCTGGGCTCCGCCCTGCAGCACGTCCAGCGCCGGCGTCCAGCTGGTGGACATGCGCCACTGGAACTTGGGTTGGGCGATGACATTGGGGGCGTTGAGGACCTGAGTCGCCGCGCCTGCCGCGACCAGGGCCGCCCCCTTGACAATGAACCGCCTGCGTCCTTCCATACGACACCTCCATGGTGTGGGGTTGGTCCCGCCTTGGGGCACGGGGGTCCAAAAAGAGCGCGCAAAGAATAGCACACCTTTGTAGCCTCAAACCAAGGGGTTGGCCGGAGGGTTTCCGCCACCCGGGCCCGGTCCATAGAAGCCGCGGCATGCTATCCTAATGCCTCGTGAGCGCTCACTTGGGGCCGTATTTCGAGGACATCCGCGTCGGGGAGGAGTTCACGTCCCCCGGCAGAACGGTCACCGAGGCGGACATCGTGATCTTCGCCGGCCTCTCCGGCGACTACAACGTGCTCCACACCGACGCCGAGCACATGAAGGCCTCCGTCTTCGGCGAGCGGATCGCCCACGGCCTCCTCGGGCTGTCCATCCAGCATGGCCTGCTGGGACGGGTCATGCCCGCCGGCGGCGCCGAGCGGTTCGCCGCGCTGAAGTGGAAGTTCAAGGGCCCCATCAAGATCGGCGACACGATCCATGTTCGCGCCCGCGTCGCTGCGAAGCGGGACGGTGACAAGCCCGACTGCGGCGTGGTCACCATCGAGCGTCGCGTCCTCAATCAGCGCGGCGAGCTGGTGCAGGAAGGCGAGACCGAGCATGTGGTCGAGCGGCGCCGCGAGGCGAGCCGGCCGTGACGGCAGGAATGATAGGCGAGCGTCGGGTATTCTTCGAAGATGTCCAGGTGGGCGTGCCACTGGAGACTCCGGGGCTTACCTTGACGGAGACGCACGTGAACCTCTTCGGCGGGCTGATCGACGCGCGCTCGGCGGATCCGGGCGCCGTTCACGAGCTGCTGCCGCTCTGCCTGTCCTCCGGCCTGGGGTGGCGCGTGCCCCAGCCGCCGCTTGTCGTATTGGCCTTCATGGGCTTCGAATGGCAATTCCTCAAGCGCGCGCGGGTGGGGGACACGATCCGAAGCGTTTCGACGACCGTGGCCAAGCGGACCATGAGAGACGGCGGCGTGATCGTGGAGGAGCGCAATATCCTCAACCAGCGGGATGAGGTGCTCCAGTCGGGGCGGTTGACCCTGCTGGTGGCGCGGCGGCCCGCCCCATGAGCCCGTCTCCGCGGCGCGTCCTGATCCTGACCGCGTCGTACGGCTCGGGCCACAATCGCGTCGCTCAAACACTCGCCGAGGAATTCCGGCGCGCCGGCGCCCTCGCCCAGGTCGTGGACCACTTCCGCGACCTCGTCCACCCGGAATTCGATCGGGTCACGCGCGAGCTGTACTATTCCGTGCTGCACCGAACGCCCGCGCTCTGGGGGCTGGCCTACTGGATGGGCGACCAGCTCAGCGTCTCCTCGCCCTTGCTCATGGGGCTCAACCGGATCGGGACGCGGAAGCTGCGCCGGCTGATCCTGGCCGATCCGCCGGATCACGTCGTTTCCGTCCATCCCACTCCCGTGGCCGCCCTGTCGGTGCTCAAATCGCGGGGCGTGCCGATCCCGGCCCACACGACGGTGTTCACCGATTTCGTCGCGCATACCCAGTGGATCTACTCGCACGTGGATCGCTACTGCGTGCCGGCGGAAGAGATCGCCCACGATCTCACCGCGCGCGGCGTGCCGCGCAGCCGCGTCACGGTGACGGGGATCCCCGTGGCGCAGGATTTCGCGCGCCCGTCGGAAGAGCGCGCCGCCGCGCGGCTGGCCCTCGGGCTTTCCCCGCGGCTGCCCGCGCTGCTGCTCATGGACGGCTCGAGCGGCGGCTTCGGCCGGATCGAAGAGGCCACGCGCATCCTGCTCCAGATGGAAGAGCCGCTGCAGGCCGTGGTCGTGGCCGGACGGGAGGAGCAGCTCGAGTCCCGGCTGCGCGCGCTTGCGGCCGGGCGCGAAGCGCGCGTCAAGATCTTCGGCTATGTCGACAATGT
>WNFB01005169.1_pt1 | contig 11647 bp, 9 predicted proteins | sample 5400501 | NCBI WGS metagenome assembly WNFB01 (sample SAMN13153341, study PRJNA577476) | soil metagenome | isolation source: 200 cm saprolite under Douglas fir tree site 2 hole 1 | place: USA:California | collected 2015-04-18 | reverse complement strand
AAGCTGTCAGTCGTGCGGGCGGCATACACCTTGCCCAGCTTCCCCTGGCTGATCATCTCGCGGGCGGTGGCAACCGGAGGCAGGAACAGCTGATTGTGTGCGCACATCAGCGTGATTCCGGCAGCAGCGACTGCATGCGTCACCGCCTCCGCCTCCTCGACGGTCAGACAGAGCGGCTTCTCGCACAGGATGTGCTTCCCGGCGGCGGCTGCCGCGACGATCGCGTCCCTGTGGAGGTGGTGCGGTAGGCAGATGTCGACCGCGTCTACGAGCGATGACGCGATCATGTCGCGGTAATCGGGGAAGACCTGTGCGTTGCCCACTCGCTCGGCAAGGCGCTGGGCCCGCTCAGCGTCAACGTCCGCGACCGCACTCACTCGAGCGAACTTCGCGGCTTGCAAGTAGCCGCGAATATGAGCTCCGGCGATGTTGCCGGCCCCGATGATTCCAACTCTGAGCAGTGTGTCGTGGATCATGAAGAGTCGATCGACCCGTTCAGGTTAATTCTCAGACCGCCGCTCGCGAGCCCTTCGACACAGAATGGTGATCGTGCCCACGGGGAGAATGCACGTCGATGAGCTTGATGCGGACGAAGCGCTCGTCCGCCGATTACTCGCTGCACAATTCCCGCAATGGGCGGAGCTCCCGATCGCCGCTCTGCCCGCGGGCGGGACCGACAACGCGATCTTCCGACTGGGCGACGAGCTCTCCGTACGGCTGCCGCGGCGGCCGGCGCCCTGGGGCGGGTTGCTGGACAAAGAGTTCGAGTGGTTGCCCAAGCTGGCGCCGCTGCTGCCACTCGAAATACCGACGCCAGTTGCTCGTGGCGTGCCCGACGATGGATATCCGCACGAGTGGGCGATTTACAACTGGCTCGACGGCATAGACGCGACGTGCGCGGATCTCGACCTGCCCCGCGCAGCCGTCGATCTTGCGGAGTTCCTCGCTGCGTTGCGGCGCATCGATCCGACCGGAGGGCCGCCCCCAACCGGCCGCGGCGGCCCGCTCCGGCTACGCGACGAGGCCACGCGCGCCGGAATCGGCGCGCTCGCCAACGCGATCGACACAACCGCAGTAACCGCGGCCTGGGAAGTGGCCCTCGATGCACCGGAGTGGGACCGCCCGCTCGTGTGGATTCACGGCGACCTCGACGCACGCAATTTGCTCGTCAGGGAGAGGCAGATTACCGGTGTGGTCGACTGGGGAGCCGTATGCATCGGCGATCCGGCCTGCGACCTAAAGGTTGCATGGGCCGTCCTCGACGCGCATACACGACCGATTTTCCGCGAACTGCTCGAGATCGACGATGCGACGTGGGCGCGAGGTCGCGGATGGGCGCTGTCGCAGGCGATGATCGCGCTACCGTATTACCTGCACACCTACCCGGTGATCGTCCACGAAGCCTGGCGTTGGCTGGATGAGGCGCTGGCCGACGCCTAGGCGCTGCGCCGAAACCAAGCGGCGGCGCACACCCAATGCCCTAAGCCGGCCGCGAATCCTGCCGGCGTCCCACACCGCACCGGGCCGCGTGAACTCGAAAGCTCCTCCGACCCAACAGCATGACTCGACGAAGCCAAGATGGCGGTTCACCGCTCGTCCTCGCCCAGGGCGCAAAGCTCGTCAGTGCTACAGACGGAAGCGGGTCAGTAGTTGAGGTGAACTCATGAAGGCGAGTTTTATCGCTTAAGGAGAGGGCCGCTGCGCGGTCGAGCGCAGGATTTCCTCACCACGAGCGAAGTCGAAAGCTCAACGTGATTTGACTCGAGCTGTTCGCCGGCGATGAGGCGGAGCAGCATGTTGACGGCCGTCTTGCCTATTTCGACCAGGGGCTGGTGAATCGTTGTCAGCGGAGGCGACATCTGGGCCGTGTAGGTGACGTCGTCGAAGCCGATCACGCTCATATCGTCGGGGACGCGAATATTGCGCTCGTAGAGGACCTGGTAGACGCCCGCTGCCTGCGCGTCGTTGCCGGCAAAAATCGCGGTCGGCGGATCTGACTGATCGAGCAAATAGCGCGTCTGCTGGACGCCATCGCCCAACAGGTAGGTGCCTTCGCAGATCAGAGCGGGATCAACAGGGATCCCCGCACGCTCGAGCGCCTCGCGGTATCCGGCCAAGCGCGCGCGCGACGTCGTGAGGTGGAGCGGGAAAGTAATGATTCCAATCCGTCGATGTCCGAGTGAGATCAGGTACTCCGTGGCCGAGTAGCCCCCCAGCCAGATGGTTGATCCGATGCTGGGAAAGGCCGTGGTGGGTTCGTTGCGATCGCCGATCGCAACAAAAGGAATGCTTTGCGCCATCAACGTATCGGCAAGACCGATCTGCTCAAAGGGAAGGAGGAGCAGCACGCCATCGGTGGACTGATCGAGCAGGCGGCGCAACCATAGGCGCTGGCTGGCCTCATTTTCATTGGTTGAGAAGACGACGAGACGGTAGCCGCTCTCCTCGAGCGCGTCCTGGATGCCGTGCATGATGCCGACGTCGTAGCCGCCCTCCAGGCGCATGATCACGAGGTCGATCAGGTAGCTCTGCCTCTTGCGCAGATGGCGAGCCGCGTGATTCTGCACATAGTCGAATTGCTCGATCACCTGCCGTATGCGGACCCGAGTCGAGGCGCCCACACCCGGGAGCTCGTTGAGCACCTTGGAGACCGTGGTCGTTGAAACCCCTGCCTCTTTGGCGATCTGCGCCATCGTCGTCCGTTTAGCCAGCTTCTCCCGCAATGCTGAGTGCTCCCTCCCCCTTTGTGTCAAAGGGACCTTCAATTCAGGTGAACGATAACCTGGTTTCCTCGCACGAATTCTAATTCGAAATTACTGGACGGCCTTGACAAAGCGCCGGGTCTATGTTTTCCTCTGCCGAAGAACAGAGTAAACGTTACCCCGAAAATTTGTTCGTCCATCGGCGGCTATTTTTCAGGAGGTCCTTCATGGGTACGGAATTGAACTTTGGGTCTTCTGTCAGCCGAAGGAGCTTTCTGCGAGGCTCCGCCTTGTTTGTTGGCGCCGGCGCGCTCAGCCTCGAAGCGTTTATCGCCGCCTGTAGCTCGACTGCTACCACTTCGGGTGCGGCGACTGCCACGGTGAATTCGCTGCCGCCCTCAAGCAACCCTGGGGCTCTGTACGTGTTCAACCAGCAGGTCAAGCAATTTCAGCAGGCATACACGAACGAAAAAATCGTGGGCAAAAACGATCCCTACGATCCCACCACTTATTTCGCCAGGCTAGCTGCTGGGCAGCAAGAGGACGGCATCCAGAGTTACTTCACCGAGCCGCCCCTCCTGATTTCCAAACACGGCGCGGCCGACATCACGAGCCTGGCGCAGGGCTGGCCGCAGTTCAAGGACTACGCCCCGAGCATTGCATCGATCGTGACCGATTCGGCCGGGAAGATTTACGGCCTTCCAACTAACGGCTACACGCTGGGCATTCTGTACAACCGCAACATGTTCAAAGTCGCCGGGCTCGACCCCGACAAGCCCCCGACGTCCTGGGCCGACTTCCGCGCCGCTGCCAAAGCACTGACGAGCTCATCGGTATTCGGTTTCGCCGAAACCAGCACAGGCAACCAGGGCGGCTGGCACTTCACCAACTGGATGTACACGGCGGGCGGCGACATGCAATCCGCCGATGGAACGAAGGCGACTTTCAACAGCGACAAGGGCGTGAGCGTCCTGCAGCTGCTCAAAGACATGCGCTTCACGGACAACTCCATTACGAAGGCACAGGGTTACACCCAGGACAAGACACTTCAATTGCTGGCTACCAACAAGGTGGCGATGGTGGTGATGGCGCCCGACCAGTTGAACACCTTGCAGTCACAGTACGGAGCGGACCTGAAGAATTTTGGACTCGGACCGATGCCGCAAAACGGCGGCAACGCGACGCTGTCGGGTGGCAATCTCTGGATCTTCAATCCCAAATCATCGCCGGATGTCATCAAGGCCGCCTTTGACTACGTGACCTACACCAACTTCGATTTGGGCGTGCTCGAAAACAGCAGGGCGCAGCAGGCTGCAAATGGACAGGCGGTTGGTGCGCCAACCGCCCAGCTGTTCAAGGGCGATTTCCAGTCGAAGCTCTCCGCGCTGGATGTCAAGTACTCCACCGTTCCTCGCGAGAACTACGCGACGTACATCAACTCGACTTTCGCTCTTCGTCCGGAGCCCCGCAAGCAGACACAGAAGATGTACGCGGCCCTGGACGGCCCCATGCAGGCAGTTCTGACCAATGCGGGCGCCGACCCAGGAGCACTACTGAACCAGGCAGCGCAGCAGTTCCAACAGGTACTCGACTCCTCGGGATCCTAACCCGGTTTTCCAGCTTTAAAGGAGGACCCCCATGGCCCCATCGGGATCCCGCAGGCGAACACCTCTCCTCGGGGCGGCCGCTCTTTTCATCGGGGCGGCCGCCCTTCTCCTCGTGCCGTCCGTTGCGTTCGCGACTTCGACAACCGCGATCGCTGGCGGCGGCGCGCAACTGTCCCCGCGCGTGACCGTCGCCGCGATCGACCCGTCGCTCGTCACAGGCCGCGGCGCTCAGCTCGGTATCGTCGAGCAGGAGGCAGAGAACGCAACAACGAACGGAACGATCCTCAAGTTCGACACGTCCGCATACACGCTGGCGAGCGAGGCGTCGGGCCGGCAAGCGGTAAAGCTCGCGCCCGGCCAGTACGTCGCCTTCACCCTCACGCAGCGGGCGAACGCGATGACGATCCGCTACGCGATCCCCGACGCCGCGACCGGCGGCGGAATCGACGCCCCGCTCACCCTGAGCGTTTCCCACAACAACGCTGAGAGCACGCATCCGCAGACCATCACGCTTACGTCGAAATACTCTTGGCTCTACAACCAGTACCCGTTCACGAACGACCCGAACGCGGGCCTGCTCCATCCCGACTGGTGGATCACCGAATGCGGGTGCGTTCCCGCCTTCACGACACCGGCCCCAACCATTTCAAAGCCGTTCAGGCCCATGCACTTCTACGACGGGCAGCGCGCGCTTCTCCACAACACCTATCAGGCGGGAGATGTCGTTCGCCTGACCGTGCCCGCGGATTCAAACGCAGCGTGGACGATCATCGACCTCGCAGATTTCCAGCAAGTCGAAGATCCGGCGCCGCAGCCTGACAACTCCGTCGCAGTCACCGACTTCGGCGCCGACCCCAGCAGCGTTCGCGACTCGGCGAACGCATTCGATCTCGCGATTCAGTCGGCGAAGGCCTCGGCCAAGACCGTCTACATCCCGGCGGGTACCTTCGAGGTGAGCAGGCACATCGTCGTCGATGGCGTGACGGTCGAAGGCGCCGGCAGCTGGTGGTCGATCGTCAAGGGCCATCAGGTCACGCTCAGCTCGCCGGCGCCCGATGGCTCGGTGCACACCGGCGTCGGCTTCTACGGCAAGTACGCACCCGACGGCGCGAGTCACAACGTGAAGCTGTCGAATTTCGCGATCGAGGGCGACGTTCGAGAGCGAATCGACACCGACCAAGTCAACGGGATCGGCGGCGCGTTCAACGACTCGACGATCGACGGCCTCTACATCCATCACACGAAAGTCGGCGTCTGGCTTGACGGGCCGATGAACAACGTGACAGTCGCGAACACCGTCATCGCTGACCAGATCGCTGACGGGATCAACTTCCACCAGGGAGTGACCAACTCCAGGGTCGTCAACTCGCTCATTCGGAACACGGCCGACGATGGGCTCGCGATGTGGTCGCAGGCGGTCCGCGGCCAGCCTGGAGTCGCGGACGCGAACAACGTGTTCGATCACAACACCGTCCAGAACCCGGCGCTCGCCAACGGCATCGCCGTCTACGGTGGGCGCGACAACACGGTGTCCAACAACATCGTGGCCGACCCTGTGCGCGAGGGCAGCGGTCTACACGCGGGATCGCGATTCGGCTCGACCCCGTTCGCCGGCTCCCTGCGTTTCACGAACAACACGACTGTGCGGGCCGGGTCGTTCGAGCTCAACTGGAAGATTGGCCTCGGCGCGATCTGGCTCTACGCGCTCGAAGGCTCGCTCACCGCGGACATCGAAGTCACTGGCGACAACTTCCTCCAGAGCACCTACAACGCGCTGATGATCGTCTCCGACTTCCCGGTCAAAGATCTGTACTCGATCTCGAACGTCCATTTCCAGGACATCCGCGTCGACGGGACCGGCACGTCCGTGCTGAGCGCGCGCGCCGCCGGAAGCGCAACGTTCCAAAACGTCGTCGCGCGCCACGTCGGCGCCGTCGGCATCAACAACTGCGGCTCGTTCCACTTCACGCCGGCCGGCTCGGAGTTCAAGGTCACCGACCTCGGCGGCAACACGGGTGGCGGGACCACCGGTCCCTGGCTCGCACCCTGGGAGCTGCCGAACACAATTACCTGCGATGATCGGCCGCCTGTCGTCCCGCCTCCGCCGCCATCCGGCTGGTAAGCAGATAGATCGCCAACGGGGCAGCGGCTTCGCCCTCCCCCCCATTCCAACGCGACGCATGTCCTCGAAGGAGATCCCCGTGGAACGATCGTCGCCCTCGCGTGGAGCCAGGGTTGAGAAAAGCGTTGCCGACGGTGAGCGCGAGGCTCTAGGCAGGGCGCGGCTCTTTATAGCGCGCAACCTCGGCGGCTACCTGTTCTTGCTGCCCGCCCTCTTCATCTTTGCGCTGTTTGTCTGGTATCCACTCGTGCTGGGTTTCATCCTGAGCTTTCAGAGCGTCGACATGATCAATCCTGCCGTCTGGGTGGGCTCGACGAATTATCAGAAGGTTTTCTCTGACCCCCTCTTCGGAGTGGCCTGGCGCAACACGCTGACCTTTACCGGTTATGCGCTTCTGTTTGGCTATGTGGTTCCACTCGGGCTAGCACTGCTGATCAACGAAATGCGCCATGGCAAAGCACTGTTCCGACTGGCTTTCTATCTGCCGGTAATGCTGCCGCCAATCGTCACGGCCTTTCTCTGGCTCTGGCTATATAACGCCGATTTCGGGCTGATCAATGCATTGCTCCATGCGGTTCACCTGCCCGGCGGTCTCTGGCTCGAGAGTCAAAGTACAGCGCTACCGGCGCTCGTGGTGGTTGCTACATGGGGCGCCGCGGGCTCAACGATGCTGATCTATCTCGCCGCACTGCAAGGAGTTCCTGCCTCGCTCTATGAGGCGGCAGAGCTCGACGGCTCGAATCTCTGGCAGCGGATCTGGCACATAACGCTGCCAACCATTCGACCCATCATGCTGCTGATGCTGGTCCTGCAGATCATCGCCACGATGCAGGTGTTCACCGAGCCTTTCACGATTACCGGCGGCGGGCCGAACAACGCGACGATGACCGTCCTCATCCTGATCTACAGGTACACCTTCCAGGACGCCGAGTTTGGTGAAGCAAGCGCTCTGGGCGTGATCCTGTTCCTGGTGCTAGCGGTGTTTGCGCTGATCTACATGCGCATGACCAGCCGTCTGATGGAAGCCGACTGAGACGTGGCCATCTTCACACTGAGGCGGCCACGCGGGAGAGTTGAGGAAAGTTTCGAGCGCACGCTGGTTTCACCGCTGGCGCTGCGGAACTCGTCGGCGCGCGCGATTTACTGGTCAGTCTTTGCCGTGCTGCTCCTCTCGACGCTGATCACGTTTGGCCCGCTCTACTGGATGTTCAGCAGCGCACTCAAGTCGAGTATTGAGATTTTCCAGAGCCCGCCAACAATCTGGCCTCTGCATCCCGCCTGGAGCAACTACTCCAATGCCTGGACCGTTCTCCAGTACCCGCTCTATTTCGGCAATACGTTGATCCTTGCAACAGGAGCCGTGATTTTGCAGCTTCTCGTCTCCGCGACTGCGGCGTTTTCGCTGTCAAAGCTACGTCCGGCGGGCAAAGGCATCATCCAGTTCGTGTTTTTCTCGACTTTGATGGTGCCGCCGGTGGTCTATCTGATCCCGCAATTTGTGAACATCAGCAATCTCCCGCTGATTCACGTTTCCCTGATCAATAACTGGGCGGGCGTGTGGCTGCCCGAGGCCGCAAGCGCATTGAACATCCTGATCTTGAAAAGTTTCTTTGACACGATTCCGACGGAATTGACCGACGCTGCCCGCCTGGATGGGGCGAGTCCCTGGCAACTCTTCTACCGGATCATCCTGCCACTGTCACGCCCGGCCCTGGCGGTGATCACGATTTTTACGGTGGTTGCCTCGTGGAAGGATTTTCTCTGGCCGCTGCTCGTGCTGTTCAACCCTGAAGTTCAGCCGTTGAGCGTGGCCATTTATCACGAGGCGGGAATCAATTCAAATTTCCCTCTGCCCTTCAACTACCTGATGGCCGGCCTCGTGCTCGCCAGCATTCCTCCCATTCTTCTGTTCCTGTTGTTCCAGCGTCAGATTATCCGGGGCATCAACCTGACTGGACTCAGAGGCTAGATGTCTCTTGCTGCGCCGTCTGACAAAGCGGCGGCGTTCAACGGGAGGCGAAAGACTCTGCCTCCAGGCTATGAATCTCTTGGGACAGCGATCACTGTCGCAAAAGATGCCTCAAAGGTTTGCCTGGAGGTTGGTTCGGCAACTGTCGAGGTGACCGCGCTCGCTCCTGATTTGTTTCGCGTCGGTTTCTTCCCCGAGGACCGCCCTGTGAACTACAGCTCTGTGGCTGTCGTTGCTCAGGATTGGCAACCGGGGCCGGTGACAATCGTTGAGGAGGCTGGCGTTTTGACGCTTACGACATCTGCCGCGACTGCGCATCTCTCGCTTGGTCAATTTCGCATCGGGTTTAGCGATCACGCCGGACGCGAGTTTGCTCTGGATGACCCTGAGCTTGGGATGGGCTGGTTTCCGGCATCAGGAGAGCCGGCCGTCCGCGTCTACAAGCGGCATCTTGCCGGCGAGCACTACTTTGGGTGCGGAGAGCGGACTGGAGAGCTGGACAAGACCGGGTCTCAGCAGCTTTTCTGGAATGTGGATCCGCCGCGCGGCCAAACCGCGCTGCAAAACAACCTGTACGCCTCGATCCCGTTCACGCTCGTCCTATCCGAAAGCCACGCCTGGGGCCTCTTTCTCGACAGCACGACGTTTGTCGAGTTCGACCTTGCCCACGATGATCCTCAGCGGGCCTGGTTTGGCGCCAGCTGCGGAGACCTCGTCTATTACGTCTTTTGCGGTCCAACGCCTCGGAAGGTCCTGGCGCGGTATACGGACCTGACTGGACACACGCCTCTGCCCCCGCTCTGGGCGCTGGGCAGTGGCCAGAGTCGTTTCAGCTATGAGACTGCAGACGAGGTGCGGCAGATCGCCCGTTCCTTTCGCGAGCGCGACATTCCCTGCGACACGCTGTATTTCGATATCGACACGTTAGACGGCTACCGGGTGTTTACATGGAATCCCGTTGGCTTCCCCGACCCCGAGGGCTTACTTGCCGAGCTCCACGAGATGGGATTCCACGCCGTAAGCATTGTGGATGCAGGGGTCAAGGTCGACGCCGACTACGCGGTCTACGCCGGAGGAAAGGCACGCGATCTCTACTGCAAGACACCAGAAGGAGACGACTACCACAATGTCGTCTGGCCGGGGATCTGTACATTTCCCGACTTCACGAACCCAGACGCGCGCGCTTGGTGGGGAGAGCAGCATAAGGCGTTGCTTGATGCCGGTGTAGACGGAATCTGGTGCGATATGAACGAGCCAGGTCTGTTCGTCCCACCGAACTCGACCATGCCGCCGGACGTCGTCCATCCCGGCGGAGGAAAGGCTCAATCGCACCTCCAGGTGCACAACGCCTATGGCTCGCTGATGGCGCAGGCTGCACGCGAGGGCGTGTCAGGATGGCGGCCTGATCGGCGGCCCTTCGTAATTTCGCGTTCTGGCTACGCCGGAATACAACGCCATGCCTTGCTCTGGACCGGTGATAACTCGTCCACGTGGGAACACCTCACGATGAGCCTCTCCCAGGTGCAGAATCTCGGGCTCTCTGGCGTGGGCTGGACGGGCGTCGATGTCGGCGGCTATTACGGAGACACAACCGGCGAGCTGCTTGCCCGCTGGACGGAGTTCGGAATTTTCCAGCCCTTCTCTCGGAATCACTCGGAGAAGACAACGCGTCGCCAGGAGCCGTGGCTGTTTGGTGAACCGTATGAATCCGTCTGCCGCGACATGCTCAAGCTGCGCCAGCGCCTTCTGCCCTATCTGTACACGCTCTTTGAGGAATGTCACCGCACGGGAGCGCCCATCCTGCGCCCGCTGTTCTGGGCCTATCCGAATGACATTTCCACCTATTCGATGGATGACGAATTCATGTTCGGTGATGCCCTGCTGGTGGCGCCCATCACCCGCCCTGGTGTGGACTATCGCCACGTCTATCTTCCCGCTGGGACCTGGTTTCACTACTGGACCGGTACGCGTGTAGACGGCCCGGCGCACATCCTGGCCCATGCTCCCCTGGGCCGGCCGGCTATCTACGTGCGAGCCAACACAGCGCTGCCGCTCGGGCCGGAGATGAACTACGTCGGCCAGCATGACGCTGACCCTTTAACCTTCGTGCTCTATCCCTTCGAGGGAACCGGCACAGCGACGTTCTACGAGGACGCGGGCGATGGCTACGAGCAGTTGAACGGGTTTTACGCCCAGCGCGCGATTACGTGCGAGGTCGAGGCTGGACACATTCGGGTAGTGATAGGTGGGCAGGACGGGGAATTTGTCCCCGCGCGCCGGCACATCCGGCTTGAGGTGCGCGAAATTGCTTCTGAGCCAGAATCAGTCCAGCTTGGAAAGGCTCCTGCTGTCTGGCGCTATGACCCTGGACAGCGGCGTCTCATCGTCGACCTCCATGAAACGAGGTCGCCGCAGGTGACCGACCTGTCGATGTCCTAGTGGGGATTGGGTGAATCGCCCTGGGTTTCCTGGAGACTCCGGGGTTGGTTTTTAGTGTTGGGCGGGTCGTCTAACGGATGTACTCGCCCAGTCCAGCAGTCGGAGGCCTCGAATCCTCGAGAACTCCGACGAGTTCGCGGTAACAACTGTCGCCTTATGACTGAGTGCCTGGCCCGCGATGAGAAGGTCGTAAGCCCCGATCGGTCTACCCACGCTTTCGAGGGCCGCCCGCACGCGCCCCGCATGGTCGGCGTCCTCAGTGGTGAAGTCAAAGACCTCGAGAGGACCGGCCAGGAACGTAGCGACGCGTTCGGCGTTCGCCTTGGATCGCTGACTCTTAGCAACTCCGTACCAGAGCTCGAACAGGACGATTGACGACGTAGCGAGCCTCTCCCCTGCCGAGCTGGCACGTTCGAAACGCCGCCGGACCGCCTCTGGGCGTCCGTTGATCAGTGCGATGCAAGCATTGGTGTCGAGTAGATACGTCAATCGAAGACTTTGCGCGATGGTGTGGTTGGCTGATCTCGGCCGCTCTCCAACAGGGCACCACCGCCGACCTTATCCATCCGGGCAAACCACTCTTTAACGTCGAGCACCGGCTCCAGCAGGACACCACTGGTTACACGCCGGACGTGCACCTTGTCGCCACTGAAACGGAACTCCTTTGGCAGCCTCACAGCCTGACTGCGTCCGTTGCGGAAGAGCTTGGCTACTGCGCGCTCTGACATGCGACCTCCCACACGGCAAGAACCGTGAGGCCCTGCCCAAGTCCAAGAATTGATCTATACCGCAAGTAGATCCCCGTGTA
>WNFB01011312.1_pt1 | contig 11650 bp, 11 predicted proteins | sample 5400501 | NCBI WGS metagenome assembly WNFB01 (sample SAMN13153341, study PRJNA577476) | soil metagenome | isolation source: 200 cm saprolite under Douglas fir tree site 2 hole 1 | place: USA:California | collected 2015-04-18 | reverse complement strand
TACCTGACGCGGCGTCTGGTCGACGTCGCCCAGGACGTGATCGTGCGGGAGGAGGACTGCGGCACCACCAACGGAATCTGGATCCGCGACATCACGCCGGAGCGGGCCAAGAACGACCCGATCTTCGAGAAGATCGCGGGCCGGGTGGCGGCCGAGGACGTCTCGGTCGGCGGCAAGGTGCTGGTCCCGAGCGGCCAGTCGATCTCAGACGACCAGGCGCGAGCGATCATCGCCGCGAGCGTCCCGGTGAAGATGCGGTCGGTCCTCGTGTGCGAGGCGCGCGAGGGCGTCTGCCGCACGTGTTACGGAAGGAACCTGGCGACCGGCAAGCTGGTCGAGATCGGCGAGGCGGTGGGCGTCATCGCCGCGCAGTCGATCGGCGAGCCTGGCACGCAGCTGACGATGCGAACGTTCCACACCGGCGGTGTCGCCGGCGTGGACATCACCCAGGGTCTGCCCCGCGTGGAGGAGCTGTTCGAGGCTCGCATCCCCAAGGGCAAGGCCATCATCTCCGAGATCGACGGGGAGCTCGAGATCATCCGCGCCGAGGGCGCGCGCAAGGTGCGTGTGACCTCGAAGGAGGAGTTCGAGGTCTCCTACCCGCTCCAGGCGAAGATGGATGCCCTGGTCAAGTCGGGCGACGACGTCATGGAGGGCCAGGAGCTGGCGCGCGACTCCAAGGGCGCCGGCGTCCGCACCCGGCACGCCGGCAAGGTGACGGTCTCCGCGAAGGAGATCACGGTCCGGACCGTGGACGAGGAGGTTCGCGAGTACGCGATACCGCACCAGGTCCGCATCCGGCCGGAGCTGGACCGCCGCGACGGTCAGAAGGTGACCATCAAGGCGGGACAGCAGATCACCGAGGGCTCGATCTCACCGCAGGAGCTGCTCCACATCCTCGGCAAGGAGGCGGTGCAGACGTTCCTCGTGGACGAGGTCCAGAAGGTGTACCGCTCGCAGGGTGTCGACATCAACGACAAGCACATCGAGGTGATCGTCCGGCAGATGATGCGGAAGGTCCGCATCGACATGGCCGGCGACACGGGCCTGCTCCCGGGCGAGATCGTCTCGCAGTGGGAGTACGAGGAGGCCAACGCGAGGGCGCTCGCGGAGGGCGGCGAGCCCGCCACCGCGCAGACCGTGCTTTTGGGATTGATCAAGGCGGCGCTGAACACCACCTCGTGGCTGTCGGCGGCGTCGTTCCAGGAGACCACCCGCGTTTTGACCGAGGCCGCGATCTCAGGCAAGGTCGACCGGCTGCGGGGCCTCAAGGAGAACGTGATCATCGGCAAGCTGATCCCGGCCGGGACGGGGCTCGACTATTACAAGAAGCAGCGGGAGCAGGCGGCTCGGGTCCTCGAGGAGGAGCCGATCGACCTGGAGACGCTGTCGGTCTAGGCAAATCGTGCGGGGGCTGCCGGTGCGGTGGCCCCCGCTCCTCGTTTTGGACTAGCCAGACGACTCGGTTTGGGTTAATCTCACGTCCTACGTGCACAAGGGGGCGCCCGCCAGGGTTGCCCCTTCTCTTTTGCATAAGATGGGGGACGTGACTCCAGGCTCAAGGCTTTGGCGCGCCGTCGCCCTTTCGCTCGTTGGCGTGGCGGTTTTGGGGGCGTGTCAGTCGGGCGTCACGGTCGGGCCCAAGCTCGCCAAGGACCAGGTGCTGCGGTTGATGCTCGACGACCAGCCCGCCACCCTGGACCCCGGCCAGACGCAGTACACGTACGAGACGGCCGTGCTGCGGGCGATCGCGGAGCCGCTGTTGAAACCACTGCCCGACCTGAGCGGAGTGACGCCGGCGGCGGCCGCGAGCTATGACGTCAACGGCGACGGCACCGCGTACCTGTTCCACCTGCGCCCCACGGCGAGATACTGGGACGGCACGCCGGTCAGGGCCGCCGACTTCGTCTACGCATGGCAGCGGCTGATCGACCCGCGCCTGGCGGCTCCAAACGAGACGCTCTTCGCGAACACGGTCCTGAACGGAGAGCGCGTTTCGTTCATGGACCCGCAGCGAGATCAGTCGACGATCGACGCCGCACTCGCGACGCTGGGTCTGAAGGCGGTCGACGACTTCACGTTTCAGGTGCAGCTGGCGCGCCCCGACCCCGCGTTTGTCTGGCTCGCGGCGATGCCCGCCGGCGCTCCCGTTCGGAGGGACGTCGTCGCCAAGAGCCTCGACAAGTGGGCGACGTCGCCGGACACGCTGGTGACCAACGGGCCTTTCAAGGTCACCGAGATGGTCAAGAACGACCACATCTCGGTGGAGCGCAATCCTTCCTATTGGGGTCCGAAGCCGACGCTGACGCGAATCGACTTCGCGATCGTGAACGATGGCGCGGCGGCTCTCTCGAAGTACACGAGCGGGGGCCTGGACGAGATCAGCGTGCAGCCTGCGCAGGCCCCGTCGGTCAGCGCCGACAAAGTGTTGAGCCGGCAGCTGGTGGAGACGCCGAACCTCACGGTGTTCTGGCTCGTGTTCCGCGTCGACTCGCCGCCGCTCGACAACGTCAAGGTTCGGCAGGCGATCGCCCAGGCGATCGACCGGGACGCTTTCGTGGCGCAGATCTTCACGGGGCAGGGGGACCCGGCATGGACCTTCATCCCGAAGGGTATGCACGGCTACACGCCATCGCTCACGGCGCAGAAGTTCGACGTCGCGCAGGCGCGCGCGTCGCTGGCAGCCTCGGGCCTCACGGCCAAGCAGCTGTCCCTCACGTATACGTTCGACCAGACGTCGGACTTCGGCAAAGCGACCGCGAAGTTCGTCCACGACCAGCTTCAGGCGAATCTCGGCGTGACCATCAACCTGCAGGGGTTGGATGCGAACACGCTCAGCTCGCACCTCGAGAGCGGCGAGTTTCAGATCGCCGGTCCGCGCGGGTGGGCCGCCGACTACCCCGACCCCGCCGACTGGTACGACATCTTCACGACGACGAGCTCTTACAACATCCCCTTCTGGCAGAACCAGCAGTACGACAACTTCGTACGCGTGGCGCGGACCGACACGCAGCCGGCCCGGCGCGACCAGGAGTACCTGCAGGCCCAGACGATGCTGGTCGGCCAGGCCCCCGTGGTCTTCCTCGCCCAGACGGTGAGCTGGTACCTGGTGAAGCCGTATGTGAACGGGGTGGTGACGTCGCCGGTCGACGAGTGGCCCGGAGCGCTGGCGCCCGCCCAGATCACGATCGCGCCGCACTGATTTCAGTGATTTTCAGGGGTTGTTAAGGGTGTTGTCGAACGAGTGTTCGGCCACCTATTCTTGTTCGCAACTTGACACTTGTGAGTCATCGACAACAGAATTCAATTTGGCCGCCTGAGGCTGTGAGTAAGACCTGCCGCCGGCGCACTCTCGCCCCGACCTCCGGGAAGAAGGCTGCAGGATGAGTCTGAGAGGTAAGACGCGTATGCAAGTTGGTTTTCGCGGCCGGGCGTTAGCGCTCGCGTCCGCCGGTCTGTTCGTTGCGGCCGCCTGCGGCGGCAACAACAACACAGGCGGTGGCGCGACTCCCGCATCGCCCGACAAACAGATCCTCAACGTCAACATCGACACCGAGCCTTCGACCCTCGACCCCACGCAGCAGCAGTGGGTCTACGAGTTCGACGCGGGCAACGCCATGTACGAGGCGCTGACTCGGCCCAAGCCCGACGACTCGGACGTCGTGGGCGCGGCCGCGGAGAGCTGGACGATCTCTTCCGACGGGCTGACGTGGACGTTCAAGCTCCGCGCGGACGGGAAGTACAGCGACGGTCACCCCGTGGTGGCCGGAGACTTCGTAGCGTCGTACAAGCGCATCCTCGACCCGACCGTGGCCGCTCCGTACGCGGACCCGTTCTTCGACGGCAACATTGCGGGCGGGCAGAACTACGCGAGCATCGACGCGAAGGACGCCAACGCGGTCAAGTCCTTCCTCGACGGGATCGGCGTCTCGGCGCCCGACGCCCACACTTTCGTCATCAAGCTTCAGCACGCCGCTCCGTACTTCAAGTGGGTCACCAGCCTGTGGCTGGCCTCGCCGATCGAGGCTTCGGACCTGTCGGCGGGCGGCTCTTCGTTTGGAGCAGTTTCCGCTGACGCGCCGTCCAAGATCCACGGCAACGGCTCTTTCCAGCTTTCTGAGGTCTTGCCGAAGGACCACATCACCCTGACGCCGAACAAGTACTACCGGACGCAGCCCAAGCTGCAGAAGGTGAACCTGTACGAGATCACCGACGCCAACGTGGAGTTCGCGAAGTTCCAGAACGGCGAGCTCGACATCACCCGCGCAGTTCCGCCGGCGGACGTGGCGGTCGTCAACGGCGACCCCAAGCTCAGCAAGGAAGTGGTCAAGGGACCGTCGCTCCTGACCTGGTGGATCGACTACAACACGACCAAGGCGCCATTCAACAACGCTGACCTGCGCCTGGCGTTCGCCAAGTCGATCGATCGCGTGTCCTACGTGCACAACATCCTCAAGGACGTCGGCACGCCGATCAACAGCATGATCCCGAAGGGCATGGCCGAATACGAGGCCTCGACCACCCAGGGATTCGACTGCACGGCGGCCAAGGCGCTCCTCGCCAAGGCCAAGACTGAAGGCGTGACTGACGCGCAGCTGGCCAACGTCCACTACGAGTACCGCAACAGCCCGACTCGCAAGACGAGCTCGGAGTTCTTCCAGCAGCAGTGGTCGAGCTGCCTCGGCATCAACGTGACCCTGGACGCCAAGGAGAGCAAGAGCGTCTCCCACGACCTCGGCACGCTGAACTACCAGTCCGGCGGCATCTCCGGCTGGCAGGCTGACTACCCCGACGGCCAGGACTGGTTCGACATTTTCATCACCGGTTCCGGCAACCAGTTCTCCGGCTGGTCCAACAAGGACTACGACGCTGCCGTGCAGACGGGCGACACCACTCCCAAGGAAAGCGACCGGCTGGCCGCATACAGCAAGGCGCAGAAGATCCTGGAGCAGGAGGCCCCGGTGGCGTTCATCTTCCAGAACGAGAAGTTCTTCCTGATGTCGTCCAAGGTCCAGGGCGGCCAGATCCATCCGCTCGACGGCGACTGGGCGGGCGAAATGGTCTCCCAGACTTCGATGTACATTTCCGCGTAAGGAATTGGCAGTAACCGCAGGCGCCCCTCTTCGGAGGGGCGTCCTGCCCTTCATCGCGTGGGCACCGAAAGGGCGGACGGCCACCCTGGCCGTCTACATCGTCAGGCGCCTGCTGTGGATGATTCCCGTCCTCTTCTTCGTCATCGTCATCACCTTCTTCCTGATGCACCAGGCGCCCGGCGGGCCCTGGGACAGGGAGGGCCGGCAGCTGTCCCCGGCTGTCGTCAACAACCTGAACATCAAATACGGCCTCGACAAGCCGGAGTGGCAGCAATTCGTCCTTTATGTATGGGGCGCGGCCCACTTCGACTTCGGCGACTCGCTGCAGTCGCCGGGGCAGCATGTGTCGACGCTGCTGCTGGAGAGCTGGCCTTACACGTTCACACTCGGTCTGTACACGTTCCTCTTGCTGGTGCCGATCGGGGTCGGCCTCGGGGTGATAGCGGCCCTGCGCCAGAACTCGTGGGCCGACTACACCGCGCTCGGGATGGCGACCGTGTTCGCGTCGACGCCGAACTTCGTGGTGGGCATCCTCTTGATCATCGTTTTCGCGATAGGGCTGAACAAGCTGACAGGCGGGAACTTCTACCTACCGACCGGCGGTTTACCTGAGCCATACAACCCGTTCCAGGTCCAGCTCCTGATGCCCGTGTTCACCCTGGGCGCGCTGCCCACCGCGTACATCGCCCGCCTGACGCGGGCGAGCACGCTCGAGACGCTCCGGCAGGACTTCGTCCGGACCGCGTGGGCCAAGGGTCTGAAGGGACGGCTGGTGGTCACCCGCCACGTCCTGAAGAACTCGCTGATACCGGTCGTCACCGCGCTGGGGCCGACGTTCGCGTTTCTCATTACGGGCTCATTCATCGTCGAGACGCTGTTCTCGATCCCCGGTATCGGGCGGAGCTTCGTGACGTCCATCGAGTCGCGCGACTACACGATGATTCTCGGCACGACCCTTCTCTTCGCGGCCCTGATCGCGGTCGTGAACCTGGTCGTCGACGTCCTATATGTGTTCATCGATCCGCGCGTCAGGTTGAGCGACTGATGGCGACCGCAATCGGCGTCGCGCAGGCAGTCGATTGGGACGTCCCGGAGCAGACCGGGCTGTGGAAGGACGCGTGGGTCCGCTTTCGCCGCAACAGGCTGGCGGTGGCGGGGCTCGTCGTCGTGATCGTGCTGATCGTCATGGCGTTCGGCGCGCGCTTGCCGGGAACGCCAGGTGGTTTGTGGAAGATCCTGCACCTTGCGGGCGACCCGTTCTCCCAGGACGTGACCAACACGTATGCGTTGCCGTCCTGGCAGCATCCCATGGGCACCGACATCCTCGGCCGGGACCTGATGGCCCGCGTCTTCTACGGCGCCTCGATCTCCCTCGCCATCGGGATCATCGTCCAGTTCCTGATCCTGTTCATCGGGGGTGGGATCGGCATGGCGGCCGGGTACTTCGGCGGCTGGATCGACAACCTGCTGATGCGCTTCACCGACATCATGTACGCCTTCCCCGACCTCCTCCTCGTGCTCGTGTTCGTGGCGGCGTTCGGCCCCAGCTTCTGGAGCATCTTCATCGCGCTGGGCCTCGTCTACTGGACGAACCTTGCCCGCCTTGTGCGCGGGCAGGTGCTGTCGATCAAGGAGAAGGAGTACGTGGAGGCGGCGATCATGACCGGGACGTCGCCGATCAAGCTGATCCTCAAGCACCTGGTGCCGAACTCGCTCGGACCTGTGATCGTCACCCTGACGTTCGGCATCCCGGCCGCGATCTTCACCGAGGCCGCCCTGAGCTTCCTGGGCATCGGCATCCGTCCGCCGGAGCCGAGCTGGGGCGTGATGATCGAGGACGGGTACTCCGGGATCTTCGCCGACCCGCTCCAGGTCATCTTCCCGGCCATCGCGGTGGCGCTTACGATGCTGTCCTTCACATTCATCGGCGACGGACTGCGGGACGCGCTCGACCCGCGAATGAAACGCTAACCGCGCTTTAACTTAGAGTTCTGTAGCCCAAGAATTTGGCACAGACTCTGCTGAAGCTCGAGGACCTGCACACACAGTTCTTCACGGGACGCGGTGTCGTGAAGGCTGTGGACGGCGTCAGCCTGCACATCGATGTGGGGGAGACGCTCGGCGTGGTCGGCGAGTCGGGGTGCGGCAAGACCATCACGGCGCTGTCGGTGCTGCGCCTGGTGCCGGAACCGGGGAAGATCGTATCCGGCAAGATCGAGTTCCGCGGGCGCGACGTGACGAAGATGGACGACGAGGAGATCCGCGACTTTCGCGGCAACGACGTCGCCATGATCTTCCAGGACCCGATGACGTCGCTGAACCCGGTCACGAAGGTCGGGTTCCAGATCGAAGAGGCGATGACGGCGCACAATCGGTTCACCGCGTCGGCGGCGAGGACCCGGGTGGTCGAGCTGCTGAAGAGGGTGCGGGTCCCGGCGGCCGAATCCCGGGTGAAGGACTACCCGCACCAGTTCTCGGGCGGGATGCGGCAGAGGGCGATGATCGCGATGGGCCTTGCCAACGAGCCCTCGCTGCTGATCGCGGACGAGCCCACGACCGCGCTGGACGTGACGGTGCAGGCCCAAATCATCCAGCTGATGAAGCAGCTCAACCGCGAGCTGGGCACCGCGATGATGCTGATCACCCACAACATGGCGCTGGTCGCCTCTCTCTGCCAGCGCGTGGTGGTGATGTACGCGGGGCGGGTGGTCGAGGAGGGGCCGGTCGACCAGATCTTCACGAACCCGCAGCACCCCTATACGTGGTCGCTGCTCCGCTCGGTGCCGCGAGTCGACGAGGCGCGCAAGGACCGGCTGGTTGCAGGGTAGAGCCCGAGCCCCAGCTCGAGCAGGTGGCCACGAACCAGGTCGCACGGTGCTGGGTCCTGATGCGCAACGTGAAAGACGAGGACATCGCCGCGGCGAAGACCTCGGCCCTGTCGCTCGACGCCGCGAAGAAGCTGAAGCAGGACCTGGCGGTGGCTCCCGTCGACGAGGTCCCCAGCAATGCAGGCGGCTGAGAAGGCGCCGGTCACTCGGGTCAAGGCCGACCCTGTCCTGCTGCGCGTCGAGGGGGCGTTCAAGCACTTCCCGATATCCGGATTGGGCGGGCTTTCCGTGCGCGCGGTGGACGGGGTCGACCTGGAGATCAGGCGGGGCGAGACGCTGGGCCTCGTCGGCGAGTCGGGCTGCGGGAAGTCGACCCTCGGCCGCTGCATCGTCGGGCTCTACGTCCTCACGGCCGGGGAGATCCGCTACGAGGGGCAGCCGCTGCCGGAGCCGCGGCCACGCCGCGACCGGCGGCGAATCCAAATGGTGTTCCAGGATCCATACTCGTCGCTCAACCCGCGCATGACCGTCCGGCAGACGCTGAGCGAGCTCCTGCGCGCACACGAGATGGTCCCGAAAACGCAGATCGACGCGCGCTGCCGTGAGCTGCTCGACCTCGTCGGCCTCGGCCCCCGGGCGCTCGACGCCTACCCGCGGCAGTTCTCGGGCGGTCAACGCCAGCGCGTCAGCATCGCCCGCGCGCTCGCGCTCGAGCCGGAGCTCCTAGTCGCTGACGAGCCGGTCTCGGCGCTCGACGTTTCCGTGCAGGCGACGGTGCTGAACCTGCTCGAGGAGCTGCAGCAGAGGCTCGGCCTGACGATGCTGCTGATCGCGCACAACATGGCCGTCGTCCGGCACGTCTGCGACCGGGTCACGGTCATGTACCTCGGCCGGATCGTCGAGACGGCGCCGACTGACGAGCTGTTCACCAATCCGCGGCACCCGTACACGCAGGGCCTGCTCAGCGCCGTCCCGAAGCTCGTCCCGGGGCGAACCTCGGAGGCCGCGGCCGTCGTCGGCGACCCGCCGAGCCCGATCCGCCTGCCGAGCGGCTGCCGCTTCCACCCGCGCTGCCCGATCGCGCAGACCCCCCTCTGCGCCGATCAGGACCCCGCTCTCGTGCCCGGCCCCGGCCTCCGCGGGCACGTCGCCGCGTGCCACTTCGCCTGGAGCGCGAAGCCCGCGGCCCACGTCCCGGAGGTCGAGCGCGGAGGCCCGGAGGTCCGATGATCGAACGGCGCACCATCCACTTCGACCACGAGGCCCTCACGGAACTCGAGCTCCCGTGCTTCGAGGCCGCCGGCGACAGCGACGGCCCGCACCTGTGCCTGCTCGGCGGGATCCACGGCGGCGAGTACTCGTCGATCGCGGCGGTCGTCCGGTTCATGAACGCGCTCGACACGAGCGAGCTGTCCGGTCGGATCACGGCCGTCCCGATCGTGAGCATGCCGTCCTTCCGCGCCCGAACGGCCTTCGTGATGCCCCAGGATGGGAAGAACATCAACCGCTGCTTCCCGGGCTCGCGGGACGGGACGTTCAGCGAGGTGCTCGCGCGCTGCGTCTTCGACGAGCTGATCGCGCCGAGCGACTACCTGCTCGACCTCCACGGCGGCGACATGGTCGAGGCGCTCGAGCCGTTCACGCTCTACGACGAGTCGCCCGTCGAGGAGCAGGCGCGGGGCCTCGCGATAGCCTTCGGGCTGCCCTACCTCGTCCGCTCGGCTCCCGCCGAGGCCCCGATCAGCGGGACGACCACGGGCGCGGCGGCCGCTGCCGGCGTGCCGGCCGTGATCGCCGAGGTCGGCGGCTGCGGCCTCCTGGAGGAGGACGCCGTTCGGCTGCACGTCGACGGGATCGGGAACGCGCTCCGTCACCTCGGGATGCTGCCGGGCGAGGTGACGCCGCCGCGCGCGGACATGCGGAGCGTCGGCCGCTTCGTCTGGCTCCGCTCGGTCGAGGAGGGCTGGTGGGAGGCGGACGTGCGCGCCGGCCACGACGTTCAGGCCGGGTCGAGCCTGGGGACGGTACGGAATCTCTTCGGTGACGTCATCGAGCGCGTCCCGGCTCCCGAGGACGGGGTGGTGCTCTTCCTGACGACGAGCCCGGCCGTCGGCTCCGAGGGCCTTCTCCTCGGTCTCGGGGTCGAACTCGCGCCGATCAGGTAGCTCGGGCGATCCTGATCGTTGACGAGGGAGAGATGCCCCCCGCCAAGAATCGAACTTGGGCACGCGGTTTAGGAAACCGCTACCAGCTTTTCGGGCCGTCTCGGGGCGTCGCGAGTTGCCGCATCGTTGCGCTACCGGGCGCCCTACGAGCCGCCGCGCGAGCCGCAACCCGAGCCGCACATCGAGGTCGAACGTCCAGGCGAGCTGGTCGGCGTCGACTGCTTCTACGTCGGCCGGCTACGCGGCACCGTCGGCGCGGTCTGGCAGCTGACAGCGATCGACGTCTACTCCTCCTTCGCCTGGGCCGAGCTCGTCGTCTGCAAACAGGGCAACCCGACCGCGGCGCAGACCTCGAAGCTCGCCCGCCGAGTCGCCCGCGAGCTGAAGGCCGCCGGCTGGCAGCTCGAGCGTGTCCTCTGCGACAACGGCAACGAGACCGCCGCCCGCTACAACGCGAGCTCGCCCGAGGACACGCAGGACGGCGAACTCGCGTACGCGCGGTTCCCGCCGTCGAGGCCGTCGCGGTACGGCGAAGGCCTCTTGCCGGGCTAGGCGCCCGAGCGGTCGATCAGCTCGATGCGGTAGCCGTCGGGATCGCGGACGAAGCAGATCAGCGAGCCGCCTTCGCGGACGCGGTACGGCTCGCGCTCCGGTTCGATTCCCTGCTCCTTCAGGCGCTCGAGCGTCGCGGCGAGATCGTCCACCGACACGGCGACGTGCCCGTAGCCGGTGCCGAGCTCGTACGAGTCGACGCCGAAGTTGTACGTCAGCTCGAGCCGGTCGCCGTCGTCGGGGAGCCCCATGAAGACGTTGATCGCCTCTTCGCGGATCGGCGCCCGCCGCCGCTCTTCGAACCCGAGCGCTTCGTAGAACGCGACCGATCGGTCGATGTCGGTGATGCGGTAGCACGTGTGCAGGAACTCCATCATTCCTCCAGATCTTCGCGGATCAGTCCGTACATGATCCCGTCCGTCCACTCGCCGTGCCGCCAGTACGCCTTTCGTTTCGCTCCTTCGCGGATCCAGCCCGCGCGCTCCGCATGGCGCTGCGCCCGCTCGTTGAAGCCGTAGATCTCCATCTGCAGCCGATGAAAGCCGAGCCCGAAGACGAGGTGCCGCTGGAAGAGACGCGCGGCGGCGTCGGCGAGACGCCGGCCGCGGAACTCCGGATGCACGGCGAGCCGCTCGAGATGTGCGATCCGGTTGTGCTCACTCGTCCGCTCGAAGCCCATCGTCCCGGCGCGACGCCACTCGCCGTCCGCGACCACCTCGATCACGAAGCGGCCGTACGCCTCAGGCTCGCGCTCCTGACGTTCCAGCTCCTCTTGCAGCCGGACGCGCGAGAACGCGGCGCGCGCGCCGAGGAACGGCTGCACGTCTTCGTGCGTCACGACGTCGAGCATGAAATCGACGTCGTCCGGAGTCGCGCGGCGGATGCGGATGCCGTCGCCCTCGATCACGGCTCGGCGACCGGCGCGACGCGGGAGCGCGCGAGGCGGACGGCGCCCGAGCCGAGCGCGACGCCGCCGAGGATCAACACGAGACCGGCGACGGTCGCGACGGTG
>WNFB01007572.1_pt1 | contig 11650 bp, 7 predicted proteins | sample 5400501 | NCBI WGS metagenome assembly WNFB01 (sample SAMN13153341, study PRJNA577476) | soil metagenome | isolation source: 200 cm saprolite under Douglas fir tree site 2 hole 1 | place: USA:California | collected 2015-04-18 | reverse complement strand
AGCCGGCGAGCCAAAAATCGCGAGGGGCAGCCCGAATTACAGACTGCCTTCCCCTTCCCTGCTGCGCGAGGGAGAACGCAGCCAGAAGCTTGATGAGGATGCGCTGAAACTGCGGGCGCGCGCGATTGAAGCAAAATGCCTTGAATTTGACGTGCAAGGGCGGGTGACGCAAATCAATCCCGGACCGGTGGTCACGACATTCGAATTCAAGCCGGAAGCGGGAATCAAGTACAGCCGGATTACCGGGCTGACCGAGGATCTCTGTCTGGCCTTGCAGGCGGAATCGATCCTGATCGAGCGCATCCCGGGCAAATCAACGATCGGTATCGAAGTTCCGAACGACAGGCGGCAGACGATTGCACTGCGGGAAATCATCGAGGCGCCGGAATTCGTCAATTCTCCGAGCAAGCTGACGCTGGCCATGGGCCGTGATTTGCACGGGCGGATTCGCGTGACGGAGCTCGCGGCGATGCCACACTTGCTGATCGCGGGTTCCACCGGCACGGGAAAGAGCGTGTTCATCAACTCGCTGATGATGTCGATCCTCTACAAAGCGAGTCCGGACGAAGTGAAGCTGGTGCTGGTCGACCCCAAGCGGCTGGAACTGTGCCTTTACGAGAACATCCCCCACCTGATCGCGCCGGTGGTGACGGATCCCAAGATCGCCGCAAACGTGCTGCGGAATGCGACGCGCGAAATGGAAAAACGCTTGAAGCTGCTGGCGCAGCGCGGCGTTCGAAACATCGACCAGTACAACCGTACTTTCAAGAAGGATCTATCGCTATCGCTCTTCGACAATCTGGAAGAAACCGAGCACAAGCCGCTTCCCTACCTGATCATCGTCATCGACGAGTTGGCCGACCTGATGATGGTGGACACCAACACCGTGGAAGAGTCCATCACGCGGCTGGCACAGATGGCGCGGGCCGTGGGCATCCACTTGATTCTTGCGACGCAGCGGCCTTCCGTGGACGTGATTACCGGATTGATCAAAGCGAACTTCCCCGCCCGCATTTCGTTCCGGGTGGCCAGCAAAGTGGACTCGCGCACCATTCTCGACTCGAACGGCTCGGAGTCGCTGCTGGGCAACGGCGACATGCTGTATCTGCCGGCGGGCTCGGCGCGGCTGCATCGCATTCACGGCCCGCTGGTGAGTGAAGATGAGATCACCTCGGTGTGCGATTTCTGGCGTGAGCAGGCCCAGGCGAAGTACCAGGAAGAGCTGCTCGCAGCGCCAAGGGAGGAGAACGGCAAGACCGAAGGCGCGAGCGATGGCGATGCCGAAGGCGGCGAGGATGTGGACGACGATCTTTACCAGGACGCCATTCGCGTGGTGTGCGACGCCGGCCGCGCTTCCACTTCCACATTGCAGCGCCGCTTGCGAATCGGATACGGCCGCGCGGCGCGCCTGATCGACCTGATGGAAAAGGACGGCATCGTCGGCCCGCCCGAAGGCACCAAGCCGCGCGAGGTCCTTAAGAACCGCAACTGGATGAAGGAATTCGACGATTCCGCGCAATGATTCGCAGGGAGTTTTTGACCGAATTGACACAACTTCGCATCACCCCTACAATTTCTAAATCACCTGTGCCGGGGTAGCTCATTGGTAGAGCGCCGCCCTGAAAAGGCGGGCGTAGCCAGTTCGATTCTGGCCCCCGGCACCACGAATGAAGCACGAGAAAAAGAGAAAACCCATCGAGAGGCGGGGACGGCATTGGAGCACCTGTTTCCAACATGGTCAGGCAAAACTTAGTGGCTAGCGCAAATTCATCGCGATAGATATTGCGGCCCCTAGAACCTCGGCCTCGGGTTCGGGCGTTGCAACTCATAAACAAGTATTGTCCCCTTGTAAACGTCCAATCGAGTCCCAATCCCTTCTGTCTGTGCGAAACTCTGCTCAAGCAGGTCCTTAGTGCGCGGGTCCAAGGTTGCTTCGCTTCCTACAATGACTCTCGGAATGTGGTTTTCAACGGAAACGTCCACAACTTGCAGGTTTTCGAGGGACTTTTGGCCGGATAGCGCTTTGTAGCGAACCAACGTGTCGGCCCCGTCCAGTTTAAGCTCGTGATTCCTCCACGCCTGTTTGGTCGAAGGGTCGGCTGTCTGAGCTTTCTCCTCAATCTTCCTTTTGGCTGCGGCGATTTTTTCCGGCTGAGCTAAATTGCCATTTACAGATGCTCGCGTTAAGAGCTCAACCGACTCCTTCACCTTCGGATCATCCGGAAGCTTCCCAGCTAGTTGGTCTAAATTCAACGAGGCCTTGAGCTGTTCGAGCGCATTTTGCCTGTCTTCCTCCCTTCGCTGCATGAAGGCGTGCCATGTCTGGCCTGGATGAGAGATGGTGATATTCACATATTCTCTGCTGTCGGGCGAAAGGCTCGAATACGTAATCAGAGAAGCCAATACGAGTACTGAAACAGTTGAAACCGGCGCAAAAAACCGTGGAAACGGAGCCGCGAATCTCGACTGAAATGGGGCCAGGATGCGCTTCCATTTGCTGTTGATTGCTACGGCTGGCCTTTCGTCCGCCGTTCGATTCAGTCGCTCGTCAAGCAATCGATTGAACTGCTGCTGGTGTTTTAGAGAGGGTTCGGTCGCTGCCATAAGCATTTTGCATGCGTCACAAGTCTCCAAATGCGCGAGGCGAGGCTTTGCCCATTCCGGTTCACTGCCGGGTCGCATAAAGACTAGCTCTTCGACCTCGTCAGGAGTCAGGCACTCTGGCGTCGGATAGTCGGATTTTTCGATACGTTCCCAATCGGCTGCGAAAACTTGGCGCGGTTCAACATTGAGGCGGTGCGCCCCTTCTTCCGCAGCCAATTTGACGATAGACTTCAGACGGTCCGTTTTTTGGGCCTTTTCGTGAGAAACGCCAAGCCGTTCCGCCCTAAAACGAAGGATTTCTCGGAAAAGCTCTTTTGTCCGACTGTTTCCAGCGTTCGGATTCATATATGGCTCCCCCTGTTTCTATTCTCTATAACCCCCCAAAGAGCCGGTTTCTTACAAATATTTTTGTCAACCTAACACCCCTGTTTTCTTCAACTTAACTAGGTGCAGGCGTAACCTATGGAGACGGACACCGACGTTGGAGGTTGTCCAACACAACTTTTCCGCAATCTCATTCATTTTGTATCCCTGAACCACTAAAGAGGCAAGATCCTTGTCGTGGGTGTCGAGTTCACTCCAGATCTTGTCGAGAATTTGCCGCGAAACTGCGCGTTGTTCCGGCGTTTCGGTTGGAAACATTCGTTGAAGCTCAGCCTCCTGCTCTGAAATATCGACCAGCTGTCCGTGCAATTCATTTAGAATGTCATTGACTACGTTTTTTGAAACTGCGTACAAATACCTCCGGAACTCGTCCATGTTCCGGAATTTTCGGAAGTCACAGTAGAGCAGCAATCGCAAGAACACTTCTTGCGCGGCGTCTTCGGCAAGATTGTGTGACCCGCCCAAAGCTCTGTAAGTTGTGGCCTTGACACTAGGCCATAGATTCTTATAGAGCAAGTTCCAAGCCTCCTTGTCATCTCGCGAGCTTGCTAAGCGGCCAAGAAGGTCCTCGAACGGAGGTTGGGGAGGCATCAGATTGAGGCCAGGACTTCGCGGATCGCCGTTGAGAGTGCACGGCGCGGGTGTAGGTCTACTATTTGATTGTTTTCTAGTTGCGTGACTTTCTCTCCGAGCATCATTCGCTGACGGGTAGTTCGGGCTCGTTCGATGATTCGCCAGAACTCCCGAAGGACACGACCCAGTAGTTCCTCTCTGGATCTCCCCCGCCAGCGATCGCGTTTTCGTTCAAGAATGGTATTTACGTATGTCTGAAAAGTTTCGCCTTCGTCCGCCCAAGCCCAACATGAATCGAGCAGTTCGTCCTCGGCCCTAACTAATTCGGGCTCGTCATCTATCTCCTCAGCTGATCTAGCGGCTTCGCATACCGTTAAGAGTTTATAGTACTCGGCGGGGTCAATTCCCCACAAATAGGGCAACCAAAACCGCCCCGCATGGGCGGCAGTCAAGAACGTCACACTATGATCGCTAAGATCGGGGGGAGGATCGCCCCAGCCTGTACAGTCCACATTGTCAACGAGCGCGTGCGACCCCTTAACGGCCGCTGGGCACGACTTGGTGGGGTGCGCAAAATTACGAATGACTTTCGCGGGTCCTTCAAATCCTGACAAGCCAGCACGCCCGAAATCTGGAATTGCCCACTCGATAAGCCTAGTCATTCGAATTACGGGATCCTTCTGCGTAAAATCATTTCGCACATAACCGAACTTCGTGGGCTGGTGCTTCCACAAACCGTGCCAATCGAAATCGCGTTTGACCGCGCAGCCTGCGAACACTATGCGGTCAGCCCAGGCCCAACCATATCTCTTGAGCAAACTCGCGGTAAAGTAGCCGCCTAAACTATGAGCAATGATGTGGGGGGGGACTGTCAGTCATGTGAGGACTCACCTGGCCAGCCACGCTGGCGAGAGCAGCCATCCTGTATCGCCTGACGAGGAATGGGCAGAATCGCCACCAGACTAACGTGAACACTACCAGAGCAAAGTAGCCTAGCGGTGTAGCTAGCCTACCGCTAATTGCAAGAGTCAATGCTCCCGCCGCGACTAGAAAAGGCGCGCATACGACCACAATCAAGGCAATGGCCTCCAGGAGCAGCAAGAACTCTCCACGCTTTCGATACTGCTTGTAATAGACGCCGAACGGTTGAAAATGTGGTCTTAGGATGAGCTCGACGTCTCTGTACCATGCTCCATCGGAGTCGATGCCGTGAATGAGCAAAACGGCTTTTGACGCTCGTCTGTATTGCTCGGAAGTCATCAGACCTCGCTCTCGAACCAGCTTGGCCCGGCTCTCTTTACTACTTGTTTTATAATGCCGCTTTCAGCGTTTGTGCTTGGCCCCGGGTAAAGCTGCATCGATGCTCGGCGCAAAGTCACCGATTGAGGTACACGACAGCGCAAAGAGCAGCGCAAGTGCAGGTCTGCGCATGGTGCTTTCTCCTCAAGGAAAAGTGGGGTCCGTCTGCGTGTCTACTGACCTTATATATATCCTAGTTCAATATGAAGGTCAACGGCGGAATAGGCGATGAGAATCGAGCAGCCAGCGACAGGCTGAAAGAGTACGCACACGTGGTGCAAACCGGGCCCCCGGCACCACCGATACTGCCACGCCCTACGAAATTACAGGTACCTCAAGCGATGTAATGCTCCCCGCTTGGTGTGAGCGTGATTTTCTCGATGCAGACAATGGTGTCCGCGAATTCCATCGGCGCGGAAGCGCTCGGCATGGCAGACCAGATCGGCACCATTGCGCCGGGGTTGCAAGCGGACGTCATCGCGCTCGATGGTGATCCATTGAAAGACGTCATGGCGGTTCGACGAGTCGTATTTGTGATGAAGGGTGGCGTTGTTTACAAGAACGCCGCACGCGACGCCATTCCTATTTATGCGGGCATCCGGCCTTGATTCGACCGTTACGCAAGCTAACCGGCTAACCGGCACGCGAATCCGTTAGCCGTTATGGATCATCTCTCCCCAAAGCCGCATCTCGGACGATGATTTGTCCCAGAATGAACCTCTTTCTTGGATCTGTTCCAGACCGAAACTTTCGGTTCGTGATGGCACAGGATTGGCTGATACCCTCAATTTTCACACTTCTGTGGACAAAATAACGCCTGAAATTTCAATATCTTACGTCCGATCTGGACAGGGAACGAAGAGGACCGCTTTGGTTGGATTCGTGCAAGAGCACCTTGGAAGCTTCAGCGGACTACAAAAGACGCCAAAGCCAGCCACGAAAACATGCGTGGGCTGAGAAAAAAAGCGGCCTCCGACCGGTGAATGTTGCAACCGCATCAAGCAAAAACTGTAGACCCTCCGGTAGACGCGCAAAGGAGGAACCTCCGTGCGAACTTCCGGCGGATTGAAAGGCGGGAATGGTGGCTGTGGGCGACCGCGGTCATCATCACTCTTCTACTCACCATTGGGATGGCCTCCTTTCTTCTTCCTAGTGCGCACCTTCATCAGGACTTCTACTCGATAAATGTGCTGCCGCAGGCCATCCGAGCTCTGGTGGGCCTGATTTTTCTCTTCGACCTCTACACGATCTATCAGCATCTTCTGATCCACCGGATCCGCAGACAGTTGGTGGAACGGGAAGAGCTGTTCCACCTGATCAGTGAGAACGCCGCGGACATGATCGCCGTAGTGGATATGCAGGGGAAGCGAATTTTCAACAGCCTTTCGTATCAGAGAGTGCTGGGGTATTCGTCCGAAGAGCTGCAAGCCTCGTCATCTTTCGCCCAGATTCACCCCGATGATCGCGAACGGGTCATGAAGGCGGCGGAGTATGCGCGCCGCTCGGGAATAGGAAAAACACTGGAGTATCGTCTTCGCCACAAGGATGGCTCGTGGCTTGTGCTGGAATCAACCTCAAGCGTCATCCGCAATGCCAAGGGCGAGCCGGAAAAGCTGGTGATTGTGAATCGCGACATCACGGAGCGGAAAAGGGCGGAAGAGGCGCTGCGGCGGTCGGAGGCAGGGTTTCGCTCCGTGGTGGAAGACGCACCTTATGGAATTTATCGGGCCAGCATGACCGGTCAGTTTCTGCAAGTGAATCCGGCGCTCCAAAATATGCTCGGTTATGAATCAGCAGAACTCCTTCTGCAAAGCGATCTGGCAAGCAGCATTTTTCGTCACGCCGGCGAATATCAACGGTTGACCGAGCTCCTCGCTGACACGGAAGAAATCAAAGATGTCGAAATGGAGTGGAAGCGAAGGGACGGCACGCCGATCACCGTGCGGTGCTCGGGCAGCCGCATCAACGATGAAAACGGCGTTCCAGCGTACTTTGAGGTATTTGCGGAAGACGTGACCGAGAAGCGGGTGCTCGAAAAGCAGCTGCGCATGGCGCAAAAGATGGAGGCCATCGGACGTCTTTCCGGTGGAATCGCGCACGACTTTAACAATCTCCTTGGTGTAATCATCGGTTACAGCGGAGTCCTGAAAAAAATGCTGAGCGCTGATGCTACGCTGTGCGAGCATGCGCTCGAAATCGAAAAGGCGGGACGGCGGGCGGCCTCGTTGACCAAGCAGTTGCTCGCGTTCAGCCGGCAGCAGGTCTTGACGCCCGCCGTTCTTAACCTCAACAACCTCGCCTCCGACATGGAAAAAATGCTTCCGCGGCTGCTGGGAGAAGACATCGAAGTGTCGCTCTCGCTGGACCCGGCGCTCGGCAATGTGAAAGCGGACCAGAGCCAGATCGAACAGGTCATCATGAATCTGGCGGTCAACGCGCGTGACGCCATGCCGATGGGCGGCAAACTCAAGATCCAGACGAGCAACGTGCAACTAGACCAAGCGTACACGCGGAACCATCCAGGTTCCAAAGTTGGGAACTACGTGATGTTAGCCGTGACCGATAGCGGAACGGGGATGGACCCCGAAACGCTGGCGCATATCTTTGAACCTTTTTTCACCACCAAAGAAAGGGGCAAGGGCACCGGACTTGGGCTCGCTACTGTGTACGGGGTCGTTAAGCAAAGCAACGGATACATCTGGGTGGACAGCGCGCCGGGAAAAGGCACGTCCTTTCAAATTTACCTCCCTCTTCATGTGGGTCAACTGGTGGCGGACGAGCAGAAAGCTGACCCGGCAGAAAACCTGCGCGGTTCAGAATCCATTCTGCTGGCGGAAGACGCCGAACCGTTGAGAAAGCTTGCGCAAACCTTTCTTGAAGCAGCTGGGTTCCGCGTGTTGTCAGCGCAGAGCGGTGAGGACGCTCTGGAGGTTGCGGCGCAACATGGAGGAATTTTTAATCTTCTGCTGACGGATGTCGTGATGCCTGGCATGAACGGCCGCGTCTTGGCGGAACAATTGTTGCCACGCCAGCCGGGAATGAAAGTGCTCTACATGTCGGGCTATACGGACAGCTTCATTGCCGGGCACGGGGTTTTGGATCCGGGAACCCACCTCCTGCACAAGCCCTTCACGGAAGAGGTTCTAATCCGAAAGGTCCGCGAAGTCCTGGATGGCGGGGACAAGCCCGCGCCCGCTTCGACCGCCATGACGGAGCTTGCGGGAACCCGAACTCCTTCCGGCCACTAGGAGGAACTGCGCGATGGGAAAGTTGTTGGTTGTGGATGACGATGAGGCGCTGCGACGCTTAATGCGCCTGGAGCTGAGCGACACCTATGAAATCATTGACTCCGGCGAACCGGAGCAGGGTTTGGCCCTGGCCCTCGAATACAAACCCGACGCCATCTTGCTGGATCTGCGAATGCCCAAGTATTCCGGCTATGAATTGTGCCAGACCTTCACGTCTTTCAGCCGCACGCAAATGATCCCGGTGATTATCGTGAGCGGTGAAGCGGGCGGACAAACCAAAGAACATTGCAAGCAACTCGGCGCTGCCGGCTATTTCGAGAAACCCATTGACTTCGAGGCGCTGCGCACATGCCTGGGCCAAATCATTAAGTCGAGCCAGTATATCCCTCGAACCGAGGTGCGCGTGCGATTGCATGTTCCACTGAAGCTGCGCGGCACGGACAGTCAGGAGAAAAAGTTTGAAGAGGCCACGACAACGGAGAACGTTAGTCTGAGTGGCTTTCTGTGCAGCTGCACGGTGGAGCTGCCAGCCAACTCTATCGTGGAAGTTTACATGACGAGCCCAGCCGAAGACTACGTGGGCAAGGCCAAAATTGTACATGCGGACGCGAAGGGTGCACCGCTTCGCCGCTACGGCTGTTGCTTCGTCGAGAAGACTGGTCCTTGGGTGCTGCACTAAGGTTTCAGGTGGACGATTCCATGGCAGACGTTGACGACCCTGTTACTCAAGAAGACGAAAGTACCGTGAGCGCGATTGCATCAGATCGTGGTTCTGTCATCCGGGTACTCGCCGTCGACGATGAACGAGCGTCTTGCAAGCTCCTCGCCATAATGCTGGGCCCACCTGCTTTCTACTGCGCCACGGCGGGCAACGGCGAAGAAGCCCTTGTGACTTTGCAGCGCGAGCAATTTGATGCGGTAATTTCCGACCTCCATATGCCCGGCATGAGCGGCATGGAGCTCCTCACCCAAGTTCGGCGCTGCTATCCTCATGTGGCATTTTTGGTCACCACGGGTGTGGACGACGTGGACGTGGGTGTGCAGGCCATGCGCTGCGGTGCGGACGACTATCTCGTTAAACCTCTTCTGGAAAGTGCCGTTCTTGCGAGCCTTGAGCGAGCCCTGCATAAGCAGGAGCTCGAGCAGCAAATCGAAAACTACCGCCAGCATCTCGAAGAAATAGTTGCGGAGCGCACCGGCCAACTGCGCGAGGCTCTCCAGCAGATCGAGCACAGCTATGAAAACACCCTGCAAGCACTCGGTGCGGCTATCGATCTACGCGACAATGGGACTGCAGGTCACTCCCAGCGTGTCTGCCGTTACTCGCTCGAGATTGCCCGCGCGATGGACTGGTCGGACAAACAGTTGGGAAGTCTTGCCAGAGGAGCCTATCTGCACGATATCGGAAAGCTTGGAGTCCCCGACGGTATTCTTCTCAAGCCGGGACCAAGCCGGGACCTCTCACGGCGGACGAGCGGAAACTCATGCAGCGGCACGCGCAGATCGGTTTCGATCTCGTAAAGGACATCGCCTTTCTTGCAGATGCAGCCGAAATCGTCCTCACGCATCACGAGCGCTACGATGGCGGTGGCTATCCGCGCGGCCTCAAGGGGGATGAAATCCTTCTAAGCGCGCGGATCTTCGCCGTTGCGGATACTCTCGATGCCATTACCTCCGACAGGCCCTATCGTCGTGCCTCCTCGTTCGAGTCAGGACGCGAGACGATCCGACACCTCTCTGGCAGTCAGTTCGACCCAAGAGTGGTAAGCGTGTTCCTGTGCATTCCTGAAGCTACTTGGCCGACGATCGCAAGAAATCAACGCCAAGCTGTTACGCTCTCATCCGAGTTACGGGCGCAAGGTGGCATACTTCGCATGGGTCTTGGGACGATCCCTTGACTGACGCCGGCACGCCCAGCTCTGGTTTCTGCTCTTGCGGTTAGAATCCTGTGTCATGTCCACTTTTGGCCGCAATCGAACTACTAAGAGAAAATTTAACTGTTTCGGTATTTACCTACGGCACGCGGCATACCCAAAGCCATAGGCACGGTTACTCATCCGAGGCCAGCTGCTAGGTGTTACCTCATTAAGGACATGCTGCCGAAACTTGGACCATCGCGATCTCCACCAAAGTAGAATTATTAGCTGTACTCCCTCTCCGTCTTCGTTCTCGAAGACGTATTTTGGATTTGGTTCCCCTTCACTGCTTAATTCGCCTCGATGAAAGAGAATACGGCATTGCCTGTATTCGTAGGGCGGACCCTCGAACTTGGCGAACTGTGCAAAGGCCGAACTATGACGTCTCCGGATTTGGTTCTTGTCGGCTCTTACGACTACCTTCTTGTCGGGTTGTCCGTTCTCATCGCGATTCTCGCTTCTTATGCAATCAGAATTCGACGGGGCATCAGTGAACTCGAGGTGGCCAAACGAGAATTGCAGCGTAAGGCCACGTTCGTGGAGTTGCTGCAAATTGTCGCCGTGGCTGCCAACGAAACAACTTCCGCTGAAGCTGCACTGAAATTCACCATTGACCGAATCTGCGAACACACGGGGTGGCCCGTCGGGCATGTTTACTCCTCTTCGCAGGAAAAGAAGACAGAGCTGATTTCCAGCAAGATTTGGCATCTCGAGAATGCCGCTCAGTTCGAAACCTTTCGCCAGGTTACGGAGAGAACTCCGCTTGCAATCGGAGCGGGTTTACCAGGACGCATAGCGGAGAGTGGCAAGCCCGCCTGGATCCCCGACATAAACCGAGATCCGAATTTTCTGAGGAGGAAGGTCGCCCTTGATCTCGGCGTGAAAGGGGCGTTCGGGTTTCCGGTGCTGGCGCAGGCGGAGGTCGTAGCCGTCCTGGAGTTCTTTTCCAGCAACATCCAGGAGCCGGACCAGGAGCTACTCACCGTGATGTCGAACGTCGGTGCGCAACTTGGGCAGGTCGTGGAGCGCAGGCGGGCCGAAGAGGCCTTGCGCGAGGCGGAAGCTCGGCATCGATTGCTCGTCGAGCAACTCCCGGCTGTACTGTACGTGGCGGAGCCCGGCGCGGAAGGCGAGTGGCTCTACGTGAGCCCACAAATCGAATCGATGCTTGGCTTCTCGCCGGCGGAATGGGTAGCGGACCCCCGTCTGTGGTTCCGGCAAGTTCATCCCGAGGACCGCGGAGTAGTTCTAGCCGAGGAAAAAGCTTCGCAGGAGCGCGGCGAGGCCTTCCACTGCGAATACCGCATGTTGGCCCGCGACGGCAGCATTGTTTGGATTAACGACGCGGCTGCACTAGTCACCGACGCCCCTAGCGGATGTCCACTCCTGCACGGCGTGCTGTTCGATATCAGTGAGCGTAAGCGGGCGAAACAGGAACTTGCCCGCAAGGTGGAAGAGCTGGGTCGGTCCAACGCGGAGGTCGAACAGTTCGCTCGTATGGCCTCGCACGACCTGCAGGAGCCGCTCCGCATGGTCGCAAGCTATATACAGCTCCTGGCGCAGCGCTACAAGGGAAAGCTCGATGCTGAGGCAGACGAGTTCATCGGCTTTGCCGTGGACGGCGCG
>WNFB01007009.1_pt1 | contig 11650 bp, 11 predicted proteins | sample 5400501 | NCBI WGS metagenome assembly WNFB01 (sample SAMN13153341, study PRJNA577476) | soil metagenome | isolation source: 200 cm saprolite under Douglas fir tree site 2 hole 1 | place: USA:California | collected 2015-04-18 | reverse complement strand
TCGTGCGTAATTAGCCATCCAAGTCGGTACTGGCACGGAGAGCAGTGCCTTTGTAAGGCAGAGCCCTAACCGCAGGGCAGTGACCTAACCGTCCCGGTCCCCGGAACCACGAAGGGCCCCATTTCACGCTCAACCTGCCGTGAATGGAGCCCTTTTGGTGGGCGTCCTTGGACTCGAACCAAGGGCCTCTGCCTTATCAGGGCAGTGCTCTAACCAACTGAGCTAGACGCCCGGCGAATTCAGAGAATACCACGCCGGGGGCGCTCAACCGAGCAGGCGGCCAGCACCGGCCAGGAGACCGGCCTAGGCGTCGGTGCCGAGCTGCGTCAGCGCCACTTTGACCGAGTTCTCGATCAGCTCGTCGGTGTTCTTGAGGCGCTCGTTGATGACCTTCATCACGGCCATCAGGACGTCGGGGTCGTCCTGGAAGATCTGCTTCAGAAACGGCGCCTCCAGCTCCAGCGTCTCGAGATCCTCCAGAGCGGTCACGGTGGCCGATCGAGGGTCGCCATTCAGCACGCCCATCTCGCCAATCACGTCGCCCGGGCCCAGGTCGGCCAGGTGCACGCCGCTGCCGCCGATCTCGCGCCGCACCCGCACGTGGCCTTTCAGCAGCACATGCAGCGTGCTGCTCTCGCCGCCCTGCATCATCACCGTCGCCTGCGATAAGAACAGCCGCCGCTTGCCTTGCCGGGCGAACTCGCGGAGATGATCGGGCGCCACATGCTGGAAGGTCGGGTTCTTGGCCATCACCTCCAGCGCCTTGAGGGCCGCCTCCGACAGCGGTGCGCCAGCTTGCTTCTCCGTCACCGCTTCCGCGGGGTCCTTATACTCCTGACAGGCGCAGAAGCTGCAGCCCTTGGAGCTGCCCACAACGTGGGCGGTGTAGCTGTGGCGGCAAACGCAACCAGTGGGAGGCATCGCCGGGATTATACGGCCTGGTGGACAGTTTTGGCTAGCCAAAATAGCCCACTTAGGGGACCAAACACCCTAAGGCGTTTGGGGGAGCCCATTAGAGCTTGAGCAGCGCCATGAACGCGTCTTGCGGGATCTCCACGTTGCCAAAGCGCTTCATTCGGGCCTTGCCCTCTTTCTGCTTTTCCAGCAGCTTGCGCTTGCGTGTGATGTCGCCGCCGTAGCACTTGGCCAGCACGTTCTTGCGCATTGCTTTCACCGTCTCGCGGGCGACCACGCGCGAGCCGATCGCAGCCTGAATCGGCACCTCAAAGAGCTGCCGCGGGATGAGCTCCCTGAGCTTCTCGACGATGGCCTTGCCGGTGCGGTGGGCGCGGTCCCGCGCCACGATCACCGATAGGGCGTCCAACACCTGGTTGTTCACCAGGATGTCCACGCGCACCAGGTCGCTGGGCCGGTAGCCGGCGACGCTGTAATCGAGCGACGCATAGCCTTGGGTGATCGTTTTGAGCCGATCGTAGAACTCGACGATCATCTCGCTCAACGGCAGCTGATAGCGCAGCAGCACGCGGCCCTCGTCCAGGTAATCCATGTGCTTGTACTCGCCCCGCTTGCTGGTGACGAGCTCCATGATCGAGCCGACCATCCACGGCTCGCGGATCTCCAGGATCTCGCCAAAGCTCGGGAATTGGGCCGGGTTGTCCACAGCCACGACATCACCGTTCGGCCGAACCACCTGGTATTCCACGCTGGGCGCGGTGGCCAGCAGGTCCAGGTGATACTCGCGCTCCAGCCGCTCCTGGATGATCTGCATGTGCAGCATGCCCAGAAAGCCGCAGCGGAAGCCGAAGCCCAGCGCTTGCGACGTTTCCGGCTCGAATGACAGGGCCGCGTCGTTCAGCTGCAGCCGCTCCAGCGCGTCGCGCAGCAGGGAGTACTCGTCGCCTTCCACCGGGTAGAAGCCGGCGAAGACCATCGGCTTGGCCGGCTGATAGCCGGGCAGCGCCTCGCGCGCGGGGAAGTCGCCATCGGTCACGGTGTCGCCAACGCGGCAGTCCTTCACATTCTTGAGGCCGGTGGCGATGTAGCCCACTTCGCCCGCCTGCAAGCTGTCCACGGCCTTCAGGCGCGGCGCGAAGAAGCCCAGCTCCATGATGTCCGTGGTGCGGCCGGTCGACATGAGCTGGATATCGGTGCTGCCGGCGACCAAGCCGTCCACCACGCGCACATAGGCGACAACTCCCTTGTGCACGTCGTAGTGGCTGTCGAAGATCAGCGCGCGCAGCGGCTTGTCCGGGTCGCCGCTGGGCGGTGGTACGCGTTGGACGATCGCTTCCAGGATGGCGTCGGTGCCCGTGCCCTCCTTGGCGCTGGCGAAAATGACTTCCTCCAGGCCCATGCCGAGCACTCGCTCGATCTCCTTAGCGACGCGCTCCGGCTCGGCGCTGGGCAGGTCGATCTTGTTGACGACCGGGATCAGCTTGAGGTCGTGCTCCATGGCCAAGTAGACGTTGGCCAGCGTCTGGGCCTCGATCCCCTGCGCGGCGTCCACCACGACGATCGCTCCCTCGGCGGCGGCGAGGCTGCGCGACACCTCGTAGGCGAAGTCGACGTGGCCCGGGGTATCGATCAGGTTCAGCTCGTAAACGTTGCCGTCGCGCGCGGCGTACCGCATCCGCACCGCCTGGGCCTTGATGGTGATGCCCTTCTCGCGCTCCAGGTCCATTTGGTCGAGGACCTGCTCGGACATCTCGCGGCTGGAGATAGTGCCTGTGCGCTCCAGCAAGCGATCGGCAAGCGTGGACTTGCCGTGATCGATGTGGGCAATGATGCAGAAGTTGCGGATAAGGGCTTGGTTCACGAGTCGTTAGTCGTTAGTCGTTAGTCGGTGAACGGCGCCAGGCCAGACGCCGGACGTAGCTTAGCTCGGGTAGCCTCAGCAGAGCCGCCGCGGCCAGGTACAGGCTACCGCCGATGCCAATCGCCAGCGCCAGCTGCAGTACGCGCGGTCCCACCGCCTGCGGCACGCCGGAGGCGTGGACAAAGGCGTACAAGGCCGCGCCCATAACGGCCGAAGCCAGCACGCACTTGCCCACGGTTCCCGCCAGACCAGCCCAATCGAAGGCCGGCAGCCGTGTTTGCAGCAGCACCAGCAGCGCCAGCGCCTCCAGCGACACCGAGATGGAGATGGCCAGCGCCAGCCCGCCCTGCTGCAGCGGCCCAATCAGGGCGAAGCTCAACACCAGGTTGATTGAGAGCGTCACGAGATTGATGAGCACCGGCCGCAGCGTCTCGCGCAGGGCGTAGAAGGCGCGCAGCACGATCTCGATCGTGGCGTGGCCGAATAGGCCGAGGGCAAAGAAGATCAGCGGCTGGGCCGTGAGGGCAGTGGAGCGGGCGTCGAACGCCCCGTACTGGAACAGCGTTCGGATGATCGGCTCGCGCAGCAGGACCAGCCCGATGCTGGACGGGATGGTCAGGAACAGGATCAGCCGCAGCGCCTGGCCCAGGGTGCGGCTCATGGCGCCCAGCTCGGCCCGCGCCACCTGGGCCGACAGCGTGGGGAAGGCCACGATGGACAGGGAGATGGCGAAGATGCCGATGGGCAGCATCATCAGCTGCAAGGCGTTCGAGTATCCGGTGTAGGCGCCTTCCACCAGCTGCGAAGCCAGGGCGGCCTGGATCAGCAGGTTGACGTACAGCGTGGCGCTGGCAAACACGCGCGGGATCATCAGCCGCCACACTTCGCGCACGCCGGGATCCTTGGCATCGACCGTGGGCGACCAGCGGAAGCCGTAGCGCACCATGCCGGGCCATTGCGCCACCACCTGCAGCAGCGCGCCGGCGACCACGCCAATGGCCAGCCCTTCCACGCCCATGCGCGGGCCCAGCGCCAGCGCCGCCACGATGATCGACAGGTTGTAGACGATCGGCGCAAGGGTCGGCAGCAGGAAGTGCTGGTAGGTGTTGAGCACGCCCATCATCACGCCGCTCACGCCCAGGAATAGGGGCTGGATGAGCAGGATGCGCGTCAGCACCACCACCAGCTGCTGCTTGTCGGGCGAGTAATCGGACACCAGCAGCGGCACGATCAGCGGCGCGAACAACTCCAGCAGCAGCGCCAGCGCGCTGAGCAGGATGAACATCAGGTTCATGACGCTGCTGGCCACGCGGGCCGCTTCCTCGCGCCGATCCTGCGCCAGGTAGCCGGCAAAGACGGGGATCAGGGATGAGCCCAGCAGCCCGCCGGCCACGATGTTGTAGATGATGTCCGGCAGTCGGAAGGCGGTCCAAAAGGCGTCCATCTGGCCCGTGGTGCCGAACTCGATGGCGAACACCTGCTGGCGAGCCAACCCCAGCAGCCGGCTGGCCACCGTGCCGGCCACGACGATGGCCGCCGCCCAGGCGAACGATCTCCCCTCTCCCACCGCGGTGGGAGAGGGCGAGGGTGAGGGTTCCAATGTCTCAGCCTTCGAGGAGGCCCGGTGTCAGCGCCGCTCCGGGCACCCTCACCTAGCCTCTCCCATTGCGATGGGAGAGGGACCTGAGGCGATCGACCGTCTCTTCGGGGACGAGCACGCTGCCGAGCTCGACGGCGCGGACCTCCGGGCCATGGTAGTCGCTGCCTCCAGTCGGCACCAGGTCGAACCGGCGCGCCAAGTCCAGGAAGCGCCCGGTCATGTCCGGCAGATGGTCCGCGTAGTAGACCTCGATACCCTGCAGGCCGGCGTCCGCCAGCTGGCGCAGGGTGTCCTCGGTGGGCCGGTAGCGCTGCGGCCCGTCCGGCCACTCGGGGTGCGCCCAAGAGGCGACGCCGCCCGCGTCCCGAATGATTTCGATGGCCTGCTCGGCACTCAGCTTCTCACTGGGGATGTAGGCCGGCCGGTCGATGCCCAGCCAGCGCTCGAAGGCCTCGTTGAAGCTCTGCACGTAGCCGCGCTCGAGCATGGCCCGGGCGACGTGCGGCCGGCCAATGGCGCCATCGGCGATGCGCTTCACCCGCTCAAAGTCCAGCGGCATGCCTAGCTCCGCCAGCCGCTCCAATATCTGGTGGGCTCGGCCCTCCCGGCCCTCTTGCAGGCGGCTCAGCGTCCGCTGCAGCTCGGCATCGCGGTAGGCCAGGAAGTAGCCCAGGACGTGGATGCCTTCTTCGGCGCTGAGCTCGATGCCCGGGATCAGCTCCAATCCGCTCAGCTGGGCCGCGGTGGCAATGGCCTCGTCCAGGCCGCCCGTGCCGTCGTGGTCGGTCAGCGCCAGGAAGCGCACGCCCGCCGCGGCCGCCTTGCGGACCACCACTTCGGGCCGCTCCGAGCCATCAGACACGGAGCTGTGGCTATGCAGATCGACCAGGCTGGACATCGCCCTCAATGGTAGCGGCGCGCTGCCGCTCAGCCGGCGCTCAGGCGATGTTGGCCAGCTCGTGCTCGCTGGCGATGGCCATTTCGGCGATCGACGAGGCGCGCACCAGGCCTTCCAGCTGATGGCGGCGCGGCACGCCGCGATCGATCACCACGATATTGGGTTGGATGCTGCTGAGCGCCGATTGGAGGCGCTCCGGGGCTACGGCCACTGGCCGCCAGTGACGCCCCTTGGCGCGCACCCACTGAGCGAAGTTCACCGGATCGCGCTCGTACGTGGCGAAGACCGCCCAGTGATTTTCGGGGGCCGGCTTAGCGGAGGCCGGCCCCATGTGCTGGAGCAGCCTGTCTTTGGTGCGCTCCTTCCAGATTGAATCGGGCTCCCGCGGGGGCAGCGCACGCAGCGCCTGGGCGATTTCCTTGACCGTTGCCATCGTCATTCATTCCATAGATCTCAACGTGTTCGCGGCGGCCCAGTGATGGCCGGAGTGGTACAACCTAGCACGATGACCGCCACCACTCAGCTCCCGAGCTGGAAAGCGCTGCAGGCTCACTATCAGCAGGTCCGGAACCTCCACCTCCGCGAGCTGTTTTCGCAAGACCCGAGCCGCGGCGAGCGGCTGTGCGCCGAGGGCGCCGGCATCTACCTCGACTATTCCAAGAATCGCGTCACCGACGAGACGCTGCGATTGCTGCTGCAGTTGGCCGTCGAGGCCGGCCTGCGGGAGCGCATGGACGCCATGTTCCGGGGCGACAAGATCAACGTCACCGAGGATCGAGCGGTGCTGCACGTGGCCTTACGCGCGCCCGAGAACGCCCGCATCGTGGTTGATGGCGAGAACGTCGTGCCCGCCGTGCACGAGGTGCTGCACAAGATGGCCCACTTCGCCGCTCAGATTCGCGGCGGGGATTGGAAAGGCTACACCGGCAAGCCCATTCGGAACATCGTGAACGTCGGTATCGGCGGCTCCGACCTGGGCCCGGTGATGGCCTACGAGGCGCTGCGCGCGTACAGCCGGCGCGACATGACCTTCCGCTTCGTTTCGAACGTAGACGGGACGGATTTCGTGGAGGCTACCCTGGACCTCGATCCCGCCGAGACGCTGTTCGTCATCTCGTCCAAAACGTTCACCACGCTGGAGACCATGACCAACGCCCGATCGGCGCGGGAGTGGACGCTGGCGGCTCTCAAGGACGACGCGGCCATCGCCCGGCACTTCGTTGCCGTCTCGACCAACACGGCCGAGGTCGCCAAGTTCGGCATCGACACAGCCAACATGTTCGAGTTCTGGGATTGGGTTGGCGGCCGCTACTCCATGGACGCGGCCATCGGCCTGTCGACGATGCTGGCCATCGGCCCGGACCATTTCCGATCCATGCTCAACGGCTTTCACGCCATGGACGAGCACTTCCGAACAGCGCCGTTCGACAAGAACCTGCCGGTCCTGATGGGTCTGCTGACGGTCTGGTACACCGACTTTTTCGGCGCGCAGACGGTCGGCGTCATGCCCTACGAGCAGTACCTGAAGCGCTTCCCGGCCTACCTCCAGCAGCTCACCATGGAGAGCAACGGCAAGCACGTCACCTTAGAGGGCAAGCGCGTGGACTACGACACCGGCCCGATCTTCTGGGGCGAGCCCGGCACCAACGGGCAGCATTCCTTTTACCAGCTCATCCACCAGGGCACGCGGCTCATCCCGTGCGACTTCATCTGCTTCATCGGCACGCTGAACCGGCTGGGCAGACACCACGACCTGCTGATGGCCAACGTTTTCGCGCAGACAGAGGCGCTGGCCTTCGGCAAGACGGTGGATGAGGTGAAGGCGGAAGGCAACTCCGATTTCCTAGCCCAGCACCGCTCGTTCGAGGGCAACCGGCCGACCAACACCATCATGGCCGAGCGGCTCACGCCCGAGACGCTGGGCAAGCTGGTGGCGCTCTATGAGCACAGCGTCTTCACCCAGGGGACGGTGTGGCAGATCGACTCCTTCGACCAATGGGGCGTGGAGCTGGGGAAGGTGCTCGCCGGGCGCATCATCCCCGAGCTAGAGAACGCCACCGAGCCGGCCCTCGGGCACGACAGCTCCACCAACGCGCTGATTCGGCGCTATCGGCAGCGGCGTTCGTGACGCTGCAGGCTAACAGCGGCTCCCGCAGTTAGGTAATTCGTCCCGGTTACAACAGCGGACCACTTTGGCAGGCCTAGACTGCCAGCATGAGCCGCAAGGTGCCCTTGGGCAAGGGCCGCGTGTTCCTCAATCGTGAGAGCCGGTTGCACGCTGCCAAAGCCTTGTGCACGGCCCTGGCGCCCATGAGCAGCTCCTGGACCGAGCTTCGCGAGCTGGCCTGCAGCTACGTCGACGACGCCATCGAAGAGCTCGAGTCGTCGCAGAACACGCTCACCTACAACATGCTGCGCGACGTGTCGATGCTTGCCGCCAAAGCCGAGGAGGACGGCCAGGAGGCCCTGGCGGCCATCTTTTCGGTCATCTCGTCGGCCATCGCCAACGGGGACGCCGGCGGCCTCTACCCGCACGTCGCTCGTTATGTCGAGACGGACCTGCCCTACGGCATGCGCAAAGCCCTCGCCGATCTGCGCGAGGACTAAGCCCCCTACTGACAGCTACCCTACCCCCAGGTACGTCTTGCGGACGGCGTCGTTGCCCAACAGCTCGCGGCCGCTGCCGCTGAGCGCCACGGAGCCGGTCTCGAGGACATAGCCGCGATCGGCCAGCGCCAGCGCTTGCTCCACGTTCTGCTCCACCAGCAGCACGGTCACGCCTTCGGCGGCGACGCGCTTCACCGTCTCGAACACCTCGGCCAGCATGATGGGCGACAGGCCAAGCGATGGCTCATCCATCATCAGCAGGCGCGGCCGTGCCATCAGGCCGCGCGCAATGGCGCACATCTGCTGCTCGCCGCCCGAGAGCGTGTCGGCGGCCTGGCGGCGGCGCTCCAGCAGCCGCGGAAACAGCCGGAAGACTTCCTGTATAGTCTCTTCGCGCTGCGCCCGCGCCCGAGCGGGGTAAGCGCCGAGCTGCAGCGTCTCCTCGACCGACATACCGGGCCACAGCTGCCGGCCTTCAGGCACGTGGACGATGCCGCGCTCGACGATTTCGTGGGGCTCGCAGCGTACTAGCTCCTCGCCCGCCAGCCGGATACTCCCTCCCAGGATGCGAACGATGCCCGAGATGGCGCGCAGTGTGGTGGTTTTGCCAGCGCCATTGGCGCCCACCAAGGCCACGATCTCGCCCTCGCCCACGGATAGTGAGACGTCCCACAGCGCCTGCACGTCGCCATAGGCAACCCGCAGGTTGGAGACCTCCAGGAGCGGCCGAGGCCCGTCGGCCCCGGGTTCCCTCACCCTAACCCTCTCCCAGGGGGAGAGGGAATCGTGGTGCCCAGGTACGCCCGGATTACATCTTCGTTCGCAGCAATCGCCTCCGGGGAGCCTTCGGCGATCTTGCGGCCGAAGTTCAGCACCGCGATGCGATCGCAAACGCTCATCACCGCCCGCATGTTGTGCTCGATGTAGATCACGGTCATGCCCCGCCGCGGCAGGTCTCGGATGACGTCCAACACGTGCGCCGTCTCGGCCTGGTTGAGGCCGCCGCACACTTCGTCCAGCAGCACCAGCTCGGGCGCGGTGGCCAGCACTCGCGCGATCTCCAGCAGCTTGCGCTGCCCCACGGTCAGCTGCGAGGCCGGCGCCGAAGCCAGATGCTGCAGACTGGTCACGTGCAGCGCCTGGTCGGCCCGCTCGGCAGCGCCCGCACCGAGGCCGCGGCCGAAGTAGGCGCCTACCAGCACGTTCTCGCGCACGCTCATGTCGCCGAACGGCCGGGCGAGCTGGTGGGTGTGGCAGATGCCGCGCCGGACCAACTGGTGGGGCAGCCGCCCGTGCACGGCCTCGCCTCGGAAGCGCACTTCGCCCGCGGTGGGCTTGAGGACGCCGCTCAGGCAGTTGAAGAGCGTGGTTTTGCCGGCGCCATTGGGCCCGATTAGGCCCAGGATCTCGCGCTCGTCGACCGCAAGGTCCACGTCCTCCAGCGCCCGCAGCCCGCCGAAGTGGCGCGTAAGGCCGCGCGTTTCGAGCAGCGCCTGGTTTGTCATTCCGAGGGCACCGAGGAATCCGGAGCCAGCGGGTACGGATGCCTCGCTCTTCTCGGCATGACAAAACGAGACGGCACCAGGCGGGCAAAGCCGAGCAGGCCGCGCGGCTCGATGAGCATGATGATCATCAGCAGCAGGCCGTACACGAGCAGGTGGGCGAAGGGGAACACCGTCAGCAGCGTGTCGGCGATGGCGTAGTACAGCATGCCCCCGAGCACTGGGCCCCACAGGGTGCCCAGGCCGCCGATAACCGGCATCAGCACCATGCCGATGCTGATCTCGAAGCCGAACACCTGGTCCGGGTGAATGTATTGGAAATACACGGCATAGATGCCGCCGCCGACCGCCACCAGCACCGCGCCAAGCGTGTGGGCCAGGTTCTTGTAGAGCGCCACGTTCACGCCCAGGCTGGCCGCGGCGGCCTGATCGAGCCGCAGCGCGGTTAGGGCCATGCCGAAGCGCGAGCGCCGCACCAAGGCCGAGATCAGGAAGCAGCCGCTCATCAAGATCAGCATCGAGTAGTAGAACCAGGCCTTGCCCGGCACCTGCGTCGGCAGGTTGAGGCCGGAGGCGCCGCCGGTGATGGCCTCCGTATTGAGCGCCACCACGCGCATAGCCAGCCCCACGGCCAGCGTGGCGATCACGAAGTACGGCCCGGTCAGGCGGAACGCCGGCAGGCCGACGATCAGGCTGAACAGGGCCGCCAGCGCCGCGCCGAGGGGCAGCGTCAGCAGCGGCTCCCAGCCGTGCAGCCACAGGTAGCCGGTGGTGTAGGCGCCAATGCCGAAGAACGCGGCATAGCCGAACGAGATCTGGCCAGCGTAGCCGCCCAGGACGTTCCAGGCGATGGCCTGGCTGATGAACAGGAACGTGAGCACGCCCAGATCAAGCAGGTAGCTGCCACCCAGGAGGTACGGGGCGGCGGCGAGGATGGTCAGCAAGACCAGGGCAACGACTGCATCTTTGCGGCTCAAGGTGCCCTCATCCTTCGCTCCACTCAGGACAGGCTCTAGCCTCTCCCGCCGCGGCGGGAGAGGAACAGCCTGGTGACGCCGCCCGGCATGAACACCAGGGCCACGAACAGCAGGCCGAAGGCGATCAGGTTCTGCAGGCTGGCCCGGATGAACAGCACGCCGAAGGATTCGACCAGCGCCAGCAGCAGCGAGCCGACCGCCACGCCCACAAAGCTGGTCAGCCCGCCGAGCACGATCACGGCGAAGGCTTTGGTCTGGAATACGCCGCCGAAATCAGGCGTGAACGAGAACAGCAGCGTCAGCAGAGATCCAGCGAAAGCGGCGAGCCCGGTGCCCAGCCCAAAGGCCAGCGCGGAGATGCGCTCCACGTTGATCCCAGCCAGCCGGCTGGCCTCGTAGTTCAAGCTGACCGCGCGGATCGCCTTGCCGGTGTAGGTGCTGGACATGAACCAGGCCAGCACGGCCAGGGCCGCCAGACCCGCCGCGAAGACAATCAGCCGCGTGACCGCCAGGGACAGAAAACCGACCCGCAGGCTCAGGTAGGTGTAGGGGGTGACGATCGACTGGTCCTCGTTGCCCCAGATCAGGTACGCGACGTTCTGGAGCACCAGCCACAGGCCAAACAGCAGCAGCAGCGACACGATGGGCGCGCTGCGGGCGATGCGCCGCACCACGAGCGCATACAGCACCACGCCAAAGCCGAAGAACAGCGGCAGCACGATCAGCGATCCCAGGATGGGGTCCAAATGAAAGGCGCGATTCAGCGTCAGCGCGATGAAGGCGCCAAGCATCATCGTGCCGGCGTGGCTCAGGTTGATCAGCCGCATGACACCGTAGATGAGTGCCAGGCCGTAGGACATGACGACATACAGCCCGGCGGTCAAGATGGCGCTGACGAGCACGCCGGTCAGGTCAGCGGCTGAGTAGTGCAGGGCGCTACTTCTTCATGGGGACGGTGGCGGGCTTGAAGCCGGGTATGTCTTTGGGCCAGATGATCTGGGCCGCATTGTCGGGCAGGTTCTGGACCATCAGGTAGGGCGTGTTGGGGCGGCCGTCCGCCTCGAACTTGAGCACGCCGCCGGGCAGGATTGTGTCCTTGAACTCCAGGCCGGCCAGGGCGTCGCGCACCTTGGTGCCATCGAGCGAGCCAGCCTTGGTCATCGCGGCGAACATCACTCGCGCCGTGTCGTAGGCCAGCGCCTGGAACCAGTCGGCGGTGGCGTTGTACTTGGCCTTGTAGTCGGCCGCGAACTTCTGGGACTTGGGATCCGGCAGCTCCGGCGACCACCA
>WNFB01005365.1_pt1 | contig 11651 bp, 7 predicted proteins | sample 5400501 | NCBI WGS metagenome assembly WNFB01 (sample SAMN13153341, study PRJNA577476) | soil metagenome | isolation source: 200 cm saprolite under Douglas fir tree site 2 hole 1 | place: USA:California | collected 2015-04-18 | reverse complement strand
TACGCAGTGACTTTGCCGTTTTGACCTACCACAATGATAACCTGCGCACCGGGCAATACCTCAACGAGACCTTTCTCAACACGAGCAATGTCAATGCGCAACACTTTGGCGAACGTGTATCGTATCCAGTAGATGGGCAGGTATATGCACAACCGCTCTTTGTCCCTGATGTCACTATCAATAGCCATCATTACAATGTAGTCTATGTTGCTACGGAAAACGACAGCGTCTACGCGTTTGATGCTGACCAGGTGCAAGTGGTTGCCCCACTGTGGAAGACGAGCTTACTCCATCCCCCTATTGTGACCACTGTCTCCACTATGGATGTTTTTGGTAAGTATCCGAGCCACGATATCCAGCCAACTATTGGTATTACTGCAACCCCTGTCATTGATCTGACCACGAACACAATGTATGTCGTGGCAATGACGAAGGAATATGGCAACAGGTATATGCAGCGACTGCACGCGCTCGATATCACGACAGGCAAAGACATGCCAGGGAGTCCGATGACCATTCTCGCCCTCGTAAAAGGAGAAGGCTATGACAAAATCGAGGGGATACCCTCTATGGTTCCCTTTAATGCCAGGCAAGCGAATCAGCGTCCAGCGTTGCTATTCGTGAACGGCGTTGTCTACATCGCATGGGGAGCCTTTGGAGATACCGATCCTTACCATGGTTGGCTTATAGGCTATACCTACAATGGCAAAGCATTTCAGCAAGTAGGTGTCTATAACACGACGCCCGATGGGCAAGAAGGGGGCATATGGATGAGCGGAGCGGGACCTGCTGCTGATGCTGAGGGCAATGTGTACCTCACGACAAGTAATGGCACCTTTGACCTGGATCAACCAGGTCACAGAGATGCAGGCAGTAGTTTCGTGAAGTTAAATACACACAATGGCCTGGCTCTATTGGACTACTTTACTCCGTTCAACCAGGAGTGTTTAAATGGCCGCGATGAAGATATTGGTGCAGGTGGAGTATTGCTCTTACCAGAACAACCTCATACAGCTCACCCCCACATACTTGTCGGAGTGGGGAAAGAAGGTCGTATCTACGTGATTGACCAGGATCATATGGGCCAGTTCCACGGGTATCCAGGTGCCCTTCAATGTAGTACCAACGCAGAAACACGTACCGATATCGATCAAATCATGCAGGAGCTCCCTTCGATGTCAACTGGTGGCTTTTTCGGAATCCCCGGCTATTGGGCCGGGATTGCCAGGAGTGGGCAATTGGTCTACATCGGTGAAGCAGGTGATCACCTGAAGTCTTTCCAGGTGAGTGGGGATATACTCTCTGCCAGGGCAACCGCACAGACGCCAGAAACCTTCACTTTCCCCGGCGTAACACCCTCGATTTCTAGCAACAAGGATGTTCCTGGCACTGGAATCGTCTGGGTGATCAGTCCTGCAAGTTGTGGTGGGCCTGGATGTGCACCGAGTGGTCCAGGTGTTCTCCGAGCCTATAATGCCACAAATATCAGCGATGAACTCTATAACAGTGAGCAGAACTTCACACGGGATCGGCTCGATAGCTATGTAAAATTCAGCGTGCCGACGATTGCCAATGGCAGGGTCTTTGTGGGAACCCAAACGAGCTTGAATATCTATGGCTTACTCACCTCGCGACAGACTCACTAGTTCTTCCGATACCAGGCATCTCTTGATCCATGCCGAGGGATATATCCTCACCACCTTGAGATGCTCACCTTGAGCTTGTGAGGCGTTTTTTGGGCAAGCTAGAGGTAACTCTGTGTATACTTATGACAAGCTGAAGTTTGGTAGAATGATTATGTCAAGTTGAGGGGTTAGATGTAAGAGAAGCAGTTCTACTCGACATAATCCATCTACCAAAACATCAGATGACAAGTATTACAACGGTTTCTGTTTCTTCACGAGACACGGAACTCAGTCTAGTGAATTTCAACGGCGGTCCGGATTGTACTCGTCATTGGAAACTCAGCCGTACTCCACTTGGGTGCTGGCAGCGTTAAATGATAACCTTTGACCTTGAAGGAGAACACCGATGAGAGCGTATCGAACGATAGCCGGAGATGAACATGATCTCTGTTCCCGAAACGATCTTTTCTCTGAAAACGGGCCAAAGGCAGCTCTGGTACCCGTTCTACTCCGCGATATTCCCGCGGCGCCTTTGCTGCGGGAACTGATTCCCTCAAGCTTTAAACCGGGATTGCCGTATCATCGATGCCGATGATCTGCGATGCGGCAAGATTTTAACTCGAAGGCGACCCTTTTGCCTGCGCCCTTGATGACCTTTCCAGGGGAATAAAGAACTTCCTACAAACGAGAGGCATCAAGTGGTTTACCAGGCACATACAGGGCAAGTGTTTGCCCATTTGCACGATTAGAGCACTATCGCTGGTGAAACAGAGACAGCGCGGTCTGCGCATGAGAAGAGCAAGGCAATGATTTGATCGCCGGTATGCATATACCATGGCGGTCGAACACAGCCTAAATGGGCTTCGAAATACATGAAAGCCCAAATTATTCTACTATTTTCTAGATCATCTGGAAAGGAAGAGTGAGATGATACGTTCCTGCATAGCAGGTTTTCGGAGGAGGAGTATGCTGGCTTCCTCTGTAGTTATTTTGGGAATGGTGATCCTGTCTGCCTGTACACCTAATTCTGTTTCTTTTTCGGAGAAACTCTCTATTCCTTTTTCGCAGGGAGCTTCAAAGTCATGCCAACCTGGTCATTCAGTAGGTTTCTTCAGCACTGTTCATAGTGAGCTGGTGGATGCGTCAGGGTGCCCGGTGCATCTCTCAGGTGTCAACTGGTTTGGGTTTGAGACCAGTACCTTCGCCCCGCATGGACTGTGGGCGCGCAACTGGCAGGACATGCTGAAGCAGATCGCTCAGACAGGCTTCAATACCATTCGCCTGCCCTACACCAATCAGCTCTTCGACCCTGCGAGTAAGCCGCTGGGGATCAACTACCAGTTAAACCCTGACCTAAAAGGGCTCCAGGGTTTGGCACTCATGGATCGGATTGTCCAGGGTGCCGGTAAACTTGGCTTGAAGATCATCCTGGACCGACATGATCCCACGGCCGACCTGCGGCCCCCAATGTGGTACACTGAGCAGATGCCCCAGTCGCGCTGGATCCAGGATTGGGTCATGTTGGCCCAACACTACCGGGGGAATGAGACCATCATCGGAGCTGACCTGGCCAACGAGCCACACAGCTCGGTCACCTGGGGCGATGGTAATCCCAACACCGATTGGCGCCTGGCTGCCGAGCAGGCGGGCAACGCCATCCTGGCCGTCAGTCCGGATTGGCTGATTATCGTCGAGGGGATCGATACGTTCCAGGGTGACTCCTACTGGTGGGGTGGCAACCTGGAAGGAGCCGCGCAGTTCCCCGTACGGCTCTCGCGGCCGGACAAGCTGGTGTATTCTGCCCATGACTACGGGCCGGAGGTCTCCTGGCAGCAGTGGTTCCAGGTCCGCAACCCTGCAGACCTCGCTCACACCCTCCCTGCCGTCTGGGAGAAGCATTGGGCCTATCTGCAAAAGAATGGGACTGCCCCAGTGTTCGTCGGGGAGTTTGGAGGGGGCTCGATGGGCCAGGATGCCGAGGGTGTGTGGCAACGCACTCTGGTGTCCTTCCTGAAAACGAACAACATTAACTACGCCTACTGGTCGTGGAATCCAGACTCGGGAGATACCGGCGGCATCTTGCAGAACGACTGGAAGACGATCAACCATAGCAAGCTCGACGTGTTGAGCGCCTATCAATGGCCAATGCTGGATCAGCAGCAATCCGACGCAGGCACTCACTCTAGGAACGCTAGTGCAATCACGAATGCCTATCACTGATCACAATTGAAGTAAACGGAGTTCACGTTGCCGGGCAGTGGCGATTTGGGATAGGGATGCGAGTCTCTTGGAACCAAAAAACACGCTCAAAGCGGTTCAGCTAGGAACCGGACAGGAATCAACGTGAAGAAACAGCCTGAAGGATGCTTCGTCTTCTCTCATCCTTCAGGCTGTTTCCTTATGGGCTGACTGCTCGTGAGGTGGAGGTGCTGCGCCTGGTAGCCAAAGGCCTCACCGACACCCAGGTAGCTGAAAGGCTGGTGCTCAGTCCTCGCACCGTCCATACACATCTCAGCTCCATCTACAGCAAGCTGGGCATTACCTCGCGTAGCGCGGCAACCCGCTATGCCATTGAGCACCAGCTCGCTTGAATTCCTGTATGAGGTATGAGTGACTTGGTGTTCCTTATAGTACCTATGATATATTGTGTATATCTTATGAGAATTTGTCTAGAATCTCGATGTGAATGGAGAACCATAATGTCTCAAACAGGTTTCACTCCACAAGCCCAGACCCAACGACGTGGTGGACGGCTTTGGCTACGCGCTCTGCTGATCGGCCTGGCTCTCTTTGTCATCTCAACCATCGTGATGTTCCTGACTGGAAATCCCAATCTGTTCCCGACCGTCATTCTGATTGGCAACTTTCTGGTGCCGATCGTTTTCGTCGCGTTCCTGTACGACCACCAGCATATAAGTACATTGAGCCTGGATACGGTGGCGACCAGTTTCATCCTCGGGGGCATCCTGGGTGTGCTTGGCGCATCGGTGCTTGAGTCCCTGTTGCTTCCAGTGCACGCCAACCCCAATCAAGGCCTGTCCCTCGGCACTGGACTGCTCGTCGGACTCATAGAGGAAGGATCTAAGATCGCGGCGGTTATGTTTCTAGCTCGACGGATGACTCACACCTCGGAGATGGATGGGTTGCTCTTAGGAGGGGCAGTCGGGATGGGATTCGCGGCACTGGAAAGCACTGGCTATGCCTTCACGGTTTTCCTGCTCAGCCATGGCTTTGTGGGAGCCTCGATTGTGGAAACGCTGATCCGCGGCCTGCTGGCACCATTCGGCCACGGTGTCTGGACGGGACTTCTTGCCGCAGTGCTGTTCCGAGAGAGCAGGCCACATCACTTTCGCATCACAGGTTGGGTGCTGCTGACCTACCTCTTCGTCTCCGTATTACATGGTCTCTGGGATGGGTTACCCCACTCGGTGTACTTCATCATTCCGCCCGGCATTCCTATCTCAGTGACAACCCTGGTGCTCAGTGTCGTCGGCATTGTCTTGCTTACTGTCGCATACAAGCAGGCAGAGTCCCGGCAGTTGCAAGGAACGATGCCGCGATATCCATAGGGCCTTTGCTGTTCCTCTCAAACCCCAATTTTCAGGTAGCGCAGGATAAGACTCTCTTCAACGAAATCGCGAAGAGACCATCGCGCTGAAACGTTGCTCTGCCTCGTTCCAGGCCGCGCGGTGAGCACTATGCGGTGAGAACATCTGCGTGGGTTCGTTCTGCGCAATGGCACGCACCTCTTCCAGATTGTGCAGTTCGCCCAGGCCAACCAGCTGCATCAGGGCGTTACCCCGTGCCGTCGCCTCAGTTGGCCCGGCAATTACCGGCACGTCGAGCGCATCAGCCAGCCACTGGTTGAGACGAGCATTGCGCGCCCCGCCGCCAAGCACATGCACAACGTGAATGGTAGAATCAGTAAGCAAGCTGATCTGTTGGAACACCTCGCGATAACGCAGCACGAGGCTTTCCATGATGCACCTCGCGAATGTCGCCGGGGCCTGAAGCGGCGCTTGCCCGTGTTCCATGAGATACACGTTGATTGCCTCCGGCATGTTTTCCGGTGCCAGGAAGCGCGGATCGTCCGGATCGATGAGCGCGACGAATGGCGGGACACCATCCACATCCGCCAGCAGCGTGTCATAGTCTGTCGCTCGTCCATCGCGCGCCCACCGGCGCTGGCACTCCTGCAGGAGCCACAGTCCCATCACGTTCTTGAGGAAGCGCGTTGTGCCGAAGATACCACCCTCGTTGGTGCAATTGGCGGCGAGCGCCTCGGGGGTCATGACCGGCTGCTGAAGCTCCACTCCGACCAGCGACCACGTGCCGGAACTGATATAGCCCCAGCTGCCAGGCAGCGATACTGGTGCTGATGCAATCGCCGAGCCGGTATCGTGGGTCGCTGGTGCAATGACTCGCGCCGCGCCGAGATCGCCTTGCCATTCCGATAGGACTTCTCCTAGCGTGTTGCCCGGCTCAACCACAGGCGGAAGCATGGAAGTAGGAATCGCCAGTTGGTCGAGCAGGTCCACCGCCCACGCCCCGGCGACAGGGTCCCAGCACTGCGTCGTGCTCGCGTTGGTGCGCTCAATCACCAGCGACCCACATAGCCAGTTGTGAAGCAAATCAGGGATCATCAGCAACCGGTGTGCATGGGCTAACTCGCCTGGCTGTAACTGCTCGTGTGCGTAGAGCTGGTAGAGGGTATTAAACGGCAGGAACTGTATGCCAGTGCGCCTGTAGAGAACGTCCTGGGGAACGCGTGCGAAGACTCGCTCCATTACTCCGTTCGTGCGGCGGTCTCGATACTGGAAAGGTTGACTGAGCAGGAAGCCATTGGTATCCACCAGGCCGTAATCGACCCCCCAGGTATCGACCCCGATGCTATCCAGCGTTCCCGCCACCCGGCGCGCTTTGCGCAGTCCCGTGAGGGTTTCGTCCCACAGCGCGAGGATATTCCAGAAGCGGTGTCCGTGTAGTATCACCGGTCGGTTGGAAAAGCGGTACACCTCTTCCAGGCCGAGTTGTTGCCCGTCGAAGCGCGCCAGTATGACGCGCCCGCTCTCGGCACCTAGATCGACGGCTGCCATATTGCGTGTCGCCACGAGTCTTCCCCCCTCTCTCAGCGCGGATACGCCGCCGCGACACCCCCATCAACGTTGAGGATGTTGCCGGTGCTCTTGGTGGAGCGTGCCGGTGATGCGAAGAACGCCACCGCCTCGGCGATATCCTCCGGCAGAATATTGACCCCCAGCGTCGTCCGCTTGCGATAGACTTCTTCTAGCTGATCAGGTGCCACACCATACGTCGCCGCACGCTCTTGCCTCCAGGTGCTGTCCCAGATGCGCGAACCGGCCAGCACAGCGTCCGGATTCACGGTGTTGACGCGAATGCCGAACTGGCCGCCCTCCTCAGCCAGGCAGCGCGCCAGGTGTGCTTCGGCTGCCTTAGCCGTCGAATACGCGGCGGCATTCTTGCCCGCGACCAGCGCGTTCTTGCTGGCAACGAAGACCAGATTTCCCCCCCGCCCCTGAGCCTGCATGAGCCGGAAGCCCTCACGCGCCACCAGGAAGTAGCCGGTGGCCAGCACATTCCAGTTCTTGTTCCACTCCGCCAGGCTCGTCTCAGTAATCGGCGCGCTGGAGGCCAGCCCGGCGTTGTTGACGATCACATCGATGCCACCGAAGGAAATCTGAGCTTGCTCAAAGGCCGCACGCACGCTGGCCTCGTTGGTGACGTCCATTTTCACCGCCACGGCCCGTCCAGCACCAAATTGCTGGTTGAGGTACGCCGCCAGTTGCTCCGCACCGGCCAGATCGATATCGGTTGCAATGATGTGCGCACCATCCTGCGCCGCGCGCCGGCAGATAGCTGAACCGATGCCTCCCGCCGCACCGGTCACCAGCACCACGTGCCGCGCGAACTCGCGCTCCGGCGGAGCCAGCTTGAGCTTGTACTGCTCCAGTGGCCAGTATTCGACGGCGTAGCTCTCGGCATCGCTCAGTGAGATGAAGCCGCCGCAAGCCGCCGCACCGCGCATGACAGCGATGGCGCGGTGATAGAGTTGGGCAGAGACACCGGCCATCGCGGCGTCTTTGCCGGTCGTGAACATCCCCACACCAGGGATCAGGATGACACGCGGGTGCGGATCGGCTGCGGCGTCGGCCTCGCGATAGGCGGGTCTGGCGGCGTCTGGATCAAGGTCCTGCTGCTCATTTGCTTCCAGGTAGCGACGGTACTGTGCCACATAGGCCGCGACACCTGTACGCAAGGTCTCCACGAGTGCCGCGACGTCCTGGTCTGGCGTCCAGTCCACCAGCAGCGGCCAGGGTTTGGTGTGGACCAGGTGATCCGGGCAGGCCGCGCCAATCCTGGTCAGTCGTGGCGCATCCTGGCTACCAGCGAAGGCCAGCACGTCCTCATCGTCTTCGAAGCGCAGGATCTGGCGTTTCTCTGCCGAGACCAATCCGCGCACCACGGGCGCCACCTGCGCTGCGACGTGGCGCCGCTCTTCGGCAGCCAGTGTGGTGACACGAGGACCACCAAAGACGGCCCGGTCAGCACGATCGATGCGCGCCTCAACGAAATCACGAGCCTGGGCGATGGTCGACAGAGTCGAGGCGTAGCAGGCCTCGTCGGTCTCTCCCCAGGTGATGAGGCCATGTTTGGCCAGGATGACCAGCTTCGCGTCAGGCCTGGCGCGTACCGCCAGTGCGACCTCGCGTGCCAGCCCAAAGCCGGGGCGGCGGTACGGAATCCAGATCAGGTCATCGCCAAAGCAGTCCCGTGCCAGGTCCTCGCCACCCTCGGCACAGGCGAAGTAATTCGTCGCATCGGCGTGCGTGTGATCAATATGGGTGAACGGCAGGAATGCGTGCAACAGCGTCTCGATAGAGGGGCGCGGGCGGCTCGGCTCGTAGAAGCAGTGAGCGAGGTAGTTCACCATCTCGGCATCGCTCATGCGCTCGCGTTCCAACAGGGGTAGCACATCCTCCAGAAACAGCCCGGTAAACGACGCCCCTGTGACAGTCGCAAGATCCGAGCCGGATCCTTTCACCCACAGGACAAGCGCCTGCCGCCCGCGAAAATCGACCTCGTCGGCCTTGGCGGAGGTGTTGCCGCCCCCCCAGTTGCAGATCGAGCGATCTGCTCCTAGCCTGCATGAGCGTGCGACCAGTTGCGCCAGCGTCGTTGGTATAGAGACATATGTCATAGCATCGAATCCTTTACTAGTGTATTTCCAAAGAAATTTGTCGCACTTGTCGCACTTGTATCATTTGTATCACTTGTATCACTTGTTTCCGTTGTATCGCTGTGTTATCTCTTGCATCAAAATGGGAGATGTTCTTGGGACGTCTCCTCTTCCCGAAATGATCTCTTGATTCTGCGCCAGGCACACTGAAACAACTTCTCGACTAGAACAAGCAAAAGTAGTCGACTTACGCGCCGGGATAGCCGCTGCTCGCTTCTGTAGGGGCGACTCTTGTGGTCGCCCGCTCGCCTGCCACGCGCTCGGCGTAGCCACTGGCACGGAACGCCGCAATTGGATCGGGGGTGAGCCCCTGACGGGTACGAACCTCGGAGAGCAGCGGGCGCACATCCGTCTCATATGCCGCCTGGAGCACGCGGTACGCTCCCAGCACATCGCCTGCCTCCTGCGCTTCGCGCAGGGCCGCGCGATCCACCAGCAACGCCTTGGTATAGGCGGTCTGGATATTGATGACGCTCTGGATCATCGCCTCGATCTTCGGCTCAATATTGTGCGACTGGTCGATCATGTAAGCGATGCGGCCGGCGTTGGCGTTGCCCTCGGCATCCGCACCGACGATCTCGTTGAAGATGCAGAAGAGCTCGAAGGGGTTCTGTGAACCGACGATCAGGTCGTCATCGGCGTACCTGCGGTCGTTGAAATGGAAGCCGCCCAGCCGGCCTTCATCGAGCAGTTGCGCGACGATCTGCGCGATATTGGTCCCCTGGGGATGGTGGCCGGTATCCACCAGCACCTCGGCCTGCGAACCTAGCTTTTGGGCCATGAGCAGCGATGTCCCCCAGTCCGGCAGATCGGTGGAATAGAAACCCGGTTCGAAAAACTTGTACTCGATCAAGAGACGCATCCCAGCGGGTAATGCTGTGTAGATGGTCTGCAAGGAGTCTAGCAGACGGCGGCTACGACGGCGAAGATCGTCCTGGCCGGGATAGTTGGTGCCATCGGCCAACCAGAGGCTGATGACGTCTGAGCCGACCGCTTGCGCGATCTGGATGCATTCGAGCACGTGCTCAATCGCCAATTCGCGCACTCCCTTGTCAAAATGGCATAGGCTGCCGAGGCGGTAACGATCCTCCTGAAAGAGGTTCGGGTTCACCGCGCCGATACGCAGGCCAAGAGTATTCGCGTACTCTTTCACGGCCTGCCAATCGTCTTCCCTGTCCCAAGGAATGTGAATGGCAACGCTAGGGCAGATGCCAGTGACCTGGTGGACCTGAGCCGCATCTGCCAGCTTCTCGCGCAGAGTCCTGGCCGCTCCCGGCCAGTGAAATACCTTGAAGCGCGTGCCTGAATCGCCATAACCCCAGGAGGGCGTCTCGACTCTGAATTGTTGAATGGCCGCGATGATGCCGTCGATAGTGACACCTCGCTCTTGCAAGCGATTTTCGATTTCTGAACTCACGTACTCACCTTGCCTGACTATTGTTGATTTTTGTGCCTGGATAGGTTTGTTGCCTCGACGAACTTTCCACAAACGGACGCAAGCTCCGCCCCTCCCTCGGGGCAGAAGAGAAGTAAGCTCTCTAAACTGCCCCTACGGGCTACTTTCTGCGCACCTGTATATTAATCGAGATGAAAAACTTCCTCAAGAACAGGTGGAAAACCTGTAGCCGCCTCGGTATAGCGAACCAACCTAGAAGTTAAACTGGTCGATGTTTGCACTGTTGAACACCGTTGGTGGGCCAAGCAGGACCACGTTATTGGCACCAATGGTAAAGCTGCCCAGCTTGCCAGCCGTGAACGTCTCGCCAACATTCCCCTTGATCTTGCCTTCGACCAGCAGAGCCGCGACATAATAGGCCAGGTAACCCAGGTTGCCGGGGTCCCACAACTCAAAGCCTTTGATCGTGCCATCTTTCACGTACTGGCGCAGTTGGTTCGGCGTCCCCAGGCCAGTCAGAGCCACCTGACCGCCCTTTTTCACCGACTCGAGCGCGCGGGCTGCGGCAGCGATACCCACAGTGGTGGGAGAAATGATCCCCTTCAGGTTGGGGTACTGCTGTAACAGGGCCAGCGTCTGGTTAAAGCTGGTCTGGTCATCGTCGTTGCCATAGGCGATCTTGACCAATTTCATATTGGGGTACTTCGCTGCCAGTTCCTGCTGCATAAAGCCGATCCAGGTGTTCTGGTTCGAAGCTGTGCTGGCCGCCGAGAGAACCGCAATCTGACCGGTGCTATTGATCTGCTGGGCCAGCAGATCCACCTCGCTGCGGCCAATCTGCTCGCTATTGGCCTGGTTGACAAACACGTTGCGCGCATCGGGCGCCACATCAGCGTCAAAACTCACGACCTTGACTCCCTGCGCCATGGCCTGCTTCAGGGACGGTGCGACGGCATTGGGATCATCGCCCGAGATGACGATGGCGCCGACATCTGAGCAGCCGCGTTGGCTGTGGACGGGCCGACCTGTTTGAATTGTCCGCCCAGGGCCGTAGCAGCCAACTGACCCCCTTTGGCGGCAGTGTCGAAATACGGGTTATTGATCTGCTTGGGCAGGAACACGATGTTGAGGCCGCCGGTACTACTTGTAGGAGTAGTACTTCCTCCAGTGCTCGTCGTGCCCCCACAGGCTGCCAGCATCAGCAGCACAAAAACCAGAAAACCGGGTCCCAGTGTTTGAAACAGCCTTTTCACTGTCTCCTCCTTTACACTTGCTTTGAACTTCCCGCGGCAAGACGCCGGCGGGTGAAAACGACCGAAATGCGCCGGGCGATGTTGGGTCCCAGCACAGAGAGGATCAACAGTAAGCCAAT
>WNFB01005167.1_pt1 | contig 11653 bp, 10 predicted proteins | sample 5400501 | NCBI WGS metagenome assembly WNFB01 (sample SAMN13153341, study PRJNA577476) | soil metagenome | isolation source: 200 cm saprolite under Douglas fir tree site 2 hole 1 | place: USA:California | collected 2015-04-18 | reverse complement strand
CCCGACGTCACTCTGATCGACTTACGGATGCCGCAATTGGGCGGAGTTGAAGCGATCGTGGCCATTCGAAAAGAATTCCGGGACGCTCGTCTGATCGTACTTACTACCTACGACGGGGACGAAGATATCTATCGTTCATTGCAAGCCGGAGCTCAGGGCTATTTGCTAAAGGACATGTTCTTCGAAGAGTTGGAAGATGCAATTCGGAAAGTGCATGCAGGGTCCCGGCGGATTCCCGCTCAGGTGGCGGAGAGGCTGGCAGAGAGAATGGCTAGCTCTGATCTCACTGGGCGAGAGATCGAAGTGCTTGAACAGATCGTAGCCGGCCACAGCAATAAAGCAATCGCTACGCGGCTGAATATCAGTGAAGCAACCGTCAAGAGCCACATCAATAGTATTCTCAGCAAGCTCGGAGTAAACGATCGGACACAGGCTGCTACCACTGCTTTGCAGCGCGGCCTCGTCCATTTGCGATAGATTCACTGCGACCGCTGGTCCCGTCTGAGATCATCTCCAACTAAAGTTGTAGATGAAAACCCATCCACATGTTCATGACAGAACGAAAGGGCCCGTGCTACTTTCCCTTCCGTAATCACCAGCTTCCCGGTCCCGGGTTCGTTTGGTCGGTGGGCTGTAATCCTTCCTAACTTTGTTGCACGCTAAGCAACCACTGATTTATTTTGCGAACCCGGGACCGGGCTTTCAATTTACTAGATAAGCAACATTGGCCTGGTAGCCCGTCTGCTTTTCATTCGATTCGTTCTGGTTCAGGCTCTAGTCAACTCAGTCCACAATGAGTTCGAAGGAACTCGAAAGCAGGTGCCGTGTTCGAGCCACTCAATCGTTCTTACAGACAGGTTCTGGTCTCGTCCTTGCTGGTTCTGATCGGCTTCTTTTGGGCCAGCCCTCGCGCCTGGGCCCAGGGTTGAATTGCCGCACGTCAGAGCGCGCCCGTGATTGGCGTGCAATGCGCAGGCAGTGACGGCTCCGGTTCGCACGATTCGGGTTTTCTCGATAGCGGGCGATGGCAAATCTCGTTCGGTTTGCGTAAGCAACGTTCCCATCGCCATTTCGTCGGGACTGAGGAGCAGACCCAACGGGCCATTGATGGGACTGAGGTTGTCAATAACATTTATCTGTTTGACGTCGCGTTAACCTACGCTGTCAGCAGGCGCTTCAATCTGACGGTGGCCGCGCCCGTGCAGCATGCGACCAGGCAGCGCGGTACTTCTACCCAAGTCTTTCATAGCTCGGGGATCGGCGACATCAGCGTGATTGGCCGGTTCTGGCTGCTCAAGCCGCCGAGCGAGTCCGGGCAAAATATTTCTTTCGGAGTTGGTTTGAAAATGCCGACGGGAAAGCCTGGCCTAACGGATGTAACGACGCTGGCCAATGGCACGAGGGTAACGTCCGTCGTTGATCAGTCTATCCAGTTGGGTGATGGCGGCTGGGGCATTCCTCTGGACGTGCAAGCGTACAAGCGGATCAAGAAGACGACGATCTATGCATCCGGATCGTACCTGCTCAACCCGCGCGACACGAACGGAGTCCTGACGGGACGATCCCGTCCATCTGAAGCGATCATGTCGGTGTCGGATCAGTACCTGGCTCGTGTCGGCATAGCTCGGCCGGTCCCTTACACTCGCCGCTTTGCCTTCACCATCGGTTGGCGCATTGAAGGCGTCCCGGTCCGCGATTTGATCGGCAAAAGCAATGGCTTCCGGCGGCCGGGTTATGCAATGTCTGTCGAGTCTGGGGTGCAATACTTTCGAGGCAGAGATACGTGGTCGCTGGCGGTGCCTGTAGCAGTGCGACGAAATCGAAAAAGAAGCGTCTCGGATATTCTGGTGGGTGGCGCGGGCGATGCCGCGTTCGCCGACTATTTCATCACGCTTGGTTACTCGCATCGATTCTAGTGTCCCGTTCGCAGTGATTCCGGGGCAGAAATCTCAAGAAATGAATGGCAGACAATACAGGTTGAGACTCGGCATCGCGCTGGTCATCCTGGCGTGCTGTGACTTTGCTCTAAGTGTGGGTGCTCAGAAATCAGAAAGCTCTAAAGAGAAGACAAAACTACTCGCGGTTGGCTCAACCGCACCCGATTGGGAATTGAGTGGCGCGGACGGCAAATTGCAGTCGCTCGCTCAATATCGCGGCAAAGTCGTAGTCCTGGACTTCTGGGCCACCTGGTGCGGTCCATGCACTGAAGTAATGCCGCAAATGCAAAAGCTGCACGAAAAGTACAAGGACAAAGGGGTCGCGGTTTTCGGGGTGAGCTCCTGGGAACAGAAGGATCCCGCGGCTTTTATGAAGGAGAAGCATTACACCTACGGGTTGCTGCTAAAAGGCGAAGACATTACCGATCGGTATGGAGTCGGCACACTGCCGGCCGTTTACATCATTGGAGCTGACGGGCGCGTCGTCTACAGGCACGAAGGCGTCGCGAAGGACTTCGGAAGCATAATCAAAAAGCAGTTGCGCGACTAAAACGAAGAGCAAGTCCGGTCGCCCGCTGACAACTCGCCAACCCCTCGTGCTCGACAAAAACAATCAGAACACCAGCGTCTGGATAGAATGCGGCAAGCTACTGACTTCGACAGCCTGGCCGTCCAGCCAAAGGTAATAGGTGATCTCCTTGTCGCTCTTGTTCATCACCACTACGGACGTTTTTCCATCAGGATTGACAAAGGCAGCGGAAAGCAGTTGGCTCCTGCTGGATGAACAGGCGATCCGCTTCGCGCCGGGGCGGACGAATTTTGAAAAGTGTCCAATGTAGAAGTACGAGTTTGTGTAAATCAGCTCACCCGTTTTCGTATCGGCGTGCACTGGGGCGAAGCAGAAATTCTTTACGTGATTTGGCCCGCCCGTTTCATCAAGCAAGATGTTCCAATCTGTCCAGCCGACTGCGCCGTTGTTGAAGTCATTGATCATTGAACGGCCATACTGTTCGCCTAAGCGCCAGTCGTTAAGCTTTTGAGCATTGAAGGAATCGGAACAGCCTTCGGTGAAGATCAGATTCTTACCCGGGAACGATTCATGCACGAGCTTAACGTTATCGAACATCGGCTCGCCACCGCTCCATGGCTCGTACCAGTGAAAACCAATGCCCCAAACATAGCGCGCGGCCTGGGGGTCATTCAAGATGGTGTTGGCTCGCTGGTAGATGAGGTCACGGTTGTGATCCCAGGCAATTATCTTCTTATCGCCGAGCCCCTCTCTATTCATGGTTGGGCCGAGGTAGTTCTTCAAAAAATCTCTCTCTTCTTCTGCTGAGTAAATACACGACTCCCAGTTTTGCGTGGCCATGGGTTCGTTTTGAATCGTAATGCCCCAGATGGGTATGCCTTCCTGTTGATATGCCTTAATAAACTTCGTGTAATAATTGGCCCAGGATTGATAAAACTCTCGCTTCAATTTTCCCCCATGAAGCATATTGTTGTTGTTCTTCATGAAGGCCGGTGGACTCCAGGGGCTGCCAAAGATTTTGAGTCTCCCTCCGGCTGCGGCCAGCGCTTGTTTGATAAAGGGAATCCGAAATTTCTTGTCGTGACTGACGTTAAAGGACTGCAATTGCTTGTCGCCTTCATTTACATAGGTGTAACTGTCACTCGAGAAATCGCAACTGTGAATGTTGGTTCTCGCCAGTGTGTAGCCAATGCCGCTCTTGACATCAAAGTAGGCATTTAGAATTTCGCGCTGTTTAGCCTTGGGCAATTTTGCAAACGTCTCGGCGGCGGCATCGGTAAGTGCGCCGCCGATGCCCAGGATCGTTTGAAATCTCCTGGCGGGATCGACAAACACGCATATCTGAGTTTCGAGGGGCTGGCCCAGATGTTTGAACGCCAGGGTGTCAGTACCAGCCAGGCGGTGATTAGTGTTCTCCGAGGTGGTGTAGACGGCGACCTCTCTCCCTTCGATCCTTCCCTCGATCTCAGGCGGCACCGAGATCTCGGGTTGAACATATTCCGCCGCCGAAATTCCGGTTCTCGTTAACACCAACGCCGAAGACGACGCCAGCAGGAAACCACGACGATTTAATTTCATAATGGATGACTTTAACATATCTGTTTTACTTGTGGGGTTGCTCTTTGGCTGGAGTTGTTCGCGAGCACGCAAATAGAAGACGCGCCTTACGGAATTCGGAAAACAGTGAACGGACGGAAAACAGTCAACGGACTCAGACTCCCAGATAAGCCAGCGAGTCGATCGCCCGGCGCATGAGCAGAGTGACCTGCGGGTGAGAAGCTTCGAGCTGGGCCACAGCTTCGCTGAGCCGCTCTCCCAGGCCGCGGTAGTGATGTGGCTGGTTCTGTTCCCGGCCGAGCAACTCCTGAATATCGTTTTCCAGAGTTCTTAAGAGTTCGCGTTGGTGCTCATCGACAGTTTCAGTTTGGTTCAGCTCGCGGTGTAATTGTTCCAGCAGCTCTCGCACGGTTTCATTGTTCATTCTTATTCCCTCGTCCACGGTAACTTGAAGCGCTATTGTAAACGATCACGAGCATTCCCACAGCAGCGCCAGGTAAGTGTCTGAGTTTCGTTTCGTGTTTCGTGGGGTCGGGCGGATTAAATAAGAACGATCCACGAAACCACACCAAGTCCCATCAACAAAGTCGCTTTGTGTGGCTTCGTGGATCGTCTTCCATCGCAAACCGATCTCTAAAAATGGGGAAATAAGACACCACGCAGACCATACTGGATTGAAACGGGCCAATGATGTCGTATACTGTCGCTTCGGACTGAGGCGCCCCGCGCTTGCGGCGATGTCGATGGTGAGAGAGACAGACTATGAAAACTCTTTTACTCCTGCCGCTCCTGTTAATCTTCGGTGATTCAACCCAGAATCCCGCTCCCCAGGACGGTAGTTCTCCGGTCGTCGTCGTTGGTTTTAAGTGGTTTAAGGATCGTCAGCCGGTCGACAATGCGGTTGCTGCACCCGTCACGCCACAGCCGGCCCCGATCGCCGCGGACAAAAACTTCGAACGACAAAAACGAATAAACGCTTCAGCGGGAGATCGAGATCCGCATGCCGACACTCTCGACGCGCGCGGTGCTGAGCTGGACAGGATTGTGCAGGAATCGCGTGAGGCGCCACCGGTCGATGGGTTTGTCTATGTGGTCAAATTTAAGAGCGTGGGCGCAAAGCCTATTGCGAGAGTTTTCTGGGAATATCAATTCAAAGAGACGGCGAATCCGGCGAATCTGACTCGCCGTCGGTTCCTCTGCAACGTCAAGATAAAGCCCGAGCAGGCTAAAGACCTGGAGATTTTCAGCCTGGGCGGCCCGAGCGACGTAATCAGCGTGAAGAGCCTGGCCAAAGGATCCGGCGATCAATTCCAGGAGACGGTCGTGATCGATCGCGTCGAATATGCGGATGGATCATTCTGGCAACTGAAGGGCTGGACCTTTGACGTTTCGAAGTTGGTTTCTAAACCACGCGCCGACTCTCAGAAGGTGTCGATGTGCAGAGGTTTTTGACTCTCGATCTGCGTGATGAAGTCAGTACCACCTGCGTCAGCGGGTGGGACCATCGGTCAACCTTCGCGTTGAGTGTCTGACCCACCCCCTAACGGGGGTGGTACCGACTCCATATCACACGGTGATGTTTGACTCGACCTGCGCGATCCGGGCTAATGCCCCGAGTCGAGATTCTGATCAGAACTCAACCCTGGTCCCGGCAGTTTCCTGTTCGGCCTTCCGGTAAACGTAAGCGGCGGCGCCGAGGTCTTCGATCGCTATGCCCAGCGACTTGAAGATCGTAATTTCGTCAAACGAAGTGCGTCCGGGATAAGCTTTGATCAATACCTCACCGAGCTCGGCGCGGATATGATCCGGACCGATCGCGCCTTCCCTGGCGGCCAGTAAGTAATCCCCCGCTTCATTCAAGACAGATTCCCGCGCGTCACAGAACAAGGTGGCGGCGGCCATGGTCGCGGTGTCGATCTCGCGCGCGCTCGGCGAAAAGGTGCCGATGGCATTGATGTGCGCGCCCGGCGAAATCCATTCGCGCTGCACCACGGGTTCACGCGCCGTGGTTGCGGTCACGATCAAGTCTGCGCCGTGCACCGCGGCTTCCGCGGTCTCAACCGGTTCGACGGGGAAGGGGAACTGAGGCTGCATTTCTTTCGCAAACCTCTGCGCGCTGGCAAAGCGTCCACCGGCTATGCGCGCGCGTTTGATTGGACGAACACAGGCCATCGCGCTCAGGTGCGTGCGCGCCTGCACCCCGGCGCCGACGATCGCCAGGTCGACAGCGTCTTCGCGCGCGAGCAAACGCGTCGCCAGCGCGCTCACGGCCGCCGTGCGAATCGCGGTGATGGCCGAGGCGTTCACCAGAGCAAGTGGCACGCCCGTTCTCCCGTCGAACAGCATCACCCCGCCCTGGTGCGCGTCCATGCCGATACTTGCGTTGCCGGGAAAGACACATATCGCTTTGAGCCCGAACATCGGTGAATTACCCGCGCGAAATGCCGGCATCATCGCCATCACGCCTTTGACCCGGTCCGGTTTGAATATCGTCCGCAGCGGCTGATCGGCTTCGCCGCGAGCGAGCGCGGTGAGCGCCTCTTCCATGGCCGCGATGCACTCGGACATCGGAAGAAGTTGTTCGACTTCGCTATGCGTGAGAATTAATAGTTTCATCTGGTCGAGCGAGCGAGGTTTCTACTTCTTAGCCAGCGACTGCAAGTCGCCCACAATCTCCGCCGGCTTCCATTCATTGCCGCGGTAGAGTTTGAAAAGCTTTCCGTCAGGGCCAATCACTGCCGTGCGCAGTGAATGGATTACCTGATCCTGTCCGGATTCGGTGTCGTGAAAGTAGCGCAGGCCAAAGTATTGCGCGATGCCCTTCACTTCGTCGGCGCTACCGCCGGCGAACTCCCAGTGCTGAAAAGTCTCGTCTGTGTATCGGCCGGTGTGCGACGCGCCATAACTGCGCAGGACTTTCGGCGAGTCGTACTCGGGATCGAAGCTGATGGTCAGCAGATGCGTCTTTGCGTAAATATCCGGCTGCTTTTGCAACTCCTGATCGATGGCCGCAAAGTTGTTGCTCATCAGCGTGCACTGGTCAGGCATGGGACAGCGCGTGTAGATGAAAGTGAGCGCCAGCGCCTGGCCGCGATACTGCGCGAGATGAATTCGCTTGCCATCCTGATTCACGAGACCAAAGTCGGGGACGTCAGTACCGGGCCTTGGTTCGCCGGGTACGTCGACGGTTTGTAAATCCGTGACCGGCCCTTCGACAATCGCGGTAATCTCGACCCACGACGACACGTCATCTACCACGAGCGCGCCGGTTACCTGATCTCCGGGCTTTAACATTTCCAGATCAGCGTCGTTCTTGATCTTGAACGGCATCGTCATCGCCGGCATGTACCCTTTGATGTCTTCGTGCGCGATGGTGGCGGTGCGCTCGGATTTGTTAACCGCAACGACTTTGCCTTTCAAGTCGTAGCGCTTTTCATTCGCAGAGCGACGCGGTTTGCAGCCCGAACCAAGAATGATTAAGGAGAGCGCAAAGAAAAGAGTAATTACAATTCGCGGTGTTGTTCTTCTCATGTTTCGGAATAATGATGACGAGATCTCAGCTTAAAAAGTGCGCAACCAGATTAACGGCTTGGTTCGCGTAGCTCAAGCTGCGCAACGGGTGTTTCGGAGTACCAACTTAATGTGGGCCTTCTTCGCGTGCAAGACCCGACTGAAGTCGGGACTCTAAACGCCGCTCTCGTAACGCATTAGGATGGCCCATTTGTGTGTTAGGATGATCGCCGATGGATGCGAGAGAGGCAAGGCGCGCAGAAATTCTCGACGGTCGCTCGATCGCCGGGCAAATCAAACACGAAGTCGCTCAGGAAGTACAGAGATTGAGAGACGAGCTGGGTTTCAAGCCGCGCCTGTTCGCCGTATTGGTTGGGGATGATGATGCCTCGGCGGTCTATGTCCGAAACAAAGTTCGAGCTTGCGCCGAAGTTGGAATTAATTCGGAGCAGCTTGCCCTGCCGGACTCGACAACTACAGAAAACCTGCTGACGGTGGTCCGCAAGCTGAATGAAAACAAAGACGTTGATGGGATTTTGGTGCAATTGCCGCTGCCAAAACACATCGAGGAAGCGTCGATTATCGAAGCCGTCGATCCGGCCAGGGATGTCGACGGCTTTCATCCGACGAACGTTGGTCTGCTGGCGATGGGGCGGCCGCGCTTTGTGCCCTGCACTCCCGCGGGAATCATTGAATTGCTTGAGCGAAACAAAATCGAAATAGCAGGAGCTAATGCCTGCGTCGTGGGCCGCAGCCAGATTGTTGGACGCCCGGTTGCGAGTCTCTTGCTGCAGCGTCATGCCACGGTCACGATTTGTCATTCGCGTACGCGCGACTTGCCGTCCGTGACCCGGCAAGCTGACATACTCATTGCGGCAGTTGGACGCGCCGGCTTTGTTCGCAGAGATTTTATCAAACCGGGCGCGACCGTAATCGATGTCGGCATAAACAAAATCACAGACGCCGCAGAGGCGCGCGCGTTGTTTGGTGACGAAGCCGAGAAACGCATCGAGGCGATCGCGCGGCGCGGCTACACGCTGGTGGGCGACGTTCATCCGGCGGAAGCTGATTTGGTGGCGGGGAAACGAACACCTGTGCCGGGCGGCGTCGGTTTGCTGACCGTGGCGATGCTGATGCGGAATACTTTGCAGGCAGCGAAGTGGCGGCGAGGTGTTTAGAGTTCAACCTTCAGGTTTCCGTCTCGCAAGCTAAAGCTTGAACTCTGAACTATGCTGAAGGTTGGACTCACCGGATCGATTGCGGTCGGCAAGTCGTTCGTCCTCAGCGTGCTGGCTGAGCTTGGCGGTCACGTTTTGGACGCTGACGCGACCGCACGCGAAGTGGTCGCGCGGGGTACGGCGGGAATGAAAGCCGTGATAGCTGCTTTTGGTGAGGACATTGTGAACTCAGACGGGACGCTCGATCGCGCAAGGCTTGGGGTGATCGTTTTCGCAGATGAAACCAAGCGGCTGAAACTAAATTCGATTCTGCATCCGTTCATCATCGCGGCTCAGGACGAGCAGATGCGCCAGTGGGAGAAGGAAGACCCGCAAGGCATCGCCGTCGTTGATGCCGCATTGATGATCGAATCGGGTGGTTACCGGCGCTTTGACAAGCTGGTGGTTGTGCATTGCCGGCCCGAGGTGCAGTTGGCACGTTTGATGGCGCGCGATGGGTTGTCACGCGCAGCGGCCGAGCAACGCATTGGCGCGCAAATGGCGCAGGCAGAAAAGAAGACGTACGCGGACTTTCTGATTGATACTTCCGAAGGTTTCGACAGCACGCGGCGACAGACAGAAAACCTCTTTCACAAATTGGGCGCGCTTCGTAGAATGTAAACCATGGCAGCTTCGGCAACGCGTTTGGCGATCTTCGCGGGCCTGCTTTCGCTGGGCCTCATTTGCGCGGGGTGCTCGGCCTCGGCTAACAATGGTTTCTTCGGCGCGACCAACCCGCCGCGCGAAAATGTCTTGCGTTATGTTTCCGGCTCAGAGCCCGAAACCCTCGACCCCCAAATCCCGGACCTCCAAAACGAAGCGCGCATCTGCATGGCTCTTTACGAAGGCCTGGCCGAATACGATCCGAAGACGGGCGAACCGGTCCCCGCGCTGGCCGAAACGTGGGAAGTCAACAAAGACTCTTCCGAATTCACCTTTCACCTCCGTCACGACGGACGCTTTTCGAATGGCGATCCGATCACGGCGCGCGATTTTGTCTACACGATTCGCCGCGGTCTTACGCCCGGGCTCGGCTCGCGCACCGCTGCGATGGCTTATCCGATCAAGTACGCCGAAGCCTTCAACTCGGGCGGCGTGTTTGTGTTTGATCCGAACAGCAGGACTTACTTGCTGGAAAAGGATTTCGCGGAGGCTGCCGAGAAAACGTACGCGCCCGCGGACCCCACCCGCGTCGTTCTTCCGCGTGACGAAAAGAAACGCCAGAAAGCGATCGACGCGAATCCGAAGCTGAAAGCTGCAGTCGCAGGCAAGCAGTTTGTTCCAGTCAAAGGCGAGGACGTGGGCGTGGACGCGGTCAACGATTACACTCTGCATATCTCGCTGGAGAAACCCGCGCCCTTCTTCGTGAGCATGATGCCGCATGTCTTCTTTCGCGTTCTGCATCAGAAGACGATCGAAACATTTGGCGCGGCGTGGACCGACGCGGCGAATATCGTCACCAGCGGGCCGTTCAAGCTGGAAGCATGGAAGCACTACGACCGGATCAACGTCGTCCGCAATCCGATGTATTGGGACGCGAAAAGCGTGAAGCTCGACGGCATCGTTTTCTATCTGCTCCAGGACAACACCACCATCATGAATCTTTACAAGGCAGGCGAACTCGACGCCATGTACAATCACACGGTGCCCGCGGCCTGGCTCGACATGATTGGCCCGGCGAAGGATTTCATGGACGCGCCGGAAGCCTCGGTCGATTATTATCAATTCAATACTACCAAGGGCCCGACCAGCGACGTGCGCGTGCGCAAGGCGCTAAACATGGCGCTAGACAAGAAAGCATTGGCTGACTGGCGCCACGTCAAGCCTTTGAGTGCCATCACGCCCGACGGAATTTTTCCCGGCTATCCCCAACCCAAAGGCGATCCGTTCGATCCTGAGAAGGCAAAACTTTTGCTTGCCGAAGCCGGCTATCGCGACGCCGCAGGCAATTTTGATCCGAAGAAGTTTGCGCAGAGTGAAGTCGAGCTGATCACAAATCCGGACGGAAACAATCTTACATTCGCCGAGTTCATTCAAGCGCAGTGGAAGCAGACCCTTGGCGCGACTATTCAGATCCGGGTTATGGAAGCGAAGACGTACTTTGCGGCGCGAGCCAACCTGGATTACAAGGGCGTCTCGCGATTCGGCTGGTCGGGGGATTACATGGATCCATACACATTTCTCAGCATCTTCTACACGGCCGGCGGGAGCAATGGCACCGGCTGGTGGGACCCGAAATACGTCGCCCTGCTCGACGAGGCGAATCGCACGGTCGATCATCAGAAGCGCTACGAGCTCCTGGCCGAGGCTGAGAAAATGGTGGTCGAAGTGCAGCCGGTGATTCCGTTAGTTGCAGGCAGTACGCGCTGGATGAAGAAACCCTACGTCAAGGGCATGTACCCGAACCCGATGACGCTGCATCCGTGGAAGTGGATTTACCTGGAGCGCGATCAAGCCAAGTGGGATTACGGGATGCCGAAGATGACTGAGTAAGAGGTGCATAGAGTACCAACTTTAGTTGGGCTCTTTTTGATGAACACCCGACTAAAGTCGGTACTCTGAACGCGTGTTGTCCAAGATTCCTTTCTAACCCATGCTTCGTTTCATCATCCGCCGCGTCGTCGTCATCGTTCCAATGCTCTTCATCATTGTCTCGATCACGTGGGGATTGGTTCGCCTGGCTCCCGGCAACTTCTATCTCGGCGAAAGGAAGCTGGCTCCCGCAGTCGAAAAGAACCTGCGCGAAAGGTATGGAATGGACAAACCGTGGTACGTGCAGTACTGGAAGGTCTTTCGCAATTTTGGCCACGGCGACCTGGGTACTTCGTTAAAGTACGAAGGCCAGTCGGTAAATCAGATTATCTGGCGAGCCTTTCCGGTTTCGGCGACGTTGGGTTTGTGCG
>WNFB01009689.1_pt1 | contig 11654 bp, 13 predicted proteins | sample 5400501 | NCBI WGS metagenome assembly WNFB01 (sample SAMN13153341, study PRJNA577476) | soil metagenome | isolation source: 200 cm saprolite under Douglas fir tree site 2 hole 1 | place: USA:California | collected 2015-04-18 | reverse complement strand
CTCGAGCGAAACGCGGTCGGGCATCACCAGCGTGAGGCGGTGGCCGCGCACGGCGCAGACGAGGGCGAGCGCGACGCCGGTGTTCCCGCTGGTCGCGTCGATCAGCACGCTCCCCTTCTTGACACGCCCTTCTTCTTCGGCCGCGACGACCATCCAGAGGCCCGGCCGGTCCTTCACGCTGCCGCCTGGGTTCGCGGACTCGAGCTTGGCCCAGAGCTCGCCGCGCAGGCCCCCCGCCACGCGCCGCAGCGGGATGAGCGGCGTGTCGCCGATGCGCTCGAGGATCGTCCCGCGCACGCGCTCACGGACGAGATCTGCGGTGAGGGTCACTGGTGGAGGCTATCGGACTCCGGCGGGTGGTCCGATCGTTTGGTCGGAAGTTAGGTGCGAACGGTCTCGAGCGCGCGTCGCGCGAGACGCAGGGCCTCGTCGCCGTCGCCACGCGCCTCGGCGGCACGCGACCACCGGTCGAAGATCACACGCAGCAGGTGCGGCGCGCGCTCTTCCGCCATCTGGCTCGCTTCTTGGAAGGAGCGCTTCGCGACCGTGGCGCTGGTGGCCATCTTCAATTCGCCGATGAGCACCATGGCGCGGATCTGCGCGTCCGGCTGGTCGACCTTCTTCGCGAACTTGAGTGCTTCCTGCGCAGCCGCGAGCCCGGCCTCGGGATCGGACTTCGCCGTGACCTCGGCCTCGGAGGTCCGGATCGAGGCCATCGTGCCGGGACGCTTGGTCTCCTCGGCCAATACCGCGGCGCGGGCGAGGCACTCGCGCGCGCGCTCGCGGTTGCCGTATTCGGCGAAGAGCAGCGCCGCGTTGTCGAGTGTGCACGCGACCTGATGCATCAGCCCGAGCTCTTCATAAAGCTGCAGGCTCTTCTGGTTGTAGTTGATTGCCGCCTCGAGGTCGCCCTCGTTCTGGTACGTCTTGGCCATCCCTGCGTAGAGACCGGCCATTGAAGGCCGATCGGCGAATTTCTGGGACAACTCGAGCGCGCGCTCGTACACGGTCAGCGCCTGGCGGGAGTCGCGATAGTTCGTGAGAGAGACGGCCAACTCGACAAGGCGGCGGAAGTGGAAGCCCGCATCCTTCACGACACCGTTCTCGCACGCGAGGATGCACTCCTTGAGGACGCGGATGGCCTCGTCGTATGCGTACGTCTTCGTGTGTGCCGCCGCCAGCACGGCCTTGATGCGGATCTGCTCTTCGCTGTTGTCGAGCAGCTCGGCCATGCGCTGCGCCCGTTCGATCACCGGGAACGCTTGCTTCGGCTGTCCGATCGAGTTGTAGCCGATGGCGAGGTAGCGGAGCCGTACGAGCTGGTCCGCCGCGGTCAGACCTTCCTCGAGCGACTCCAGGATCGGGACCGCGTCCTCAGCCTTGCCCTCCTCGATGAGCCGACGCGCCTCAAGGAACTGGAACTGCGGCGTGGATGGTCCCGATGTACCTCCCAGCAGATCGGAGGGCCTCACGCCGAGGACGCCGGCGATGTGCTCGAGCGCTTTCATCGAGGCGCGGGTGCGCCCCGACTCAAGCATCGAGATGTAGGCCTTGGTGTAGAGGGGGTCCGCGAGCTGCGCCTGCGTCAGTCCCTTTGCCGTCCGCAGCGAGCGAATGCGCGCGCCGACATCCGCCACCATCGGGGAACGCACTTGCGCCACGTGCGCCACTTTACGTCTCTGCAAGTCGGCGGTCAATCTGGCCTGAACTCCATGTTTTTGGACCGAGACCGGGGCGATGCCGGTCGGGGTCCCGGGCCCAGGTAGCCCGTTCTGTCTCGGTCGGCCGCGGGCTTGCCGCGACCAAAGTCAGTATCGCTGCTTAGCAGTAGCCGCCGCTGCTCACATTGGGGTCGCATGCGTTGGCGGTGTTGGAGATGCCAGTCGCGCCGAAAGAGAAAGCGAGGGCAACGACGAAGGTGATGACCTGGAAAACACGACGGATCGACATTCGGTGGGTCCTCCCGACCCCACCGGCGATTTCTGTCACTGGGCCCGCTGGGCGGACTATCGGCGCTCGGAGGATGGAAGTAAAGCGAGTTTTGCCCGGGATGCGCGGGCTGCATTAGCTCCGGGCGACGAGTCCCGCCACAAGGCGGACCTGGTGCGCGCCGCCATTGACCGCCGCCGCGAACAGCAGCGAGGCCGGTCCGACGAGCAGCCCGGGGATCGCAAGGAGCGGGGGCAGGCTTGCGAAGGCCACGCTCGTGCCGCCGCCGACCGTCGCGAGGACCGACGCCCCGATCAGGGCGCCGACTGACAGAAGAATGGCGGCCGGCGAGAGCCGGAGCGGCAGATCGGCGCCAGCGACGAGCCGGTCGATGCGCGCTTCGGTGACCGAGAGCCCCGTGACCGGCATGAGGAGGCCGAGCTCGCGGTCCGGCGCGTCCGGAAGCAGCTTGTAGAGCGCGGCCGCGAGCGGTGCGACGCCGACATGGCTCACCGCGTCGTCATCGGCGGCGATCTCCTTCTGCAGCGCGTAGAACGACGCGAGCTCCTCGACCACCGGGACGACGTAGAGGCCTGCGGCGAAGTAGCGCGCGATGACCAGGCGCAGCGGGTCGCGGTGCCGCAGGTGGTAGCGCTCGTGGAGCAGGACAGCGCGCAGCTCGCCCGTGCCAAGGCGCCGAACGAGCGCGGTGGAGACGCAGATACGCGGATCGCGGAACCAGTAGCAGAACGAGAAGGGCCTGCGGTCCGCGACGACGTCGATGCGGCCAGCGATCCCCAGCTCGCGCGCGAGCTCAGAGACGCGGCGCGGCGTCGCGACGCGGCGCGACACCAGCGCGCGGATGAGGACCATCGTCGAGATCAGCTGCCGGAAGAGCGAGCCGAGGCCCAGGGCGATCCCGCACGTCGCGAGCACGAGCAGCAGCAGCGTCACCGCGTCGACGAGGTCGTCGGGTCCGCGGCTCAGCACATTCGCGGCGTGAGGAATGATCGTGGCGAGCAGCGCTCCGAGGATCGCGCTCGACCCGAGCGCCAGCGCCAGCACCAGCCCGAAGGCGCGATCGGCCCTCATTCAGCGACCCTTCGCCTGCCGCGTGGCGACCCGCCGGAGCGCCGCGCGGTGCTGCGCGTCGACCTCGTCGAGCTCCGCGGAAAAGGCCGCGAGCGCGGCATCGCCGAACTCGCTCACCAGACCGCGCGCGAGGTCGCGCGACAGCAGCGCGCGGTGCTCGTCGCGCGTCGATACGGCGCGATAGAGATACGTCTTGCCGTTGCGCTCGCGCGCCAGCAGACCCTTGCCGTGGAGTCGCACCATCACGGTCATCACCGTGGTGTAGGCGAGACCGCGCGGGCGGCCGATCTCCTCGACGACATCGCGAACGGTGAGCGGACCGCGCTTCCAGACCCGCTCCATGACAACGCTCTCGAGCGGCCCGAGGAGGTCGCCGGAGGCCGCGCGCCGGATGCGCCGCAGGGGCGAGGTCACGCGATGATCATCCCACCTTGCGCGTTCGGCCGAGCCGGCGGCGCGTGAGCATGCGCGGGTGCCGCTCGCCGATACCCTCGCGGCCGTGCGCGAGCGCCACGTAGAGGCTGACGACGTGATGGCCGTCGCGTGGCGTGTACGTGATGCCCATCGGCAGGTCGTGGCGCTCCACCAGGCCGGCGAGGCTCATGGCCGCGAGCTCGCGCTCGGCGACCGGCTGCGGGAGCCCGCTCCAGACCGCCGCCTTCTGCGGCGTGTCCTCGCCCAGAGCGAGCGCGTGGAGCAGACGCAGACGGGTCGGATCGGCCAGCTGCGTGAGCGCCTCCGCGGCCCGTTCGTACTCGGCGTCCTCGCCGCGCACCAGCAGGCGCGGGTCGCTGGTGAAGAGGTTGAGATCGAAGTCCACTGCCATCCCCACGCCAAATACTACGACTGCGTCGTAGGTGAAGGGAAGCACACGCTGGATGGCCGGGCGTCGTGGCGCCGGGGCTGCCTACTCGCCTGGAGCGGGGGCGACCGCCGCCTCAGCGGTGCGGGAGCGGCCCCCGGCAACGGCGTTGAGGCCGAGCGCGACCGCGACGAGCGCGGCGCCGGCAAGCATCCGCCAGGTGATCGATTCCCCCAGTACCAGGGAGCCGACCAGGAGCGCCATGGCCGAGATGAGGAGCTGCGACAGCGTCATCGTCGTCGGGCGCAGCCGACGGGTGAGCCAGAGCTGCAGCACGAGGCCGACGCACGACCCGAAGATGACGAGGTAGCCGAACGCGATCAAGACCTGGAGGTCCCACGTCGCGGGCTGGCCGATCTGGGTGAGCGCGAACGGCAGGAGCACGAGCGCGCCGGACCACGTCCCGACGGCGACGAGCGGCAGAGGGGAGCCGGACCGCAGCGCGCGCACCTGCACGATCGTGCCGAACGCCCACGAGATCGGCATGAGCGCGAGCAGGAGCGTCGCGAAGAAGGCCTCCGGACGCGACCCGGGATCCGGCGCCCCCACAAGCACCGCGATGCCGAGGACGCCGAGCAGCAGTCCGCCGATCTTCAGCGACGAAAGGCGGTCATCGTGCACGAAGAAATGCGCGAGGAAGGCGGTCCATACGGGACCGGCCGCACCGAAGACCGCGACGAGGCCGCTGGGCACGTACTGCTCGGACCAGAAGATGACCGCCCAGCTCGTTCCCGTGTTGACCACACCGGCGAAGGCCGCGGCCGCGAGCGTGCGGCGATCGCGCGGAAAGCGCAGCCCGAGCGCGATCGAGAGCGCGGTGAGCAGCAGCGACACCGCGACCGCGCGCTCGAACGCGAATACGAACGGTGGCACCGAAGTGACCCCGACCTTGATCGCAGCCCAGGTCGATCCCCAGAGCAGGACGAGGAGGATGTAGCCCGCGACCACGGAGAGAGACGGCATGCGCGATCGATTTTGGCGCATATGCTGCTTCCGGTGGTCCGCGCGCTGTTCCTCATGCTCGCCTTCGCGATCGCCGCATGCGCGCCGTCGGCGGTGCGTCTCTCGGGCACCGAGCTTCCGGCGAGGGACGCGCCCGACTTCACGCTCACCGACGGACTCACCGGCGAAACGGTCACGCTCTCGTCGCTCCGCGGGAACGTCGTCGCGATCGCGTTCCTGTACGCGCACTGCCCGGACGTGTGCCCGCTCACGGCCGCGCAGTTCCGCGCGACGCAGACGATGCTCGGCGCGGACGCATCGCGCGTTCGCTTCGTCGCCGTGTCCGTCGACCCCGAGGGCGACACGCCCGCCGCGGTCCGCGAGTTCTCGGCATCCCACGACCTGAAGGACAACTGGCGCTATCTGATCGGACCGCGGACGGTGCTCGAGCGCGTATGGGCGTCGTACGGCGTGGGCTCGTTCGCCGATCCGACACCGCCGTTCGTCGATCACAACGACGCGATCTTCGTCATCGACCCTCAGGGCCGCGAGCGCGAGCTCGTGCACTCGGATCTCGTGCTCAAGAGCTTCGTCGCGGACCTGCGCGCGCTGCTCCGCTAGAAGACCTGGAACTTCCCCGTAGTGACGATGTCCGGTGACATGGCGTTGCCGGCCATGTCGCGCACACCGATGATCGTGAGCGTGTTCTCCGACCCGTACACGAAGGCGCTCGGCGCGAACGTGAGGCGCACCCAGGCACAGTTCGCGAGCTCGCACTGGATCTTCGTGCCGGCGGGGATGAGCGTCCCGTTCAGGTAGTAGCGCTCGGCGTCGGTGACGTAGACCTCGTCCATCGCCTCGCTGTACGCGACGCGGATGACCCTCGTCTCGGCGGTCTGCAGCTCGAGCTGCGCGAACATCAGCTTTGGCGGACCTTCGTCGGCGATGGCGACTCTGACGGTGCGCGGCTGGACGAGATTGCCGTCCTCGTCCTGGACCCCGGACACGGTCACGTCGATATCGCCGATCGGACCGCCCCAGCCGCTACCGAACCTGACGGTCGTGCAGTCGGCGGAGATATCCGCCTGCGACACGAACGCGGTGAGGAAGTCGCGATACCCGGCGTCCGACGAGGTGTATCCGCCGACCGGGGCCGGGAAGCCGCCCGCGCCGCGGACGAACTCCATCGTGCCCGGCGTCTGGAAATTCCAGGTGTAGGTGCCGCAGTCGCCAGCGTGGAGCATGCGGCGGTCGAACTTGACGGTGAGCGCGAACTGCGTCGCCGTGACCGAGACCACGCGTGGCGTCGCGACGACCAGATCGCGTGCGACGAACCCGCCGAGCCGCATGTCGCCGAGCGCGAGCTCGTAGGTCACGCCGTTTATCAGGCGGATCGACGGAATGATCTCGAGCCTGCTGCAGCCGCTGTTGCCGCCCGCCGTCTGGAGGCTGGTGCAGCGCAGCGACGACCCCGCGAGGGACACGCCGTTGAGGCGGTAGTTCGCGACGTTCGTCGCCGGTGAGCCGCCGGCTTCGCCGAAGGTCCACGCGAGCGCGTCGATCGACGCGACGATCTTCTGGCCCGCGTTGCGGATGGGACCCGGTGGCGGCGTCCTCGTGGGCACGGGCGTCGGACGCTCGGTCGGCGCTGGCGTCGCGGTGGCGGGCGGCGTCGGGACAGGCGTCGACGCGACGGTCGGTACCGCACTGGGCGCCACGGTAGCTGCCGCCGGCGCCTGTGTGGTCGGAAGGAGCGTCGGCGCGGTCGCCACGGGCGTGCACGCGACGAGCAGGGCGACCGTCAGGAGGAGAAGCCTCACGCCGCTATAACGCGGCAGCGCGCGGGGTGGTTCAGCCGATGATGTATATGGTCACGAACAGGCCGATCCAGACCACGTCGACGAAGTGCCAGTAGATCGAGGCGGCTTCGACCGCGAGATGACGGTTAGCGGTGAACTGCCCCTTCAGCGTGCGCGTGAAGACGTAGAGGTTCATCAGCACGCCACCGGTCACGTGCGCGCCGTGGAACCCGGTGAGCGTGAAGAAGACCGCGGCGAATACGCCGTTGGTGGGCAGGAAGCCGAGGCGCGTGTACTCGTAGCCCTGGCCGGCGAGGAAGGTGATGCCGAGGATGATCGTCGGGATGAGCCAGTTCCGAAGTCCGTTGCGGTCGCCCTTCTTGATCGCACTCACCGCGAGCTGCATGGTGACGCTCGACAGCAGCAGCTCGATGGTGTTGATCGTCGGGAGACCGATGCCGAAGACCGGGTCGACCGCGTAGGTCGGCTTCTCGCACGTCGCCGCGATGCAGCGCTGGAAGATCGGCTCCCACTCCGGGATGCGACCGCGCAGGTAGAAGTACGTCGTGAAGAGCGCACCGAAGAACATCGCTTCGCTCGAGATGAAGAGGATCACGGCCCACATGCCCGAGGTGAATCGCGCGGGCTGCAGCTCCGGTCCGCCCTCGACCACCGCCATGCGGTCGCGCGGACGCTCGCGGCGGCCGCGCACGACCGGTCGGTCCTCGACGTTCGTCCTCATCTAGTGATGTCCCTCATCAGGTGCCTCGGAAAATCGCCTCGCGTCGTCGATGAGCCACGTCACCAGGCCGATCACCAGGATGCCAAAGCCGACGATGATCAGCGGCAATCCGAACAGGATGCCGAACGCGAGGATCGTGACGCCGAGCCCGAGGATCGGCGGCGAAAGACTGGGACCGGGGAGATGGATCTCGTGTTCGGTCGGCTCCGTCGAGGACGCGTGATGTCCTGCCACGGGCGCGAGTCTATGGGCTTGATTGGCGCGTGTCGAAACGAGGCCGTAGTCTCTTTCGCGCATGGGACCGTGGCCAAATGACCCGCTTGGACCGCAGGCGCGTTCGAGCGCGGAGATCTACTGGATCATGTTCGTCGCGGCGATCGTCGTATTGGTGCTCGTCGACGGCGGCCTGATCTACGCGGGGATCAAGTTCCGCGACCGGCCCGGTCACACCGCCCAACAGTTCCACGGACACAACTTCCTCGAGCTCCTCTGGACCGTCGTCCCGACGATCATGGTCATCAGTTTCTCGGTGCTGTCGTTCCAGAAGCTGAACGTCATGAACGACACCAGCGGCGCCGGCATGACGGTGAACGTCCAGGGCCAGCAGTGGACCTGGATCATGAATTACCCGAAGGAAGATCGGTTCAAGCTCACCGACGGGACGTTCCTGCGGGGCGCGCAGGAGCTGCACATCCCGGTGAACATGAAGGTCCACATCCAGCTGTCGTCGAAGGACGTCATCCACTCGTTCTGGGTCCCGAACATCGGCGGGAAGAAGGACGCCGTGCCGGGACGCGCGACGGACCTGTGGATCCAGGCCGACCGGCCGGGCACGTACAAGGGCCAGTGCTTCGAGTTCTGCGGCACCGGTCACGCCGACATGCTCATCACGCTCGTCGTGCACACGCCCGACGACTACGGCACGTGGATCAAGAGCGCGCTCACGGAAGCGAATCGCCTGAACGACCCGGCCACGAAGACGGGCCGCGAGTCGTTCCTCGCGCTCCCCTGCACCGGATGCCACACGGTGCTCGGCACGACGGCCGCGGGCAAGGTCGGGCCGGACCTCACGCACATCGCGAGCAAGAAGAGCATCGCGGGCGGCGCGGTCTCGCCGGTGAACGAGGACACGCTCACGCGCTGGATCCACGACCCGCAGGCGCTGAAGCCGACCACGCAGATGCCGAACTACCACCTCCGCGTCCACCGTGGTCGCGCGGCCCTGCGCGATGTTGATCATCTGCTTCACCAGGCCGTCGGTATTCGCCTTCGCCGATGCGGTGTCGATCGGCAGCTTGTCGGGCGCGAGGTCAGTCTTGATGAGGTCGAAGTCGTGGACCATCGTGCCGAGGTTCCGGATCCCGAACTTCACCACCCCGGCCTTCACCGTCGGCGTGTTGAGCGTGATCAAGTACTCCCTCATTTCGACGACGACCGTCACGTCCGCAGGGAGGGTCTCCGGCGCGGCGCTGCACGACGCGACAAGTACAAGCAGGCAGAGGCCGACGAGCAGGCGTGGGATCACGCTCCGAGCCTACCCTGCTCCCGGCGTCGTTGCTCGCGCTCCTCCACCTCGAGCCACAGGAAGAACGCTCCGGACGCGGCGATGAGGAAGATCGCGTCGCCCGGCACCCACATGATCGCCCCGCCGACGCGCTGATCGGTCAGGGCGTCGATGCCGAGGACCGCGGCGCGGGCACCGTAATGCGTGTAGAGGACGCGCGACGAGAACGCGAGCAGCCCGCCGAGGAGCGTGTTCTGCGCCGCGCCCGCGAGCAGCAGGTACACGATGCGCGCCGCGTACGGGAGCGTCCCCTTGAACGGCTCGGGATCGATGACCACGCTCCAGAAGAGCAGCGCGCCGATGAAGAAGTGCGCGTGCTCGAGCGCATGCAGCGCATCGTTCTCGACCGCGGCGTCGTAGAGCGACGGCCAGTGCCACAGATACAGCCCGCCGACGTAGATGCCGACGGCGACGAGCGGGTGCCGCAGCACGTGCAGGAGGCCACGCATCACGCGGTTCCCCGCGAGCGGACGCACGACGCGCGCGCGCACGACCGCGGGGAGGCCGCGCAGAATTGGACGCACCGGCGCGCCGAGCATGAGCAGCGGCGCGGCGACGATGGTGAGCAGCATGTGCTGGAGCATGTGCACGCTGAAGAGGTCTCCCGCGATGACCTCGATGCCCGACGCGAGCGCGAGCACGAACGCCGCGAGGCCGAGGAAGAAGAGCGCCGTCCGCCACCAGGGCCACGCGCGGCGCTGCAGGCGCACGCCGCGCGCGTAGATGCCGCCCACCAGGACGGCCGTGGCGATGGCTAGAGTCTCAATGAGGAGTCCACCATGATCGCGACGAACAGCAGGGCCAGGTAGAGCAGCGAGTAGAGGTAGATGCCGCGCGCGATCGCGCGGCGCCGCGCGGCTGCGGCGCGGATCAGGCGGGCCGCGAGTCCGACGAACACCAGCCCGAGCGCGATGGCGGCGACCAGGTAGAGCAGGCCCAGGCCCCCGCCGACGAAGAGCAGCATCGAGAGCGGGATGAGGCTGAGCGCGTAGGTGAAGATGCCCCACGCGGTCGCCTCCTCACCGCGCACCACGGGCAGCATCGGCACGCCGGCGCGCGCGTAGTCGTCGCGGATCAAGAGCGCCAGCGCCCAGAAGTGCGCGGGCGTCCAGAAGAAGACGATCGCGAACAGGAGCCAGGCCGAGAGATCGAGCGAGCCGGTGACCGCGGCCCAGCCGACGAGGGGCGGGACCGCGCCTGCCGCACCGCCGATGACGATGTTCTGCACGGTCGTGCGCTTCAGCCAGAGCGTGTAGATGAAGATGTAGAAGAGCGTGCCGCTGAGCGCGAGCAGCGCCGCGACGACGTTCGTGAAGAACGCCAGTACGGCGAACGCGATGATGTTCAGCGTGATCCCCAGTCCGATCGCCCACTCATCGGGGACGCGGTGCGAGGGCAGGGGACGGCGTTTGGTGCGGCGCATGAGGTCGTCGATATCGCGGTCGAAGTAGTGGTTGAGCGCCGATGCGCCGCCGCTCGCGGCCGCGCCGCCGACGAGCGTCGCGACGAGCAGACCGAAGGGCGGCACGCCGCGCTCCGCGAGGAACATCCCGCCGAGTGCCGTCAGCAGGAGCAGTGACATGATCGCGGGCTTCGTGAGCGCGACGAGGTCGGAGACCATCGCGCGGCTGGGCATGCTCGGATGCCACGCCACGACGGTCACCGCGACGGTGCAGCACCAGAGCAGCGACGCGAGCGCGGGATGCGCGCCGAGCGCCCACGGCGAGAATCCGGTGAGCGGGTTGAGCGCTCCGACAATGACCTGCGCGACGAACGCGACCGCGGTCACGACGGCGAGAGCGCCAAGACCGTCGGACTCGCGGCGATGCTTCCACGCCAAATAGCACGCGCTGAGAACCACGAGACCAACGAACGCCGCGACATAGCGATGAGCCATATGCACGGCCGCCGCGCCGAAGATCGGCAGCGGGCCGTCATCGCACAGTGGCCAGGTGGTGCACGCGGTCGTCGCGCCGTCCCCCCGCACGTACGCGCCGGTGAGCGTGAGCACGAACGTGCCGACCGCGCCCGCGAGCAGCAGCGCGGTCCACGGCGCGCTGCGCTGACGCGCCGCGATGGTCGACGGCCAGCGCACGCCGACGGCGAGCACGGTCAGCACCGCGAGCACGAGCTCGGCGTTCGCGAGGTGGACGGTGACCCAGGTGTCGGGAAGCTCGAGGAGCACCACGACCGCGCCGAGCACCGCCTGGAGCACGTAAAGCGCGGCTGCGGTGACGACAAGCACGACGGTGCGGCGGTCGTGGCGGTGCGCGACGAGCGTCGCGACGAGCAGCGACACGCCGGTGAGCCCGCCGGCGACCCCCAGGAAGCGATGGAACCACTCGATGCGCGTCGCCGCGTCGAGCGACGGCAGGAACTCTCCATGGCACGTCGGCCAGTCGGGGCACCCGAGGCCCGAGCCGGTGACGCGTACGACGCCGCCCCACACCACCACGAGGAAACTGCCGAGCAGCGTGAGGTAGACGAGTGCGCGATACCGGGGTCCGAAGGTCACGGGACCAAGCCTAGTGCCGAGCGAGGCGACATTCAGGCGCGCCGCGAGCTAATGCAGGACGTCTTCCTTGAGCGGCCGAGCGCTGTGGACGACGGGGATGCGCGCGAAGTTGTAGCCCGGCGGCGGCGATGAGGTGGCCCACTCGAGCGTGTCGGCGTGCCACGGGTCGTCGTCGGCGACCTTGCCGTTCTTCATCAGCACGCTGGAGA
>WNFB01005166.1_pt1 | contig 11654 bp, 10 predicted proteins | sample 5400501 | NCBI WGS metagenome assembly WNFB01 (sample SAMN13153341, study PRJNA577476) | soil metagenome | isolation source: 200 cm saprolite under Douglas fir tree site 2 hole 1 | place: USA:California | collected 2015-04-18 | reverse complement strand
CTGCGCGAGGTTGGCTGCAACGGCAGGCGTTTGAGCCTGTGCGCCAGGGCCATCGGGGCTATGGTATAGACGTGTTCAGATGTGACCTCTTCCATCCCAAGATACGCTGTGTAGGTCTGCGCTGCCCGGCGCATTACGATATCTCCACGATGTCCGTCTACGTCGAGTTCGATGTTGATGAGAGCGATGAGTTCGGCAACGCCGCGAGGAACAGTGACTCGCTGCTCTAACTGGGCGGCTCGCGTGATGCGGGTGCGCAATGCTTGTTCGGCGGTGGCATATTCAGCGAGAAACGCCTGTGGCGCGGCCTCGAAGCGTTCGCGCAGTTCGACAATCTCAATACGTTGCTGAATGTTGTGAATGGAGGTGATATCGACGCAGAGTCCAAAACGATCGGTAAGCTGCGGGCGTAGCTCACCCTCTTCGGGATTCATCGTGCCGACCAGCATGAAACGTGCCGGGTGGCTGAAAGAAACTCCTTCGCGTTCAACGATGTTGACCCCCATGGCGGCAGCATCGAGCAGCACATCAACGACATAATCATCCAGCAAGTTTACTTCATCGACATAGAGGATACCCCGGTTTGCCTCAGCGAGCACCCCCGGCTCGAAGCGTCTTTGTCCTTCGCGCAGTGCGTGTTCGAGATCGAGGGTACCAACGACACGGTCCTCCGAAGCGTTGATGGGCAAATCCACCACTCGCATACGACGATGGACTAGCGGCAGCGATTCGCCCAGCTCCAGGCGGGTCCGGCAGGAAGCGCACATTGCCGCCGGCTGGTCAGGAGGGCAAGAAAACGGGCAATCGCTGACGACCTCCAGTTCTGGCAGCACTGCGGCGAGTGCGCGCACTGCTGTTGATTTAGCTGTACCTTTCTCTCCACGAATGAGCACACCACCGATGGCCGGTTGTATGGCATTGAGGATGAGGGCCAGCTTCATGTCTTCCTGGCCTACGATCGCGCTGAATGGATATGTAAACATGAGAGCCTATCTTATATATTGACCACACCCACGTTTGCGACGGTGCAAACGTGGGTGCGACACACAGGCGCAATGCATTGCGTCCCCCGGTGTCATGCAAACTCGATCACGCCGCGAATGTTCTTGCCCGCGATCATGTCGGCGTAGGCTTCGTTAATCTGGTCGAGCGTGTATCTCCTCGTAATCAACTCGTCCAGCTTAACCTTGCCCGCATGGTACATCGCAAGCAGGTTAGGGATGTCGCTGCGCGGCTGAGAGTCACCGTAGAGCGTCCCCATCAGCGTCTTCTGGTACAGCACGAGGTCAAGCGGGGGTATCGGAATGGATTCGGTAGTAGCAGGCGTCAGGCCGATTACGACTACCGTGCCATTCTTGCCGGTGCACGCATAGGCTTGCCCAATGGTAGCGGGAGTGGCGATAGCTTCAAAGGCGTAGTCCACGCCAAGACCCCATGTCAAGTCCCTGACAAGCTGCACCACGTCCTCGTTCTTCGCGTTGATGGTGTGGGTTGCCCCAAACTCTTTCGCCTTCTCCAGCTTGAAGTCGACAACATCGACCGCGATGACCATGCGTGCGCCAGTGAGGGCAGCACCCTGGACGACATTCATGCCGATGCCGCCGCAGCCAATCACCATCACGGTGCTTCCCGGTTCGACCTTCGCGCGATGGATCACCGCGCCAATACCCGTGGGAACGCCACAACCAACGAGCACCGCTTTATTGAGCGGGTAGTAGTCGGCAACCTTGACGACTGACATGTCTGGAACAACGGTGCGTTCGCTGAACGTGGAGACCTGGCAGAACTGGCCAATATCCTGTCCCTGTGCAGTGTGCATGCGGAAGGTTCTGTCAAGCTGGGGTCCCATCACAGTAGCGGCACCCATATTGCAGAGATTGGAATGGCCCCGGGTGCAGTAGAAGCACTGTCCACACGAGGGAATGAAGCTGAGGACGACATGATCACCGGGCTGGCAGTTTGTGACTCCAGAACCGACTACCTCGACTATGCCTGCTCCCTCGTGACCGAGCGCCATTGGCATGTAGCCGGGTAATTCACCCGTGACCAGGTGATAGTCGGAGTGGCAGACACCTGCAGCGACTATCTTCACCTGCACTTCGCGCTCCTTGGGTGGGTCAAGCTCGATCTCTTCAACGCGGATGGCTTCCCCAGGTGCGTACAGAACAGCGGTTCGTGTCTTCACCGATTACGACCTTTCTTGTGAGCGTTTGCTCTAAATAGATGCAACTGGTCAACAGATAACCTGTTCTACAACGAACAAGCTACGGTGTGCAACCTGTAAAGTATGTAATGTGGTTCTACAATCCGTACTTTCTCATCACCCCTTTCGCAGTAATCGAGTGTCGTATGGCAAAGAGTACTGGAAATAATCGGCAGCCAGAGCTTGAGCCAGTTCGCGGGCCGGGCTTGGTACCTTCTCGCCTGCCTCGTTCGTCACCGTAGCGTATGGGTTTGTATCAATCATCACCGTTGATACCTGGCGTGTCGCTATTTCCTGGGCGACGTTGAGCGCATCCCGGCGTGGCGTATCGCGGCGCATGTTGCCGGAGAGGTCGATGTTTGCCAGCCCGTCGGTCAGGACGATCAAGATTGGTTTGGTGGTCGGGTCGCGCAGGCGTTCTGTTTCGGCGAGGCGCAGCCCTTCCAGCAAGCCTGTTGCCAGTGGAGTGCAGCCGCCGATATAGAGTTCTTCAACGCTGCGACGAGCGCGTGTGAAATTGCGCGTGGGTGGTAATACGACGCGCCCCTGGGCAAAGCGAAAGACGAGCATGGCGACGCGGTCGCGCTTCTCGTAGGCGTTTTGCAGCAGTGCCAGCAGAACACGTTTGGTTTTGGGCATCAATTGCCGTGCCATCACCGAATCGCTGCCATCAATCACGAGGATGAGCAGCGAACGTGCCTTGCGCTCCCTGACCTTCTGGCGCAAGTCTTCAGGGCGTAGCTCCAATTTGCTGCTGTTGCTACGTCCACGCACCCGCTGATAGGGCGCGGCTGCACGGATGGTGGCGGCGAAGGCGATATCCGTCACAGGCCTGGCCTGGCGGCTGCGTGTGAAGCGTCCACTCTTGCGTGTTGTCAGTGAGAGAAAACGCCGGCCAGCCTCATGACGCACAAAGCGGTCACGCGCAACATTGACGAGTGCCTGCACCTGCACAATATCCTGTTCTCCGCGCAGCCGCCGGGTGAGACCAGCGGCACCTTCATGCTCATCACCGCGTTTGTCCAGGTCGATGTCATCATCTATCGTCGCTATCTCTTCTGGAATGTCTACATCCGTGGCCGTCGTGGGCAACTGATCGAGCGTTTGTGTAAGCTTTTGCACGATAGCCGTGCCGGCACGCGCTCTATGAGGAAGGGCCAACCCGATGGCCTGCTCTATATCTGAGCGTTCTACTTCTGTGCGATTTTCCCAGGCGGCTAAGGTGCGAGCGGTACGCAGCACGACGAGATCACCGCGATGTCCTTCCGCGTGTAACTGGCGATCAACGAGCAGCGCGATGGCCTGGCGCAAATAGGGAGAGACATGCACGGAAGGCAGGAGTTGCTGCGCGCGCTTGACACGTTCATGCAATGCCTGCTCAGCATCTGCCCATTGAGCGATAAAACCAGCAGGAGATGCATCGTAGGCCAGCCGGTGTTCTACCACAAGCGCACGATCACCCGGGTCGCGCAGGTCTTCGGCTTCAACGTAGAGTCCAATCCGGTCAAGCAGTTGAGGACGTAATGCTCCCTCCTCCGGATTCATCGTGCCGATCAACACAAAGCGGGCCGGGTGAGCCATCGAGATATTGTCCCGTTCGACACGATTGACCCCAAGCGCGGCAGCATCCAGCAACAGATCAACAATATGGTCGTTGAGCAGGTTGATCTCATCGACGTAGAGTAAACCGCGATTGGCTGCAGCCAGCAACCCCGGCGCGAAATGGTAGACGCCACTTGCCAGGGCCGTTGCAAGATCGAAGCTGCCGGCAACCCGATCTTCGCTGGCATTGAGTGGGAGCGTTACCAGGTGTACAGGGTGTTGAGCCTTTGGGAATGTTTCTTTGTGCTCGTGACGAGCCTGGCAACCGCCGCACATCCATTGTGGAGCAGCCGGATCGCAGAAGTAAGGGCAGTCAGCTATGCCTATAATAGGGGGAAGCAGGCTGGTTAGCGCACGTACGGCCGTCGATTTGCCTGTGCCTCTACGCCCGCAGATGAGGACCCCACCAATCGATGGATCGATGGCGTTGAGTATGAGGGCAAGCCGCATCTTCTGCTGCCCGACTATAGCGCTGAACGGGAAAGTTGTCATATTCTCGCTTCTACGCTGCATTGGGTCCATAACTCAGGAATGTTGCATGCTATCACATGGATTAGCTTCCTGTCAAAACGATGCGCGCATTGCACAATCATTTTATCGCGTCAAATAGCCAGCATCGACCGGCAGGGCACAGCCTGTCAGGTGACGAGCTTCGTCAGATGCCAGCCACAATACGGCTGCACTGATTGCCTCGGGGGGCAGCAGGTTCCGATCGGGAAAGAGATTGAGTTGATTCATCAACTCCAACATATGCTCATAGGTGGCCAGTGGACCAGGGCCACCCGCGAACGCATCATATAACGCCTGGTTACGGCACATGGCGGTATCAACGCTGGTCGGACACACGGCATTCACATTGATGTTATAAGGAGCCAGTTCGATGGCAAGTGTCTTGACGAGGCCCAGGACGCCATGTTTGGCGGCGACATAGTGCGCCAGGTGCGCCATGCCCTTGAGCCCTGCCGTTGATGAGATGCATATAATTTTGCCGCTGCGCCTGCTGAGCATCTGCGGAATGTACACCTTGCAGGTAATCCAGACACCCTTGAGATCGACATTCACGGTTTCGTCCCATTGTTCTTCCGTCAATTCCCAGCTGGGCGCGAAGGAATACAGGCCGGCATTTGCTACCAGGATATCGATGGGACCAAGTTCGCGCTGCGCTCGTTCCGCCAGCGCCGACATGGCGGCAAGGTTCGTCACATCTACCTGTTCCGCGAGAACTGGGCGCCCCATCTGCTCGATCTCGGAGGCAAGTGACGCTAACTCTTCGGGTTGCGTCAGCGCATAAGGCACGGTGTTGTACTGGCGACAGGCGTCACATACCACGAGGCGTGCGCCTTCACGAGCAAATGCGAGGGCATGAGCGCGCCCCATACCACGCGCCGCGCCTGTAATAAATACAGTGCGATCGTGGAAGCGCGAGTTCGTAGAGTTAGTAGACACCACAGATGCCATCGATGGTGAAATCTTCGATGATGAGTTCCTCTTCTAGCTCCAGCTCTTCATCCAACTCCACTGCCTCTGTGGACTGCTCTGCGTTGGAGTTTTCTATGGTGGGAGTCTCTTCATTGATTGCGGCTTCGCCGGTTGGCCTGGTGGTCTCTGCCATCGGTATGTCCTCGTTTTGCTGTTGGTATTCAGTACGCTGTAGAAAGCATACCATCAGATAAGTGGGAATACAAGGCTTGCCAAGCCTCTCTTGTTAGGCCCCCTGAGAGTATGTTATCATAGAACTGCGCCTGTCGTTCCGCCAGGAAGGGCTAACAGGACAAGGATGGGGTTTTGGAGACTTTGGTAAGCGACCCGTACTCACGAAAGGAGAGCACGATGGCCAGGCAAGTTGAACACGAGGTAGCGTACTACTACGATTTCCACCCCACAGAAAAGGATTTGATGGGGGAAACGTCTGTCCATGCTGCGCTCGTTCACTACCTGGTTGAGGTGCTCACCTGGCTCTTGCGTGAGCAGGTCTGCGCGGTCTACAGGAACCTCAATTTCTATCAAACGCCCAACCCAAAAGAATATCCGCTCGCTCCAGATCTTGCGGTGATCAAAGGGGTACACTTCCGGCATGTGAGAAGCTGGCGCGTGGGCAAGACCGGGCCTGCTCCGCAGGTCGTCTTCGAGATTGCTTCTGAGGAGACCTGGAAAAAGGATCTGCATGAGAAGCCTATGCAGTACGCGTTGATGGGAGTGGAAGAGTACTTTGCCTACGATCCTAATGATCCTCCCGCCTGGCGAGGCACTTCCCAGCGGCTCTTTGGCTGGCAGCTTGAGCAGGGCAAGCGGGCGATAAGAGAGATGCCAGTCGATGCCAATGGTCGTCTCTGGAGTCCTTCCCTGGACAGCTTTTTGGTGCCGGAGATGGAGTATCTCAGACTCTACGACAGGAATGGTCTGCTGCGCCTCAGCTTCGGTGAGGCGCAGGAGCGGAAAGCAGAGGCGGAGGCACGTAGAGCAGAGGCACTGGCTGAAAAACTGCGCTCACTTGGGATAGATCCCGACCAGGTATGAGGTTCTGTGCTCCTATCAGTTGCTTTGTCTATGTGAGGAGGCCAGCATGTCTCAATCCGCTGCACAGTATCGACTTATCGCAGAGGTCAAGATTCGCCGCGAGTCTTTTGGGGGCATCCTCTATAAATACGGCTGCGCTGATAGAGGTGCCCTCTCTTTCATCAATTCACCCCAACTGATCGAGCTACTGATCACCGGTCAACAGCAGCATAATGGTGATGTTAGCGCAGCGATTGAGGGCAGTCGTTACTCCGAGGCCAGCAAACGAAGATTGTATAGCGCCCTCGACGATCTGGTGAAAAGAGGATACATCCAGGTACAATAGTAGACATCCAGCAAGCTGCTATGTTCATGAGAGGAGTTTTCTTGATGACGGAATTCGTGCGTTTTATGGAACGACCCGGCCGGTCACCTGTCCACCCAAACGCCCTTGCAGCGATGCAACAGACGGGTGAGATGGTCCCTCAAAAGCAGAGAAGTGGCTCGCAACGCTTCCTGCGGGGCGGACTTTCAGCACCGATTACCGTCACATGGGAGATTACTGCGGCATGCAACATTGCCTGCATCCATTGCCTATCATCGTCGGGACATCGCCGCCCAGGCGAGTTGAAAACGGAGCAGGCACTGGCACTGGTCGATGAACTGGCGGATATGCAGGTCTTCCAGATTCATTTTGGCGGCGGCGAACCGTTTATTTATCCTGGCATCTGGCGGGTGCTCGAACGCTGTACGGCGCGTGGACTTGTCATGTGCATTAGCACTAATGGGACGTTGATTACAGCAGACCGTGCCCGTCGTCTCAAGCAGTTTGAACCGCTCTACTTTCAGGTGAGCCTGGATGGTGGCACACCGCAGACGAATGATAGTATACGCGGAAAAGGCGTCTTCCAGCGTGCGCTTCGTGGTCTGGAGCTGCTGGCGGCTGAGAACCATAGCCTGACGGTGAACAGCGTATTGACCCGTCATAGCTTCTATGAACTGGATACTCTTTACGAGATCGCCGCGAGCTTCAATGCCAGGCTGCGCGTGACCCGTTTGCGTCCTTCAGGGCGTGGACAAGAGGTATGGGCAGAATTGCACCCGACAAAAGAGCAATACCGCGAGTTTACGAATTGGTTAACGGCACACCCGGATGTTTTGACGGCAGATTCTTTCTTCCACCTCAATGCCTTCGGCACTATGTTAGCAGGCCTCGATATATGCGGAGCGGCGACGGCTACGTGCTGTATCTGTCCAGAGGGTGAGGTCTATCCGTGCGCCTTCTTCCAGGCTCCGGAGTTTGAGGCGGGTAATCTGCACACGCAGAGCTTCAGGGAGATCTGGCAAAACTCGGTGCTCTTTGACTACTATCGTAAGATGGGTGGAGGAGCCTGTTCTGGCTGCGGACAGTACGACGTATGTCATGGCGGCTGTCCAGCCACGAAGTGGTTTGTGCACCGGCAGTTGAGCATCAAAGACCCCGAATGTGTGTTATAAGGTTATGTAGACACTTTCTGGAAGAAATGTGTGCTACATCAACCTGTTTTATGTAGACATCTTGCCAAGATGTCTACATAAATAACAGAGGTTTCCTTCTTGCCCGGATTCTGGTTCAGCGGCACCAGCCGCTAGCGCAGTCCCTCCCACAGGACACGCTCCGCAGATCGGGGGTCTTCCACCATCTCCGGCGTCATGTCGAACCGCATTGTCATCCTCCGCTTCAGGTCGTATTGTGGCCAGCCTGGATCGCCCTTCGTGGCAAAGGCGACCCAGGCCGGGTGCATCGCGTCAGCAAGCTGCTGCGGAGCAGTGGCCCCCCAGAGGGGCTCGTGCCCCTCTTTATCGAGCGTGTCGAAGACGAAGGGGATCTCCAGGGCATGGCACGCGCCGAGCTGTCCAGCGAACTGCGGTGACCGCCAGGCGAACTCGTACATGTAGGTGCGCCCGGTGCCCTGCGTATGTGCCTCGGCCAGGCGGATGGCAGGGATACGGAAGAACCAGTCAGTGACGATGGCCTCCTGCAGGTCGCCAGCACCGGCGCTACGTCGTGTTGCCCGGTAGGTGGCAAGCGTCTCTGCGACCGGCAGTCCATACGCCGCGATGGTCCCGACCAGGATGTCCTCGGTGATGAAGTTGATCGCGCCATTGGGGACCATGAACAGCCGCTCTTCCTCGGTGTTGGTTCCGACCATCAGATCAACGCCCGCACCAGCACCGGCCACAATGCGGTCGATTGGACGCGCGGGGAGGACATCCCCGTCAATCACCGGCTCGAACGGCATCAGGTTAGCCGCTGCCTCACCCCAGCGCCCTGGGTCGGGGTGCGAGAAAAGATCGCCGCTCAGCTTCACCTGGGCCTGAACCATGCGGTCGATGGGAACCGCTGCCATGGCCTCGCGGGTCGGTTCGACCCCAAGCTTCTCTGCAAGGTACTGGCCGATGCCCCGCGCGGTCGAGGGTGAGAGGACGTGATGGCCTGCTCCACTCTCGGCGATGGCCCGGTGGAAGAGACCCGCTGCGCGCGGCATCGAGAGCAGCGTAGCGACGCTCATGCCGCCAGCCGACTCGCCAAAGATGGTGACGTTCTGCGGATCACCACCGAAGGCAGCGATATTCTCCTGCACCCAGACGAGGGCCGCGACCTGGTCGAGCAGGCCGAGGTTGGCGCTCTCGTCACCCAGGTAGAGGAAGCCGTCCACGCCGAGACGGTAGTTGATGGTCACGCAGACCACTCCGTCGCGGGCGAAGCGACTGCCATCATAATCGGGTACGGCACTAGACCCGTTCGTAAAAGCACCGCCATGAATCCAGACCATGACGGGCAGCCCGACCCGGCCGAGGTCCGGGGTCCAGATATTGAGGTTCAGGCAGTCCTCGCCTTCGATGACTGGCTCCGCGAGAAGGGTGTCGAACGGCGGAAAATACGGCGGTTTTGGCACCGTCGGGCCATAACTGAACGCTTCGCGCACGCCATCCCATGACTCCGCTGGGCGAGGCGGTTGAAAACGATTGGAGCCGAAAGGCGGGGCCGCATAGGGAATCCCTTTGAAGGTAGCCACTCCTTCAACCATGCTCCCCCGAACCACACCCTGCCGGGTCCTGACATTTGTGTTCATTGTGCATCTCCTTCACTAGATAGGAACATTGGAGGCCGAGAAACTCTACAGGAAGTATACCATCTCGGACGTGGTCCTGAGGCATTCATACCTGAGGAGAAACTACAATGGGAGGAGGAAAGCCACATAGTGACATATTGACTGCTGTGATATGCTTTTTCTCGATATAATATATTCCACATGTATTTCAGAGGGAGTAGATATCTTTTTTGAGGTCTCTTTTACTTGCATGCTGTTCTTGGTATATCTAAGTAAATAGCTGAAAGTGAGAATGAGTGTAAACGCACTTTTGTAGCTTTCTTAGACCTGAGTAGTAGCCATCTACTAGAGAATATTTCCTTTATCATACGCTTGGTGCTTTTCTAAACTGGAGACTCGTCCTAGTGATCTAGCTATAGTCGGGGAGAGGAGCAGCGAATGGCTTCATTTACAGATTTGATTGCCGAGCGTCTTCATTTTCGACGAGAAGAATTTCTCGCCGGGTTATCAAGTAAACCGGATGATGAGGTTGAACACCTTCTTGCGAGAGGTATACAGGCCCACTGGCACCCATTCGAGCCTGAGCATACCAGGAATATGGACCAGAGCATATCACCGGCGGCAGCAGTAGATGGCTCTCGTGCGATACGAGCTTTAAGTAGTGGGGCGGATTGGGTTATCGCACAAGCATTGCTGATTGGACCGAATGGGCTGCGCAATTCTGTCGTCGATACCCGCCTGTTACGAGGTGAAATCGAACGTCCGGCAGTTGATCGCTGTGCTGCACTCTTGATGCGTTCACTCGAATTGGACCTGGCTCTGAAATTTGTCGAGAGCGGAGATGGTCATACGCTCATCCTTGATGGTTCGCTCTATGCTGATCTTCCCTATCTGCTCTACAGGCTCGCTATACGGGGCTATGAAGATTTACCTTTGAAGGTACTGGAACAATATCTTGACCTTTTCGACCTTTGCCAGAAACTCGGGGTCCTCCTATTGGGAGTATCTAAGAGCGCCCGCTCGGCAGTGTTGGGACAGGCTCTTCTTGATGGTAATCGCTCTCTTGTATCCTCGATTCCCCCACAACCAGACTCAGGTACGTCAAAGCCATTAGAAGCTGATGTGCAGGAAGATCTAGAGGTATCTCGCGGCGATTCAGTAAATGGGAAGAACCAACGACGAGGTATGAGATCGGGTATGAATGGATTGCCGACTGATGGTGAACTCATGCATCGCTGGACGAAGGGTGCTGGCCTCACCGATCCTGTACTGCTGGGATCATCGTCTTTTGGCCGTGCTGGTGCAATGGCAGATGAGAAATTGACCTCGCAGATAAAACAAGCTCTTCTTGAACCACAACCCTCTTCTGACCTGCAGCGGGTGCTGAATCGATTGTTCAATGCTCCCGCGATCGGGACTTTTTATGTACGCCTGGCTCCCGGAGATGATGCTCTTCGTGTAGATGCGCTGGCAAGTACATTTGGCAGAGATGATCTGCACTTGCTTGGGTTCACCCGGACATTGGTACCTTATACTACGGCGTTACCACTCGTCCAGCATCTTTTGGGCGAGTATGGTGGTCTCTCGGTTTATAATGCAGCTCTCTATGTAGTGGATAAAGAGGTCCGTCTACATGCGGCGACGGTAGATCATGTCTATCTTTCAGTGCTACGACGCCAGCTTGGTCAATCAGTTCAGTATGATCGATCAACCAGGCGTTTCATCTATTAAGTACTTGGGGTTGATATCTACTATTGTGAGGGGAGTGGAAGAATCATGCAAAACACGCTTTCATCTATTTGCGGTCGTGAGGCAGGCTTTATAGTTGGTGAGACCAGTCCACTGGAATTTACTTTTGTTAGCAGTCAGGAGTTGCTTCCTCCACGATTAGAATATCTGGTAGTTCCTGGAGTCGAAGAAAAGGGCGGAGGAACTGCTCTCTCAAGTGAGACTGCAAGTACACGTGTAGATGTCCTCGCTCAAGTTGTCGAAATTGGCGTTGGTTCAGCTATCCTTTCTGATAATCTCACCTACGATGAGACCATGGCGATACTACGAGGCTCATATGCTCCTCAGCCGAAGATGTATGGACGAGGGCGGGTCATCGGTTATCTGGCAAATGGAGTGGTACGTACTCCCCGTAGCGCTGCTATCCCCGGAAGTACCGTCTATATTGCCTCTGATGCGCTTTTGCAACAGTTTTTCAGCGCAGATGTAACTGCTGGGGTGGAAATTGGCACGCTGATTAATCGCCTGAA
>WNFB01005164.1_pt1 | contig 11656 bp, 12 predicted proteins | sample 5400501 | NCBI WGS metagenome assembly WNFB01 (sample SAMN13153341, study PRJNA577476) | soil metagenome | isolation source: 200 cm saprolite under Douglas fir tree site 2 hole 1 | place: USA:California | collected 2015-04-18 | reverse complement strand
TTGATGCGTTAAAGCCAAATTAATGGGGTGAGGTCTGCTGCCTGCATGGCTTTTGTCCGCCAGATTAACGTGAAATCTCTGACCGAGGGTGAACGGGGCCTCCCCAAGAAACCAGTCGACTCTGCCTTCATTTCATTCGCGGGCGTTCAAGGGGATTTCAATGTCTACAGGCACGATAAACTCAGGGACGACCCAGACTCTGCCTTGCTGATAATGCCAATTGAAAAAATCACGGAGTTGAATTCGGAGGGCTGGCCGATCAAGCCCGGAGACCTCGGAGAGAATCTTACCACCAGCGGAATACCCTACGACTCATTCAAAATCGGAAAGATCTTCACGGCAGGCGAGGCGACCTTTCAGATTTCGAGGGCCTGCGACCCCTGTGTCAATCTTTTCCTCCTCCCATACGTGGGGCGGTCGAAAGGACCCGAGTTCCTGAAGACCATGCTAGGTAGGCGAGGATGGTATGCGAGGGTCCTCAAGGAGGGCCGAGTAAAGGCCGAGGACCAGGTTACCCCCTCAGGGGTCTGACCACACTGGGCGAAAAGAAGAATCTGTCACTGCTGGACAGTCGCGACCCTGCTTGTCTTCCTGAGCAGGCGGTGCGAAGCGATCTCAATGATGATGTTGCAGTATCTCGCCAGCTGCCCAAAGTACGAGACGAGGACCCTGGCGTACCCGAACTCCCCCGACTCTAACATTTCATGAGTCACCTCTCTCTCTAGCTGCAGCGTCTCCTCTACGAGTGCGAGGGACCTACCGATGAGCTTGATGTCCGGGGTCAGCAGGCTTTCGACCGTCGTCCTGAACGCCTCCCCCGCCTTCGTCGCCAGTCCCCTAACGCTCGCCTCCACCTTCGGGTCCATCTTCGTCCTCAGCCCTCTGAGCCTTACGAGCTCCTCGGCGACGTCCTGTATGATGCTCCCGATCTCGTCAAGGGCCTTCGCCGACACTCTGTCCCCTGACGCGTGCAGCGGCGATTCGATTCCAATCTCCGAAGCCAGTTCCCTCCTGTTGAGAGCAACTAGGAGCTGCCTTAGTATCAGCCAGTACAACTCGTCTATCTCCTCCTGGACCCGGGCCACTTCGTTGAGGCTGCCTGTCTGTCTTAGGTCCAGAGAGTCAGTCACATAATCCAGGCTCTTCGAAACCAAGATCTGAAGTCGTTTGATCAGAGAGTCCACTGGGAACTTCGTCGGATCGATAAAACTCTGGGCCACGATACGCCTGACATCAGACTCGACCACCTCCATCCCTCTGAGTCTCTTGACCGTGGCCACCACCTTGTCGACCGTGCTCTGGTTGAGAGGTTCCTTCCCCACGACCTCGATAGTGTCATAGCCGAGTGCATACGCCCCCACAATTAGTTTGGTCAGCATCTCGTCGCTACCCGCTTGGTCTGCCCTGATGGAAGCCTTTGTGGCCTCCCTGGCCTTGGTCGCCGGTATCAGCCTCAGGGTCCCGTCGGCATCCTCCCTGAACAGGAGGCTGTCCTTGGCCGACACGTTCATCCTTTTCGCATACTCGCTGGGTATGGACACCGTCAGGGTGAACTTGCCCACCTTCTGCACCCTTCTGAGCTCATCCATCGAAACTACTTACTAGTCATTACCTTATATACTATACGCTTAAACATCATCTCACACCAACGGACTCAGGCAACGAAACATGAAGCGGGACGATTTTTCATGGATGATAGGCGGAGTCCAGGGGAGCGGAGTCGACTCTTCGGCCAACATCTTCGCCAGGGCCGCCGCATCAGGAGGCCTCTACGTCTTCGGGAAGAGGGAGTACTATTCTAACATCAAGGGGGAGCACAGCTACTTCCAGGTCCGAGTGTCGAAGGACCTAATCAGGTCACACGTCGACACCGTCGACATGCTGGCAACCTTCGAGGAGGAGACCATATTCAGGCACGCCCTCGAAGTCAGGAGCGAAGGTGCAATAATCTACGACCCCGACCAGGATAGCAAGCGGCTCGACCAGGTCCCAACCATCGAAGCCCAAGTCAGGGAGGCCCTGAACGCCGAGTTCATCAAGAACGGACTCTCCCCAGACATCAAGGGGATCCTGGAACTCGCCCGCAGGCGGGGCGTCCACATCTACCCTGTCCCCTACGACGAATTGCTGAAGGCAACAGGCTCCAAATTCGGCGAGACCTCTCTGAGCTCCCTGCAGAGGATGCTCAATGTCATGGCGGTCGCGGCATCTTATGCGCTAATGTCCTACGACGAGAGCCTCGTCAAGGAGGCGGTGAAGAAGTGGTTCAGGAGCAAGCCCAAGGTGGCAGAGATGAACGTCGAGGCTGTCGACCAGGCCTACAAGTTCATCGAAGGGAAATACAACGGGAGCTTCGCTTACAAATTATCCCCGGTAAAGTTCGAAGGCCCCAGGCTCTTCGTCCGCGGCAATTCGATGGTGGCCATCGCGAAGGAGCTCGCAGGGTGCCGATTCCAGACCTACTATCCGATTACTCCCGCCAGCGACGAAAGCGAATACCTCGAGGCTCATTCCGAAATGGAACTTGACGGTACCGCGGCCCAAGAGAATCCCCAGGTCGCAGAAATCGCAGCCATGAAGACAAAAGGGAGCATAGCAGTAATCCAGTCCGAAGATGAGATAGCCGCGGTGACCATGGCCATAGGCGGTGGTCTCGCCGGGGTCCGTTCGGCCACGTCGACTTCCGGTCCGGGCTTTTCCCTGATGGCCGAAGGCATGGGATACGCAGGAATGAACGAAGTCCCAGTCGTAGTCACCCTCTACTCACGTGGCGGCCCGAGCACAGGCCTTCCGACCCGCCATGAACAGGGGGACCTCAGATTCGCGCTGCACGCAGGCCACGGCGAGTTCCCCAGGCTCGTCCTCGCAAGCGGGGACCTGGAGGAGTCATTCTACGACACCGTCAGGGCCTTCAATTACTCCGAGAAGTATCAGACCGTCGTAATCCATCTCGTCGACAAGGCCCTCGCCAACTCGGACGGCACCCTGCCCATGCTCGACGTCAACAAGGTCAAGATCGACCGAGGCCTGTTCCTCAGAGAGATCACCGACGCGGTCGACGGCCAATTTGAGCGCTTCAAACACACTGCGAATGGGATTTCCCCCAGACCCCCGGTCGGCACGAAGGGGGGCATCTACTGGCACACAGGGGACGAGCACGACGAGCTCGGCCACATCAGCGAGGACCCGACCAACCGCGACTACATGATGGAGAAGAGGATGGGTAAGATCGACCTTGCCGACAAGGAGATTCCCATCGAGGACAGAGTCAACTTCTTCGGTCCGGAGAACGCCGACATAACAGTCGTAAGCTGGGGCTCGACAAAAGGGGCCATACTCGACGCCATGGACTGGCTCAAGAAGGACGGCATCAGCGTCAACTTCCTGCAGCTCAGGCTCATCAATCCTTTCCCCACTGAATACGTGACCAAGCTCCTCTCAAAGGCGAAGAAAATAGTCGGGGTCGAGATGAACTACTCAGGTCAACTCATCGGCATCGTGCGCGAGCGGACTTGCATCCCCATCGAACAACTTGTGGTCAAGTACAACGGCAGACCGATGTCGTCCGAGGAGGTCTACGACGCTTTGAAGTTGCTTCATGAAGGAAAAGCTCCGAAGAAATTGGTGTTGAAACGTGGCGCTTAAGTTCTCAGACCTGAAGACGACGGCACACAACGACTGGTGCCCAGGATGTGTCACCGGTGAGACCCTGGTGGTATCCAATCCATCGGTCAAGCAGATACAAGATGTTCAGCCTGGAGATCGGGTCCTCACTGCCGCTGGCGAATACAAGCGGGTGGGCGCAAGAATCAGACACAGATACTACGGCCCGATGTACAATGTCAGGGTCAAGTCATTTGGGGAAATCAAAGCGACCCCCGAACATCCGTTCATTGCAGTCCGAAGAACCTGGGGGAGACACAGGCACAATGCGGAGTTCGTAGAGCAAAAGGTCGAAGCATCGGACCTGAAGGTCGGGGACTACTTGGTGTTCCCTGTGATGCAGACCGTAATCGACGCAGAGAGCTTCCCGATAATCTACAGCAAGAGGACGAAGGACACCAGAAGCAAACCTCTCCCCCACGAGGTGCCGATGAACGACGACTTCCTCCGACTCGCGGGCTACTACATCGCCGAGGGGAGCGCTCATAAGAGGTCGCTGATCTACAGTTTCGAGAAAACCGAGACCGCGTACATCGACGACGTGGAAGCCTTGATGGAGTCCTCGTTTGGACTGCGGGGAAAACTCGTCCAGAAGGAAGAAGGGAACGGCGTAGACATTGTCTTCAACTCTTCGTATCTATCCGAATTCTTCGACTCGCTGTTCGGAACCGACGCAGAGGACAAACGCATTCCTCACAGCTTCATGTTCCTTCCTGTCCCCAAGCAAGCAGCACTTCTAAGCGGCCTCTGGAGGGGAGACGGCGACTTCAAGAAGTCAAAGGCAAGATACACCACGACCTCGGTGGTCCTCGCTGAGCAAGTGAAGATGCTCCTCCTCAGGCAGGGCATTGTCCCGATTACGCAGACCGAACCGGCACACGGCAATCACAGGACCGCATACAGGCTCTACGTCAGCTACTGGCGGGATTACAACAGGCTTGCGGAGCTGGTCGGGGTCCAATTCCACAGAGAGAGCACACGCGACAAGCGGTCTTCAGTTCTGAAGAAAGGTAGAGTTTACCTGCCAGTGTCACAGATCAGGACTTTCCAGTTCGACGGCTACGTCTACGACCTCACCATGGACGACCCTGCTCACACCTTCGTGACCAACGTCACCGCCTCCGGGAACTGCGGGGACTTCGGGATCCTCAACGCAGCCCACATGGCCCTGGCAGAGATGAATGTCGACCCTTCCAACACGGTGGTGGTCTCAGGAGTCGGCTGCTCAGGGAAGGCACCTCACTTTACCAAGGTATACGGGGTACACACACTCCACGGCAGGTCTCTCCCGTTCGCCACAGGAATCAAACTGGCCAACCCGAACCTCGAGGTCGTGGTAGAGGGAGGGGACGGCGACGGCATGGGTATAGGCGCAGGCCATTTCGTTAACTCGGGGAGGCGGAACGTCGACATGCTCTACATCATCCATGACAACGAGGTATACGGCCTCACCAAGGGACAGGCCGCTCCCACAATGGGCCTTGGAATGAAGACGAAGTCCCTCACGGCCCCAAACATCAACCAGGGGATCAACCCGATTATGCTCGCGATCGCGTCTGGCTACACATGGGTGGCTAGGGGCTACGCCTACGATGTCCGCCACCTGAAGGACCTAATTATCAAGGGGATTCGGCACAAGGGTTTCGCCTTCCTCGACGTGCTCCAGCCCTGCCCCACCTACAACGACATCCAGTCCAAGGAATACTGGGCGGGCGAAGGCAACCTCGACGCCTCGGGGAAGCCTCAACCCAGGACTTACAAGCTCGAGGAGACAGGATACGATGGCGTGGTTCACACCCACGACGAAGCGGAGATGGAGGACAAGGTGCAGAAAGCAGTCCTGAAATCATTCGAGTTCGGGAACCACACACCCATCGGGGTCTTCTACCAGAACGAGTTCATCCCGACCTACGAGGAGCGTCTTGCTGGACGAAGCCCCTCATACAAGACGAACCCGCCGGCGGCGCAGGAGATCGCTCGTCCGGACGGGACCCCGACGACGAACATCAGCAAACTCCTCGAAGAACTCAGAGTGTCCTAGGCCGCCGAGAAACATAAAACCATTAGCCCCTCGGCTCATCATATGATAGTTGCCGCAGGAACAAAGAATCCTGCGAAGCTCGAAGGGATCAGACGAGCCTTCGGCAAGTATTTCCCGGATATGGAACTCCGACCTGTCGACTCCACAAGCGTTGCCAAGGCCCAGCCTAGGGGCCTCGAAGAAATGACAGCAGGTGCAACTGCCCGTGCGAAGTTCGCACTTTCCAAGGCCGGGGGTGACTTCGGAGTAGGGGTCGAGGCTGGCATCTTTACCATCGGAGAAATTTACTTCGACAATCAGGTCGCAGCCATCGTCAATCCATCAGGCAAGGTTTCCCTCGGCCACTCGGCCGGCTACTCGCTACCTCAGCAGGCCATGGAGAAGCTCTTCAGCGAAGGGAAGGAGCTGGAAAGATGGGCCGAATCTATCAGCGGGATCAACGAGGTAGGCGACAAGGGAGGCCTCATCCAACATCTAACCAAGGGAAAAATGACGAGGACGGACCTGACCGAGCAGTGCGTCGTCACCGCCCTGATTCCCTGGCTTCACCGCGACGTCTACGGATTTTGAGATTCAGAGCTCTTCCTCTCTCTTCTTTACGAAGGGCCTCGCGGCCGCGGCTATGATGAGACCAGCGACGAAACCTCCGATGTGGGCCCCGTAGGCCACCCCTGTATTCACACCACCGGCGAAGAAGAGAAGCTGAAGCAGGAACCAGAACCCCACGAACCAGAAGGCGCGAATCGGGATGATGAAATAGGCCAGATACGAGACGATCCTTGTTCTGGGGAAGAATACCAAGTACGCCGCCATGACGCCTGAGATGGCACCCGATGCGCCTACGCTCGGGGCGTATATGTCCAGGGGCCCTGCGGCCAAGGACAGGTACGTCTGGGTCAGCCCCCCTGCGATTCCCGCTACAAGGTAGAAGCCTAGATACTTCTTGTGTCCGATCGCGTCCTCCACATTGCCTCCGAAGACAAAGAGGAAGAGCATGTTCCCGGCCAGATGGAGGATTCCCGCATGGAGGAACATAGAAGTGACAGGCGTCACGAGGGTGATGAGCCCGGCTCCGTTGAACGTGTTGATGAGATAGTAGGGTACGAGTCCCAGCCAGTCGAACAGCACCCCTGTCTGCTGCGGGTCGAAGTTGTGTGTGAACACGACCTCGGCGACGAACACGACTGCGTTGATGACTATCAGTCCGTAGTTGACGTAGGGCCTATGAATCGGCCGGGTCAGGTCGTATAGTGGGAGCAACTAGGTCCTCGGCGGGGCCGAGGAGTTCACCCCTTTGAACTCACGGGCTAACCCTTTAATCGCCACGGACCGGCGAACCCACTGTGAAGTTCGGGCAGCTCTTCCCCAAGAAGCCCATCATTGGCATGATTCACTTGCCCCCGCTTCCTGGGGCTCCGGACAACAAACTGTCCATGAAGCAGCTTGTACATTTCGCGCTCTCCGAAGCTGACAAACTGGAACACGCCGGCCTGGACGCCTGCATTGTCGAGAACGTGGGTGACACTCCGCTCTTCAAGGAGAACCTCCCCCCCTACACAATAGCAGCTATGTCGACCATCGCAATGGAAGTCGTGGGGCACACGAAGATGAAGGTCGGTGTCAACATGCTCCGCAACGCTTGCGAGGAGGCCCTCTCCGTCGCCCATGTGACGGGCGCCCACTTCATCCGATGCAACGTGCTCATCGGCGCCTACGCCACGGACCAGGGAATCATCGAGGGGTGCGCCGCCAGGGTGGCTCGACTGAAGAAGGAGCTCAACTCGCAGGTCCTAGTCTTCGGGGACGTTCATGTCAAACACGCCTACCCAATTTTCAACGTTGAAATCGAATACGCCGCCCAAGACCTCGCCGAGCGAGGCGGAGCAGACGCCGTGATTGTCTCAGGTCCCCGCAGTCCCGTCCCTCCTCCATTCGAGCGGGTCAAGAAGGTGAAGGACGCCATCGAAAAGCCAGTCCTGATTGGGAGCGGTATTAGCCTGGCCAACGTCAAGCAGTTCTACGCAAAGTCCGACGGGATAATCATCGGTGAGCCAGACTTCAAGGTCGGCGGGGTCTGGGGAGGACCAAGCGACGAGAAAGCATATGCCAAGGCCGTCAGAGCGTGCCGCCCATGAGCGGTCTGATCAGGTTCCCAATTTGGTGGGTGTTGATGGGAAGGCTGGCTTCATACATTCGGCAGATTGAGTCAGAGCCGAGCGGCGCCTCGGCTTCTGTTGTCCTCGACCCTTCGTTCAAGCGCGTGATGGTCTATGTCTTCGTGGGTACGCGCGGGGGTCAAAACAGGGCCCGGATTGTTGAGCTCCTCCGGACGGAACCCACGAACCCCAACAAGATTTCCGAGAAACTGAGTCTGGATTACAAGACAGTCCAGCACCACATCAAGCTTCTGGTGGAGAACGGTGTGATAGTAGCTAGTTCCGAGGGAACGTATGGTGCGGTCTATTTCCTGACTCCCTATTTCGAAAAGTTCTTCGATTCAGTAAAATCGATGTGGGCAAGATTTGGGCAAAGTTAGATATAGCCAGAAGAGGCCTGAATTCTAGATGGCGTTCGATATCTTCTGGATGAATGTGGCCGCCGTCTTCGCCTTTCTCAACGTGGCTTTCGTGATTCTCCTCGTAGCCTTCTACTTCCAGAGTTGGCGGAGGGTGAGATCATCACTAAGTCTGTCGCTGATGAGCTTCGCCATCTTCTTCCTGATTCAGAATGGGGTAATCATAGTCTTCTGGTATGTGCTGTACGGCCTCGTCCCCTCCGCCCAGGCAATCGTTGTAGCCGCCGCGCCTTACCTTGTCGCCATCAACGCGCTTGAGTCGCTGGCCCTGGCTAACCTCGTCAGGGTAACCTGGCGCTGACCAATTCGAAAACAGCCGAGAGTTTGCAGATTCTAGCCTGTTTGAAGGAACGCGAAGAAATAGAAAACCAGGAAACCGACCAGAATATTCACGAACCACAGGCTCCAAGTGGTGATCATCACTGCCCTGTAGTTCTGGACCTTGAGGGCTTCGGGAAACCTGCTCCAGCGCATCCTCAGCACGAGGTAGACTCCCAGTATGGCCGTGATCGACCCAAGTCCGGCCATCAAAACCATGAGGTACCAATGATCGAGGTATACCCCTGCAAAGACGTAGTAGCTCTGGTACCCCCCGCTCCCGTATCCTAGGCCAGTCGTCCCGTAGAACCAGCCGAGGAAGTAGTTGGGAATCATCCAAACTATCGCCCCTAGACCGGAGACGACCACGGCGGAAGTCATCAGGTTCTTGTGCTTGGCTTCTAACTTCGCTCCATCATCACTTCCCTTGGCGAAGGCCCTATGGGTAAGGACGGCAAATCTCAAACCTACTAGTATTATGGCAAGAGAGACGGTCTGAATTCCGAGATTGACCTCTGCGCCCAGCGGAATGGTCACCATCAACAATCACTCGCAAAAACTATGACAAAAGGATTCGTGTGAAAACAAGAAGGAGGCGAGGCTAGGCTCGCCACTTTACTCATGGCTTGTACGGACTGGATGAAGACACGCTGAAGTAAAGGAAGAGGTTGGTGTTGGTCGGGGACGTGTCCGAAACTATCGGCACACCGGGGATTGCCACCTGGGTCTTCACTCCGCCCAGGGCGCTGTAGATTGGGTCGCTCTGAGTCATGTTGGCGTTCGCAGTCGCAGTCGTCTGGGTCGTCATAGCCTTGGCGATGGCATCGAACGATGTCAGGCAGTTGCCGGTCGGGCTCGACAGGTCCGAAGTCACCCATTGGTGGCACTGGCCGGTCGCCGCGTCAGGCATCACGTTCGGGTCGAAGACTAGGACGGTTATGACATCCCATGGGATGCTACTTCCGCCCACGTAGTTGACTACATGGTCGTGGGCTGGGGTAGGCAGGACTCCTTCAGGAAGTCCAAAAACTCCGTTCTTGATCCCAATGTGCTGCTCTACTGCGGTGAAGTATGGCGAGTAGATGAGAGTCGGATGGTCGAAGCAGGCCGAGATTGTTCCCCCTGCTCCGCACTGTGTGAATATCAGTTGATGGTTGAAGGTCGGGTAACCCTGGCTTGTCGCGCCTAGACTTGGGACACCGAATATCGAGAGCCCTGCGAAAGCGGGGACGAGTATGAAGACTGGAGCTGCTCCTGCCACCGCCGTAGAGTTTCCTCCACCGACTTCACAGGAGGTCTTCGCAGCGGCTAGGTTGGCCTCTGTCTGGTTAGTGGCGAACTTTGAGAGCGCTGGTGTGCACACGTAGTCCTTCGTGTATGCGAACGCGACGACTGAGTTCTTGTAGAAGCCTGCGCTTGTTGAGCCGTTAAGAATCATCGAAAGTGCGACTGTGGTCGCCGAGTTTGTTGAGGTTGAGGTTTTCGTGGTACTCGATGGGCCTGTACCTGGCGCGAGTAAGAAGTAGTAAGCACCTGCGGCTACCGCGATTATCACAATGACTGAGATTACTGCAATGATGGTTGAAATTGCGGGTCTTCGTGTTATGTTTTCCACGTTTGGAAAGTCCTTCGCCTGACGTATTTAGCAGAATCCCCAATTCTCACCCAAATCTTTCGCCGAGCCCGGGCCAACAATCAATTTGGGTCTGATTTGGTAATTCCTTCATATGCAACACGATTCGTTGTCATCGACAAATGCAGGCCAACCCACTCTGGCCAGTCGAGAAAAGATTCCCAAGTCTTCAAAATGATATGCGGAAAGATGTCTTGGTCGTCGGCGGCGGTATGGCCGGAATCTCCTCAGCACTTCAGTTGAAGAGAGCTGGCTTCGATGTAGCTTTGATAGAAAGAGATGAAGTTGGCGGTCCAGCCACAGGCGCCAGTTCCGGGGTTCTGTACTACGGTAGCGGTACCAACCTGGTCCCGGCTTACGGATTGTTCGGTGAGGAGAAGGCGAACAAGCTTTGGAAGGAGACTGCGGGCGTGATCGATGAAATAGTCAAGACAGCGAGAGATGGAGCGATTGACTGCGGAATCAGGTCCTGCGGCTCGATAATGGTGGGGAAGAACGACGGGGAGGTGACAGAAATCGAGGCAGAATATGTGGCACTCAAGAAGCTCGGGCTTCCTGGAAGGCTACTTTCTTCCAGCGATGTCAAGGACTATTTCCCACTGACAGGGTTCAAGGGAGGTCTAGCGTACGACGCCATCGGCCAAGTCCATCCGGCAAGATTCGCTTCCGGGGTGGCGAGAATGGAGGGCCTTGAAATCTATGAGCAGACCCCGCTAATCGAATGGAAGGAGGAGAACGGTGGAGTGCTGGTGAAGACTCCCGGAGGCGTCGTGAGGGCCTCCGACCTGGTGTTGGCAACCAACACTGAGCCATGCTTCGGCATGGAGAATCATTTTGAATTAGAATCTTCTGTCATACTTGCAAGTTCGCCTACAAGGAGGGTTCGCGATGTTTTTCCCGAGGAGAAGATCTTCTGGAGCATGGAAGAGAAGTACGACCTCTTCTATCCAAGGGGGGACAGGTTGATACTAGAGCTCTACGCCCTCGGGGAAGAGGAGAACAAGATCGCCTACTATTTCCCTGGCGTCGAATTCAAGACCGAACAGCAATGGGGCGAGGCGTGGTCGAAGCCTGCGGATTGGATTCCGATTGTGGGGAAGGTCTCCGAGCACGTCACCTCAGCAGTTGGGATGGGGGACCAGGGGATAATCATGAGCTGGCTGAGCGGTTCGAAGATTCCAATGATTATTAATGGAGGTTCGGACTGGTTCACCGAGATGGCATCTCCATCGCGCTTCGGGCGCGTTGAAGGGGGAGGAACAAATTGAGTATGGACGGGTTCGAGAAGGCGGCCGAGACCTCGGAAGTCCCCCCTGGAACGAGCAAAGTCGTGAAGGCTTTGGGCGCCGAGATATTCATCGTTAACTTCGATGGGGCGTATCACGCCTTCCCCAACAAGTGCACTCATGCGGGTGGCCCCCTCGGG
>WNFB01005163.1_pt1 | contig 11656 bp, 10 predicted proteins | sample 5400501 | NCBI WGS metagenome assembly WNFB01 (sample SAMN13153341, study PRJNA577476) | soil metagenome | isolation source: 200 cm saprolite under Douglas fir tree site 2 hole 1 | place: USA:California | collected 2015-04-18 | reverse complement strand
CTCTACGATATCCATGGAAACCTGCCAGCGTTGAATGCGGTACTGGCAGAACTTGAGGGAGTGCAACCGGACGTAGTGGTGATTGGAGGAGATATTGTTTCGGGTCCGATGCCTCGGCAGACGTTGGAGTGCCTGGGCCAGCTTGGAAACCAGGCGCGATGTATTCGAGGGAATGCAGACCGCGAGGTAGTCGCTGCCTTCGATGGACTGCCATTTGCTCTGAGAATGCCCGAGGAGGTGCGTGAGGTGACTCGCTGGACTGCCCAGCAGTTAGAGAGGTCCCAGCGAGATTTCCTGGCACAGTTACCGGAACAGATCACGATCCATGTCGAGGGACTCGGAGACGTCTTGTTCTGCCACGCCACACCGCGCAGCGACGAGGAGATCTTTACGCCGATCACACTACAGGAACGGCTCAACACGATTTTCGCTGGCATCGAGCAGCAGATCGTGGTGTGCGGACATACCCATATGCAGTTTGAGCGGCGAGTAGGACAGGTGCGTATTCTCAACGCAGGAAGTGTGGGGATGCCCTATGCTGATCGTCCGGGTGCGTACTGGCTGCTGCTTAAGCCAGAAGGGAGTGAGTTTCGCTGGACAGCGTACGACGCGGGGACAGCAGCACAGCTCGTGCGAGAAAGTGGTCACCCGCAGGCTCAGGAATTGGCTGAGGAGAATGTACTCAAGGTTCCAACAGCGGCGGAGGCGATGGAGGTCTTTGAACGTATGGCGGCGGGGAACTAATGGAATGACAAGGGAATAAACCGCTTTTCATATGTGTTACAATAGGTGTATGACATCAAAAAAGAATTGTATCGCTTCTGTGAGAAACGGTTTCTTCGAGCGTCAATGCATTGAGAGATGTCGGCACAGGAGCATTTTAACATGAGACTTTATGTAGGGGGACTCCCCTATCAAACAACCGAACAGGATCTTGTCGATCTTTTCGGACAAGTGGGACAGGTTAATTCGGCAACGGTTATCACTGATCGCGACAGCGGGCGAAGCAAAGGCTTCGGCTTTGTCGAGATGAGCGACGATCAAGCAGCACGAACTGCTATCGAGCGGCTGAACGGCACCATTCTGGGCGAGCGAACCATCACGGTCAACGAAGCCCGCGAACGCCAATCAAGCGGCAGAGATCGTCGTCCAAACAATAACTATCGGAGCGACCGGTACTAAATCCCCGATTGTAAAGGGAAAAAGCGCTAGCTCAGGGGTAAGACGAAGTCTTACCCCTGAGCTAGCGCTTTTTCCCTTTACAATCGGGGAATAAAATCTTATCCCAGGGCTCCCGGTATCGCCTCCACCTGCTCTACTGGTGCTGCCTCGTAATCAGCCGGGCGCGTAGCATCCTGACCGGAGGCCACACCTGCGGCGCGGAAGATGGGCGTCAGCACGAGAGCCAGCACGAAGTTGAGAACAACCGAAGACAAAGCTGAGTATATACCAAATTTTTGTCCGGCAATGTTGAACGTGAACACTGATCCAAAGTTAGCCGCGACAAACATCCCGATGCCAGCTATCATTCCAGCAGCCCAGCCAACGATCATGGCCCAGCGGTGGAACCAGTTCGTGTAAAGGCCCAGGAACACGGCGGGCAGCGTTTGAATAATCACGATGCCGCCAAGGAGCTGGAAGTTGATGATGTAAGGTGTGGGCACGAAGAGGATAAAGAGCAATGCTCCCAACTTCACCACGAGCGAGGTGATTTTTGCTACGTTGGCCTCCTCGCGCTCGCTATAGTGTGGTCGGAAGTACTCACGATAGATGTTGCGCGTGAACAGGTTGGCTGCCGCGATGGACATGATCGCGGCAGGCACCAGCGCTCCAATAGAGATGGCGGCAAAAGCGAAACCCGCGAACCAGTCTGGGAATTCCAGCGAAATGAGCGCCGGTACCGCACCATTGGAGCCGTAGGCTTTTGGCAGGGTGACATGCGCGGCAATCGCCATAAAGCCAAGCAGCGCGAGCAGCCCAAGCATCAACGAATAGATCGGTAGAAGCGCGGCGTTGCGCTTGACCACGTCACGCCCATTGCTGCTCAGTGTGGCGGTGAGCGAGTGCGGATACAAGAACAGCGCCAGTGCAGACCCTAATGCCAGTGTGGTGTAGGGGAGAAACTGTGACGGGGCAAGAAATTCATGGAATGTCGGTGTAGTGGCTGCTTTTTTATGAACAGCCGCGAAGATCGGCCCAAAACCGCCCAGCTTGATGGGAATGATGATAAGTGCCGCGAACAGCACAATGAAAATCATGGTGTCTTTGACCAGCGCGATCAAAGCTGGTGCTCGTAGGCCACTGCTATAGGTATAGGCGGCCAGAATGATAAAGGCGATAACCAGGGCCAGTTCGACATTGACGCCCATTTGCGCGATAGAGACGGCGATGCCAAACATCTGGAGGGCAATATAGGGCATGGTCGCCACAATACCAGTCAGTGCCACCAGCAGTGCAAGCGTGCCACTTCCAAATCGGCCATGCACAAAGTCGGCTGGCGTCACGTAGTTATTTTGCTTGCACACCGACCAGAACTTGGGCATCAAGACGAAGATCAGTGGATACACCAGGATGGTGTAGGGAACGGCGAAGAAGCCCTGCGCGCCTGTGGCATAGATCAGCCCAGGCACAGCCACGAACGTGTAGGCGGTGTAGAGGTCCCCGCCCAGTAGAAACCATGTAACGAGGGTACCGAAGCGGCGTCCGGCCAGGCCCCACTCGTTCAATTGGTTCAGATCGCCCCGACGCCAGCGGGCGGCTACGAAACCAAGAACCGTTACGAGCAGAAAAAAGAAAATGAAGACGGACAATGCAACCCAATTAATCATCGCTAGCCTCTCCTTTGCTCTATGGTAGAGCGAATTTCCAGGAAACGACGGAGCTTACTACTATCCGACGGCTTTTTGATAGCACATCGATCAGGCCCTCAGTGCATAGAGGACTGCCGTGATGATAGCGGTAATAATGACCCAGAGCAGTTGAAACCAGTAGAAGAACGGAACTCCGATGAACTCTGGCTGGTCAAAGTTGTAAAAAGGGGGCCAGAGCAAGACTATGAAGGGGACGAGCAGGATGAGCAAAATCCAGGGACTACTCCTTCTTTGAGGACGAGTGACCATACCTTTCTCCTTTCGTCTCTTGTACACACAAGAGCGATACTGACGGTTGAAGAGAAACGATTGGAAAAGACGATGCTACTCAGGGAGACGCGTACATAAAGCTGAGTTTATTATGTACTTCCTGTAGATATACTACGTCATTTTGTGAGAAAATGTCAATCAGAGAGCAAACATTTGGGGTTACATGCAGGTGCGCATTGCAATGCGCACCTGCATGTAACCCCAAATGTTTGCTCTCTGTTGAGAACTATTCTGTGCGTAAGGCCACGATGGGATCGAGTTTCGAGGCACGCACGGCAGGATATAGCCCGAAGACGATGCCCACCGCGGCGGAGACCCCGAAGGCCAGCAGGATGGCAGTAATGCTGGGCACAAATGGCAGATTGAAGGCCGTTACCAGGGCCAGCCCGCCAGTTAGGCCGATAATTATGCCAATGATGCCACCGGCTGCGCTGAGGATGAGTGCCTCGACCAGGAACTGGTTGCGGATATCCCGTTGCCGCGCGCCAATCGCCATACGGATGCCGATTTCCCGCGTCCGCTCCGTCACCGAGACCAGCATGATATTCATGATGCCCACACCTCCTACCGTCAGCGAGATGGCCGCGATCCCGATCAGCAGTGCTGCCAGTATAACTGTTTCTTGCTGCACCGTCTGCACCAACTGATTTGAGTTGCGCACGCGAAAATCGTCGGGCGCACCGGCTGTAATATGGTGACGCTTCTCCAACATGGCTGTAGCGGCCAGTTGAGCATTGGCGACGTTGTTAGCGTCATCTACCTGTATCTGAATCTGATCAACGAAGGTTGAGTTGCGCAGGTGACTGAGTTCAGCACTGAAAGGTACGTAGATGACATCATCAGGATTGGTGAAGCCCTGGGTGCCCTTGGATTGGAGTACCCCGACGATACGGAAAAGCTGCCCGTTGATGCGCACTGTCTGGCCGAGTGGGTTGGTAGAGGTGGGTGCAAAGAGATTATCCACCACCGTCTGTCCGATCACAGCAAGGGACGCACCTGCCGTTTCATCATTGTTGGAATACCAGGCCCCTTCGGCCAGTTGCCAGTTCTGGATGTTTTGAAAATTCGGGTAGACGCCGTAAATAGAGGTACTCCAGTTCAGATTGGCGTGGACTGCCTGGGCATGAATAAAGAGGGCGGGACTCACATTGAGAACATGTGGGACTTTAGCCAGGGCGTTGGCGTCCGCAAGGGAGAGCGATTGAGTGGCTGATCCAGTACCAGGGAAAATGAGCAGCGTGTTGGTGCCCAGGGCAGTCAGGTTCTGGTTCAACAGGGCCGAGGCCCCCTGCGTCAGGGTAATCACAGCGATCACGGCTGCTACCCCAATCACGATCCCAAGGGTGGTTAATAGAGAGCGCAGGCGATTGGCCCATAGAGCATCCATGGCACTACTGAAGCTCGCGCCGAGCATCAAGCCGCGCCTGGGCTGTCGATTGTGCTGCTGCCTGCGTTGCGTGCCAGAGGGGATGCTCTCTGGCAGGCGATCTATCAGGCCTGTATGCTCTGTCGATGGTTGTGTTGAACTGCTCATTGCTCCTCCTCTGTATGTTTATGTTGCCGTTGAGCGGGATCAGCCTCTACAAGCAGTTTCCAATCTGCCTGTGATGAGCGTGGAGCGGTTACAGGCTCATCGCGCACGATGCGCCCATCGCGAAACAGCACCTGCCGCTGCGCGTAGGCCGCGACATCTGCATCGTGTGTCACCAGCATAATCGTCAGGCCTCGCTGGTTCAAGGCCTGGAGTACTGCCATGATTTCCAGGCTGGTGCGACTGTCCAGGTTGCCGGTCGGTTCGTCGGCCAGTAAGAGCGATGGATCGTTGACCAATGCCCGCGCAATGGCTACCCTTTGCTGTTGTCCGCCGGAGAGTTCTGCTGGCTTGTGGTGCGTGCGCGCTTCCAGCCCTACCAGTTTGAGTGCCTTGCGTGCGCGATATTGCTGTTCATCCCTGGAATAGCCTGCATAGATTAGTGGCAGCATCACATTCTTGAGCGCGGTCGCACGCGCCAGCAGGTTAAATCCTTGAAACACAAAACCGATGCGGCGATTGCGAATGTCTGCCAGTTCATCCGCGGACATGTTGCTGACCGCTCTACCCGTCAGCCAGTACTCGCCACTTGTTGGACGGTCAAGACACCCGACAAGGTTCATCAACGTCGATTTCCCTGAACCTGAAGGCCCCATGATTGCCACAAATTCACCGCGCTGCACCTCCAATGAGACCCCGCGCAGAGCTCGTACTCGTGTCTTCCCCAACTCGTAGGTCTTTGTAATGTTGCGTATGGCAATCACAGGCGTAGAGACATTTTTTACGGGTATGCCGTTTTCACTACCTGCATCAGTTTTTTCGGATATTGTAAGCGTCTCATGAGCAGCCGGGGAGTCCTGGCTGTTTTGAGACAAGGATTGGAAATTGTTCGTAGCCACGTTGTATTTATCCTCTCAATGAGTCCTGCTTCCCCTAAACGAAACAGCCCTCCCCACCCAGGGCGACGCAAGCGTCCCCACCTCTCATCCTCTCTACCCCCGCCCCTACGGGTATCGGTCCATCCTTTACTTGACGCTTATAGGGCATGCACTCCCGCTCCCCACCATGCCACCCGTTCTTATCCATTCGGACCACCACCACCGCCGCTGCCGGGGTTCAAGCGCGTGCCGGGTGAGGTGGTATTCTGCCCCAGCGTGATTACTTCACCCTCTGAGAGACCTGCCAGAACTTCATACGATACTCCATCTGCCAGGCCCACCACAATCGGCTTGACTATCCACTTACCATTAGTTTGCTCAAGCACGATAGCGGCTGTCGGGTTATCTTTGGAGACATCGATACTTCCTCCCTGGAGTCCGGCCAGCATTTGCTGAGCCTGGGCCAGTGCGGCATTACGATCGCTGCTCGTTACCAGCGTTGAGGATTGGGCGAAGTTAATGGCCTCCTGGGGAATAAGTAGAACATTGGAGCGTGTCTGCGTAGTAATCGTCACGGTAGCGGTCATCCCTGGCAGTACATTTGCCCCTTGCAGCCCTTTCATATCCACATTGATGGTCACAGGATAGGTCACTACATTCGAAACACTCTGCCCCTGGGGCGAGATTGCGCTGACCGTGCCATTAAATGTGCGACCGCTATAGGCCGTGACTGTAAATTGTGCTGGCTGCCCCACCGCGATGCCGCCGATGTCGCTCTCGTTGACATTGGCCTGTATTTGGAGATTGGACGAGTCCACTATCTGAATGAAGCTTCCAATGCTACTGGTGGGCGTGCCTCCCACTGCCCCGTTAATCGCCGTCACCACACCGGCATGGGGTGCTTTGAGCGTGGCATTGTTGAGATTATCCTGGGCGGTGTTGACCTGGTCCTGGGCTATGTTGATGGCATCCTGGGTGCCAAAATCCTTCTGTTGTTGCAGGGAGGCCTGCGCCTGGTTGAGTGCATCTTGCAGGGCTGTAGCATCCAGTTTTGCCAGCACCTGCCCAGATGTGACCGACTGGCCCACCTTTACATCGATTTCAGTAATTTTGCCTGTGGCTACAAAATCGGCGTTGTAGACCGTGCCCTGCACGGGGCCAGTTGCACTGACCACCAGGGAGAGATTCCCTTGAGTGACCGCGTTGGTCAGATATGTCACTCGTTGAGAGCGCAAACCGCGCAAAGCGAAAAAGGCTGTGGGCACGAGAATAATGATCAGCAGTGCCACGATAATGCCAATCAACCAACCGCGGCGTTTCGCTCTTTTCTGCCTCGCCAGGTGCTTCTCGTGAAGATCGGTTTCGTCATCGTCAGTGAAATTCGGTAAATCGAGATGCTTATGCTCAGGTTTTTGCTCCAACATAGTGAGTCGAGCTCCTTTTAGTTAGTAGATCAAGAATTGCTGTTTTGTGGTTGCATTGTTGCAGGAGGTGTCGCTGCCGACGGCAGCGACACCTCCTGCAACAATGCAACCACAAAACACTCCTGCATATCAGGTTAGTTACCCATAAATTAAATCCGCTCGTTATACTGATATAATATATACTACTATACGACACCGGAGTAAGGAATGTTAGAACCAGGAAGGGGACAGATATATGGTAGTACAGGTGCATGGTTTTGACTGGGAAGTCTATGAAAAGCGAGTCATGCCCGCCTTTGCACGCTGGTTAATCGAGAATCACGAGATCGACGTCTCCCGGCTATTTGAGCAAACCCGCTGCGCTCTCGAAGAACGCTTTCTGCCAGCTCCCATGCAGCAACTGCGGGTCTGGCCACGAGCCAGTACCTTTGTCAACAGCCTTCCGCGGGGGCCACATAGCCGTAAAGAATATAGCAAACTCTGTAATGTTGCCCAGTTCACCGCCCTCGGCGACCGCTACCTGCACAACCACGCTCCCCACCTTTACCAGGATTCCAGTGCCTTGCGCACTGTCTGGGGTGCAATCATCGAAAAATATTGCTTACCCTGGATACAGCCGGCGAGCGAGGCCCTCAACGCTGAACACTTCGCCACTGCCAGTGAAGCTGAGGCAGATGAAAGTGAGCAAACTGATCGCGGCGAACTGGTTTCCCTACTCTTCGCTGCAGGCCTGGCTGACCTGGCGCAGGAGGTAAGCGAGCAAAGCACAGCCATAGAACATAGCGACTGGGAGGCTGTGGGGACTGTAGGGGCTGCAGGGAGTGCAGGGAGTGCAGGGAGTGTAGGAACCGCGATGAACGAGGGAATCGTGGAGACTGGAGAGACAGACGACGACCATCCCGGCGGGAGTGGAAGAAAGAACGTACGCGCACCCCTGGTCGGAGCACATGGCTCTGAAGATACTGACGAGGGTGAGGCAAATGAGACAGATTTTTACGCGGACGAAGAGCAGGGCGATGTGACCAGGCCGCGAGGCATTCTCATCGGGCAGCATCCCAACACACTCCACCTGCGAGGCTGGCTGGCCGCTACATCGGTACGCGCCATGGCCCTCTTTGAATACCTGGCCTGTGGCCGCCGCCGTATGCCCTTTGGCTGCGAGACCGGGGAGCCGTTTGGGGCCTATTGTGGGTATTTGACCCCCCATGAAGTCTGGCAACTCGCCACAAGCTTGCGCGGGGTGCAGCCTCCTGATCAGTCCCTGGCTGAAGAAGCGTACCAACGTTTCTGCCAGCAACAAACAGCCGAGAGCCAGGATATGTACCTGCTGGTGGATGAAGTGCTGCCAACCTATGCTCTTGAGTTTCTGCAAGCTGTACGAAGAGCCGCCATCCAGGGCCTTGGCTTGATTTGCAGCATCGAGTAGGGAATCATGTTTGAATTGAACAAGCGGCAGAACGGGCGACAGCTTTGCTGTCGCCCGTTCTGCCGCTTGTTCAATTCAAAACAGTCGCGAACATTCATCATGCCAGCCACCTGGGATACCACTCATATTGCCTCCTGATTGTAAGAAACTAAACAAAGCCTGAAAATCGAATGTTGGACCAGGACACCTTGATCTATCACCAGGACGCATTGATGCATGACTGCGTATTTGATTTGGCGACAAGCTATATTTTTGTACTAACCACAAGTTCAGTTTGTTTGAGGCATCTATTTGCTCTGGTGTCATTGTTTGTGAATTGTCGTTTGTCCAGTCTTCATGCTCAATTGAGATGGTGCATACGTTCAGGTTTCTATACTTCGATAGAAGCCTATCCCAGTATATGTCATGTCCAGGTTGTAGGCAGCAATTTGCCCCCGCTCCGTCTTTGAGTAGCACTACTTGAATGACAGACCCATCTCTGCCTACTACGAAATGGGCTGACTTATGGTTTTTCACATCGTTGTGAAATCCCTGTGCAATGCTCGTTGCGGTACATTGGCCGCCGCAAGCTGTCTTGTGATCGACTATGGTTAAATCACCGTTGGGTACCGATAGTAACGCATCCGTAAATACCCATGCGGGATCTTCGATTATCATGTCTATTGCACCTGGATAGTCTACAGCCATTTCAATAACTCCTTCTTTGTTAGACAATGTTGCCACTCCAAAAATAGGATTTCATCAATATGGACGCTCACGGAGGAATTTTTTTTATCCATGGTTTTCTCTCGCTGCATTTTGTTCGCCCCACCAATTCCTGCTTTGAGGATTCTTGAACCAATAATAATATTTCCTGTCGACTATTTCAAGTCGTCGTCATCCATACAAGTCGGGGCATCTCAAAAGGTGTCTCAGTGAGCGTGTTGTGGCTGGCTTAGCCAGCCACAACACGCTCACTGAGACACCTTTTGAGATGCCCTAATAGCAGTCCTCTTGATACATGAACAGAAGATATGGTATGCTCTTTTGTAGTGAACAGATACTTCTTCTTCAACCAAATAGTAACGCGGTTGCAACACAAACAGTCGCCGTTCTCTTACGTTCCTGACACCTGACCGTTTGTGGTAGGGAGTGTTGTCTGTTCTCTGGGACATCCCCCTCCCCCTCCACTCATCGCGCACGCGCCCCACCGCGCACATCATCAGTGACTTGTTCTCCCAGAAAGCGAGTTCTTTGCAAGAACTTCGCTAACCATCCTTTACATTGGCAAGAAAAGCACAAGAGGAGGAAATTCAACTGATGACACAGGAAATGCCAGACGTTTTGATGTACGTCGAGGCCATGGGCTGTCCCACTACCTGCCAGCATTGCTGGGCGGTGGGTCGCCCCTATCAGGCCATGCCCCTGGAGGAGATCTCCTGGGTCTTACACGAAGTGCGTCGCTTCTGCGATGCACACGATCTCACGGTCGATGGCTATCCCATGCACGAAGTCGCCGCTCATCTCCAGGCTGCGCACGTAATGAGGCTCTTCCATGATCTCTGGAATGTCGTGGAAGAGCCGGTGCCGACGACCGGGGTCCCGCTGGCGACACGAGACGACTGGCGCGAGTTTCTGGAGACCTTGCGCTCTCTGGGAACATCCACGCTGTGGTTTGCCTTCCACGGTGCCAACGAGGTACACGACCGGGCCGTGCTGCGCGAGGGCGCGTACCGCGAGAGCCTGCGTGCGGTCGGACTGGCTCGCGAGGCGGGGATGAGGGCTGGCTGCAACCTCTTTCTTACCAAAGAGAACATCCATCAATTTGACCAGCTCGTCGCGGACCTGCAACACGCAGGTATACAGGAGATCATTCCAGGGGTGTATGGCTTTCTACCCAACTCGCGTGGCCGCCATAGCGAACCCCTGCGACCGGAATGGCAGGATGTGCAGCCGCTGGTCGAGAAGCTGGACGCCATACCGGAGACAAAGTTCTGGCGGCCCTTCTGGTACGAACTGCCGCACAAGCACACCGAGTCCTGGTATGTCCGCCAGGCCCTGGAGGGAACCTGGCCTGATGAGTCAGAGTCCTGGTTACGTATCCCGCTGGTCTGCCGTCCTAATCTCGATGTGTATCGTGGCATGGCCGGACAGTACGTCAAGCGATATGGCAATCTGCGCCGCGATGGCGTCGATGAAGTGCTCAGCAGAGCGGTAGCGGATGGCACGTCCTCTGACGACGAGCTCTGGTTTCCGGGGGAGCAGCTGCTGCCCGTCCAGGAACTGGCGGCGCGCTTTGGCGATGCACAGAGCCAGCGCATCCATATGCATTCCGTCTCCATCCACTACTGGTGGTTGGAGTGCGCTCGCCGCGTCGCCCGGCTTCATGGCTGAGGACCAGTTCTCGCTAATACATGATTCATCCCGAAATTTAGTGCTGTCAGTCCCAGGGCGAGGACAAGCCATCGCCCCTACTATGCCCCGCAGCCTGCCGAGCCACTTCGTCCATAGTAGGGGCGACCTGCTCCCCTTGCCCGCAGGCAATGGCTTGTCCTCGCCCTGTGGGTGGGACGCTCCTCCGTTGCACCTTTTATGTCATTCGCCAACAAAGTCTTTCAAGGGTAGGGCTATGCTTGAGATCTTCAGCTTTTCTGATGGTAGCAAGAAGAGGATCCGCTTAGTCAGTCCACCTGCACCTTGACATCGTGCGCCGTTGAATGCTCTGCCGTGTCGAGGACCTGGCGACCGCTTGCTCCGCGACTGCGCAGCATGGAGATAGCCTCCACTTGACGATCAACCAGCAGCGCTGCCATGACGCTCAGAATAAATAGAAAAAGGCAGAGAATCTGCAAAGTGAGAATGGCGACAGGAATACGTACTACAGCCAGGCCCTACAGTTGAACTCAAAGTAGGGCCAAAAAGGTCAACACTCTGCATGTACGGGCGTTTAAGTACCATATAAGGGTCTCTAAAGTGATTTTCTATATATACCTGTGTCGTAGCAAGTTGGCCGATGAGGTCATCAAGTTGATTGATCGAAATCCGTGAGGGTGCCGGGCGATGATACCAGTAGATGGAGGATGGCTTTGAAAAGAATACCTGGCTCATATTTGCATTTTGGGCAATGGAATCGAGTGCCGCGAGCACCATAAAGTGTATGTTGGCTTCTGTTGGTTCAGCCAGGAAGTCATCCCCATGCCAGAAGGGATCGCCAGTGCGGATATTGAAGAGGCCAACGACGTGTAGTTTGAGTTGCTGGTGTACACGCGGCGTTCCTG
>WNFB01009506.1_pt1 | contig 11659 bp, 10 predicted proteins | sample 5400501 | NCBI WGS metagenome assembly WNFB01 (sample SAMN13153341, study PRJNA577476) | soil metagenome | isolation source: 200 cm saprolite under Douglas fir tree site 2 hole 1 | place: USA:California | collected 2015-04-18 | reverse complement strand
GTCACGAGAAGTAGTGCCGGGCCTCCGGTGGCGGTGATTGCCAGCAAGATCACGGCAGATACGCCCCCGGTCTGTGCCACAGCCATCGACCAGCAAGAAGCGAGGCACGGATGCACACGACCAGCGTCCAGTCGTTCTCGTCGAGCCTTGCACACATGACAAAGAAAGTGAGCGGTGGGGTCGATGCGGACTCCGATGCCAGCGCGTGGGTCTCGTAGCCCCACGCGAGCGCAACGATTGCCACGAATGCAAACAACCCCAGCTCAGTCAAAAGGCCGTATGCGCCGGCGAGCCTTTTGTGGGGAAGATTCCCGAGCAGGCCTCCAAGCAGGAACGCACCAATTACGGCTGCCAGGCCACCGGTTGGCCAGACGTCCGGGCTAAACGTCGTTGGGCACGCTGATGTGCTCGCCTCATGAAAACGCAGCCAAGCTGCGACGCAGAGTCCGAGCGCGACCACGACCAGCGCTAGCGGAACAGCCGCGTGAGGGCCGAAGCGCGCCGCGCTTCGGACTCTGTCCACCGGTGCAGCTCGTGAGCCTGACCCATGGCCGCGCTCCCCGGCTGATCCGCGTTGGTTGAACACTCTTAGGGCTTCCACACCAGGTGGCCGATGATGGCGCCGGCTATCAAGCCCCCGGCACCGATCACGGCAGTGTGGTCCGCCGCTCTGCGCCGAATCCATTCGGCCGCCTGACGAAGGGGGCGAGGTCCGATCAGTTCTGTCGAGCCGGGCGGCCTGCGATCTGGATCGAGCGCGGTGGCAACAACGTCGTAAAGCAGTACGACCGCGGTCGAGACGGCCAACCAGAAGAGGCCAGCCGACGCGAGCACCCACAGCCGGTTCCCGTCACTCTGGCCAGGTCCCCATCGGATCCAGTCGGCGGCGTCGGCGACGTTGCCCGCGACAAAAACCAAAATTCCGAGCCAGATCGTTCCGATCCGCCGCCGCGAGTGGGTAATCAAAGGCGAGCGTCCGTCAATTCGTGGTTCAAGGCGAGCCTCCTGCTGAATTAATCAGGGAGGCGTAGGTGTCGGCCGCAGGCGTACGAACTCGTACCAGGCCTGAATCCGCGTCTAGGTCAATATGGAAAAGGCCGAAGTCGTTACCTGGCCCATAAGCCAGGCCCCACTCCCGGTTGCTGGTGATCGACCAGCACAGGTGTCCAATAACGTGGACCCCATCCTGAATGGCCCTTTTCATCTGCTCGATGTGGACACGCAGGTAGTCGCTTCTTGAAATGCCATCCGCTGTGTCGACCGACCCGTTCTCGATGATGAACACGGGCAGTGAAGGGAACTTTCGTTTCACGTAGCCGAGGGATGAGCGGAGCCCTCCTGGCCACACTGGAGCAGATTCGAACTCGCCCGCAGCCGCCGCGGCTAATTTGCCCAGTCGCCAGAAGCGATACCAGGGCACACCCCAGTAGTAGTCGAGTGCGGCGAAGTCCTGGGCGAACTGGCATTGCCGCGGACAGAGCCAATCAGGCAACTGACCGGCCATACCCAGATGCCACCAGTTGGAGTTGAGGATCATCGTCAGCAAGCCGAACCAACGAAGCAATCGATCAACAAAGCCGAACGGGCTCGATAAGCCCGAGACGGGATTGGAGGCGTTCACCGAAATGAACCGTGTCTTCTTCGGGTCACCAACGATGGCAGCAGCCAGTCGAGCCCCAACCTGGCGGTCGGCTTCGGAAACCGCATCTGCGCTGGCGGTTCCGGCCGGTCCGACAACGCCGACCGTGAGCCAATCGGACTCGACGGTTGGAATGCCACTCAGCGGAGGCGAAGGATCGTGGTCGGCCGACGTAATAACCCGATTCACGGCAGCCATCAGGTCGGGTCGATGCTTTGGCACCGCGACGGCACGGCGCATCCCGCCGCGCCCATGGTCCAGGGGCAATGAGAAATCGGCCCTGAGGCCGTGGCGTGCTGTGCGTTGCACCCCAATTACGACGTCAGCCTTAGGCGCCCTCGCGAGCGGCTGAACTGCGATCCGCCCCAGCTTTCGAGCGAGCTGATCAGGCTGGCGCAGCCTCGTGGTCTGCCGGTCCATGTACCGGCGCATTGGATATGGCAGGCCGATTATTAACGGGTTTGCACTAACCAACGCGTTCTGGTTGGACCGCTTGATCGCGTCGCGAGCGAGCTTGTGCGCCGTGAACAGGTTTGGGATCAACTTAAGGACACGATCAATCTGTTGTGAGATCGGCAGTCCTGGGGCGTCCCCGGGTGGCAGCCTGAACTCGCCCTGCCACCACGGCTTGATGTAACCGAAGACGAGCTCGGTCGGCTCATTGATGGTTATCCAGTACGTCACTTGGTTGCCTAAATGCCGTGCGACAGCGTCTGCGTAGGCGGCAAAGTGAATAGGAAAACCGGGCGCGGTCAACCCACCGCCCGACTCAATATGCAACGGCCACGTGTAGTGGTGAAGCGTGACGACCGGCTCCATGCCCAGGCGCCGCACAGTTTCGGCCAGCTCAGCGTAGTGGGAGAGAACCAGCTCGTCCCAGCGGTCAGGTTCGGGCTCCACTCGAGCCCACGCGATCGAGAACCGGAAGGCCCGACAACCGAGGCTCGCAGCGAGCTCAGCGTCTTCCTTGTAGCGGTGCCAGAAATCGGTTGCACTGCCGCGAGTGGTCAGTTGCATCCGCTCGTCGAAACGGTCTCTGACATCGGTCCAAGGCGCTTCAAATGCCTCGCATTGATGGTCCGCGGTGGCCACGCCAAACAAGATGTCCGGTCGCCTCATGCCGGCTCACCCGATCCGCCCTGAGCAGACAAGATTCGGTAGGCCCAGCGCACATTGGCTCTGGCCGTTGCAATCAGGATTCGGAACCCCAGCATCGAGGGCAGCCATGTGTATCCTCTAGTTCGCGTAGGCGATCAGGTGAGGCGCTCGCGCAGGCGACCCATGTCCAGGCACGAACAGCGCGCTGGGATTTCGCGCCGCCAACGCTCGCAAGGTCTCGACCATTCCGGGCAGCGAGCAACCGGCAGCACTTCCATTGAAGAAGGGATAGAAGCCGTTGAAGAAGATATCGCCGGTCGCCACGACATCGACTTGGGGCAGGCATGCGACGAGGTCACCGTGGGTATGCGCCACACCTGGGGTTAGCAGGCTTAACTTGACCCTGTCAAAGCTAAGCTCCTCACCGCCTGCGGCGACAAGGCGATTGGGCATCGCCGAGTCATGTCGCTGCCACCACGAAGGGTCATTGAAACTGTTGTCTTCGGAGAGCATGAAGACGGGCGTTGATTCGTGCGCGACGATCTCGACGCCCGGGTACAGCTCATTGCCTTGGGCGTGGTCATAGTGGTAGTGGGTGTTGATGACCGTCCTCACGCCGGAGGGCGATTGTCTGAGCCAGCGCCGTACGGAGCGCGCTCCCAAGCCAAATTTTGGATCGACGACAACTGCGCCCTGACTAGTAAACGCAACCACCGTGTTACCGCCTCCACCGAGGAGCGCATAAGTGTCCTCGGCGAGCCTGACGACGTGAATTCGGAGGTAGCGATCCCAGAACCAATAGCCGACACCTCCCAGGATGCCGAGGACGACGATGACGACCGGGACTACCACCACGGTTGGGCTGGCAGTGCTTCGGGCATAAGCCGTCGGTCACGGAGGTAGATCGATTCCAGAAGTCTCGCCCCCTCTAGAGATCTGTTGAGGACAAACCTGAAGTGCGCCAACCAGAAGCCACGAGCCAACCGAAAGGTCGGCCCCATGGCCTTCTCCCACGAACCAAAACGGCAGGCCTGTGCCGAGACAGGTTCGATGCTGTAGGCGTGGCGGGCGAAAAAGCCAGGTAGGCTGGTCACGTGCCAGATCGCGCCCTTGTCGGGACTTGCCTCCACTATCTGCGCCGTGGCAGGCATCTTGTATAGGTAGTAGGGCCGGATCGGCTGAAAGATCCAGACTAGCCCGCTGCCCTGGACCAGGCCGTGATTTCGCACCCAGTAGAAACAGGAATTCCAACGTGGCCATAGGTCGGGTCGCTGAAAAATGTTCCAGAGCTCAGAAGCTGGAATTGCAACCTCGACTGTCCCCTCAACCGGCGACATGTCCTGCGATCGACCGAGCTCATCCACAGCCGAGTCCGTAGACATCTGTAGCTAAGGCGTGTTCACGTTAGCGACGAGCAGCGATATGCCGGCGCGTACGCCCAGCAAACCGTGGGCGGGTCTTCATCACCATGGGCCGTATTCGAGGACACGCCTTCCATAAACGTCCCAAAGGTTGCCCATGAAGAAAGTCCCGAAGTGCGTCAGGACCTCAAGTCTGGTCTTTGTATCGGGCGCCTTTGCTCTGAAGGTTGAGAGTTGTTTCAGGAAGTCCAGTAGATGCAGATGCAGAATGCCCCTGGCCGCCACCTTGGCCTGTGCCTCATCGTTCGGCTCCACATAGCCTTCGAACACAGTGGTGTAGAGCGTGGTCGTGTCCTGCCAAACGTCCGAGATGGGGCTTCGGTGCACGACCTTGAAGCCGCTGAGAGTGAACGGGTTGCCGCTTCGATCCTTGAAGTAGAGGCGGTAGAGCATTCGTTTATCGATCGGGTTGGGAGTTCCGCCCTCCGCCGGACTGGGCTGGTCGGTGAAGAGATTGAACAGACCCTTCTCAACCTGCAGCCGTTCGCCAAACTGAGAACCGCTCACGTATCCGGCCGCCGATGCCCAGCGGCCCATGTTGTCGACGAAGTCGAAAACTCCATCGATCGTGATGTCGAGATGGAACATCAAGTCTTGGTGCGCGGCTTCGCCTGCTCTGAATCCAGCGTCGAAGTCGGCGGCCGCGCTCACAAAACCCTTCATTTCCTCGGTGAAGGTCAGCTGAGTCTGGTCGGGCTTGCCATCAGTAGGCGCCTGGCGGGTAGATATGCCGTTGCTTCCGCACCACTTGCGGGCCGCGTCGACGCCCATGTTGACTGCCTCTTTGAAGCGGTCGGAACTGAGGTTGATCAAGTATTGAAGTGGAACCTCGCCCTTGATCTCACGTACGGTGATCGGCCGGCCAAACTCTCCCGGCAGCCCAGCCGCAATGTTGCCGTTGTTGATCGCAATGCGCTCCAGCACTGCGTTGTAGCGACCGTTGGCGGCGGCTTCGATGATCTGGAAATATGTGGCCACGAATCCCGGCTCCCAGTCGCTTAGCTGGCTCACCGTCCAGATGACCCAGAGCTCGTCGGCACCTCGGCGGATGGCCTCTTCGAGGTTGGCATCGGTGGCATAAACGGCGTCTATGTAGCGCGCCCCGTTGATCAGGACCGGAGGGAACCACATTGGCAGCGAAACGCAAGCTCCCAGCATGTCCTCGGACATGTCTGCGGGCTCAACTACTTCAAGTCGCTGCTGACTGAAGTTGTAGACGTTGAAGGTGGCGTTCAGGCGTGAAGCCCTGATCTTGTCGAAGTCCAACTCCCAACCTGCGAAGACGTTCTTTTTGAACTTGTCGAGGGTGAACAGTGACTCGGAGTACATGAGCTTTGGGATTTCGCTCCAGTTGATGCTCACCGCGGCGTCGGGGTGGATGTTCCGCCAGTTGTCGGCGATCTGCGCTCCGCTCATGCCCTGGCAGAGCATGGCTAGCTGAAACACCCCACCGGAGGCGCCGTCGAAGATGTCGAAGGTCAAGCCTGCTTCGTCCAACCAAACCTGGAGTACGCCGGCCTGCCAGGCCACCTTCATTCCCCCGCCGGCGAGGATGAGCGCGCGCTTGTTCGTCGAAGTGGCTGTCGCCATAGCTGCCTCCTAAGGACCGTGCCTCTCAGAGACGATCTGAGTCGCAAAGCGATCTGCGAGTGCTGCGATCGTGAACGATGGGTTTGCACCAACAGGGCCTGGCATCACCGACCCGTCAGCGATGTACAGCCCCGGATAGTTGAAGACCCGGCCGTACGAGTCGACGACTCCTTCGGCGGCACTGCGCCCCATCGGGCATCCGCCCAAACCATGCACTGTGATGAGCTTGCGCAGGTACCAGATCGGGTTAACCGTGAAATTCGCATCGAGCCCCTCGGCGATTCGCGCCATCGTCGCCTTCACGGCTTCGAAGTAAGCCTGCGATGCGTCAACCGTCCAGTCGAGTTGCAGCCATTTCCCTTTGAGGCTCATCTTCCCGTTCGGAATGTCCCGGCCCATGCCCAGCATGACCATGGTGCCTGCAGAGTCCCGGGCCGGCCCGAGCAATTGCCGCATCTCGCCGCCGAGGTCGCTACGGGGGTTTTGGGTAAACGCACGCACGATTGCCCGCGCTAAGAAGCGCGCGAACCTGATGGCCTCGTTGGGCGTATCGCTAGCCTCTAGAGCCCACCCGCCAAACAACGGGAGGCCGCCCTCTTGGACATAGAAGCCTCGGCGTTGAGGCGAGGTTTTGGGAGTGCTGTCCTCGTCGAGCGAGTCAGGTATCCGGATGCTGCTCGTGATGACTGGTCCGAACATGGGATTCAAGTCACGCCCGGTCCTCTGACCCGTGACGAAGCCAAGTAAGTCGCCATTGCCGCCGAAGTGCGTGCCCAGCCGCCGGCTGATGTTAGGAAAGGACTGTGCATTACGCAGCAAAAGAAAGGTCGAGCCGAAGACCCCGCCGGACAAGATCAGACGATCCGTCGTAACCTCGACGAAACCAAGGCGCGATGTGTCGGTACGACGATGCTCGTTCTCTGGTTCGTGTACGACGTAGCGGACGACATATCCGCCACTCGATCGTGGCGCGAATGACCGGACTTCGCATCGCGTACGGATGTCAGCGTTCTTTCGCTTGGCCAGCGTCAGGAAGTTGTAGTCCAGGCTGTTCTTGGCGCCGTAGTTGCAGCCAACGTCGCACTCGCCGACCAGCTGACACGTATAGCGGGGCAGCCCGTGATAGTTGGGTTCGGGTTTGCCGTCCTCGCCCACGACGAGCTCGCCCGGGCGAGGATCCTGGCCACGATTTGCGAAGGTGATGGCGAGCTTGGGCAAGAACCAGTCAAACCCGGCTTGCTTGGCTGCCTCCCGGAGGGCCCGTGTCTTTGGCGTCGACGCGTAGGGCTCCACGTCAGTCGGATAGGGCTGTGGCTGTATTACGCGCTCTACCGCGTCGTAATGGGGCTCTAGGTCGTCCCGTGTTACGGGCCAGTACTCGTAGCCGCCGGCGTCCTCACGAACAAACCACTTCTCGTCCTTGCGAATAAAGACGTTGGCATAGATCAGCGAGCCGCCTCCCAGGCCGGCCGAGACTACGGACTCGATCCCCGGAAAGCTCCAGACCTGAAATAGGCCGTGCCCGCCCTCGCTTGGGTCCCAGAAGTTGCGTGACATCTCAAACGGCGTCCGGGCGAACGATCCAGGGGGATAGGCTTTGCCGCGTTCAAGGACCAGGGTTGTTATGCCTGCATCAGCAAGGCGATAGGCCATAACCGAGCCCCCGAACCCGGATCCGACCACTACGGCACCGAAGTGTGGTACCTCAGCCAACCGACCACCCCCAGCTACCGGATGTGCGCGCGCGGCGTGAACCGTAACACCCTACCGGGAGGCTGTAAAGAGATCCAGTAACGATCGCTTGACAGCCTGCGAACTAGCCGCCAGCATGGCAGGCGACAGACTCGATTCGCGCCCAAAACGGAACAGACATGGCAGGTGTAGAGCCGCGCCCAACGCTCGCGTCCTCTGGAATGGTTCGCGTGTCGCATCCAGAGCTTTCCCTATGGCAGTCGGCGGTTCGCCAGGTCGTCGCCAGCCGGATTGCGCGGGGCGATATCACCGATCGCGCGGTTGCTAACCATCAGATCGTGTGTGACACGGACGACTATGTTCGCCGCAAGGCCGCCTCGGGTCAGATACCTCTCAAGAAAACCCAGGAGCTCGCCCCGGATGACAACCCCTTCGAAATCGCGCTAGCCCACGCCCGCAGCCTGGTTGATCGCCTCGAGGATTTCGCTGCCTCAATCGGCAAATTCAACAACCTTGATCCTTTGTTCATCGAATGCATTTTCGAGTTTCTCAAGTACTACTGGCTCGCGCACCTGCCACCACCCTATCGCGATTGGCGAGCGAAGGGCGGTGACATCAACTTCGGCGTGGTTCGCGCCCCGATCGCTGAGACCGCCAAAGTTGCTGTCATCGGCGACTGGGGGACGGGGATGAACGACGCAGAGTGGTTGCTTGCGCAGGTCTTGAAGTCACAGCAACCCGACGTGTTAATCCATCTGGGTGATATCTATTACTCTGGAACCGCGTCGGAAGTGCACCACAACTTCGAGTCCGCTCTTGCGCGGGCAGAGCAGAGTGCAGGCATGCGCGGCCTTCGAGTCCACTCGATTCCAGGAAACCACGACTACTACTCCGGAGGTCATGCGTTCTACGGCCTTATCGACGCCCTGAATGACGATTCGACACGTCAATCAGGAAGCTACTTCTGTTTGCGCACCACGGCCGGTGCTTATCAGTTCGTGGGTGTTGATACGGGCTTTAACGATCGCTCACCAGGGTTGGGTTTCACGCCAAGCTACGTGGGCCCGGTTCTCCAGGACTCCGAAGCCGAGTGGCTACGAAACAAGATCGAAACGTTTGATGGGCGCACGTTCTTGTTCAGCCACCACCAAGCCTTCAGCGCACATTCTGCCGTCAATGGGCCGGAGTCGCGCCGACCTCAGTACCTCAACCAACCGCTGATTGACTCGGTCGGTCCCCAAGGGCGAGATCGGGTCGTTGCTTGGTTTTGGGGCCATGAACACAACCTAGCCATGTTCGATAACGACCAATACGGTGTCATGAGAGGTCGATTGGTGGGGTGCAGTGCATTTGAGACACCTACAGAAGACGACCCCTACAAGCAAGGCTTCCCTGAGGTCAAGGTCCAGCCGCCGCGGCTGGCGCGGTTGGGTGATTGGCTAAATCATGCCTGTGCCGTCATTGATCTGGGGGCAAAGACAATCACCTATTGGCAAGTCGCGGCTTGGACCGACGACCCGCCGAACGCAATGCCCGAACTCACAGCGGTGGTAACTGAACTGTTCGATGCGTAGCGGACCCACACCGGCGAAGCAGCCGGATTGTGGTGTGGATGTCCAGTCGAAGCCGAGTCTTGGCCCGGGGAGATAATCACGCGCCTTCGTCCCGCATGGGCCATCCACATCGCTGTCGTCTGCAATTACGGGCGGCGGTCAGGACACTAACTGGCGTTAGCCCGATGCCTCCGAGCGGGAAATCGCCATCTTGATGTCTTTGCTGTTCTTCAGTAAGTCAAACAGGCTCTCAGGGGCCAACGCTACTACGAAAGCAACGCCGAATCCGAGTCCATTGGTTTGCCAGTTAAATACCGAGTTCCAATCCACAGCGGCGCCAGAGCCGCTCACCGGTGAGAGCGACAAGCCATTTACGTTGAGGTGCAATGCCGCGACAGAAACGACACCAACCAACGCTATCGCCCCGGAGAAGGCCGGCATCGCAAAAATTCGAGCCAACGCCAAGCCGAAGTCCTCGACACTTGACTCGCTTCCCGAACGCGACTGACTGTACATTTGCGCGAGGAAGCCGGCGATGGCGCCGGCCAAGAAGAACATCAGAGCTCCTGTCAAAGGCATCGCTGAAGCCCCAGCAGCGATGGCCACCAGCAGCGTGCCGTAGATCGTCACCCAAAGCAGAGCTGCCGTGGTGGTGACGACGTCGCGGAAGTCGACGAGCGCACGCCATTGTCCTTCGCGGAACTCATTGATCGTATTGAGCACGTAGCGAACATCGGCCCTGGCCATGGCATCTGACGCAGAACCGTCTTGGTTGTCCTGGCGGATTGCGGCTTCAACGTCGTCGAGCGCCTCCCTAAGCCGAACTTGCAGATCGCCGGCGTGGGGAATCGTCGAGCCGCGGAGCCGGTCGAGGTCGCGTATGGCGACCGATCGCACGTGAAAGAGCCTGGCGCACATTACTGCTTCTTCCTCAGCCCTGTGGAGACGAGCCCAGGCCTCGAGATATGCCGTCCCGTCGGCCCAGAATCCACTGGACGCTCCCAGGTCAGACTTGAGTTCGTCGAGCCGTCGCCGCGTTAGAGACTTCGCCTCTTCGTCCGTGGTGCCCGGCTCGTGCCGCGGGCTGGTGGCCAATGTCGATTCCTCCTCAACGACACGGTTGCGAATCTTTTGCAACTCGTTGTTGTTCACTTGTCCAGCCTTGACAAGCCGGTTGAATTGTTGAATCCAAAACAGGGCAAGCGCCGCAAACACCAGCAGGCCTAAGGCGATCGCCAGGCCAAGCCACGGGAGGTCACCCTTTGCCGCATACGCGAAGTCGACCCCCGCGATCGTGACCACGGCCGCCGTCGACGCCCCGGTTATCGCACCAGCCAGATGCGGGTGGCCAAAGCTCGCGGCGAGGCTTGCGATCGCCGAGCTGCCCCCGCCGCCGCTGCCCCCGCCGGAACGCGAAGTCGCTCCATCTTCGGGCTCCTCCTCGCTGGCGCTACCGTAGGCTGCCCCCGCTGCCACGTCAGCCGGCCCCGGAACACCGACCAAGATGTCGCGAAGTCAGGGTATGCCAATCAGTACACCTGATCCTCGCGGCGGGGCCGCAATCCTGCCTCGAAATAGTCAGGTGCGATTTCACATCACTCCGCGCGCCTGCGGCGTGGAGAAGAACGCTGCATCGCTATGTGCTCCCACTGCTGGGTTTCGGAATCCACAAGATGTTGGACGCGCTGGACTAGGTTGTCCAACGCCTCGTCTGGCGATAGGTTGACGCCATATCGCTCCGGGTGCCGGCATTGGTAGTTAGCCAATTCGCTGCGTAGCGCCTGTGCTGTAGCGAGCCATCTGACCCAGTCTTCCCGCCACAAGTAGATTCCGTTGAGTCCTGCAGCCAGCGAGGCCACCGCAGCGGGAAGGGCTGTGACCCACTTCGGCAGTTCAGTGGCTAGAACCAGGATGGCTGCCCCAGCCGAGAGAACCACTGCCAGCGTCTGCGAACCGCGGTAGAGGCCCATCGCAAGTAGACCGTGGCGCTGATACCAGTTCATGTTGTATCTACAGACGGCGATCGCCTCTCTCTCGCGATGGGCGTGGGCGCTTGCCTCAGGGGTTGATGCCATTCATCTTTTCCCGATCGCGCACTAACACAACGCTCGCACTAGCAGTCAAATCTGCAGCCTCACCACCGGGCTGTGCCTTGCTTGCCTAGAACGCGGGCCAAGCCGGCAAAGGCGCCACAACTGTCGCTGGTGGCTTAACGCCCGCTGCGTTCATCAACTGGGTCAGATTTGACGTGTGCATCGGTTTGTCCTTCTGCAAGTCATCGATCCAGCCGATAGCTCGCCAGACGTAGATCGCAAACGCGAGAACCGCAATCCCGATCACTGCTAGAAAGGGAACGAGAATTGCGTCGGAGGTGGAGCCAGCCGAGTGGATCTCTCCAAACAATAGGAACACCGTCGCCAGCTCGCCGACGACACCCCAGACCGTCAAGCCCGTCGCCGTGATGAATCCCGCCGCGCTACCTTGGTACTGAACTTCGGTCGTGGCTTGCGCGGTCGTCGTCTTGACAGAGGAACTGGTCGCTCGATAGATGAAGGGACCTATCACAACCAGCAATCCGAACAGCAGGTTGAGCGCCGGATAACTGCTAGCGGGTAGGAATCGGGTATGGTCCGGAAGGAATCCCTTAGCGGACAGTATCGATCCCA
>WNFB01005161.1_pt1 | contig 11659 bp, 10 predicted proteins | sample 5400501 | NCBI WGS metagenome assembly WNFB01 (sample SAMN13153341, study PRJNA577476) | soil metagenome | isolation source: 200 cm saprolite under Douglas fir tree site 2 hole 1 | place: USA:California | collected 2015-04-18 | reverse complement strand
AGGCTACCGCTCACCAGCGTTAGCGGACTCCCGCATAGGTCGATTTCGGGTAACAGGAAACGACCAGCTTCCCAGTCCCCCACCACCGCCCAAACAGAGCCAGCCGAAACAGTCGATATAAGAATATCAGGCAAGAACCAATCGGACTAGTAGTCTATGTCCCATTGCTAGGAGAAAGGGAGTGCTTTTACGTGGCTGCTTTTCCGAACCAAGAGCCATGGACGATGAAGAAACAGAGCTCGAGGAAAGCGAGTCAGAGATCGGGGAGACAGCGGCCGAGAGCCCCGAACGAGTACCGTCAAGCAGGACCCTCGTCGACATACCCGTCATTCCCTTTGAGCCACCAACCACAGGAAGTGGCCACGACATTGGAGAAAAACAGGGGAAGCTTCGAACCGCGATTCTTGAACGAGTCTCACAGAGTGAGCTTGCGAAGTTTAAGGAAGCGTTGAAAGGGCATCTCGTAACAATAACGTTAGGATTCTTTCTCTGGAAAGGCTCGACAAAGACAACGAACACTCGGGCTGTGAAGGACTTGGACAATCTGATGAAGATAATTTTCGACGTCCTCGGCAAAGGGCAACAAGGACTTGGTCTGCTGGAAGAAGACAGCTACATCTGCGAAGTCTACGCGAAGAAAGAGCTGGTCGATGATCAGGCCGAGGAAGGACTCCGGATCATAATAGAAGAGTACGAAGACGAAGAAATGCAAAAGGTGCTAAAGGAGTTTTATTCGAAGAAGAGCAAGGTATCTGCTTAGAGCGGCGGAGCGGTCTCGTTCAATTTCTCTTTGGGAAGTTTGGCCCATTTGAGAAACTCAGGACTCGGCTTCTCCTCTTCGTAGAGTTCTTTTCTCCGGCACTCCAAAGGATTCGGCTCCTTTCGCGCGAGTTCTGCGGCCGTGATGACTTTATGCCCCATCTTTTCAGCGGACTTTCTCACAGGTTCAAGGAACCTGTACCAGCCCTCGTCCCTTAGAAGGTGATGATCTATGACCAGAGTTTCGACCTCTTTTGCGATCATTTCCATGTGAATCAGTGCTGTTCGGAAGAATTCTTCCTCTATTCGGAATCCTTGCAGATATGTGGGTGGTCCTCCCAAGATCACCAAACTGGGTTTTTCGTCGAGTATGACTTTGAGAGTTTCTTTCGAAACGGGTCCTTGAACGTCAGGCGCGAAGACGATTTTTTCATCCGACTTTTCGACTGTGCAGGGCAAGACCCATCCAAGGCCCGACTCATCCTCACCGTGGGGCTGTGGGGGAGGGAAACGGAGAGTTGTTTTTCCAAACTCGAATGTTCGGTTGTCCGCAGTCTCGAATTTCTCAGCCCACTTTTCCGCAGCCTGCTTGAACATCCAACCCCGCCGCCGCTGTGCCGTGTTGATGTTGCTTCGAAAGTCCTTGGCTAGGACAATCTTACCACTGTATGTCTTCTCTGACAGTTCAGGGGTGCTCCCAAGCCAGACAGGGTCGAGGTAGTTTGGAGTGTGATGATCGTTGTGATAGTGAGAAATCGTTACGACTTTGGCCTTGGTCGCGGCCTCGTTGATTCTCTCACGAGCCTCATCCCTCGCTCTGAACTCTCGAGGATGAGGCATCAGCCGGAACCTGGGACCCAAAGCTACGCCAGCATCCAACAATACGGTCACGTCCCGAGTTCGTACCAGAGTGCACATTGAACGGACGCCGAGGCTTTCGAACGCCAAGGGCGTGACTGTTATTGGAGCCGAGAGCGAGTTCTCCTAGTATGTAGCAGACAAAAGGTCCGTAGATTAATCGCACTACGCGCCATTTTCATCGATATGTAATTGTCACCGAGTTTCGCGCGGCCTGGTTGGACTCAGCTATTATGCCCCTACCGCCAAACGTTCGAAGAGAGTTAGCCTTCCAATTGTCGCAACGCCCGTCGGACCCGAATCATCCTTACTGTCATTATTGTGAAGAATCGACGTATCACGAGTACGACCCATACTTCCACGCTTGGGTTTGTCAGACTTGTTTCGGGGGAATGATTCGTGTGGACAAGAAGGACCCGCTCTCAGCCATACGAGCTGAGCTAAACAGTCTGGCACTACATGTCGCAAAGGCTGGCTACAATGCAGAGGTAAAGGGGAAACTCAGAGAAGCTGCTGGGAGACTTCAAAAGCTCGCGGAACAGCCGTAAACAGCCCTTCTGTTTATCAACAATTATTGTTGAGTTCCATACTTACAACGTTAGACTTTCATTCTGAAATGAGACGGCAAACATTGAGCTAACAGAACGGTTTTATTCAAACGCCGCCACTCCCGAAATCGGGTCCGATGACTTCTCTGGCCCAGCGGACACGTCCCATGGGACTGGATGAAATGGATCTTGAGACCCGTAACCACGGGCAAGAATGAGTGAGGACCCATCCAAAATCAGAGACCCCTAAGAACACACTAGAGTAACTGAGACCAGCGCTACGATGAAGCAGAACACCGAGACCCTACAGACGCACTCCAGCAAACGGTGGCTCGTTCTCGGCTCAGTCCTGACCTCCCGTGTCATCTACACAATCAACTGGTTCAATATCGCTCCGCTCCTCGGAGCCACAGGTCTCATCGCTCTCGGGCTGAACATTGATCTGCCATCCCAAGGGCTTCTCACGTCATCATTTCTACTCGGGGCGGGAATATTCCAGATTCCCGCAGGAATCGTCTCGGCAAGATGGGGACCCAAGAACACTTCTCAACTAGGAATGCTGATTCTTTCATTCTCCGGAATAGGCGAAGGACTCTCCCCTAACTTCCCCATACTCCTAGTATCAAGATTTCTGCTGGGACTCGGAGCTGCCCTATTCTTCGCACCGGCCATCGGGATCCTCACACCCTTGTTCCGCGCAGAAGAGGAAGGATTGGTCTTGGGTCTCTACAATAGCTGTTTCAACATCGGGGGCGCAATCGGACTGTTCGGCTGGGTCATAGTCGCAGACTTCCTCGGATGGAGAGGCGGCCTGGTGCTAGGCGGGCTAATTGGTGTATTCTCAGTCCTGATAGGACAGGTTGTCATTCCGCGGGACAAGGTGATCCCACGCACTCAACGGAGATCGATGAGACCAGTTTTCAGGAATCGAAACATCTGGCTCATTGCTTTTGGGGTCCTAGGTTTTTGGGGAGCGATCTTCTCATCGTCCACATTTCTTGAAGCCTACACGAAAGATGCCTACGGAATCTCTCCATACATATCGGGCTTGATGGCCTCAACGATCATGTTCGCAAGCATATTCGGCGGGCCCTCTGGAGGCTATTTGTCCGATCGACTCAGAAGACGAAAGATCTTCATCTTGGTTCCAGGATTGCTTGCGTCGCTGGGAATAATCCTGTTTGGAGTCGCTCAGCCTATCGAACTCTGGTTCCTGATACCGCTTGTCGGCTTCCTGGATGCTATCGTCTTTTCGACAATGTATGCCAGCGCCAGCCAGTACCCAGACGTTGGCCACGAGTACGCGCCTCTCGGAATAAGCATCATCAACTCTGTCCAGATACTAGGCAGCTTTCCAATCCCCATAATCTTCACATTTCTCGTAAACAGCTACGGGAAAAACTACACTCCTGGATGGTTTTTCATGGGAGGCTTGGCCTTGGCAATGATGCTCCTGATCCTAGGAATAAAGGAGCCGTTCAAAGCAAATTCGAACACATCAAGATAGCCTGTAAAGTTCGTCTTGCGGGACCGCGACGAGATCCAGTTTCTTGCCCTCCTTCAAGAGGAAGCGCCCCTCGGCCCGGGATTTGACTCGGCCAACCTCCGAGACTTTTACTCCCCGATTCCTCAGAGCCTTCATCACGCTCCCTATATTGTTCGGCGCCACCGCTGCAAGCAGGCACCCAGAACTCATCAGCTTCAACGGATCCAAACGTAGCTCCGAGCAAATCTCCAAGGTTTCCGTCGCCACAGGAATCCTATCAGCCCAAACCTCTATCCCCAGACCCGAAGCTTCAGCCAATTCCCACAAACCGTTCAGAACTCCGCCCTCAGTGGGGTCGTGCAAGGCATGGACGCCCGCGATCTTCGAGATGCTTGTTGCTTCTCCAACGATGCTGATATGTTTCGAGAAACTCTGAGCCTTCTGGATCGTCTCCCGCTTAATCCTCTTCAACCGTTCCGAGAATTCGGACACTAGGATCGCGGTCCCCTCAATCCCCGCGGTCTTCGTCATCAGTATCCAGTCGCCGATGCGCATGTTGGCTGAACTGAGGACCCTGCCTCCAATCTCGCCGATCATGAATCCCGCAATGAGAGGCCGGTCCAGACCCCGTGTCACCTCAGTGTGTCCGCCAGCAACTGTGATTCCGAGACTTCGTGACGCATGGTCTATTCCACTCATTATCCTAGCTAGAGTCTTCTCACTGGTGCCTGGCGGGAGAAGCAGGGTGCACACGTACCATACTGGCTTAGCTCCAGTCGCAGCGATATCGTTGGCGTTAATGTGAACGGAGTGTTCACCGATGTGTTTGGTCGTCCCAGTGACCGGATCAGCGGTTAAGACAACGAGCTTCTTCGCAAGCCTTACGACGGCAGTGTCTCTGCCAATTCCCGGCCCAAGAACAAGCCTAGGATTCCGTTTGCCGCCATGAGAATATACAGCCCTCACCATAGAGTCGGGCGGAATCTTCCCAATCCGAAAAGAACTCGAACCACTTGCTCTTCGCATCACGGATAGCCGGCGAACCGTAGTCGGACTCTCTCATTGTTAGAGGTATTGGTCGGCCTGAGGTCGAAGCAGTAATCTATTATCGCGCCACCGAAGGTTGTAGACCGTGCAGCGCGAAGGGTCCGCTCTTCAAGAGTTCATTCAGGATGTTGATGGCGTTGTTAGAGGATATTCGTCTGAGTCGGAAATCCTTCTGCATCTCAGACCAGTCCTAGAGAAACTGGTTAGTTCACCCGCGTCGGTCCCGGCTAAAGCCTTCACTCCCCGCAAAGACAGGTTCGCCATGAATCTTCTCAAGATGCCACTGGACGAAGCCTATTCCATTATCGGCGGAGTCTGGCACCCCGGCCAAACTACCCCGATCCACGACCACCTCACCTGGGCCTTGATAGGAGTCTATGAAGGCGAAGAACGAGAGGCGCTCTTCCGTAGAACAGACGACGGCTCTAATCCGAAACTAGCCAAGATTCAACAGGTAAGCGAAAGAGTCCAGAAGAAAGGACATGTGACGGTTCTCGGTCATACGGGTATACATCGTGTTGACAATATCTCTCTGAAGCCCACCTTGAGCGTTCACGTCTACGGCCGTGATATTGGGAATGCTGAACGCCACAGCTACGATCCAGTCACGGGCGAAATCCGCAAATTCGTCTCTGGATACTGTAATGTCCTTCGTGAGACGGAGAGATTCTAGCCGGTCAACCATCGGCTAATGGCAGTCAGCCCAGCGCCGAGCGTCCTGTCCCGGGACGAGGCTGGCGTATGGTTTATCTCGGAATGAATTGGCCCCCTTTCCACTTGGAACTTGATCTGACATGTCGGAAATACCTATCATAATCCTAAGGGAAGGCACCCAGAGATCTAGGGGAAAAGATGCTCAGAGGAGCAATATCATGGCTGCCAAGGTCTTGGCCGAAACCGTCCGTTCAACCATTGGCCCGCGCGGTATGGACAAGATGATGGTCGGCAGCATAGGAGACATCGTCATAACAAATGACGGTGCAACCATCATGAAGGAGATGGATGTTCAGAATCCCGCAGCCAAAATGCTCGTCGAGGTCGCCAAAACCCAGGACAGCGAAGTAGGAGATGGAACCACAACAGCGGTCGTACTCGCCGGCGAGTTACTATCTGGGGCTGAGGGACTACTCGATCGAGATGTTCATCCTAACGTAATTATCGACGGCTACAGAGCCGCCGCAGAAAAGGCTCAAGAAATCCTAGACGACTTGGGCGTCAACATCAAGCCCGACGATAATGAGGAATTGAAACGTATCGCCCTCACATCTCTAAACACGAAGGGAATCTTCGGCTCACAAGAGCATTTTGCGGACTTGGCAGTTGAGGCCGTGAAGGATGTTATGGAGAAGAGTGGAACCAAGATTACTGCGGACATCGACTTCATCAAGGTGATGAAGAAGCATGGAAAGAGCCTGTCTGACACCGAACTCATCAGCGGCATTGTGATCGACAAAGAAATCGCACATTCTCAAATGCCCAGAAGCGTAAGCAACGCCAAGATCGCGCTACTGAATGCCAAACTGGAAATTGAGAAGACCGAGATGGACGCAAAGATCAACATAAACAGACCTGAAGAAATGGAACTCTTTCTACAAGAGGAAGAGAACCTCCTAAAGGCTATGGCCGATCAAGTCGTCCAATCCGGCGCGAACGTTCTATTCACCGAAAAGGCAGCCGACGACGAGGCTCTATCAATTCTAGCCAAGAAGGGAATCCTCACCGTGAAGAACGTCAGTAGCGGAGATATGGAGAAGCTGGCAAAGGCAACCGGCGGGAGCGTCGTGGGCACTCTCAAGGATTTATCGAAAACGAATCTCGGCCAAGCCAAGATCGTCGAGGAAGTGAAGATAGGCGACGACAAGCTTGTCTATGTCCGAGAAGCAAAGAATCCGAAAGCAGTAACAATCGTGATTCGCGGCGGTTCAGAGCACGTAGTTGACGAAGCCGAAAGGTCCCTACACGATGCACTGTGCGTCGTCAGGAACGCCTTGGAAGATGGCAAGATAGTCGCGGGCGGCGGTGCCCCAGAAGCAGAGCTCTCCAAACGACTGAAAGACTATGCCACCAAAGTGGGAGGCAGAGAACAGCTCGCCATAACCGCCTTCGCAGACGCACTTGAAGCAATACCAGTCGCTATCGCCCAGAACGCAGGAATCGATCCCATCGACATCATGGTCGACCTCAGAGCCAAACATAACACTCCAGCCAACAAATGGTTCGGAGTCAATGTCTACACTGGCAAGACCGCTGACATGTGGAAGCTGAACGTAGTTGAGCCGCTGCGAGTGAAGAAACAAGTTATCAGGTCAGCGGTAGAAGCTGTCACAATGCTGCTGAGAGTTGACGACGTTATCGCGTCAAAGGGAGGCGGCTCGGGCGCTGGCGGTCCCCCTGGTGGAATGCCTCCTGGCATGGGTGGCGGAATGGGTGGTATGCCGCCCGGTATGATGGGCGGAATGTAGCCGAGACAAACCTAAACTAAAATTCCAGCCCTCTGCAACGCATTCAAACTCGAAGATGTGACTACGTAGCGATTATCGTAAACTCACGTATACCCTTTGCAACTCAATTAATTCTTGAGAGCGTTTTCAGGTAGATTGAGGCACCAGTAACGAATAGTATGATTTTCCATACATGGAATAGCCATTTGGGGGACAAGAACGAATGTAGAGAGTAATGCACCGTGCTTTTGATTCGGATCCTATGTTCCTAAGTTTTTGCGGAAGAACTCCGTAATGGCGTTGTAGCAGTGGACTCTGTTCTTGAAACGCAACACATCATGGCCCTCATCTTCGTAGACGACGTAGTCCACCTTCACGCCTCCTTCCCGGAGGTCTTTCACAAGCTGTGCTGATTCGGGTTCAGGAACCCTCGGATCATGTCTTCCTTGAAGGATCATGAGAGGAGCGGATAGTTGGTTCATGTACGTCTTCGGCGACCTTTCCACAAGGAAGTCCTTGTCCTTCACCGGATCCCCGAGCGACAGTCGGAAGTAGGTCTGCCAGGTCGGCGGGATACGCGATACCCATGTCGGGAGGTCATAAGGACCGAACATGTCAACAGCTGCTTTCCATAACTCAGGATGCCTCGATGCAAGCGTCAGGGTCATGTATCCTCCGTAGGATCTTCCTACAACACCTCGTCGGCCAGAGTCAACCCTAGAGTCCTTCTCCAGAAGTTTGAGACCCTCAACGTGGTCCAGTACATCTTTTCCGCCCCAGTCCTTGTCGACCCACTTCATGTAACGCATACCATACCCAGTGCTTCCCCTAACGTTCGGAACAAAGACCGCGAATCCGTTAAGGGTCAGGTACTGGATGAGCGGCATCGAGAACCAGGTGAAATCTGGCCTCTCCTGTCCCTGAGGACCCCCATGAACGTACTCGACAAGAGGTCTCGGACCCTTGTATCCGAGTTTGGAAGAGGGCAGGTAGAGCCGAGCAGAAACTCTTAGTCCGTCAAATGAAGTGTAGCTAGCATCCTCGCCGGCAGAAAGATACTCATCTGGAATCCCCAGAACCTTTTCGCTGGAAAGACGCTTTGCCGCAACTTTCTCTCCCGTCGGAATGTGATAGATCTGGGATGGACTGTTGGCTCTGGTGAACGAGAAGACGTACTCTACTTGCAAGGGTTTTTCGTTCTCGATCTGCCACTCAAGTCCCAGGACTACACCACCCGATAGCGGTGGATTTCCGATGAGTACTCTCTCGATTTCGAAAGTTGGAGGAGTCCCACTATGAAATCGTCCCTCGTAGGCCCATGAAGCGCCATCGATATTGTATTCCAAAACAAATACGTCGCCCTTCACCCTTCTTACGCCGGCCATTTCGCCCTCGCCGGAGTGTCGCAATCCTTTGATCGGTACATCGATGGGTTTCGAGGGATCGTCTAGCGAGAGATAGGTGAGGCCGCCGCTGTCATGGAAAATGGTCGATTCGAAAAATAGTCCCTTATTGCTATCGACAAAACTACACCAGCCGATTCCCGTCAAAGGAACCTGCTTTCCGTCTCGCTGGTCAAGAGGGACCCCATAGAGCAGCTTCCTCGCGGCCATGCCTTCCTTCCAATAGTACAAGACCACATCTCCGGCGGTATATCCATCCGCCAGAATCACGGTGGAGTGGTCGGAACTCACGCCGTTGCACGCGTTGCCATAGATGCTCGTGCCTAGAGACTTGACTTCACCCGTCTCCAAGTTTACCTTGAGACATTCGATGTCTGGGGTCTTACGATTGTCCCGGAAGAAGTAAGCGATGTTTTTTTCCTTGTCGCAGTGGACGCATGCTATCTGCTCGTCCCGATACTTGTCTCCGAAGAGTGGCTCAGGTATGCCTCCGTTAAGAGGGATTATGTTTGGCTGATAATTCTCGTCCCCCAACTTGTCAATCATAACCAGGACCTTGCCAAGTTTGGGGAGAACGTGGAAGTTGTCGCCGGGCATTATGTGAGGATTCACCAACGCTAGCCCGCCGGGGAGTAGAGGATCTGGGATACTTCCATTGCTAGCTATGGAATACAGGCTAAGAGTGCCGCTTAGGTCAGAGAGAAAATAGATCCGATCTCCAACGATCTGAGGCTCGAGTAGTAATCGGGCTGACAAGAGGGATTCGATCGGAAACTGCGCCATGTTGACAGTCGGCTTCTCAAGCATCTCAGTAACGGTCAAGACTAGACCAGAAGCAGGCGAGAAGGGCCCCGCCTATCAATCTTTTCGATTCTGAAAAGCCAATTCGCCCGGGAATGTTTAAAATGATGGGACCCTCCGGTTTTGGAGAACGCTGGGTCCGCTTGAGCAAAGAACAGAAAAAACTGCCGGAAGTCAAGGTGTTCGGCAAATGGCAGTCGGCCGGGATAGAGGCCAACGACCCTGGACTCAAGCGCTACATATCTACAAGACCCATCCTTCTTCCTCACACCAGTGGCCGCCACGAGCATGGACGGTTCCGCAAATCAACCATCAACATTGTCGAGCGTCTAATCGACGACATGATGAGGCCAGGCGTCGCAGGCGGGGCCAAAGCCCGAGCGACTAGCATCGTCAAAAATGCCATGGACATCATCGCTATCAGGACCAAGAAGAACCCGATCGAGATACTCGTTAGAGCAATCGAGAACGCCGCGCCAGCTGAGGATGTAACCAGAATCGCCTACGGAGGCATCGTCTATCCGATTTCAGTCGACATCGCTCCTCAGAGGAGGGTAGACATTGCCCTGAGATACATTACGAACTTGTCGCGTCAAGCGTCTCACAACAACCCCAAGACGGTTGACGAATGCCTTGCCGATGAGTTGATTCTTGCCGCAGCACGCGACCCGAAGAGCGCGTCAGTCAAGAAGCGCGACGAGATAGAACGTATCGCTCTGGCTTCTCGCTAACCTACCGTTCTTAACGAAGTTTTCTTGTTCCTGTTCCGCAAGTAGTCTGCCGCTAACAGGACCCCTCCGCCAATGAATATTCCGAGAAGCATTGCGGCTAGATAGCCGTTCACAAAATATTGTAGCCACGGTGCGTTGCTCGAGATCCAATCTTGTTGGTAGGCATTGGACCGATACTCGGCAGAGAGGCCGTACACGAACAAGACGATGAGTCCAAACTGGGCGAAGATCACGACGTACCCGCGTTTCAACGTCACACTTCCTCCCGAGAGGATTAGCCCGGTCGAGGAAATCGTTCGTATAATAGCTTCATGACAATTTCAATGGCTGAACTTACGGCAGGGAGTCCTATCTTTATAGGCCGCCGGCCGAGCCCGATTACATCTTGGCTACAGTAGAGAAAACTGCTCCTCCCTCATCGTCTCTGAGTTCCGCCATCGAAAGGGCTGGGACTCTCCTCCAGAACGGTGCAATGGATCAGATAGAAGGGTACCGAGCTCGCTTCGAGACCCTGGAAGGGATGTATGAGCGGGTCTTCGCCAGCATCATAAAGTCAAACTTTGATCCGAAGTCCGCTCATGAGACCGCGAAGAAGTTTTTTGGAACCGACAGAGTCTCGTTCGCAGCTGTTGACGGAACCGACTATGCTCGGCCTCTCTTCGACCTCGTCGTCTTCTTCGGCGGGTCCTACGCCGCTCGCGGTACGATAAAATACGCCGACAACGGGCCACCAACAGTCGAATACGAGGACCACTTTCTCAAGAGCGGCCGAGCGCTATCAAGCTGCGTCCCAGTATACGTCAACGAAGTCCCTGAGATAGACCAGAGCTTCATACAGCCAGGGGAGGTCTCAGAAATCTCACTCACAAGACCCCTCACTGACGAGGCGATTGCAAACAATTCGACAGTCGCCAACTGGATAATGACCTTCTCCGAATTCTACCTGGCCTATCGACTCGCACGGGAAGAGAACGGACCGAGAATCCTCCTCTTGGACAGAAGTCTCGCAACTATGCTTGCAAGTCTAATCTACGATACCTCAAGGAGAAAACTCTGGACGACCAACGGAGCCCTCTTCGGACTTGACGTCGAAGGCATCCCGCTAGACGTCAACGACCTCGCATACGCTCGACACCACCTTGACAACCCTCTACTAGACTTACCGCCGCCCCGAGGTGACTATCTCAGATATCGATGTCTTCTCGAGATTGAAAAGAGCGGCCCCCTGACTCTCGCGGCGCTCTGTCCGAAACTCGGAATCAAGGAGGATGACAGACAGAAACGCGTCCAGCGGTTCCTCGAGAAATCTGTTAAGGAAGGATTCCTCGAAGAAACCGTCGGAACCTTCTCACTGAAGGATCGTTATCGAAAGACCTGGCCCAGGATTCGGAAGCTTGTAGAGACCCTCGGTCACAGGATGTTCGAGGAACAACCGAAACAGAACCCACTCCGAGTAATGAAGAAGGGGGACCTTCATTGGCTTACAACACAGGACCTGGCGTTTCTCACACTCTTTACACTCAACCTCCTGGTCGAGGAATGCTGGAAGAAACGCATTCTCCTGATAGGATTGACAAAGGATACC
>WNFB01005159.1_pt1 | contig 11661 bp, 6 predicted proteins | sample 5400501 | NCBI WGS metagenome assembly WNFB01 (sample SAMN13153341, study PRJNA577476) | soil metagenome | isolation source: 200 cm saprolite under Douglas fir tree site 2 hole 1 | place: USA:California | collected 2015-04-18 | reverse complement strand
ACCGAACCGGTGAACTACGAGCGCAGCTTCCTAAACACGACAGTGGGCCGTGCCATCCTGAACGATCACCTGCCCAAGAGTGTGCCGGGCAGCAGCGATCGCATGCCGTACATCAACGGCCTGCTCAAGAAGAAGGGCGTCGGACAACTGGTCACCTACTGCTACTTGAGATTCGGGCTGGAGACCACGGTCAAAATGCTGGATGAGGTCAAGGAGCTGGGCTTCCGTTACGCGACCCTCGCCGGCCTTTCCATTGGCATTGATGACATGGTCATCCCGGATAACAAGAAAACCCTGGTGCGCGACGCCGAGAAACAGGTGGTCAGCGTTCAGCAGCAATACCTGGATGGCGCCATCACCAACGGCGAACGCTACAACAAGGTCATCGAAATCTGGTCGGCCATTACCGAGAAAGTCGCGGACGAGATGTTCGGCCAGATGCAGCAGCGTGACAAGGAAGGCGCCCTCAACCCCATTTACGTCATGGCCGATTCCGGCGCCCGCGGATCGAAACAGCAGATTCGCCAGCTCTCCGGCATGCGTGGATTGATGGCCAAGCCTTCAGGCGAAATCATCGAGACGCCCATCACGGCCAACTTCCGTGAAGGATTGACCGTGCTGCAGTACTTCATCTCCACTCACGGCGCTCGTAAAGGTCTGGCCGATACGGCTCTGAAGACCGCCGATTCCGGCTACCTCACCCGTCGTCTGGTTGATGTGGCGCAGGATGTGATCATCAGCGAATACGACTGCGGCACCGTGGACGGCATTTACGTGGAGGGCATCGTGGAAGCCGGCGAGATCATCGAGCCGCTGCGCGACCGGATCGTGGGCCGCGTGTCACTGGAAAAGCTCAAGGACTACGACGGAAATGTGGTCGTAGACCTGAACCAGGAAATTACCGAAGAACTGGCCAGCTCCATCCAGGCTGCGGGCATCGAGCGCGTCAAAATTCGCTCAGTGCTCACCTGCGAGTCTAAGCGCGGCGTCTGCGTTATGTGCTACGGCCGCAACCTGGCTTCCGGCCGCCTGGTAGAACTGGGCGAAGCCACCGGCGTCATCGCGGCCCAGTCCATCGGGGAGCCCGGAACCCAGCTCACCATGCGTACTTTCCACATCGGCGGTACGGCGTCCCGAGTCTCCGAGCAATCGCGCCTGGATGCCAAGAGCCACGGCATGGTGCGTTTCATCAACCTGCAGACAGTCAAGGCGAAGTCCGGCGACTTGGTGGTCATGAACCGGCAGGGCTCGATTGCCGTGGTGGACGATAAAGGCCGCGAGCGCGAGCGCTACTCGGTGGTGTACGGCGCCAAGGTGAAGGTCAACGAAGGCGGCCAGGTCCAGCTCGGGCAGGTGCTGGTCGAGTGGGATCCCTACACCTTTGCCATCCTCACCGAAATCGGCGGTACCGTGCAGTTCAAAGACCTGCAGGAAGGGGTCACGCTGCATGAGGAAGTGGACGAAGTGACCGGATTGTCGCGTCACGTAGTGGCGGATTCGCCCGACGAGAAGCGCCAGCCGGCCATCGTGATCAAGGGCAAAGCCAGCAAGCGTTACCTGATGCCCTCGCGCGCCCACCTCATGGTGCAGGACGGGGAGACGGCTCACCCCGGCGACGTGCTGGCCAAGATCCCGCGCGAAACCACCAAGACCAAGGACATCACGGGCGGTCTGCCGCGCGTGGTCGAACTGTTCGAAGCCCGCAAGCCGCGGGAGACTGCGGTCATCAGTGAGATCGATGGCACAGTCAAGTTCGGCGAGGTTGCCAAGGGCCAGCGCAAGATCTACGTGGTAGCCGACAACGGTACGGAGAAGGAATACTCGGTGCCGCGCGGCGTGCATATCAACGTGCAGGAGGGCGAGCGCGTCAAGGCGGGTGAACCGCTCATGGACGGTCCGCTCAACCCGCACGACATCCTGGCCGTGCTGGGCGAAAAGCAACTACAGTCTTACCTGGTGAATGAAATCCAGGAGGTCTATCGCCTGCAGGGCGTGAACATCAGCGACAAGCACATCGAGGTGATCGTCCGTCAGATGATGCGCTGGGTGAAAGTCGAAGACGTCGGCGACACCCAGTTCCTTCTCGAGCAGCAGGTGGACAAGTTCCGCTTCCGCGAGGAGAACGAGCGCGTCATCGCGCAGGGCGGCAAGCCGGCCACCGGACGTCCGTTGCTGCTGGGCATCACCAAGGCATCGCTGTCCACCGAGTCGTTCATCTCGGCGGCCTCGTTCCAGGAGACCACACGCGTGCTCACCGAAGCTTCCATTCAGGGAGCAGTGGACCACCTGCGCGGACTCAAGGAGAACGTCATCGTCGGACGCCTGATCCCTGCCGGCACCGGCATGGAGTACTACCGCAACGTGCGTCTCTCGCCCGAGATGGAAGAGGCCGCGGCCAAGGTGCAGGAGGAGGTCTCCGCCGCGTACGAGGAGGCCGAGCGTGCGCTCGAGCTGATGCGGCACGAAGGCGAGACCGAAGAACTGACAACGGAGTAATCGGGAAACAGGTGAAGGGCGGAGCAATCCGCCCTTTCGTTTTTCTCTGCGCTCGCTGCGAGTTTTCTTTGCGCCCTCTGCGGTTAAAAGCCTTTCACCGCAGAGAACGCAGAGATTTCGCGGAGGACGCAGAGAGGGGCGTCCCGCGAATTTAGCTTTGCGATAAATGCACGCCAGCCCACAAAGATTGCCCGATCCGGAACGTAACGGCATTTCTCAGTTGCGTGCGGTGCCTCCGCGCAATACTCTGAGTCCATTGATCTTACGTTTCTTACGCCTGCTACGGCTTGCTTTCTGGCGCGCGTTTCAGCATGACGCGTTCGCCATCGCCAAAGCCTCGGCCTACTCTTCCATCCTGACGTTTTTTCCGCTTCTGCTGGTGGTCGGGTCAGTGCTGGCGACCTCACGCGAGACCGAGGCCTATCTGCGCGAAATTTCGTACGCCCTGGGCAGGATTCTTCCCGCGGGAAGCGCCACCGCCACGGCCTACCTGAAGGGCACCTCGCAGCGGCCGGTGGGCATACTGGTCACGGCTTCCCTGATTACTCTGTGGACTGCCTCCGGTGTGATGATCTCCTGGATGGAAGGCTTCCGGCGCTGCTATGAGCTCCCCAAGATCTGGGGCCTGGTCAAAGAGCGGCTGGTCGCGTTCTCGCTGGTCATCCTCGCCGGCATTCCGCTGACCTTTGCCACCATGCTGGTGGCCTTCGGCAGCCGCATCGAAACCAGCATCCTGTTTCATCTTGGCCGCGAGTTTGGCCCCTTCATTTTGCTGATGTGGATGGCCATCCGCTGGCTGATCGCCGGACTCACCAGCATCGCGGTGATCGCGCTCATTTATCACAATGCCGTGCCCCGTACCCAGCCCTGGCACAGCGTGTTGCCGGGGGCCACCCTGGCCACCGCCATGTGGTTTGCCGCCACCACGCTCTTCGGCTGGTACCTGCAGCGCTATGCCGACTACAGCATCATCTACGGCTCGCTGGGCGTGGGCATTGCGCTGCTGGTGTGGATGTACATGATCTCATTGATTATCCTGGTGGGCGCCGAGTTCAACGCCATGCTCTTCCCCCGCGCGATGCTGGGAAAAGAGCTCACGGAAATGGGCAGCTCGAACGCGAGGAAGCGGTAGTCTCCTCGGAGGGCATTACGGCACCCCTGAAGTCATCGGCCCTGATACTCCCGAAGGCATTTGTGAAATAGCTTCTGGATCGGCCGAGGTCTGAAGTCTGAAGTCCGACGGTCCGCGCAGAAGTAGTGCCATGCAGGGAATGTGCAGGATTGTGCATTTCTTTGCCTTGCCCATAACATCATGGGTTCCCCAGCCAAGGCTCCGAATTCACGATAAGTCCAGAGTTCACAGATGTTTGCCTTGGCCCCGCCCGGCCGGGGCGGGATCGGGTTTCTTTGGCTGCGCAAGTGCATCTTGACGTAGCACTAAAAGAGGCTGCTGACACCTAATGACCTTCACTCTCTACCATTGTTCTCGACATCTCCAGTTGAACCGTTCCGGTTGGCGGAGCGGCGCCTTGCATCGCCTTTCCTGACCTAACCATCCTTAACCCTCGCCTCTTTTGAATGGTGGCCCCAGAAATGGGGCCACTTTTTTGTCTCGGAATTCGGGCGAGCCAGGCTTTCTGATATACCGGAAGCGTAAGCTTTTGTCTGGGAACCTGGAGTCGGATAGACTTGTCCACTTCAATTATGAAGTACTCCATTTGTCACCTCACACTGGGTCTCCTTCTGGTGTTCAGTTCGACTCCGGGAATGCAGGGCGGGACCGACCGCGCGGGAGCAGGCAAGCCGGAGGACGTCCTCCTTTCCAGCATGCAACAGGAGCTGCAGCGGGCGGGCTCGGAGCTGGGCAAGTTGGCGCCGGCTCCTTACTACACCAGCTACTCCGTCTATGACCAGGACAATACGGTCATTGTGGGCAGCTTGGGAAGCCTGCTGAATTCAACCCAGCTCCACCGCCGGACCGGCGATGTCACGATGCGAGTGGGCAGCGCGGCTCTGGATAATACTCACGAAGAGAACCGTTTCTCCGGAATCAGTTCCGGGCTGATCCCGCTGCGGGACGATCCCGCCGCCATTGCACGCGTCCTCTGGCAGCTAACCTACCAGGGTTACCGCAAGGCGGCCCAAGCGTATCTCAACGTCAAGACCACGACGGCAGTGCGTACCCGGGAAGAAGACACCTCACCCGATTTTTCCGAGGAAAAGCCTCAAACCCACGTTGACTACAGCGCATCCGCATTCCGCCTGGACCAGAAGGCGTGGGAAGATCGCGTGCGCCGCTACTCCGGATATTTTCGCAAATATCCTGAAGTCTATTCGTCCATGGTGGTGGTCCTGGCGCAAAACACGCAGCTTCACTTTATCTCCAGCGACGGCACTCGGGTGGTGACCCCGGGCACGATGATGCGGCTGATGATCGAGGCTGATTCTCGTGCGGATGACGGCATGGAACTGGTGCGGGTGGAGAGCTTCCAGGCAGCCAACCCCGAACATCTCCCCAGCGACGAGCAAATCGCCGGCAAAATCTCGACCATGGCGGCCGACCTGAAGGCTTTGCGGGCAGCGCCCACGGCGGAACCGTTCGCCGGGCCGGCACTGCTTTCCGGCAGAGCGGCGGCCGTGTTCTTTCATGAAGTGCTCGGCCATAGGCTGGAGGGTCACCGGCTGCGCAGCGAGCAGGAAGGACAAACCTTCACTAAGAAGGTCAATGAGCAGGTGCTGCCGCAGTTCCTGAGCGTAACTGATGATCCCACCCTGCGCACGCTGAACGGCCTGGATCTCGGCGGCTGGTACCAGTACGACAACGAGGGCATGCCCGCTCAAAAGGTGGAGGTTATCAAGGACGGGGTTCTTAAGAATTTCCTGATGTCACGTCTGCCGGTGAAGGGTTTCGCCAGTTCCAACGGACACGGCCGCAGCCAACCTGGCCTGATGCCTACCGGCCGGCAGGGCAATCTGATGGTGACCTCTACGCATACTTCTAAGGATTCCGAGCTGCGTCAGAAGCTGATCGATGAGGTCAAGAAACAGGGCAAACCGTATGGCCTCTACTTCGAGGATATCGAAGGAGGATTTACACTCACCACCCGCGCCGCCCCACAGTCGTTCATGGTGCTTCCGGTGATGGTGTGGAAGGTATATCCCGATGGCCGTCCTGATGAGCTGGTGCGCGGCGTGGATATTGTCGGGACGCCGCTGGCAGCACTGAACCGCATTGCGCTCACAGGAGAAAAGATCGCGGTCTTCAATGGCATCTGCGGCGCGGAGTCAGGCAGCGTACCGGTCTCAGCCGCGGCGCCGGCCATGCTCTTTTCTGAGATCGAAGTGCAAAAGCGAGCGCACTCCCACGTCCGGCCGCCGATTCTGCCGCCACCCGGATCGGAAGACAGGAGCGCGTATCCCTCGCCCAAGAGCGGAGGCGTGCAATGATCGGCGGCTTTTCCGAGTTTGCATTGCTTGCCGCATTGCTGCTGCCGATGGCGGGCGGCGCGGCCATAGCACAAGCCCCACGCGCGGATTCCCAGGCAGCGGCCAACGAAGATCCGGTGCTGCGTGCCATGCTGATCGAGATGGAGCGCTCGAAGACGCACCTTAAGCTGGAAAACATGCAGGCGCCGTACTACATCGATTACCGCCTGATGGACGTCGATCAGTACAGCGCCGAAGCCGCTTTCGGTGCTCTCCGCAATGGAACGCGGACGCACGTCCGCATGCTGCGCGTAGTGGTTCGCGTGGGGGACTACAAACAGGATAGTTATTACGGCCCCGGAGAGGGCATCGTGGATCTGGGCCCGTTGGACGACGACGTGACGGCCCTGCGGCATCGGCTCTGGTTGGGTACCGACCGCGCCTATAAAGCGGCAACCGAGGCGTTCACCGCGAAACAGGCACAGCTCAAGCAGTACAGCATGGACCAGCCGGTGGACGATTTCGCACACGCACCAGCGCTGCAATTCATCGGACCGCTGGCTCGGCTGGAGTTTGACCCACAACCCTGGCTGCGGATGCTCGAAGAGGCGTCGGCGCTTTACAGGAACGACCCGCAGATCGAGTCGCTCAATACCTCTCTCCGGTTCATGGCCACGAACCGGTATTTTGTCAGCTCCGAAGGGACGGTGGTACGAAGCGGAGACAGCCTCTACCAGACGTCTGTTGGAGGCTACACGCAAGCCGCCGACGGCATGCGCCTGGACCATTTCGACAGTGACGAAGAGCAGAACTTAAGGGATCTGCCGTCTAAGGAAAAGTTCCTGGCGCAGACCACTGTGTTGTTGACAACGTTAAAGAAGCTTCGCGAGGCCCCAGTTACCGAAGAGGAATATCGCGGTCCTGTACTTTTTACCGGCTATGTCGCTGTCGATGTTGTCTACCAGCTAGTGGCGCCCAATGTTCTAGGCAAGCGCCCCATGCTGGGTCAGAACGCACGAACTACAGGAGGCTGGGCCAATAATTACAAGACCCGTGTGCTGCCCGATTTTCTATCCGTGGTGGACGATCCCACACTCACCAGCGTCGACGGCCAGGCCCTGCTGGGCCATTATGAAGTCGATGATGAGGGAGTAAGGGCCAGCCGGGTTTCCATCATCGCGAACGGTCAGTTGGTGAATTACCTTGTTGGGCGAGAACCCATCCGCGATTTTCCTAGTTCCAACGGGCACGGACGAGTTAACGCGACTGGGGCGCCGGTGCCGAGTTCAGGGAATTTGATCGTGCAATCGTCGTTCGGACTCACCAACGACGAACTCAAGAAGAAGCTGATCGAGATGTGTAAGCAGCGTGACCTCACTTATGGCTATCTGGTGAAAGCCATGGGTTCACGTCTTGCCCCGCGGCTGCTGTACCGTATATCGACTAAGGACGGGCACGAGGACCTGGTGCGAGGAGCGATGTTTGGTGACCTGGACACCCGTTCTCTGCGCAACAACATAGTCGCTGTGGGGAAGGAGCCTGCTGTGCTGAACGGTCTGGAACCATTGGCCAGCGTTGCCAGTCCGCCTCTGCTCTTTGATGAGTTGGAACTGAAGCGCGCCGATGCCAGCAAAGAGAAACTGCCCGATTACCCACCCCCCGCGCTGGCGGCAGCAAAGTGAATGCGCCCCAGCCCAAAACCCGAGGTGATTTCCTGATTCACATGAGCCGCCAGATTGGCTTTCTCATGCTTGGAATCCTGATTTTTGCGGAGCCGATTGCCGCACAGCAGCAGCCTGAAACTCCCTTTGAACCCGAGCCCTCCGCAAAGCAGGCGGCGCCACCTCTCGCGCCGCGGCTCCTGCAAGAACTGACGGCGCTGCGCGATGCGGCGCTGGCCGATGACTACGCCTACCGGCAAGTGGCGCACCTGAGCGAAAACATCGGGCCACGGCCGACTGGATCGCCGCAGGCCGGGGCCGCCGTGGAATATGTCGCCGATGAATTGCGCAAGCTCGGGCTTGCAGTTCGGCTGGAGGAAGTCCGGGTTCCACACTGGATCCGCGGGGTAGAAACTGCCGAACTGGTGGAGTATCCGGGACAAGCGCCGGGAACCACACAGAAGATTGTGCTTACGGCACTGGGTGGCAATACACCCACCCCGGCGGAGGGGCTTACCGCCGAAGTAGTCGTGGTGAACAGTTTTGATCAGATGGAAGCTCTTGGGCGGCAAAGAGTGGCGGGGAAAATCGTTCTGTTCAACGTCGCGTTCGACCGGCAGAAAGCGGCCAATGGTTTCACGGGCGACGCCTATGGGGAAGCCGTGGCTTACCGCGGCAGCGGCGCGAAAGCGGCGGCGGAATTGGGCGCGGTCGCTTCTCTGGTGCGTTCCGTCGGCGGCGCCGATTACCGCTTGCCGCATACCGGAGGGAGCACGGCGGCGGGTATTCCGGCGGGCGCGGTAACCAGCGAGGACGCTGACCTCATTGCTCATCTCGCCGCTCAGGGCAAGGTGCGCCTGCACGTCACGCTGACTTCGCAGACCGGGCCGGACGTGCTGAGCTACAACGTCGTGGCCGACCTCAAGGGTTCCGAACATCCCGAGCAGGTGGTAATCGTCTCCGGGCACCTGGACTCCTGGGACCTGGGAACAGGCGCGATTGATGACGCCGCCGGAGTTGCCGTAGCCATGGAAACTGGGCAACTCATCAAACATTTGCACCTAAGCCCCAAGCGCACCATCCGGGTGATTGCCTGGATGGACGAGGAAAAAGGCGGACGTGGGCACGACGCCTATGCGAAGGCGCACGAAGCCGAGATCGCTAACCATGTGGCGGCGATCGAGAGTGACCTGGGAGCGGCGCATCCCCTGGGATTCAACGCCAAGGTCAGCCCCAACGCCCTGCCGGTACTGAAGCGGGTGCAGGAAATCCTACGAACTTTCGGAGCCAACCTGATCAAGACGACGAACTCGAGTCCGGGCGCCGACATTGCGCCGCTGGCCAAAGCCGGCGTGCCCACACTGGGCATCATGCAGGATGGCCGGACTTACTTTAACTATCATCACACTGCCGCCGACACGCTGGATAAGATTGTCCCGCAGGAACTGCGCGAAAACGCCGCCGCCATGGCAGTGATGGGCTACGCGCTGGCCAACCTGCCCGAGCCCTTGCCGCGTTAGGCGCGATGCTGAAAAACTCTGTGGCGCGCGTGTTTTGGGAAGGACACGAGTTCCAGCCAGCCCTGAGCGAAGTCGAAGGGTGCCAATAAGTCCTTTAATTTTGTCATTCCGAGGCGGCTTCAGCCGCGAGAGCCTGCCGTGAGCGGAGTCGAAGGGAGTCTGCTTTTCGTGTCAGGGTATGGCTTCAGCCATACCGTTAGTGCCACGGAATAAAGACGGCTTTAGCCGCTGCGAGTCCAAAGAGCACGCGACGACTTTTTCAGGAGCGCTGTTAGGCCGAGCACCCTGGCCTGGCAGGATGCTGAAAAACTCGGGATTCGCGTCAGGGTATGGCTTCAGAGTCTGTGTCGCAACTCCCGGGTGCACACGAAAATGGAATGAATCCAAGCACCAGCCGCGTAGCGGCGGCATAATTTAGCCCCGGGCGTGAGCCCGGGGTAGGTGAAGCGGGACACGGCGAGTCTCTTTAGGGACGACACAGCAGTTGCAACACAGACTCTTCAGCCATACCGTAAGTGCCACGGAATAAAGACAGCTTTGACCGCTGCGGGTCCAAAGAGCGCACGACCTGCTATGCTCGCCTTCGCCCGTCCAGCCCCCACTCCCGCCCGGCGTCAGACACGTAGAAGATTACGAAGAGGAACAGCAGTGGCAGGTGATCCAGTTCGGCGCCGAAGTAGCGCCAAACCGGAATGTTGTGGCCGGGTTCCCACCAGGTGGCCAGAGTCAGGCTCAGCATGTGCAGCATGCCCAGCACGGAAGCCGGACGCACCCAAATTCCCAAGAGCAGACACACGCCAATGAACATTTCCACCACGCCGACCACGTATCCAAAAAACACCGCGTGCGGCAGGATCAGGTCGGCAAGAATCGGACGGTAGAAGTTGACCGCGCCGCTCTGGATGAAGTCTTGCAGATATTGCTGGAACCCGCCATGGGCAAAGCCCGTTCCGAACAACTTGTACTGGCCGAAGAGCAGAAAAAACAGAGCCGTGGCGATCCGCACCACAGCAATCGTCCTGGGCAGGGCAGCGGGATATTCTGGCATCGGTTCCTGTATTCTACGCGGGTTATCCCTTCAGCAAGTAGAATGCGGCCGCCTGTTTCTAGCCTCCCGGCCCGTCATTGGAAACGTACTGCTCGAGCGAATCCAGCTCCTGGCTGAGATCCCCGATGCGCCACTCGAGCACGTTGCGGATAGAAAGCATCCCCAGGAGCCTGCCATCGTTGTCCACGATCGGCAGGTGGCGGAAGTGCCGTTCCACCATAGTGGCCAGAGCTTCACCCGGACCCGTCGCCGAGGTCGCCAGCTCCACCGGCGTGGTCATCATTTCCCGCACCGGCGTTTTTTCCGGATCGCGCCCGCTCAGGGCCAGCTTGCGGAGCACATCCCGTTCGGTGAAGATGCCGGCTACTCGTTTCTCGCTGTCAATCACCGCCACCGCTCCCACGCGCCGTTCCAGCATGGTCCGGATCGCCTCCGCCACACTGGCTTCCAGAGACACCGTTGCCGCTACCGAATCACAAAGTTCCAGAATACTCATAACCACCCCCTTTGAGCCGCCTTAATCGGGGAGATTCGTGACCCCGCGGCCGAAGCCCCGGGAAGATCACGGCGATTCCGGCATTATGACCTGCCGGGAGCCGGTGTCAAGGGGATTGGTCACACAATTGGTGGAAACCTGTGCCCACATAGGGACAGCCGCCCCTGGCTATGCATCCGGCTCGTGCCGAGGGCCTACGTGGTCATTGCTTGGAGACCTTGCCGTCTTTCATCACGAACTGCACGTTTTCCAAAATCTTTATGTCCCGAAGCGGGTCGCCGCCCACGGCGACGATGTCGGCATACGCTCCGGGCGCAACCACGCCGATCTGTCCCTCCATGTCGAGCATCTCGGCGGCTCGCGAAGTTGCGCTCTTGATCGCGTCCATGGGTGACATGCCGAATTCCACCATGCGCAGAAATTCCTGCGCCATGGGTTCGGTCCAGGGAATCCCGCCCATGTCGGTGCCGAAGGCGATCTTTACTCCCGCCTTCATCGCCTTCTGGAATGATGGGATATGCACCGAAACGCGTTTGCGGTCACGCTGGCCCGCAGGCGTGTCAGCCGGAGCCCAGTCGTGGTAATACGCGCTGAGCGTGGGACAGTACCAGGTACCCTGCTTCACCATCTGCGCAATCTGCGCGTCGGTGATTTCGAGGCCATGCTCGATCGAGTCGCACCTGCCATCCAAGGCGCGTTGCAGACCGATGCCGTTATAGGCGTGACAGGCAACTTTTTTCCCCCAGCCGTGGGTTTCGTCGACGATTGCCTTGAGTTCTTCGACTGTTAGCGTGGGCTGGGAAACCAGCTCGCCATTCTTGCCCACCCAGGAGCGGTGCGTCATGTAAACCTTAATCCAGTCAGCGCCGTGACTAAGTTGCTCGCGGGCGGCTTTGCGCGCCTCGACCGGGCCGTCAATGATCTGTACGCCCTTGGGCATATTCAGCTCCGGCGCGTAGTCCTCCAGCGGATATCCGCCGGTCGTGGAAATGGCCAGCGTCGAGACAAACAGGC
>WNFB01020195.1_pt1 | contig 11664 bp, 8 predicted proteins | sample 5400501 | NCBI WGS metagenome assembly WNFB01 (sample SAMN13153341, study PRJNA577476) | soil metagenome | isolation source: 200 cm saprolite under Douglas fir tree site 2 hole 1 | place: USA:California | collected 2015-04-18 | reverse complement strand
GATGCCAGTGGCCCGTTCGGCAGCCTCGAGGGGTTGGACCGGGTGCCTGGAGTGGGGGTCTCACTGTTGGCGGCCATCCGGGACCACGTGAGCTTCAGCGGGGCGGCGACGGTTGCAGGGCAAATCCAGTCGCTGCAGGCCCATGCACCGGGCCTGGTTTCGCTCAACCGGGCCAACGCCGCCGAACTCGAGGCCCTCCCGGGCATCGGGGCCCGGCGGGCGGAGGCGATCGTTCGGGACCGCGAGCGCAACGGCCCGTTCGAGTCGGTTGATGCACTTCTTCGCATTCCCGGCATCAAACCTGCCTTGATCGACCGCGTGCGCCAACGGTTGCAGGTGCCCTAGAAGTTGACACCTTCAGGCGCTCCCGGGTGGCAACGGCGTTCCCTACCCCAACGGTGAGCTCGACCTCGAACGATGGCGACCGCGGCCGCCGGCTCCGACCGGCTGGGCGACATCCTGATCAAGGAAGGCCTGATCTCACGGGAGCAGCTGGCACAGGCGCTCGCGGAGCAGAAGGCCAGCAAGCATCGTTTGGGGTACGTGCTGGTGAAGCTGGGCCTGGTGCAGGAGCTGGAGATCACCAAGCTCCTCGCCCGCCAGTACCGGATGCCGGCCGTCGATCTCTCCCGGTTCGAGGTTGATCCCAAGCTCGTCAAGCTGATCCCCGCCGATCTGGCGACGAAGCACGTCGTCCTCCCGCTCAAGCGCGAGGGCCGCACGCTCACGATCGCCATGGCCGACCCGACCGACCACGGGCTGCTGGAAGACCTCAAGTTCATCACCCGGTACGACCTGTTCCCGGTCATCGCGGGCGAGTACACCTTGCGCGCGCTGATCGAGAAACACTACGAGTCGTCCGACCAGCAGCTCCAGAGCATCCTCAAGGACATGGAGGGGCTCGACGACGACGTCGAGGTGGTCGAGGAGGAGGAGGACGACAGCGGCGCCGCGAACGTCGACGACGCGCCGGTGGTGAAGCTGATCAACGGGCTCCTCACCGACGCGGTCAAGCGCGGCGCGAGCGACATCCACATCGAACCGTTCGAGCACGAGATCCGGGTGCGGTACCGCATCGACGGCGCGCTGCTCGAGGTGATGAAGCCGCCGCTCAAGATGAAGGCGGCGCTCACGTCCCGGGTGAAGATTCTCTCTCAGCTCAACATCGCGGAGCGGCGGGTGCCGCAGGACGGCCGGCTCAAGCTCAAGATGGGTACGCGGGTGATCGACTTCCGCGTCTCCACCCTGCCCGTGCTCTTCGGCGAGAAGATCGTGCTCCGAATTCTCGACAAGGGGAACCTGACCCTCGACCTGACCAAGTTCGGCTTCGAGGTCAAGGCGGAGCAGGACCTTATGCGGGCCATCCTGAATCCGTACGGCATGGTGCTCGTCACCGGGCCCACCGGCTCGGGCAAGACGACGACGCTGTACTCCTGCCTCCAGCGGATCAACACGATCGACACGAACATCATGACGGCGGAAGACCCCGTCGAGTACAACCTCATGGGGATCAACCAGGTCCTGGTGCGGACCGAGATCGGGCTCTCGTTCGCGGCGGCCCTCAAGGCGTTCCTGCGCCAGGACCCGAACATCATCATGATCGGCGAGATCCGCGATCTGGAGACGGGCGGCATCGCCATCAAGGCGGCGCTCACCGGCCACCTCGTGCTCTCGACGCTGCACACCAACGACGCGCCCAGCACCATCACCCGCATGATCGACATGGGCATCGAGGCGTTCAACGTCGCGAGCGCCGTCAATCTGGTGGTGGCCCAGCGGCTCGTGCGGCGCATCTGCAAGGAGTGCAAAGGTCCGCACACCTACCGCGACGAAGAATTGCGCTCCCTGGGCACGGATCTTGACTCCCTGCGCAAGATCAAATTCATGAAAGGCCGGGGCTGCGAGACCTGCAGCGGCACCGGCTACAAGGGTCGCCAGGGCCTGTACGAGGTCATGGCACTGTCGCCGGAGCTGCGGCGCATGATCTTGCGCGGCGCGTCGGTTGCAGAGCTGCGCGACCAGGCGGTGGCCGAGGGGATGCTTACCCTGCGCATGGACGGGATGAAGAAGCTGGAGCGGGGTGTCACCACCCTCGAAGAAATCGTCAAGGAGAGTGCCGGATGACCCTCAATTTGCGCGCCCTGCTCGAGGAGATGATCGAGAAGGAGGCGTCAGACCTCCACGTCACCGCCGGGGAGCGGCCCAAGCTCCGGGTTGACGGGGAGATGACCGACAGCTCCGCGCCCGAGGTCCTCACGGCCAAAGACACGCTCCAGCTGGCCTATTCGGTCCTCACCGAGAATCAGAAGAAGCGGTTCGAAACTGAAGACGAGCTTGACTTTAGCTTCGGGATCCAGAACCTGGCCCGGTTCCGCGGCAACGTGTTCAAGCAGCGGGGTTGTGTGGCCATGGTAATCCGCATGATTCCCTTCAATGTGCGAACCTTCCAGGACTTAGGGCTTCCCCCGATCGTGGCCAAGCTGGCGGAGCGGCCGCGGGGCCTGATTCTGGTGACGGGGCCGACGGGGTCGGGCAAGTCCACCACTCTGGCGGCGATGATCGACAAGATCAACAAGGAGCGGAAGGGGCACATCATCACGGTGGAGGACCCGATCGAGTTCATCCACCGGCACCAGGGCTGCATCGTCAACCAGCGCGAGGTCGGGACCGACACGAAGAACTTCTCCACCGCGCTCAAGTACGCGTTGCGTGAGGACCCGGACGTGATCCTGGTCGGCGAGATGCGCGACCTGGAGACGATCTCCTCGGCGCTCACGATCGCGGAGACGGGCCACCTGGCGCTTGCGACGCTCCATACCAATTCGGCCGCTGAGTCGATCAACCGCATCATCGACGTGTTCCCGCACAACCAGCAGTCGCAGGTGCGGGCGCAGCTGGCCTTCGTGCTCGAGGGCGTAATGACCCAGACCCTGCTGCCCAAGGCCAAGGGGCGGGGCCGGGTGATGGCGGCGGAGATCATGGTGGCGACGCCGGCCATCCGCGCGCTCATCCGCGACGAGAAGATCCACCAGATCTATTCGGCGATGCAGTCCGGCAAGAAGTTCGGCATGCAGACGATGAACGACTCGCTGTACCAGCTCTACATGGCGCGGGAGGTGACCGAGGACGACTGTCTTCGGGTCTCGGGCGACCCGAACGAGTTCCTCCGGATGATCGGCCAGCGGCCGATGGAGGAGCAGGAGATTCCCACGGTCGGCGAGAAGCCGTTCCGCGCTGCCGGCGCCACCCGGCGCTAGGACCAAGGAGACCGACCGATGCCGATGTTCGAATACACCGCGCGCAACGCCGCCAACGGGCAGATCCAGAAGGGCCAGCTCGACGTCCCGAGCCCGGCCGAGGTCAACAACTACCTCCGGAAGAACCGGCTAATTCTGGTGAGCGTCCGCGAGGCGCCGAAGCAGATCAAATTCTCGATGCCGGGCGGGCAGCGGATCCAGACCCGCGACATCGTGATCTTCACTCGCCAGTTCGCGACGATGATCAACGCCGGCCTTCCGCTAGTCCAGTCGCTCACGATTCTGGCGCAGCAGACGGAGAACAAGGCGCTGGCCGAGGTCACCCGCGCGGTGGTCTACGACGTCGAGTCGGGCAACACGCTGGCCGACGCGTTCAGCAAGCACCCGCGGGCGTTCAGCGACCTGTACGTGAACATGGTGGCCGCGGGTGAGGCCGGCGGTATCCTGGACACGATTCTGCTCCGGCTCGCCACCTTCCTGGAAAAGAACGACGCCCTGATGCGCAAGGTGAAGGGCGCGATGGTCTACCCCGGCGTCATCATGTCGGTCGCCGCGATCGCCATCTGCATCCTGCTCATCTTCGTGATCCCGGTCTTCCAGAGCATGTTCGCATCGGTGAACCTGGAGCTCCCGCTCCCGACGCGCATCGTGGTCGGGCTCTCGGATCTCCTCATCGGCTACTGGTGGGCCGTGCTCGGCGCGCTGGGCGCCATTTTCTTCGCGATCCGGAAATACTACGCCACCGCGGGCGGCCGGAAGGTCATCGACGCGCTCCTGCTCAAGGCCCCGGTCCTGGGTGACCTGCTGCGGAAGTCGGCCGTCTCCCGCTTCACCCGGACCCTGGGCACGTTGATCTCCTCCGGCGTTTCGATCCTCGAGGGGCTCGAGATCACGGCCAAGACCGCGGGCAACATGGTCATCCACGATGCGGTCATGGCGTCCCGCCAGTCGATCGCCGGCGGCGAGACGATCGCGGCGCCGCTGGAAAAGTCGAAGGTGTTCCCGCCGATGGTGATCTCGATGATCGCGGTGGGCGAGCAGACGGGTGGTCTGGATGAAATGTTGACGAAGATCGCGGACTTCTACGACGAAGAGGTGGACGTGGCGGTAGGCGCGCTCCTCTCGCTGATGGAGCCGATCATGATCGTGGTGCTTGGTGTGGTGGTCGGCGGCATGGTGGTGGCGATGTACCTGCCGATCTTCGATATGATGAACACGGTGCAGTAGGGCCGGGCCCCGTCGAACGCTCCGAACAACATACCCGCGGCGGCCCGAAAGGCCGCCGCGGGTCGTTCTGGGCTAACCTCGGCGCTAGAGCAGCAGATCGAACAGCCGAAACGAGCGCTCCCAGTGTTCCGTCTGGGGATTCCGGCTCGAGTACCGTCGCCTCCCCCGTCTTCCGGAACTCCCGCATCCGCTCCTGCAGCACCTTCGTGATCGGCAGATCGAACGGCTCGACGATGTCCCGCAGGTTCACCTTGGCTACGGCCTGCCCCCGGATGAGCAGATCATTGAGCTTGCGGACCACGAATTCCCGGTGCCGCTTGAGGTCGTCCTTGTCGATGTCGAGACCGGCGGTCTCGCGGAAGAACCGCTCGAACGTCGCCACACTGGTCACCACCATGGCTCAGCTCCCTTCGCTCGGGGTGTGCCGCACCCGGCAAGGTCGCGGCGGCGCTCGGGTCCCGCCGTCAGGTGAATGCGAAGCCCCGCGTCAGGCAACCACCCCCGCAGCGACGCGGGGCCCGGCCTGTGACGGGACTCCCCGCTCCGCACTCTCCGCCGCACCGGACCGTTACGGGACGGTGGCCGGCTCCGGCTTTCGCCCCGCGTCTCCCCGGAGCTTGGCCGCCACCTCCTTGAACGTGTCCTCCAGCCGGTTGAGCATCTCGTCCAGCAGCGCCGTCGGGATGTTCAGCGCCGGCTCGATCCGGATCACCTGCGCCTTCGAGTAAGTGCCGGCCACCAGCACCCCGCGCTTGAAGAGTCCCGAGGCCACCTGCCAGCCGATCTCCTGCCGCGGAAACTCCATGCCGATCAGGAGTCCCTTGCCCCGCACCTCGGTGAGCACGTCGGGGTACTTCGCCTGGAGGCGGCGCAGCTCCCGGAGGACGTGCTCGCCCTTCCTCGCGGCCTGGCCGGGGAGGTCTTCTTCCAGCGTGACTTGGATCGCCGCGAGGCCCGCGGCGCACGCCAGCGGGTTGCCGCCGAACGTCGTGGAGTGAATGATGGGGTTGGGGATCATCACTTCCCAGATCTCTGCGGTCGAGATGAACGCGGAGAGTGGCATGACGCCACCGCCGACGGCCTTGCCGAGGCACGTGATGTCGGGCACGACGTTGGAGTGGTCCAGGCCCCACATCTTGCCGGTCCGGCCCATGCCCGTCTGGATCTCGTGAGCGATGAGCAACGCGCCGGTGCCATGGCACATCTGGTCCGACCGCGCTGAGCTGCCGGAGCGGGAGGCGGGCCGGCTGGCCGAGGTCGCCGCCTGATCGGCGGTCCATCACATGCGAGGACATCGATGACGACGTCAGCCAGGCCCCGCCAGCGGTCCGGCAAGAGCGGAAAGGCCGCGGCCTACCGCATGTACATCGACGGCAAGTTCGTGGATGCCAGGAGCGGCCGGACGTTCGACGTGTTCGACCCCGCGTCCGAGGAGGTCATCGCCACCTGCCCGGCGGGTGGCCCCGAGGACATCGACCGGGCGGCCAAGGCCGCCCACCGGGCATTTTACGGCGGCTGGAAGACGGACGCCATCGCCTTCGCGCTGCGCGAGCCGATGGGAGTGGCCGGGCAGATCATCCCCTGGAACTACCCGCTCATGATGGCGGCGTGGAAGATCGCTCCCGCGCTGGCGGCGGGGTGCACCGTTGTGCTCAAGCCGGCCGAGCAGACGCCGCTTTCCATTCTCAAGCTGGCGGAAGACTTCGAGGCCGTGGGGTTGCCGCCCGGGGTGGTGAACATCGTCACCGGCGACGGACCGGGCGCGGGTGCGCCCCTCGTCGCGCATCCGGAGGTGCGCAAGATCGCGTTCACCGGAAGCGCCGAGGTCGGGAAGCTCATCATGCGGAGCGCCGCTGACCAGCTCAAGCGGGTGTCGCTCGAGCTCGGCGGCAAGTCGCCCAACATCTTCTTCGCCGACGCCGACTTCGAGAACGCCGTGGATGGCGCGCTGTTCGGGGTGTTCGTGAACCAGGGCGAGGTCTGCTCGGCTGGCAGCCGGGTGCTGGTGCAGCGCGACATCTACAAGAAATTCGTGGACGCCGCGGCTGCCAAGGCCAGGACGATCAAGGTGGGCAGCGGTCTCGATCGGAACAACAAGATGGGTCCGCTGGTGAGCGCGGAGCAGCGGGACCGGGTGGTGCGGTACCAGAAGATCGGGCGGCAGGAAGCCAGGGTGGCCGTCGGCGGGGGGGTCCCCAAGCAGCACGAGCGCGGCTGGTACGTCGAGCCGACGATCTTCTACGACGTCGACAACGCCGCCCGGATCGCGCAGGAGGAGATCTTCGGCCCGGTGATGAGCGTGATCCCCTTCAAGGACGAGGCCGAGGCGATCCGGATCGCCAACGCCACGCCGTACGGCCTCGCCGCCGCCGTCTGGACCCGGGACATCTTCAAGGCATTCCGGGTCGTGAAGGCGCTCGAAGCGGGCGTCGTCTGGGTCAACCACATACAGCCGACCTTCGTCGAGGCCCCGTGGGGCGGGTACAAGGCCTCGGGCTTCGGCCGCGAGCTCGGCCACTGGGGCGTCGAGGAGTACCTCGAGACCAAGCAGGTGTACGTCAATCTCGACGAGAAGCCGATCGGCTGGTACTAGAGCCGGGAAACGGCGGGGCTCGCGGGCGGAGGCACGCCGAATGTGGCCTGTCCGGACGAGACAGGCGCCACTCGGTGATGCGCCGCGCCAGGGCAAGGACGTTCAAGACAAGCCAGGCCGTTCCGGATATAACAGTTTCTGATGAGCCTTTCACGCCGGGAGTTCCTCCGCGCCGGCGCGCGCATCGGCGGTGCGGGGACGGCGCTCGGATCGCTCGCCGCCCTGGGCGCCAGCCTGGCGCCGGCGACCGCCCGGGCCCAGGCACTCCGGATCCGGGACGCCAAAGCCACGCCAAGCACCTGCCCCTACTGCTCGGTGGGGTGTGCCACGATCGTCCACACCGTGGACGGCGAGATCGTCAACATCGAGGGCGATCCGCGCAGTCCGCACAATGAGGGTGCCCTCTGTCCCAAGGGCGCCGCCATCTACCAGCTCCACAAGAATCCCAACCGCGCCACCAAAGTGCTCCACCGCAAGCCGAAATCCCGGGTCTGGGAGGAGGTTGACCTCGACTGGGCGATGGACCGCGTGGCGGCGCTGGTGAGGAAGACGCGGGACGAGACCTTCGTGGAGCGTCTGGCGGACGGGCGCCTGGTCAACCATACGCTGGGCGTCTTTGGCCTGGGCGGCGCGACCCTCGAGAACGAGTGGAATCATCTCCAGCAGAAGCTGCTGCGCGGGCTGGGCATCGTCGCCGTCGAAAACCAGGCCCGAATATGACACAGCTCCAGCGTCCCCGGTCTGGGGACCCGACTCGGGCGCGGCGCCGCGACCACCTATCCCCGCAACCTGGAGCACTCGGACTGCATCGTCATCGAGGGCTCCAACATGGCGGAGTGCCACCCGGTGGCCTTCCGCTGGCCGATGAAGGCCAAGGTCGAGCACGGCGCGAAGATCATCCATGTGGATCCCCGGTTCACCCGCACCAGTGCGGTGGCGGACATCTACGCCCCGATCCGCGCCGGCAGTGACATAGCCTTCCTCGGCGGTCTGATCAACCACGTGCTGGCCGACGAGCGCTGGAACCGGGACGACTTCTTCCGCGATTACCTGGTCCACTATACCAACGCCGCGACGATTCTCCGCGACGACTTCAAGGACACCGAGGAACTCGACGGCGCCTTTTCAGGGCTGATCGAGTACACCGGCAACAACGCCGATTGGCCGTTCGACGGTTTCCTCGGCGAATACGATGCGGGCACCTGGGACTACGCCCGGCGCGGCAAGGGTGGCGCGGCGGCCACGCAGCCCGGGACCCCGTTCGCCGCGCTGGTCCGGTCACTCCGACAGCCTGCCGCCGAGCGGGATGAGACCCTGGGCCATCCGCGTTGCGTGTTCCAGGTGCTCAAGCGCCACTTCTCCCGCTATACACCTGAAATGGTCGCGGAAGTCACCGGCTGTCCCGCCCCGACCTTCCTCGAGGTGGCGCGGACGGTCCTGGCGAACTCCGGGCGCGATCGCACCACCGCGTGGGCCTATGCGGTCGGCTGGACCCAGCACACCTACGGGCCGCAGATGATCGGCTGCTGTGCCCTGCTCCAGCTCCTCCTGGGCAACATCGGGCGGCCGGGCGGCGGCATTCTCGCGTTGCGGGGCCATGCGTCGATCCAGGGCTCGACCGACGTCCCCACGCTCTACCACAGCATCCACGGGTATCTCGAGGCTCCCTCCGCCCTCAAGGGCCACACCACCCTGCGGGCGTACCTCGCCAGCGAGACGCCGGCCACCGGCTACTACGCCAACACGCCGGCGTTCGTCGTCTCATACCTCAAGTCCATGTACGGCGACGCGGCGACGGCGGCGAACGACTACGGCTACGACTGGCATCCCAAGATCACCGGCGACCACTCCCACATGCCGATGCTCGTCGCCATGGGCGAGGGGAAGGTGAAGGGGATGCTCTGCGTGGGACAGAACCCGGCGACGTCCATCAACGCCGGGGCGGAGCGGACGGGTCTGCGCCAGCTCGAGTGGCTGGTCGTGAAGGACAACTGGCTCACCGAAACCGCCACGTTCTGGAGCCGCGCCCCCGAGGTGGCCCGGGGCGAGATTCGGTCGGAGGACATCGACACCGAGGTGTTCTTCTTTCCTTCTACTCAGGTGGCGGAGACCGAGGGGAGCTTCACCAATACCCAGCGCATGCTTCAGTGGCACTTCAAGGCCGCGGAACCGCCGGGCCAGTGCCGCTCGGACGTCTGGTTCACCTACCAGCTGGGCGTCCGGCTCAAGAAGCTCTATGGCGAGAGCACCCTCCCGCGAGACGCAGGCTTCCAGCGGCTGACCTGGGACTTCGCCCCCGACACCCCCGGCGCCGTGGCCGGCGAGCCTGACCCCCTCAAGGTGCTGCGGGAGCTGAACGGGTACCACACCGGTCATGCGGACCAGCACCTCTCCGGATTCGCCGAGCTCAAGGACGACGGGTCGACGACGTGCGCATCCTGGATCTACTGCGGCGTCTATCCGGCGCCCAACCAGAATCTCGCGGCGCGGCGGGAGGCGGACCCGCCCGGAGCTTCCGGGGCCGAGCTCAACTGGGGCTGGGCCTGGCCGGCCAACCGGCGAGTGCTGTACAACCGGGCGTCCGCCGACCTCGACGGCCGGCCGTGGAGCGAGGCGAAGAAGTGGGTGTGGTGGGACGTGACCCAGAAGAAATGGGTCGGCTACGACGTGCCGGACTTCGCGCTGACCAAAGCTCCCGACGCCCCCGCCGATCCCAACGGCATCGGGCTCGACGCGCTGTCGGGGCGGCAGCCTTTCATTATGAAGCCGGACGGCATGGGCTGGCTCTTCACGCCGACCGGCCTCCTGGACGGTCCCCTGCCGACCCACTATGAGCCGGCCGAATCCCCGGTCAGGAATCCGCTCTACGGCCGACAGTCCAGTCCCGTCCTCAAGTACTGGAAGCGCGGGGACAACCTGCTGGCCGTCGTGGGTGACCCCCGCTACCCCTACGTGATGACGACCTACCGGCTCACCGAGCACTACCTGGCCGGCGCCATGAGCCGTTGGAGCCCATGGCTCACCGAGCTCCAGCCGGAGCAGTTCGTGGAGCTGAGCCCCGAGCTCGCGGCGGAGAAGGGGATCGGCAACACCGACTGGGTGACCGTCACGACGCCGCGGGGCGCCGCACGCGGAAAGGCGCTCGTCACCCGGCGGGTCCGCCCGTTCCGGATCGGCGGCCGGACGGTGCACCAGGTCGGCATGCCGTGGCATTGGGGTTGGGAAGGGTTGGTCACCGGCGACGTGGTGAACCAGCTCACCGCGTTCGTCGCGGATCCGAACGTCAGCATCCACGAGGGCAAGGCCTTCGTGTGCAACGTGGAGAAAGCCTGATGCCCGAGCCCATGGGCTTCTACACCGACACGACCGTCTGCATCGGCTGCAAGGCGTGCGAGGTCGCCTGCAAGGAGTGGAATCAGCTTCCGGCGGCAGAGGGCGGCCAGCGCACGCTCTCGGGCGACAGCTACGACAACACCCAGCGCCTCGACGGCATTCACTGGCGCCACGTGAAGTTCGTCGAGCAATTCGACACGAGCCGGGACAACGGGCGCTGGCTCATGCTCAGCGACGTCTGCAAGCACTGCGTGCGCGCCGGATGTCTCGAGGTGTGTCCCACCGGCGCCATCATCCGCACCGAGTTCGACACGGTGGTGATCCAGTCGGACACGTGCAACGGGTGCCGGCTCTGCATCGCCGCGTGCCCCTTCGGGGTGATCGACATCAACCCGGTCTCCCACACGGCGGAGAAGTGCACCCTCTGCTACGATCGCCTGCAGGCGGGGATGGTGCCGGCCTGCGCCCAGGCGTGTCCCACGCAGTCGATCCAGTTCGGGGCGATCAAGGACCTCAAGGTCCGCGCGGCCGCGAGGGTGGAGCAGCTCCATCGGCTGGGCGAATCCCGCGCTCAGCTCTACGGCGCCGACGAGGAGATGCTTGGCGGCCTCAACTCGTTCTATCTGTTGGTGGACGAGCCGGAGGTCTACGGGCTCCCGCGCGCGCCCAAGCTGCCGTCCCGGAATCTGTTCAAGACCTCGCTCTTCTCGGTCCTCGGTGCCGCGATCGTCGCCCTGGCCGGGTTCGTCGGGCTGCGGCAGCGGCGGATGGAGGAGCGGGCGCGTGAGGAAGGCGGCGGCGGTGTCTGACACCTTCTTCACCGCCTCGCCCCACTGGGAGTGGTACATCATCCTGTACTTCTTCATCGGCGGTATCGCGGGCGGATGCTTTCTCCTGGCGGCCCTGCTCCAGGTGTTCGGTCGCCCGGAGGACCGGCCGGTGGCGCGCCTGGGCTATTACGCCGCGCTCGTGGGTGCGGGCGCGAGCGGCCTGGTGCTCACGCTGGACCTGCCCCGGCCGGAGCGTTTCTGGCATATGCTGCTCCAGTCCCACACGGGACTTCCGATGTTCAAGGCGTGGTCGCCCATGTCGGTCGGCGTCTGGGGGCTGCTCGGCTTCGGGGGCTTCGCCTTCCTTGCGACCTTGGCCGTGCTCGAGGAGGAAGGTCTGTCGTGGAGCGTCCTGCGCCGAGGTCCGGTCCGCTGGCTCGCGCAGACCGGGCCTGCGACCGCGATCGCGGCCCTCGGCAGCCTC
>WNFB01005156.1_pt1 | contig 11665 bp, 9 predicted proteins | sample 5400501 | NCBI WGS metagenome assembly WNFB01 (sample SAMN13153341, study PRJNA577476) | soil metagenome | isolation source: 200 cm saprolite under Douglas fir tree site 2 hole 1 | place: USA:California | collected 2015-04-18 | reverse complement strand
AGCCCGAGCTGCTGCGCCAGCCTCTTGGTTGGTAACCCCTTCGCCACGCCACGCAGGATCTGCATCTCCCTAGAAGTTAGGGCGATGGTACTTGTTGTCCTCGAGAGCGGGCTCTGTTCGGCCACTCGTCGGAGAACCTCAGGGATCATCTTCCGTGGAACCGGGCTCTCGCTTCGGACCGCTGACCACAGTGCCCTCTGCAGCTCGGCCGGCCCAACGTCTTTCAGAATGTATCCCGAACAGCCTGCTCGCATCATTCGCAGGAGATCGTCGCTCGACTCCGATACAGTCCACGCGATGACTTTCGCTTGCGGGTGCTGGGCTAACAGCTCGGTAGTCGTAGCCGCTCCATCCATTCCAGGCATGTGCACGTCCATGAGCACCAGATCTGCCTTGACTCGAGCCATCGCCACGAGGGCTTCTTCCCCGGACGAGGCCTCTCCTACCAGGCGTAGGCCGGTCGCAGTGCCGAGCATCGTTCGCGCGGCGGCGCGAGGCAGCACACTGTCGTCGACGACGAGCACCCGGTATTCCTTACGGTCGGATGGAGCGTTCGGGATGCCGCGCAGCTTAGCAAGAAGGCCATGAATCGATCCTGGTTGTTCTACTGCTACCTGTCGGCGGTCGCCGTGGTGGTGGTAGGGCTTAATCTCCTGGCCCGCCCGTATGACACGACCCATCCCGACCAAGTAATCGAATTTGCTTTCTTGTTCGCGGCGGGAATCGCACTGAACTTGGCGGACGTAAGACTTGATCGAGGCCACCTGACGTTGGGTGGAATCGTTGTGGTCGCGGCTGCGATATTGACCAATCCTCTTGACGCAACCTTGATTGGACTGAGCATTGCTTTAGGACAGGTTCAGCGCGGTTTAAAAGCCGGCTTCGCCAACGCAATCATCTACACCTGCATAGCGTCTCTTTGTGCATGGGTCGCTTCTGAGTTCCATACGACTGGTGACATACCTCTGGTATATCGCTTACTCGTTGTCCTGACTTTTGTTCTCTCAAACATTTTGCTGGTCGCAGTTGCGCTCTCCTTTAATTCGGGTGAGTCCGTCCGCAGCATTCTGCGCGTTAACCTCACGCCGTCACTGTATGCGGCGTTTGCGTACATGGGTCTTGCGGGACTCCTAACTAGCTATGTTCTCGACGGCTCGGCGCGAGGCTACCTGTTGGCCACAATCGTATTTGTGCTTGCTCTCGCGCTTACCGATACCATCGCCGGCAGGCGTGTGCGACGGGTGCTCGAGTCTGAGCTGTCCGACGCCGATCGCCACCTCTTCCACAGTCGCGCTGTCGAGGGCGTGGTCCACAACCTGAGGAACCACATTGCCAACGCCGTCGGCTACCTACGCGAGATCGACCCTCGCCGCCTCGACCCCGTCGATCGCGAGAGCCTTGAGACAGCGACAGCAGCAGCCAACGATGCCGTCACGGTTCTACGTGACCTCTCTCAGGGCGCGACGCCTCGCGTCCAGTTCGCGACCGGTCCGGTTGACCTCAACGAACTCGTGAGTCGCGCCATCGGGATGGCACGGCCCCGCGCTCGCACGAAGGAAGTCCAGCTTGCCGTGCGCGAGACCCCCGATGTGGTCAATGTGCGCGCAGACCCACTTCTGATGCGCGAGGTGATCACCAACCTCCTGAACAACGCCATCGACGCCGTCGGCCAGGGCGGCCGAGTGGAGGCAACGACCGGCAAACGCGGGAACGGATGGCCCTATCTGAGCATTGCCGACAACGGACCTGGTGTCTCCGACGACCAGCGCCACCACTTGTTCGAGCCGCACTTCACAACCAAAGAAGGAGGCACCGGCCTCGGCCTCTTCATGTCATACGGCATCGTCCGCGAGCACCAGGGTCAACTTCTGTTCGAAGGCAACCGACGCGGCGCGGTGTTCACCGTCACCCTTCCGCCATTCGGCGGTTGATCGCGGAAGCAAGCCGGTCCAGCTCAATCGGTTTCACCAGATAGTCGCTCGCATCCAGGCTCGACGCCAGGGCTCGCGAGGCGGGGTCCGTCGCACCCGTCAGAACGATCGGCCTGCTGGCGCGAACCTCCCGGTGTGCGGCGTGGTCAAGACCTCGTAGCAAGCTGAGGTCGAAGACCAGAACCTCTTGCCCCCGCAGTGCACGCAGCGTGCTGCTCGAGTCGGCATCGAAACCAAGCCGGCGCAAACCGCGTGCTGTGATCTCGGCCAGCCGCGCATCATCATCCACTACCAGGACCGCGCCACGCAGGTGGCTCGCGTCTTCAACAGCAGCAAGGTCAGACAGGGCTTCGCGAACGTCTTCCAACAGGCGTTCCATTGGACGCGCCACCCCATCCACCATCGCCAGCTCCAGCTCCGCTTTCAGCCGGGCGAGCGTGGATCGCAGGCGGTGCAGCGCCGCCGCCAGCTCAGGTTTGGGTGACGAACCTGTACCCGATGCCACGTACGGTTTCGATCCAACCCGGTTCCTGCAATGCGCGGCGCAACTCGTAAGCAGCCTGCTCGACGCTGTGCTCGAAGCCCTTGAAATTGTTGCCCCACACGTGCTCCAGCAGGTCAGCTCGCGTCACCACATCGCCATCGTGCGCCGCGAGCAGCTCGAGCATCAGCATCGGCCTCCGCTCGAGCTTCAGAGGCTTCGATTCGAGAAAGGCAAGACCCTTCGCGGAGTCAATTCGCAAACGACCACGCACCATGACCCGATCGCCCCTTGAGCGCTCACGCAACGCGCCGCGCACCCGCGCCAGCAGCACCTCACGATCAGTTCCCTTGACGATGTAGTCGGTCGCTCCGCGCTCGATCCCGATCACCTGATCGCTCGGCGAATGCCGTGCGCCAGTGAGGATGATCACGGGAAACGCGACCCGATCCGCGCCCGAGCGCAGCTGATCCAAGACTTCGGGCGCCTGCATGTCGGGCATCTCGTAGTCGAGAAGCATCAGGTCTGGCGTATTGGAGCGCGCGCGAGCAACCGCTTCGGTGCCGCTGCCTGCGACCTCGACCGCGTAGCCGGCGCGGCGCAGCAGCTCGGCGGTGAGCTCCGCCGTGCGAGGCTCGTCGTCCACGACAAGTAGTTTCGCGGTCACGCCGCCATCCCCGATCGCAATTATCGATAGTTCAGCGTTTCTTGAGGAAATGCTGAACCGCCGCTGAGGCTCCTTTGGACAGCCGCCCATAACCTCTCGGCATGGGCCAGCTTCCAGACCTCCAAGAAGCCAGGCGCCGGCTGGGACTGGCCCTAGAAGCCCTCCCGCACGACCGCTGGGTGCTCGGGTATCTGCGCGGTGGATTGCTGCAGCCGATCGCGGCGTCGGAGATCGTGCCTCGGTTTCTGCAGAGCCGCTCCCTCTTGCCGCTGTCGCGACGGGCCCTCTTTGAAAAGAGGCCGGTCGTCGTGAACTCCGTGATCGAGAACCCGAATCCCTCCAACGGCTACGACTGGGAGCTCGACTGGCCGGCTGTCCTCTACGCGCCGGTGTGCGAGATCGGTCAGCGGCCCGTTGGTTTGCTCACGGTCGGCTGCCGTCGCGACCACTGGTACTCGGACGCAGACATCAATTACGCAGGAAGCCTCGCCACCGCGCTCGCGCCGATGGTCGACGCGCTTCGGCGGCCGATGAGCCGCCTCAGCGACGTGGAGACACAAGTCATGCAGCTGCTGAGCTACGGCCTGTCCGAGCCCGAGATCGCACGCGCCATCAAAGTTCCTGAACGCCGCGCAAGGACGATCGCGGATGAAGTCGCACGCAAGCTGCGGATCGTCAGCCTCGAGGTTGCTCTTTCTTTCCCCGAGGTGCCGGCGCGGCACCGGGAGATGCGGCTGTGACCTGGTAGCGCTTAGGTCGGGCCGAAAAGGAACACTGTGGTACCGCGACCCTCTGTGCTCACGACCTCCAGCCGCCCGCCGATACCGGCCGCTCGCTCCCGCATCCCAACCAGCCCATAGCCGCCCAGCGGGGTCGACTTGAACCCCCGTCCTTCATCCGCGACTTCGATCATGAAGGGCCGGGCCGCGAAGGCCATCTTCACCCTGCAGATTGATGAACCCGAGTGACGCCTCACATTAGTGAGAGCTTCGCGCACCACCTGGTACACAACCTCGCGCTGCTGAGGCGGCAGCATGTCTTCGGTTCCGTTGCTCGAGATCTCGACCCGGATCGAGTAGAGGCGCGCGAACTCATCGCCCTGCATGCGCAAGTCGCGCATCAAGCCTTCTGGTCCGATAGGTCTTGGCCTCAGCTCCGCCAGCGTCTCGCGGACCTGCTTGAGCATCCGCTCGAGAATCCCGAACACATTGGCGAGCATCTCGTCAGACGTGCCGGCCTTCCCAAAACCCGGATGGCCCTCGATGTACGTCTTGAAGAGCGAGATCGCCCCCGCAAGGTCGGTGGCGATGCCGTCATGTAGCTCCCTGGCGATGCGAGAGCGCTCTCGATCGACCGCATCCTCGGCGGCTTGCCTGGCCGCTGTGTGCGCCGCCGCCGCCGCCGATTCGGGAGAGTCGCCTATCGGTCGCACCTCCTTCATCGCGCCGCCATCCTGCGCCGGTAAGAGGCCAGCAGGGCAATGACCAGTGGGTGACGCAGCCAGCGCAGGATCCGCTCGTAGGGCAACCAGAGCGCCCGGGTCTCTTCGATGGCGCGCCGAAGCTTGGCCACGTCGGCCTCGATCTCAGCCCGTTGGCTTGCGAGGCGCTGGCTGAGCGCCTGCATCCGCCGGCCCATCGCCAATCCCCACACCGCCATCAGCGCGAGCTCGACAATGATCGCGATCACGGCGACCGCGAGCAGCCAGATGCCGATTGCGTCCAGCGTGGCCGGAGTCACTCTTTGGGGTCGCCCTCCTCGAGTGCCGCCACCGGAGAGATCGCCACCACCGGGTCCTCCGGAGCCACGCGCATTACAGTCACGCCCTGGGTTTGCCGGCCGATGCGCGAGATGGCTCCTACCCGCGTGCGCAGCACCATGCCGCTCGCGCTGATTATCAGAACCTCCTCCTCCGGATCGCTGACCACGCGCATCGCAGCTAGCTTCCCGACTCGATCCGTCACCTTGAGCGTGAAAACTCCTTGGCCTGCCCGGTGATGCATCGGATATTCATCCACCGGCGTGCGCTTGCCGTATCCGCGCTCGGTGATCACGAGAACGTCGCCGCCGGGCGTGCCTGTGGCGCTTCCAACCACGGTGTCGCCTTTGCCGAGCTTGATGCCGATCACGCCTTGCGTGTCGCGACCCATCGCGCGCACTTCCTTCTCGCTGAACTTGATTGCCTTGCCGAGGGCGGTAGCGATGATGATGTCATCGGAGCCGGTTGTCGGAGTCACCCAGTTGAGCTCGTCGCCCTCCTGGAGGTTGATCGCGATCAATCCGTTGCGGCGAACGTTCGCGTACTCGGCCAGCGCCGTCTTCTTTATGTATCCGTTCTTGGTCACCATCAGCATGTAGTGCGCCTCGGTCTCGGACTCGGGGCGAACGAACACTGCGCTGATGCGCTCATTCGGACCGATGTCGATGAGGTTGTTGACCGGCATGCCTTTCGCCTGCCGTTCGCGCTCGGGCACCTCGTGCACGCGGAGCTGGAAGACGCGTCCGCTCTGCGTGAAGAAGAGCATCGACGCATGCGTGTGTGTGGTCAGGAGGTGCTCTGCGTAGTCCTCCTCGCGCGTGCCGCTGGGCGCGTCGCTGCCCGCCGTCGGACGAGCACCCTTCAGGCCAACGCCTCCTCGCTTCTGCGCTCGAAAAACGCGCAGCGGTTGCCGCTTCACGTAGCCGCGGTGGGTGAGAGTGACGACGACCTCTTCCTTGGGGACGAGGTCCTCCGCCGACAGCTCATTCGGTTCCTGGTCGGTGATCTCGGTGCGGCGGTCGTCGCCGTATTTCTTCGTGAGATCATCCATCTCTTCCTTGATGAGCATCCGCACCTTCTGGTCGCTGGCGAGAATGCTCTCGAGATACGCGATGGTCTTGATGACCTGCTCGTACTCCTCATCGATCTTGCCGCGCTCGAGCTTGGTGAGCCGGCCTAGCGTGAGGGCCAGCACGGCCCTCGCCTGCCGCTCGGAAAGTCCGAACTTCGTCTGCAGCTGGGTGGCCGCCACCTCCGTGTCTGGGGCCGCGCGAATTGTCTTGATGACCTCGTCAAGGTGGTCGAGGGAGATCTTCAGTCCTTCGAGGATGTGCGCGCGATCCTGAGCCTTCTCGAGATCGAAGCGCGTGCGGCGCAGGATGACTTCGCGGCGATGGTCGATGAAAAGCTGGAGCGCCTGTTTCAGGCTCAGCACCACCGGCCGGCCGTCGACGATGGCGAGCATGATCACGCCGAACGTCTGCTGCAGCGGGGTGTGCTTGTACAGGTTGTTGAGGACCGCGAACGCCTGCGCTTCGCGCTTCAACTCGATGACGATGCGCATACCGCTCCTGTCGGATTCGTCGCGCAAGTCGGCGATCCCTTCGATGCGTCGCTCCTGTGCCAGCTCTGCGATCTTCGCGACCAGGCTCGCCTTGTTGACCATGTACGGGAGCTCGTCGATGATGATCCGCTCGCGGCCGTTGGGTGCCTGCTCGAAGGTATGACGCGCGCGGACGATGATGCGGCCGTGCCCGGTCGAGTACGCCGCTTTGATTCCGGTCGTGCCCATGACCAGTCCGCCGGTAGGAAAGTCCGGCCCCTTGACGAAAGCCAGCAGATCCTCACCGGTCGCCTCGGGATTGTCGACGAGGTGCTTGAGGGCGGTGGCGATTTCGCGCAGGTTGTGTGGCGGGATGTTGGTCGTCATACCGACCGCGATGCCGGTGGCGCCATTGACCAGCAGGTTGGGGATCCGAGCCGGTAGCACCGAAGGCTGCTCCTCGGTGCCGTCGTAGTTCGGGACCATGTCCACGGTCTGCTTCTCGATGTCGGCCATCAGCTCCCCGGTGACGGCGGACAGCCGCGCCTCGGTGTACCGCATCGCCGCGGCTGGGTCACCGTCGACGCTGCCGAAATTGCCCTGGCCGTCGATCAGCGGGTAGCGGAGCGAGAACGGCTGGGCCATGCGAACGAGCGCGTCGTACACCGCCGCGTCCCCGTGAGGGTGGTACAGCTTCATCACGTCCCCGACGAACGCTGCGGACTTGCGGTGACGGCTGCCGGAGGTCGCGCCGGCTCGGTGCATGGCATAGAGGATCCGGCGCTGCACCGGCTTCAGCCCATCACGTACATCCGGCAGCGCCCGCGCGATGATGACGGACATCGCGTACTCCATGTAGGAGGTCTGCATCTCCTCCTGGAGGCTGCGGGTGAGAACGGTTCCGGCGGTGCTTTCGTCGGTCAATCTATTCCTCGTACTTCTTCAGGACCACGACTGCGTTGTGCCCGCCGAAGCCGAATCCGTTGGAGATGGCAACGTGCACATCCTTGCGGCGGGCCACGTTGGGCACGTAGTCGAGGTCGCATTCCGGGTCAGGGTTCTCGTAGTTGATCGTCGGGTGGATCAGGCCACGATTGATGGTCAGCAGAGTCGCGATCGCCTCCACCGCGCCGGCCGCGCCGAGCAGGTGGCCGATCATCGACTTGGTGCTGCTGATCGCCACTTTGTAGGCGTCGTCGCCGAGCGCGAGCTTCAGGGCCTTGGTCTCGCCGGCATCGTTGAGCTGGGTCGAGGTGCCGTGCGCATTGACGTAGTCGAGGTCCTTGGGTTCGATCTTCGCGTCCTTCAGTGCGAGCTTGATGGCCTGGGCGGGCGCTTCGCCAGTCTCGTCCGGGGCCACCTGGTGGAAGGCATCGCACGTGAGCGCGAAGCCCAGCACTTCGCCATAGATCCGCGCGCCGCGGTTGATGGCGTGATCGATCGACTCCAGCACCAATGTTCCGGCACCCTCGCCGGGCACGAAACCATCGCGATCGCGGTCAAAGGGGCGGCTTGCTCTTTCGGGCGCGTCGTTGCGCGTGGAGAGGGCGCGAATCGCATTGAACGATGAGATGCCCACCTCACACAGCGAGGCCTCCGTTCCGCCTGCCAGCATGACGTCCGCATCGCCATGCTGGATGATCCTGGTGGCGTCTCCCAACGTGTGCGTCGACGCTGCGCATGCTGTGGTCACCGTAGTGTTGGGACCCCGAAGATGGAAGGCCATGGCCACCGATGCCGCCGCCATGTTGGGGATGATCATCGGCGCGTAGAGTGGATTCAGGCGGCCTTTGGTCGCGTATGAAATGGCGCCACCCGTCATCTCGATGAACCCGCCGATTCCCGTCCCCATGTCGACCCCGACACGAAAGTCATCTTCTTTGGAAAGGTCGATGCCGGAGTCCGCGAGAGCCATCGACGACGCCGCCACCGCCAGCTGCGAAAAGCGGGCCATGCGCTGGGCGGCCTTGCGCTCCATGTACTGCGTCGGGTCGAATCCATGCACCTCGCAGGCGAACTTCGTCGAGAGCTTCTCGGTCGAGTACGACCCCTCGACCAGGCGGGCGGTGCTGCGGCCTTCGATGAGCCCGTCCCAGTACTCATCGAGGGATTTACCGAGGGGGTTCACCGTCCCCATCCCGGTTACGACGACGCGAACCCGCCCATTCTTGGTATTCACTTCCCTATCTCAGCCCGAATCTTACGCACGAGTTGATTTTCGACGGCTTCCTTGGTTACCCGGATGGCGTTCTTGATCGCCCGTGCGTCCGACCTCCCGTGCGCCACCACCGCAACCCCATCGATACCGAGCAGGGGCGCGCCACCGAACTCTCGCCAGTCGATGCTGCCGCGGAGCCTCTGGACACCGTCGCGGATCAGCGCGCCGCCAACCTTGCCTTGGAACGTGCGCGGAATCTCCTCGCGCAAGCTGCGGAAGAGAAAATCCGCGGTCGCCTCGGCCATCTTGATTGCGATGTTGCCGACGAACCCGTCGGCGACGATCACGTCCGCCTTGCCGCTGTAGAGGTCCTTCGGCTCGACGTTGCCGACGAAGCCGCGCATCGAGCCTTTCAGACGGCGCGCCGTCTCCTTGACCAGCTCGTCGCCCTTGCCCTCTTCCTCGCCATTGCTGAGCAGGCCCACCCGTGGGTCGGGTCGACCCATCATCTCGCGCGCGTAAACCGCGCCCATGGTTGCGAACTGGACCATGTACTCAGGCTTGGAGTCGACGTTGGCCCCGACGTCGAGAAAGTAGGCGAACCCATTCTTGATGGGCACGATCGAACCCAACGCGGGACGCTCCACACCCCTGATGCGGCCCTGAATGAACAGCGCCGTGGCCATGATCGCGCCTGAGTTGCCGGCCGAGATCCAGCCGTCTGCCCTGCCCTCTTTGCAGAATCGCGCGCAGACGGCCATCGAAGAATCCGGCTTGGACCGCACCGCTTGCGCGGGGTGTTCGTCCATCGCGATGACCTGTGTGGACGGGCACAGCGTGAGGCGCGGGTGCTGGTCGAGCATCGGCTGAATGACGGCCGGCGAACCAACCACAACAACCTCGATTCCGTATTCGGCGGCAGCCTGCGAGGCGCCTTCCAGTACCTGCGCCGGCGCGTGGTCGCCGCCCATGGCGTCGACTGCTATTCGCATTGGTGACCGCCCTCGTCAGATGTCGAGGTTGACGACGCTCTTGGCGTGCGCCTGAATGAACTTCTTGCGCGGCTCGACATCCGGGCCCATCAGCTTCTCGAAGGTTTCATTGACCGCCGCAACGTCCTCGACATGGACCCGGAGCAGAACGCGGGTCTGCGGGTTCATGGTCGTCTCCCACAGCTCGTCGGCGTTCATCTCGCCGAGACCCTTCATGCGCGCGACTTCAGCGTTCTTGCCGAGCTGCCGCAGTGCTTTATCCCTCTCGGCTTCCGAATGACACCAGACGACCTGCTTGCCCTTGAACACTTTGTAGAGCGGTGGCTGCGCCATGTACAGGTAGCCCTTCTCGATGACGTCCGGGAAATAGCGGAAGAAGAAAGTGAGCAGGAGAGTGCGGATGTGGCTTCCGTCTACGTCGGCATCGGTCATCGTCACGATCTTGTGGTAGCGAAGCTTGTCGATGTTGAAGTTGTCACCGACCCCGGCACCCATCGCAGTGATGAGGTTGCGGATCTCCTCGAACGTTAGGACTTTGTCAAGGCGGGCTTTCTCGACGTTGAGGATCTTCCCTCGTAGAGGAAGGATGGCCTGCGTTCGCCGGTCACGCCCGCCCTTGGCGGTGCCGCCGGCGGAATCGCCCTCGACGATGTAGAGCTCGCACAGCGCTGGATCGCGCTCCGAGCAGTCGGCGAGCTTGCCGGGCAGCGTGCTCGATTCGAGAAGGCTCTTGCGCTGAACCAGGTCGCGTGCCTTTCGCGCCGCCTCGCGAGCCCGCGCCGCGGTCAGTGACTTCTCGACGATGCGGCGACCCTCTGAAGGGTTTTCCTCGAGGTACTGCGTCAGTCCTTCCGTCAACGCGGTGGACACGTGACCCTGTACCTCGGCGTTGCCGAGCTTGCCCTTGGTCTGGCCTTCGAACTGAGGCTCGAGGACCTTCACGCTGATCACCGCCGTGAGGCCCTCGCGGACATCCTCGCCGGTCAGGTTGGGATCAGATTCTTTGAGGATGCCTGCCTTGCGCGCGTAGCGGTTGAGAACGTTCGTCAGCGCCGACCGAAAGCCGGTCAGGTGGCTGCCGCCCTCGATGGTGTGGATGGTGTTGGCGAAAGCCAGGACGTTCTCGACGAAGGTCTCGTTGTACTGCAGCGCGATCTCGACCTGCGTCCCTTCGACCTCGCGGTCGACATAGAACGGCATGTGATTGACGACCGCCTTGTCGCGGTTGAGCGCGCGGACGAACGAGACGATGCCACCTTCGAAATAGAAGGTGTTGGTGAATCCGAGGCTCTCGTCCGCCAGAGCGATCTCCAGCCGCTTGTTCAGGTAAGCCATCTCGCGCAGCCGGTGCTGGATGACTTCGCGGTCGAACTTGGTGTCCGGGAAGATCTGCGGATCGGGCCAGAACCGCACGATGGTGCCCGTGCGATCGGTCTTGCCGACGACCTTGACGCCGCCTTTGGGCACGCCACGCGCGAACTCCTGGTGGTGAATCTTTCCGCTCCGGTGCACCCACACCTGCAGGCGCTCGCTGAGGAAGTTGACCGCCGACACCCCGACCCCATGCAAGCCCGACGAGACCTTGTAGCCACCCCCGCCGAACTTGCCGCCGGCGTTGAGTCGCGTGAGAACGAGCTCGAGGGCAGAGAGCCCCTCTTTCTTGTGGATGTCGACCGGGATGCCGCGACCGTTGTCGTCGACCTGGACGCTGCCGTCCGCGAAAAGGGTGACGACGATCCTGGTTGCGTACCCCGCCAGCGCCTCGTCAACGGCGTTGTCAACGACCTCGTAGACCAGGTGATGCAGGCCTTCCGTGGTCGTCGATCCGATGTACATGCTCGGACGCCGCCTGACATGCTCCCGGCCCTCGAGGACCTGGATCTGCTCGGCGGTGTACGCCACGTCGGCGCCTAAAGGCTGGGGCCTGCGACTACGCACAGCGAGAGGCTTTTTGGCCTTGCTCACCGGTATTTCAGCCCTCCCAGCCTGGAGAACTTGTGGGGATCAACTGGGCAGAGTCTCAGGACCCTAATTTTACCGGATTTCGAGTTCGAAAATGGCCTCAGGGAGGCCCTTAACAGGCCTGATTTTGATCTGGTTTCCAGCGCAGGATGGGGTCCTCGCTCTGGCCCTG
>WNFB01005155.1_pt1 | contig 11666 bp, 9 predicted proteins | sample 5400501 | NCBI WGS metagenome assembly WNFB01 (sample SAMN13153341, study PRJNA577476) | soil metagenome | isolation source: 200 cm saprolite under Douglas fir tree site 2 hole 1 | place: USA:California | collected 2015-04-18 | reverse complement strand
GTGCACTCCAAACTCGAGGCGATCGTCAAGGCGCGAGAGCTGGCCCTGGTCGAATAGCCGCGCAGGAAAGCTAGGCTCCGGAGACCCTTCGCCTGCCGCGCGCGCGGCCCAGCAGCCTGATCGCCGGTGCCCTCTCCTCCTCCTGCCATCGCCGCACGGTCTTGCGGCGCCGCTTGTCTTCATAGAGGTCGATGTCGGCCGCCTGGTACACGCCCTGCCAGTCCTGGCCGGGGCGCCAGCTCGCGATTCCGAGGCTGACCTCGACCTGCTCAGGAGCCTTCATGCTCATCGCTGCGTGGTCGACCGCCCGCCGCAGGCGCGTCGCCACGTCGCGCGCCCGGTCGATGTCGGTCTCCGGCATCGCGACCGCGAACTCGTCCCCTCCGACTCGCGCGCAGAGGTCCGACGCGCGCACCACGCGTTGCAGCTGCTGAGCGACGACGCGCAAAGCCTCATCCCCGGCACGATGGCCCTGCTTGTCGTTGATGCGCTTAAGGTTGTCGAGGTCGATCATCATCAGCGACAACCGCCGGCCGTGTCGCTCGGCGAGCGCGACCTCTCGTTCCATCACACGCTCGAACTCGCGTCGGTTGGCCAGCCCCGTCAGATGATCGGTGCGCGCCTCGCTCGCAAACTGTCGTGCGCGGTCGATTGCGATCGCGACCTGGTCCGCGACCGCCGCCACGAAGAGTAGATCTCCCGCGTTGAATACCCGATCCACCATCGTGGCCACCGTCATCATCGCGACCGTCCTTCCGCGCACCTTCAACTGCGCCCGCAGGGCGTTCCACTCCGGGCTCGAGACACGGTCGACCTGCGACTCCGACCGTCCGGTCGCCGACGCCGACGCCTTGACATGAGGCCCGACCTGGCGGCCGAAGCCGTCGACCTGATCCTGGTCGAGACCGACCGTGTGGAGCAGCCTGTAGGACGAACGCTCGCGCAGCCACAGCGCCCCGGTGCTGAGTCGCAGCGCGGCAAGCGACTCGACCAGCGCGACCTCGGCCGTTTCGCCGAGGTCGAGCGAGCGGCTCATCGCGGTGACGATCGCGGCGAGTCCGTACATCTCGTTTTCGCGCGCGCGGTGCTCCTCGTCGATGTGGTCCAGGTAACCGCGTGCGATGGCGGTCGTGATGCGCTCGGTGATGTCTTGGAGGCGGCTTTGCGCCAGCGCGACGATTTCGTCGTAGCGAGGCTTGCCCTGGATGGGGCGGGTGAGGAGCTCGATGGTCGCGCGCCGGTAGATGGCCAGCACGTCGATGAGTGACTCGAGCGGAACGCCCTGCGCCGCACGGAGCCGGCCGTGGTCGCTCGACCGCTGCTCGAAAGTTGACCACGGAAGCTCGTCGTCAGGGCGCAGCGACGTCAGCATCATCTCGATGAAGCCGGCGGACACGGCGGCGAAGTCCTCCCCGGTCTGCTCGCTGAGGATGACCAGCTCGGGCGCGCGCATACGGACCACCTCGAGCGCCTTCCGGCCGCTCTTGATGGAGTCAACCCCGAGGCCGCTCGCGAGCGTCGCGAGCACGTCTGCCGCGTAGGTTCCCCCTGACTCTGCCCCCGGATTCATATCCCTTAAAACGTTGCTGGGCGCACTGACACCTGACACGCCCCGTTCGGGGTCGTACTGCAAGTGAGTTAGACAAAATCCGCGCATTGGTACGGCGACCGGTAGCCCCCTCTTGGCCGACAGTTAGGCCAGGTGAGCGTCACAGCTCGCCGAATCACGGGGGGTGATTGCACAGAATGTCCGAGCCGACCACGAAGACGGCGGGAGACACACGCGAGTCTCCGAACTCGTACGAAGCCGGCAACGAAGCAGATTTCGAACGTCTCTACCAGGCGTCGTACGGAAAGATCCTCGGCACGTTGACCGCCATGCTCGGCGATCGAGCGGCCGCCGAGGACTGCGCGCAGGACGCATTCGAGCGCGCTTACAAAAAGTGGGCTACCTGGCAGCCGATCGCGCCGGCCGAAGCATGGGTGCACCGGATCGCGATCAACGCCGCGGTCTCCTACCAGCGCAAGATGCGGCTGCGCGAGGTCGGTGAGGTGATTCGCCGCATCGGCCGGCCGGGGCTCGCCCCGGATCCGCAGGAGGTCGTCGAGCACCGCGACCTGGCGATAGCGCTCGCGAAGCTGCCGCCAAAGCAAGCCGCGGCGATAGTTCTCCGGCACTACCACGGCTACACGAACCGGGCCATCGCGCAGGCCCTCGGGATTCCCGAGCGGACCGTCGCATCGAGGCTCGCGGTGGCCAAGGAGCGGCTCCGGGTGATGCTCAAGCACTCGTACGGACCGCAGGCGGCGATGGAGGAAGCGGCCGTCGAGCGTGGGTTCGCCATAGCCGACTAAAGGCAACCCGCGGAGAGGAAGGCAGGGGGCCTGGCTGGTGCCGGGCCCTTCCTTTTCGCGCCCAGGATCGGGCGCCGAATCACGCCGCCTGCGGTCGTCGGGGCCGCACGCTTCGGACGAGTCTGACCAGGCGCCGGCGCAAGGGGCTCCAGACTGTCGCGTCCGAGCGGAACCCGTCCTCGGCCCGGCGTTCGTAGCGTGGAGCGTTGGATTCGGCGCACAGCTTGCAGCCGCATCCATGCCCCGTGACAGGGAGGCGATTGCCCTGCTTGTCGAACCTGGCGTGGATCGCCTCTCTCATCGGCCGCGCCCCTGCCTGGCTAGCAATGTGTACCCGGCAGGTAGTACGCCATCTGGCCGTGGCACATCTGGTTGACGAGGCCCGGCGGTTCTGAGTACCACTCGTCGCCGATGCCCATCGCATCGAGCGCCTGCTGCATGAACGGGTGCCACATCGGCGCCGCGATGAAGTAGCTGTCCGAGCCACCGGTCATCTTGTTTCGCCAGTCGGCATTACCGCCCCAGACCGCGGTCACCAGGTGTGGTGTGTAGCCGACCGTCCAGGCGTCCGCGAACGAGTCTGACGTACCGGTTTTTACGCCGACATGTCGGGCCGGCAGGGTGAGGAGTGAATTGCGGCCGAAGATCATGGCCCGATTGTTGTCGTTGGACATGATCTGTTCCATGATGAAGGCGACCCGAGCGTCGAGGATGCGCACCCCAGGGTCGTACTGATGCGCGTAGAGCAGGTGGCCATCGCGGGCGATCAGGTTGATCGCGAACGGCTGGCGCAGCAGACCTTGCGTAGCCAGGACTGACGCCCCGGTAGCCATCTGCAGCGGCGTTTCGCCATATCCACCCAGCGTCAGCGACGGCCCGTATGTGTTGAGTGGATCGTCGGTTGTGTAGATCGGGAACCCGTTTGCGTCCGTGCCATGAGGCTGGTAGGGAGGCGCCCCCATGGCTCGCGCCGTCTGCACGACGGCAGACACTCCGACACCAAGCTCAACCTTGACGGCCGGGATGTTGAGCGAGTTTCCCATGCAGACTTGCAGCTGGCACGTGCCGTGGAAATTACCGTCGTAGTTCCGCGGCCTGTAGACCTCGCCCGACATGGGGTCCTGGTAAGCGAATGGGCCGTCGACGATCGGCGTGGTCATGGTGAAACGGCCGCTGATGATCCCGGCGGTGTACGTGAAAATCTTCATCGAGGATCCGGGGTTCCGCGGCGGCCACACGGCCAAGTTGTACTGACCACCATATGCATTCGGATTCGCCGAGCCCACCATCGCGACTATCGCGCCCGTGGTCGGGTCGATGGCGACAAGCGCGCCCTGGGTGACATTGCGACGCCAAAGCGAGCCGATGACGCCGGAAACCACGTTCTGTCCGATCTGCTGCAGCGTCGTGTTCAAGGTGGTGACGACGCGCAAACCGCCGCTGAACGTCGCGTCCTTGCCGTACTGCGCGATCAGCTGGGCTGTCACGTAGCTGACGAACGCGGGCGCGACCACGTGGTTCTCCGGCATGAACAGATGCGTGGGCGGGGAGAGATCCTCGGCGAACGCCTTTGCCGCGTCGGCGGCCGTGATCTTGCCGTCGCGAATCATCGCGTTGAGCACGGCGTCCTGCCGCTGCTTGGCGGATGTCCAGTTGACGAGCGGGTTGTAGATGGTCGGCCCGCGGATGATGCCGGCAAGCATCGACGCCTGCGCGAGGTCCAGGTCTTTGGTCTGCTTGTGGAAATAGATTTTCGATGCGGCCGCCGAACCCCACGCGGTGTTGGCGAAGAACACGCTGTTCAGGTACCACTCGAGGATTTGCGCCTTCGTGTAGCGTCGCTCGATCTCGAACGCGAGCAGAGCCTCGCGCATCTTGCGGTCGAGAGTGGCCTTGTTGCCAACCAGTCGCAGCTTGACGAGCTGCTGCGTCAAGGTCGACGCGCCTTCGGTCGGCGAATGCGACTTCCAGTCGACGACGGTGGCGCGCGCGATGCCCTGCGGGTCGACGCCAGGCTCCGAATAGAAGTTGCGATCCTCGATCGAGATGACCGCTTCGGGCAGAAGCGTCCCCATGTCGGACAGCGGCTCGTAGTAGTTCTGGTAGCCAGGCGGGTGAAGGTCCGCGAGCAGAGTCTTGTTGTCGCTGGCGAAGATCAGGGTGTCTTCGGGGATCGCCGACGTCAGCTGATTCGGATCAGGCAGCTTGTCCGCAAATGCGACATAGGCCGGTGAGGTGACGATCAGGCTGGGCACGGCGATGAGGAGCAGCGCCAGCAGGCGCAGCGTCCAACCGGCGGGCCTCGAGACCCTGCCTTTGGTCAGCATCTGCGGTGCGCTTGCGCGCCGCCGCATTCCGTTTGGCCTACGAGGCCAGACGATCTGATTCTTGCGATTCAGCAGCAACGTTATCTCCATCCATGTCTGGCGTCGGTGCAGGACTCAACGGCCCGTACCAACCGATCGACTGAGCGCTCAGCAATGCCCGGATGTCGATGACCTGCCCCGGTCGAAGCGCGGGCGGTCGGAGTCCGCGCTGCGCTGTCCTTGCCGTCCGGACGGCGTCGCTCGCCATCACGGCGAAACTGCTTATGGCCGGCTCACCAGCCGCGGCGTACCATGCGCGCGCCGCAAACTGGAGGTGGGCGGTCGCATCGCGAATGGATTCCAGCCGAGCGCGCGATCCCACTCGACCGGCCTCGGCTGCGTGCGCGAGCCGCCGAGCCTCTCGCGGCGCAGCGACGTCGCGGATCCAGATCGATAGGACCACCATTTTCGCGAGCACCGTCGCCCCCAGGAGGGCCATCCCTGCGGCGATCTTGCGATTCAGGTCGGCGAGCGGGTCGGTCACCAGCAGGGGCTGGTGCGTTGCCGCCGCGGACACTGGAAGCTCCATCCACTCGCCAAGCCGGACCCGAGGCTGCCACCCCATTCCGCTCCGCATCGACGACCGGAGGATCAGAGCGAAGATGTCGACACCGGCGACGATCACCAGCCAGGTCGCCAGGACGAAGCGGTGCTCCGAGAGCCAGGAGGCCACGCCGCCCAGCGACAGCGCGACGAGCGTGCTGATGAGCTGGTCGACGCCCCACGCGGCGGACGCGCTGAGCTCGCGCGCATTGGGATCGGTGATGCTGATCACCCCGATGGTGCAGGCGATCACCAGGCCGATCCAGAGGACGACCTCGACAAACCGTGGGATCGACCGGCGTACAGGAGGAACAAAAGTCGCCGCCACCAAGCCGGTGAAAAGGGCGACCGAGAACTGCAAGAGCAGCGGTCCTTCCACGCCATAGAGAACGCGAAAGGGAGCGCGAGTATTGGCGGATCCCTCCCTACCCTCGCGACCTTTAATCACACGAAACGGTAACCAGCGTCGCCATGGCGGCCGGGGTTAATCCCGGCCGCGACTTTGTCCTCATCGTCTGCTAATCGCCGTTTCGAGTGGCTCTAAGACAAGTCCGAACCGCATACCGGAAGGAGAGCAGACCCTGCGGCGCCAGCCGCACTACCTTCTTGGGGCCCCCCACGGGGACACCTCCGGGTTCCCTCTCATAGTTGCGCGTTGTCTGGATGGCGTGGACGGCGACCCGCTCGGCGTCCACGCCCTTCTTTCCATGGCAGTACTCCTGGTCATCTTGATGGCGACGATAGGGCTCTCCCTGAGGGCCGGCCTCTACGGCCGAACATGGAACGTCGCCGAGTCCGACCGCATGGAGGACACCTGGCTGATCGACACGTGCGCGCGCACGTTCATCCTGGTGCTGCTGTCGCTGCTCGGGCTCCTCGCACTGGGCGTGATGTACGGAAACGTTCTAGGCGCGGTGCACGCCGCCACGTAGAGGTAGCGCACCTCGAGGCCGCGTTGTAACTGATAGAAGCAGCCCACTGCCCCGGGCTGCTTCGCCATTTCTGACACTAGTCAAAACGCGACCGATGCGTCAGAATGCAGACCACTCGAAATCGCGCCGCTCTCCAGCCCCGACTAAGAGGCTGGAAGGACCTCGTTTCGGGTCGTTTCCGGCCAATTCACAAGGCTTGAACCTTCTTAACCCATCCGCCGTGGATGCACGCCCAAGCCGACCGTAGCTTGCCCCCGAAATCCAGCGCTCACCGCGAGCGCCACAACGGGGGTATCAGTGCACTCACTTCGCAAGCTTCTCTTCAATGTTCGTTCGCGTCCGAAGACGCATCTCGCAATCGCGATCGTCGCGATCAACCACATGGGCGTGGTGGCTCTCGCGGCGGCGCCTGCCGTGGTGTCGGTGCCCGCGGCCCAGCACGCCGGCCAGGGGGCCTGCCTGCCGGACGCCGATTGCAACCCGGCGGCGGCGGTGCAGACCGACACCACTCTCAGCCTCCCGGACGGCATGAGGCAGTGCGGCGAGTCCGGCCCGGCGACCGCCTGCGGCACGGCGGCCGCGACCACAGACGGGGCTGCGGGCACCAGCTCGCTGCCCGACGGCCTGCAGGCGTGTGCAGCCACCGCCGGCAAGGTCGTGCCGAGCACACCGGCCGCGTGCAGCGAAGAGATCCTCCCGGCGGTCGCGCCGGCGGGTCTTGGCGCTTCGGGCGACACGACCCCGGTCGTGGCTCCCAGCGTCCCCGTGGAGTCGCTCGGGAATCAGCTTCCCCAGCGGTTGACCCTGGCGTCCAGCACCGACACGGCAAAAAGTGGTACGCCGGCGGTCTTCGCCGCCAGCGCGAGCTCGACCGTGACCGGCACCGACGCGGCGATCGAGATCTTCGACCTGACGTCTGGCACGCTGCTCGGCGCCTGCGCGCAGGGCAGCCGGTGCAGCGTCGCCTACTCCGCCATCTCCGGCGTGCACAACTTCGCGGCTTTCGTCACGCCTCCAACCTCGACCATCCCGGCCGACTCGGTCGCGATCCGCTCGAACCGGGTGAACGTCGGCTGGCTGGACAGCTCGATCACCGCGAGCCGGAACATCGTCGGACCCGGCCAGCCGATCATCCTCACCGCGACATCGACCATCGACGTGCACCAGACCGGCCGGTGGCTCGAGATCTACGACCTCACCACGAGCTCGCGCCTGACCTACTGCGCTCGGGGCACCGTCTGCACCACGTCGGTGAAGCAGGCCGTCGGAGGAGTCCACGAGGTCGTGGGCTACGTCAACGGACAGCCGGAGTCCGTGTCACCGCCGATCTACCTGACGTGGCTCTCCGTCACCCTGTCTGCGACGTCGATCGGTCCGAAGACGGGCGGCGCGGTGTACCTGAAAGCGACGACCAACGCGGACCTCGCCAACACCCCGTGGGTAGTCGGTATCTACGATGAGCAGGGCCGTCTCGTCGACCACGCGTGCAAGACAGGCAACAGCTGCAGCGTGCAGGCCTGGATGAGCGGCGGCACCACGCCGACCTACACGGCGATGATCGGCGCCCTACCCACGAACCAGGCCGCCTCTTCGAGCCAGAAGCCCAAAACCAACGGCACGGCGCCCGCGCCTGGCCTCCTCGACGTGCAGGCAAAGTCCGGAAGCGTCCAGCCGACGCATCTTCTCTGGGGCGTGGATTCGTGCAAGGCGTTCACCGGCGACGTGACCGGTGACCTCTACCCCGCCGTCAACAGGTCGCTGGGGACGCCTGACTTCTGGGGTCGCTACCTGACGGACACGGTTTGCCCGGGGATCAGCTCGTCGGAGATCGCCCTCGCCCGGCAGAACCACATGGGCATCTTGCCGATCTACAACGACTACGACTGCTCCAACGTGTCCTACTACGCCACCGGCCACGGCTACGGCGTCGCGGCTACCGCGGCAGCCGCTCGCCTGGGCATCCCCAAGGGACGGCTGCTCGTCATCGACATCGAGCCCTACGGCGCCGCATGCCCTGGGGCCGCCAACGTCGACTCCGGGTTCATCGAGGGCTGGTACGACGGCGTCACCCAGGCCGGATACCTCCCCGGCTATTACGGCAACGGAACCTCGGGAAGCGAGTTCGCGTCGGCCTGGTGCGCGGCCGTCGCCGCGCTTCCGAACATCGCCACCGGCTCAGACCTCTGGTCTTTCGAGCCCTCCCTGCTGGGCAGCTACTACAAGTCGATCGCGCCCAACTACTCGCCTAACGACACGGGCTGCGCGGGCAACATCGAAGCGTGGCAGTACGAGCTCAGCGGCGGCTCCAGCGTGGACGTCGACCAGGACGAGGCCCTCTCCAGCCTCGCCCTCTGGTACCCCTAACCCCCCGACCGCCTCCGCCAAAGCGCCCGAGTGCCGATGCGGCCCCGGGCGTTTTCACTCAATAGCCCGGTTGCAGGGTTTGTTGAAGTCAAATCGAGGAGGACGAATGGAGCGCAGGGAAACGGACATCGAGCGCGATCCCGCGAACGGCACAGAGGTGGGACGTTCTGCTCACGCCGTTCCACAACCTCTTGCCGACCATCGGCACGGAGCAGTCTCAGCTCGAGATGTCCGTCGTCGTGGCGATCCTCGTCTACGCCCTCGTCGGCTGGGCGCTGGCACGCCTGGTCGCGATCATCTTCTTCCGCAACATCACGGTCGCCCGCCGCACCCGACCCTGGGGTCCCTGAAGAACTAGCCTGCCCGAAGACCCGGCGCGGCGGCCAGGTCGCGGATGTCCTGCACCTGGCGGGTGATCCAGCGCGCGATGTCGTTGGTCCGGACCACCTCGCGCGCGGCCTCGTTGCGCCGGCGCTTCTCCTCCGCCGCCATCAGCAACCCCTCGTGCATGGCGTTGGCTGTCGCGTCGATGTCGAACGGGTTCACCGACAGCACGTGCGGATAGAGCTCCTCGTGCGCGCCGACGTTCTCTGAGAGCACGATCACGCCGTTCGATCGATTGACCAGCGCGCCCTCCTTGACGACCAGGTTCAATCCGTCGTAGACGGAGTTGACCACGAGCACGTCGAAGTTGCGCAGGGCGGCCATCGCCTTGCGGACGCTCTCGCCGAGCTCGAGCCGGATGGGCTGCCACCCGTGGGCGCCGTGCTGGGCGTTGATGCGCTGCACGACCTGGCGGACGCGGCGCACGTAGTTGCGATAGACCGCGACGTCCTGGCGCGACGGCTGCAGGAAAGCCCAGAACTGGACGCGCCCTCGCAGCTCCGGGTGGTGGGCGAGCAGCTTCTCGTAAGCCAGGAAGCCGCGCACGATGTTCTTCGACGGATCGGTGCGGTCGATGCGGACGATCAGGTGCTCAGGCCGCCAATCGCGAAGCTTCCGCTCCTCGACCATCACTCCGTGGGAGTACGCAAGGCGCGTCGTCGACGCCACGTCGATCGAGATCGGGTAGTGGCGGGCGTAGACCATGCGACCTTCGATCAGGACGGCGCGCTCGCGCTCGTCCACCGCCAGACCCGCGTTCTCCTCACACGTCATGAGGAAGTTGCGCACGTCGAGGCTCGTCTGAAAGCCGACTATGTCGCAGCCCAGGAGGCCGTGCAAGATCGCGTCGCGCATCTCGCGCGGCAGCACCTTCCAGTACTGAGGCGTCGGCCATGGGATGTGCACGAAGTGCTGGATGATCGCCCCGTGCAGCTGCTCCCGCACGAGCTTCGGCACAAGGTAGAGCTGGTAGTCGTGGACCATGATCAGCGGCCGGCCCGGCAGGCCTCGCGCGACATCGACCACCTTACGCGCCACCTGCTTGTTGACCTCGACGTAGCCGTTGTTCCACGCGCGGTGGATCCGCCCGTTGATCACGGGCTGGTGCGCCAGGTCCCACAGGTAGTGCTGGATGAACCACAGCACCGGGTTGGAGATCACGGAGTAGTACTGCTCGTATTGCTCTGGCGTGGGTGTCGCGTAGTGGAGCTTCGTCTCACTGCGGATCAGAGGAGCGTTCCACGTCGTGCCGCGCTCTTCGATGAGCTTCCGCTCGGCGTCGTTCCGCGCGCAGGCGACCCAGTCCGCCCCTGCGACCTCGGCGAACGTGAGCAGCGCCGTGATGACACCCCCCGCGCCGCGCGTGAACCCGCCCTCGGGCCTCGGCTCGTGCGGGGCTCGGTTGGCCACGACGATGGTGGAGGCGTGCGGCAGGGTGCGCGAGACGTAGCCGCGGAGCGATGTGCCGGGGCGCCGCCGCTCCACGCTTTCGAGGAAGGGGGTCTCCTGCTCTGGTGTGCTCATGGCCAGCATCAGGCTACGGCGAAGGTTGGGGTGAGGCCGGCGGTGAGGCCGGTGGCGAAGGCGACGGTGAAGCCGGCGGCGACGCGCTCGGAGAGGCTGAGGGCGACGCGCTCGGCGAGGCGGACGGTGAGCCCGAGGGAGACGCGGACGCGCTCGGAGACGCCGACGGCGAGGCGCTCGGTGTCGGCGACTGCGTGCACGCGCCCTGCAAGAACGGATCCTGCGTGTCGCTGCCGCAGCCCTGGACGACGCCCGCCGGGCGGTTGTACCAGTCGCGGTAGTTCGACGGGAGGTTGTTGACGAACCGCTTCATGATCGTAAGGCCCACGTTTTCGCCGTATGCGCGGATCAGTCCGCCGCCGCCGTTCGGCGCCGTGTTGCCGACCCAGACCCCGACGACGACGTCCGGGTTGTAAGCCATGATCCACGAGTCGGGGATCCCGCCATTCCCGTTATCGCTCGTGCCCGTCTTGCTGGCCATCTGACGGTTCCAACCGAAACGCCAGGTGTTCTGGTAGTTCTTCAAAACGTCTGACATCAAGTACGCCTCGGCAGGCGTAAGTACCGTGGTGCCGGTCGGATTTTCGTACTTGAAAACAGCGTGGCCGCTGGAGTCGTCCACCTCCCTGATCACGTTGAGGTCGACCCGCTGGCCCTGGTTGGCGAACGTCTCGTAGCCCTGCAGGTGTTCGTAAAGCGTGACGTCGCTCGCGCCGATCGCCGTCGAAAGATAAGGCTGAAGCTGGTCCTTGATGCCCATGGCGTGGGCGAGCTCGATCACGTTGTTGATGCCTTCCATCTGCCCCACCTGGATGGCCGGGATGTTGCGCGAATAGAGGATTGCCGTGCTTGCCTTGATGTCTCCCATGCCGCCGTTGTCGAAGTCGCGCGGCATGTAGCCGTTGAAGTTGGTCAGGCGGTCGTGGAGGATCGTTGCCCACGTGATCTTGTGGTCGCGCAGGGCGGCCTCGTACACGTACGGCTTGAAGGACGAACCGGGTTGCCGCTTCGACAGGACGACATCGAACTGGCCACCGATCGAGTCGTTGGCGTAGTCGGCGGAGCCCACCCACGCCAGGATCTCTCCGGTCTTCGGCTGGGCAGCGAGAAGGGCCGAATTGTTGACGTTCAGGTAACCGAGGTCCTGCACCCCGTTTGCCACAGCAGCCTCCGCGTTCTGCTGGATGCCGAGGTCAAG
>WNFB01005154.1_pt2 | contig 11666 bp, 7 predicted proteins | sample 5400501 | NCBI WGS metagenome assembly WNFB01 (sample SAMN13153341, study PRJNA577476) | soil metagenome | isolation source: 200 cm saprolite under Douglas fir tree site 2 hole 1 | place: USA:California | collected 2015-04-18 | reverse complement strand
AGATACAGACAACGCAATACGGCGCCGATGACAGTTAAAGCGAAGAGGAATGGCCAATCATTTGGAAAGTGGCGGACGCCTTCGCGTGCCGAGCCGGTGCGAGTAGATGTTTCGGTCACGGCAGGCTGGGAAAAAACCATCTGGATCTTTAGCAAGGCTGCTGGCAGCACATGATATGCTATCGCCAAGTATCGCCAAAATTCAGGAAATTCCTCAGTCGCTAATGAATGCGCGCTCCCTGGCTCCGATGATTCCAGCTCCGACGGCCGAGCTTCGGACAAATGAAACTCCAACAACCCAGGAGAGCGCCGTGGCAGAAGCGGCCGCCTTCAAGGGCTGCGTTTCTGTAATTGTGCCGATCTACAACGAGGTCGGGCACCTCGAGGAACTGCTGCAGGCCATTCAGGCCTCTCCCGCAAAGAAAGAAATGATCATTGTGGATGATGGCTCCACCGACGGTACGCGGGAAAAGTTGCGCGCACTGCCCCACCTTGACGGACTGACCATTGTCTTTCATGAAAGAAACTGCGGTAAGGGCGCGGCCATCCGAACAGGACTGCAATACGCGCGCGGAGAGTACGTCCTGATTCAAGATTCGGACCTTGAGTACGATCCGCAGGATTATCCGGCGCTGCTGCTGCCGCTTGAAGAAGGTAACGCGAATGTGGTGTATGGCGTGCGGCCAGACCGGCCGGAGCGTGGGCTGCGGTTTTTCCTCGGCGCGAAGCTCCTGACGCACTTGACCAATGTACTCTACGGTGCCGGAATTCACGACGAGGCAACCTGCTACAAAGTCTTCCGCAGATCGTTGCTGTCGAGCGTGAGCTTGGAATGTCACCGTTTCGAATTCTGTCCAGAAATCACTGCCAAGCTTTGCCGGCTGGGAGAGAGAATTCAGGAGGTGCCAGTCTCCTATACGCCGCGTAGCGCGGGGGAAGGCAAGAAAATCCGTCATTCCGATGGATGGCTCGCCATTTGGACACTTGTGAGACTGCGGTTCGCGCGCAAAGAGCGGTTCGTCCAGCCTCAAAACAGTAATGAAACAACACCGTTCCCGGTAGTCTTCTTCCGCTTGCCGCCACGTTGAATACTGCCAGCAGCAATCTCAACCGCAGTCGTCCAAGCTCCCGGCAATGGCGTTCTCTACTGCTAATGATGCTTGTGTCTTTAGTTTTACAGATTGCTGCCATCGGCCTGCTTCACACTTACCGGTTTCGCCCGGGCGAAGACCATTTCGCTTTCGGCTGGGAGATGGGGCGCGTAGCCCGATCTATCGCTCTGGGCCAGGGATTCAGCAATCCCTATGGGGATTCAACCGGACCGACTGCCTGGGAGCCGCCGCTGTATCCGTATTTGATCGGCGGAGTTTTCAAGATTGCGGGTGTCTATTCAGATGCGTCTGCCTGGGTATTGCTGATCATCAACAGCTTGTTCACTGCTCTCACGTGCATTCCAATTTTCCTCATCGCGAACAAAGTCTTTGGGGCGCGGGTAGCGGCCTGGTCAGCGTGGATCTGGGCGTTGCTTCCCTACACGATGTATTGGTCCATACATTGGGTCTGGGATACGACGCTCACCCCGCTGCTGCTCAGCCTGATCGTTTTGGTGTCGCTCGAACTTGAGGACTGGCAGGGGTGGAAGGGCTGGGCCATTTTCGGCGTGCTCTGGGGAGTAGCTGCGCTGTCGAATCCATCGATGTTATCGTTCCTCCCATTTTCCGGATTGTGGGTGTGGTACCGGCGTCACAAGCGAGGTCTGCCCTCGATTGCTGGAGTGGTGTTGGCGTCGGCCATTTTCTTTGCCTGTTTGACACCCTGGCTGGTGCGGAATTACCGAACGTTTGGTCAATTTGTTTTCATTCGTGACGATTTTGGACTGCAATTTCGCTTGGGGAATGGAACTTACGCGGATGGGATCCTGATGGCTTATCTCCAGCCCAACATGCATAACCTCGAATTTGAGAAGTTTCGCAGCATGGGGGAGCGTGCCTACGCAGAAGATTGCAAACGTCAGGCTTTTGCCTGGATTCGTAATCATCCGCAACGTTTTGTGGCGGTCAGCTTGAAACGGTTCGTTTATTACTGGGCTGGGGTGCCGCGAGCAACCGGCAACCTACGGATTTTCGAATTCGGCCCATTTGATTTCAGAAATTCACTTTTTCTGGCGTCGTCGGTGTTAGCGATCTTGGGCATGGTACTAGCCGTACGCAAGAAAAAGCCTGGAGCCTGGCTGTTCCTGTGGCTGGTGTTATCGTATCCCACGGTTTACTACTTCGTATTTCCCCATGCACGCTACCGCCATCCCATCGAGCCGGAGTTGCTGATTGTGGCGGTGTTTCTGCTCTCGGAAGTAGGGCTGAACGCAACCTCTTAGAAGTCAGAACGCTGCGAGTGGAATGCGCTTCAGCAGAACCCGCTTCAGTACAATTGCCGCGACGGCGTTTTTGCCAGCTTTTGCATGGCAGGAGCGGGGCGAGAATGCTGCGGCCATAGACCAATGTTCAAGAAGATTCTAGTTGCCAATCGAGGAGAGATAGCGGTACGCGTGATTCGGGCTTGCCGTGAATTGGGGATCGCGTCGGTAGCCTTGTATTCGGACGTGGACCGGGCGTCCCTCCACATACGCAAGGCGGACGAAGCCTACCACCTCGGGGCCGCGCCTGCCGCCCAGTCTTACTTGAACATCGACAAAATTCTTGAAGTAGCAAAGCGAACTGGCGCCGATGCCATCCATCCCGGCTACGGGTTTCTGTCGGAGAATGCGGCGTTCGCGCAGGCGTGTGCCGACGCGGGAGTCAAGTTCGTGGGGCCAACCCCGACAGCGATGGAGATGATGGGCTCGAAAACCCGGGCGCGTCAGGAGATGGAGAAAGCTGGAGTGCCGCTGGTACCGGGCGCCTCGCGCGGCCTCGAGTCGTTCGCGGAAGCGGAACGCATTGCCGCGAAGATCAGCTTCCCCGTAATGCTCAAAGCTGCTGCGGGCGGCGGTGGAAAGGGTATACGCCTAGTGCATGCGTCCGGCGAGCTGAAATTGGCGTTGGAAGCGGCACAGAGCGAAGCGCAACGATCGTTCGGAGATGGTGAAGTCTATATCGAGAAGGCGATGGTTAACCCGCGACACATCGAAATGCAAGTCCTGGCTGACGAGCATGGAAACACGATTTACTTGGGCGAGCGCGAGTGCTCCATCCAGCGGCGGCACCAGAAGGTGCTGGAAGAATCCCCGTCGCCAATTGTTGATGAGGAAATGCGGCGGCATATGGGCGAAGTCGCGGTACGAGTAGCAAAGGCTGCGGGGTACACCAACGCCGGCACAGTCGAATTCCTGGTGGATCAGAAAAACAACTTTTACTTCCTCGAAATGAACACGCGTCTTCAGGTAGAGCATCCAGTGACGGAGGCGATCACCGGACTTGACCTGGTGCACTCACAGATCCGCATTGCTGCGGGCGAGAAGCTGCCGTTAATGCAGGCAGACGTCAGCTTGCGAGGACATGCGATCGAGTGCCGTATTTATGCCGAAGATCCTGACAACAATTATTTTCCCAGTCCCGGGAGGATTACATTGCTCTTTGAACCCTCCGGTCCCGGAATTCGCTGTGACAGCGGAATTTACGAAGGTTGGACGGTCCCAATAGATTACGATCCACTGCTGGCAAAGTTGATCGGCTATGGGACAGATCGCCAACAGGCGATCGCGCGGCTGATGCGCGGGCTGGACGAATATTTTATCGGCGGTATCAAGACCAATATTTCTTTGTTTCGAAGAATCCTGGGCAACCCGGATTTTCAGGCAGGAAAGCTGGACACGGGATACCTGGAGCGGCTGTTGGCACGGCCTGTCGAACATCAGCGGGCGAGTGGCGGGGCAGAAGTCGCGGCCATCGCGGCAGGATTGTTCGCAGTGTTAGACCCGTCCCTGTCCCAGACGCCATCTACCGCGGACGGCGGTGGGCGGATCGCCGAGACACAGTCGAATTGGAAACGAGTTGGGCGGGCAGAAGGGTTGAGCTAACCGGGTGGTTGTGCCAGAGGGAATTTTCCAACGCGCTAGCAGATCGCGAACTGAGAACCGGCCCTGATGACCTACGATGTCAGCATTGACGGCAAGCGCTATCGCCTGGAACTGAGTCGGGCGGAGGCCGGCTGGGACTGCCGTCTCGATGGACGCACCGTACACATTGATGCGGTGCTGGCGCGGCGCGACGTCCTTTCCGTGATAATTGACGGTAAGGCGCACGAGATCAAACGGGAACGGACTGCCACCAATACGTATTTATGGGTGGGCAGTGCACGCTATTTGGCGGAACTTCGCGATCCGCGCTCACTACGGGATCGCAGAGATGGTGCCGGCGACGAGCAGGGGCCCCAAAAACTGATTGCCTCCATGCCCGGCAAAGTTGTGCGAGTGCTGGCCCAGCCAAACAGCGAAGTTGAAGTGGGCCAGGGCGTAATCGTGGTGGAAGCTATGAAGATGCAGAACGAAATTAAGTCGCCGAAAAAGGGCCGGGTGCGGAATATTCTAGCCAGCGTCGGAGCGACCGTAAACGCGGGAGATGTGCTGGCGATCGTGGAGTGACAATCGGGCATCCTTCGAACATGCACCAATCATTGCCGCAGAAGAGTACAAAAATATTACAACCGGCACAAGAGATCATTTTGCGGCGCCGATATTCCTCAAAATGTCCTGAGCAAAATAATTCTGTACCTTGGCGTGCTCGCGCAAATCCTCATAGTAGGCGGACTTGAGCAGCTGTTCGCGCCTTTCACGCAGTTGCTGGCGTATGCCTTGCTGCACCCGGGGATCACTTAGCTCGCGCTGCCCCGCAGGTTCCCTGGCGATCAGCTTTACGATGCGAAAGCCGAAGACCTGCTTGCTGGACGAACTGCCCACCGTGATCACCGGACTGTACTGGCCAGGCTTCAGTTTCAACACGGCCTCCCGCGTAAGGGGATCGGTGTTGTGCAGCGCCGATTCGGGAGTGAAACCAAGATCGCCACCATTCCCCGAAGTTTCAGTGTCCTCGGAATAGTTCATAGCGAGCGTGGCAAAGTCGTCCCCACTGTCGAGACGATTCGTCAGCATTTGAATCTTCTTGCGCGCTTCCGCCTCATTCTGAGCTTTGCTGTTCTGCAGATTGTGGACCTGCGGGTTGGGCTGGGTCGTGACCCAGATCTGCGCGAGATGGTATTGCGGCTCGATCAGGTTGAACTCGGATTTATGGGCGTGGTAGTAGTCTGCAATGTCCTGATCAGAGATGTTGATCTTCGAGGTGATCTCTTTGTTGATCACTTTTTCGACAGTCAGTGAGCGGCGGAGATCACGCTTGAAATCATCGACGGTAATCTTCTTCTCCTTTAGCTTCTGGTCGAATTGTTCTTGCGAATAGGGCGACTTGATCTCGCTTAGTTTGTGGTTGACTTCCTCATCGGTCGCCAGCAGGCCGAGCTTTTCAGCGCGGTGCATGAGAATTTCATCATCGATAAGTTCCTTCAGAATCCCCAGGCGGAGGCTGGTGGCTTGTTCGGCAATCGGCTGTTGGTCAGAGCCGGCAGTCTGATTTTGATAGTACTTCTCGACGTCGTTGCGGTAGATCTTGCGGCCATCCACGGAGGCCATGACGTCGTCGCCTCCCTGCTTGGATTGGCAACCACCGAGCAGCAGCATGGCGCCAAACAGCAGTGTGCACGCCTGAACCGAATTCAGTTTCAATTGGGCAACCCCTCTTAAGATCGGTGCCTGGATTCGACAACCCAGGAGGTTACATTCCAAGTATGCTACCTGGCTGGCGGACTCGGTTTCGACGGTGTGGAAGCTGCCGGCGTCGTATGATCGGGGATGGGCATACCAGCCTGCTTCAACGCGCGATCTAAAATCACCCGCAGATCCGCAATGGGCACCGCACCATCAACTTTTTCCCCGTTAACGTACAGGATTGGTGTCGCGTTTATACCGAGCTTCTCACCTTCCTGCACGGATGCTTTTACCGCGTCCTGGTTCTGTGCCTTGATGCAGGATTGCAGACTGGCTACATCCAGATTGTGCTTTTGGCCTTGCAGGAGGGCCTGCTTATCGATAGCAGCGAACTGCGCGTCGCGGCCTTTTTCGCTATTCACATCCCTCTGGTTGGCGTGAATATAATCCGCAAATTCCCAATATGCATCGTTGTTTTGGTTCGCCAGGCAGTTGGCGTCAATCGCTGCGTGCGTGGCCCAGGGATGGATCTCGACCAGCGGAAAATCTTTGTAGATGAAAAGCACGCGATCGCCGTATTCTTTCAGCATCTCCGGAAACAGCGTCTGGTGCATGCGAGAGCAGAACGGACACTCGAAGTCGTCATAGCTCACAACCACAACCTTGGCGTCCTTATTGCCGCGGGTCGGCCGTCCCTTTACATCAATTTTCTTCATCACCTCTGCATAGGGATCTTTCGTTAGATCCAGCTTCGTAAGGCGCGCCAGGGTTTTGTGGTCTTTGGAAAGCAGGAAATCGTAATCCTGCTTCTTCTCCCCATTATCGAAAGTAATGGTCACGGCATCGTAATTGGCGAAATCGCTGGGCTTAAACTGTCCAATAAGAACCTTCACATCCGCAGGGATGCTGTAATAAGCACGTACCTGCCGCTCCATGACCTTGGCAACATCAGGGGGAGGAGACTGAGCGGAGCAGCCCAGGCAAATAAGGACAAGAACAATGAAGGAACGTCGCAGAAGCGCCACTAGAAACCACCTTAGCATTTTAGGGTAAAAGAAATTATCTCACAGGGCTGGATTGAAGCCCCGGAATCCGGCCCAACCTTGATGGAGAAAGAGAGACAAGTCGTACGACCGGTCAAGAGCTTCGTCGCAGTTCTTCTAGCGGCAAAAGCGAGTTCATAGAACCAGAACGAAAGCCCTCAAGATCGAGAGTAACAAACTTAAATCCAAGACCTTTAAAGATGCGGGCGAATTCGGCTGCCATCGGCGCAGTGAGCGCCCGGGCGAGTTCGTTTTGCGCGACTTCGATGCGGACTATTTCACCGTGATGGCGAACCCGGAATTGGCGGAAGCCCAGGGAACGAAGAGCGTCCTCGCCTCGCTCCACCACGCTCAGCGTTTCGCGGGTTACGGGGCGTCCGTACTCGATACGTGACGACAGGCAAGCGGACGCCGGCTTGTCCCACACGCGAAGACCAGCGTTACGGGCGAGTTCGCGAATCTCCTGTTTAGTAAGGCCGGCTTCGAGCAGGGGTGCGGACACGTGGTGCTGCCGGGCGGCTTGCTGGCCGGGTCGGAATTCGCCCTGATCGTCCACGTTTACACCGTAAGCGATCGAATCAAAACCATGGGCCCGGCGAAAATTCTCCATGACATCGAATAATTCATCTTTGCAATGGAAGCAGCGCGAGGCATCGTTGCGCGCGTATTCCGGACGGTCGAGCTCGGCGGTGGGAATGATTTCCAAAGGGATGTCATGTTCCTTCGCAAAAGCAATTGCGTCCGTAAGATGAGTGCGCGCCAAGCTGGGTGAGTCCGCAATGACGGCAAGCATGTCGTGGCCAAGAAGCCGGTGGGCCGCCCAAGCCAGGAACGCGGAATCAACACCCCCGGAATAGGCGATCAGCGTTCGACCGAGCGCATGGAGGCAGGCGTCGAGGGTGCCACGCTTGGAGACCAAGTCTGCGGTCAGGGGCATAGACATATGGTAATACGAGGGGGCGGGTCAGGTGCGCCAAGCTTTTAAGCGCCGGGGACGGACGAAGGACGCCCTCCTGGCCCTATCTTCGATTCGTTTCTGGCTAAAAGAGCCGTTCCTGACGGCGCAGGTTGCCGATAGCGGCGACATTGGCCAGGCTGAAAATAAAGCGAAACTGGTTTTCATTGCGGACTGAACCCAGAGCGAAGCGGCGGTATTCGAGGCTCACGCCGCAACAGTCCCAATTGTAACTAGTTTGGACCGAGGAGTACTGAAGAAAGCCGGCCTCCGCGTCAAACCCAAAACTGCCGGCGCCACTGAGGCCGGGCTTGTTGGCATAACCATAACCCAACAGGACACGAAACTGGTTGAACGACTGAGCGGGAGTCGTCGAGGTGGGTCCACCAAGAAGCCGTAGGAATGCATCGCCACCCCCTAGCGTGAATGGACCGAAATGGTAGTTCAAGAACGTAGTGCTGCCGTTTATGCGGCCTTTCTTGAAATCGTAATCGAGGTCCCACTCCGCATCAGTGCGCGCGTTAGTCTGAATTCGCAGGCGCGATGTAATCGGTGAGAGATGACGCGCATCGGTCACGAACGCGAGCCCAGTAAAGTCCGCCGTAGTTGTGAACACATTGCGCTGCCCTGATAGCAGTGCTCCGCCAAAATTGGGATCGAGAAAATACTTCTGAGCAACCTTCCAGGTGACGACCTCGCGTACCTGGGGCTGGGTTTCACAGGGTTCGTTCTCGGCAGCCGCCACTCTTTCCCACGGTACAGCAGCTTGTTGTTGAACACCGCCGATGGCCAGGGATGGCATGCCTTGGGGTCCACAATCTTCCGCCTTGCCGGACGTGCGTTTAGCATAAAGCCGGTTCACCACAGCGTACTCCACTTCGTTGGTATTGCTGAGGATGTCACGCTCATCGAAGCGCAGGATGCTGCCGAAATTGTCCACACCAGTGACCATGTTGTAGACAAAACGAGGTTCGATCACGTGCTTAAACTTGCGGCCCAGGAGTTCGCGGCTAAAGATGCGAGACAACGGGGGCGGGCGTAATTCTAGGGATGCGCCCAGCGCTTTGCGGTTGACGGGATTGTCCGCCGCGACACCGATCGTGCTGCTCGGCACCAATTTCTGGGTGTAGAAGGTGTCGCGCACCGATAGCTCCGGGCGAATCGACCAATCGTGGAAAAAGATTGGCAGAGAAAGGGTTGGATTAATGTCCAGGCGGCCGAGCAGCGGGGCTGTACGGAAGGATGGCTCACTGCGGGAAAGGCCTTCGGCCGCAGCATCGAACGACCAGTAAAAGGGCGAGTGGCCGAGAGCGTGGTCGACGCCGGAAATCTCCAAACTGGGCGCGTGCAAGATGGTAATCACGTCGCCATTCTGGGTGCTCTCAAAGTTCTGGTAACGCTCGCTGCTAGCGTTGTAGGAGAACCCGTGTGAGGTATTAGAGAGGAACGCCTCGGATTTGACTTCCGAATTCACCGCCTGGCTATAAATTTCGTTGAAGGCGAGCCGGAACACAAACGAACTGAGATAGTCGAGGTTAGCCACGCCGCGGAAGTGGCCGAAGAGTCCCTCAGCGTTTAGGCGAGCGTTTTCGCCACCCTGCTTAACCGGAGGGAATCCGATTCCGCGATCCAACACGCCAAAATAGTTGAGATCCAGGAAGGACGTTTCGCTGGGACGGACACGCAATTCGCCGCGCTGGCCCCAGCCGCGGATGGAATAGTACTCCGCGCCGAGAGTGGCGTCCATGCTGCGGTTGACGTCCCAGTACGCGGACTGGCCGGCGATGTAACCCTTGCGTGAAGAATTTCCGAAATTCGGAATGAGGAAGCCGGAGTGCCGCGCCTGGCGTTCTACGGGATGGGTGGCGAATGGAAAATAGAAGACCGGAACGCCCTTAATGCGGAATGTGCTGCGATAGATTTTCGCGTTTCCGCCGACATCCACCACAACTTTATGGGCGCTGAATTTCCATTTGGGATGAGGTAATTCGCAGGTGGTGACCGTGCCGTCGTATACCAGGTAGTGGTCGGGACCAGTCTTTTCCACCACCTTGCCGGTGAAGGCGAAGGGATTGGAAGAGGTCAGAATTGACCGTGTTCCGCGAAAGCGCAGCCCGATGGTGCCAACGACGCTTTCGAAGTGTCCGGTTTGGGAGTGGATGTTGTACGTCCCTCGGCTGGCTTCGATGTGCTCATCATTTGGACCGCCGTCAAGCACGACGTGGCCCTCCACGGTCGCATCCCCGCTTGCGGAGTTGTAGCTCATCTCGTCGGCATAGAGAACATAAGTTTCGTAGTGGATTTCGGCGTGGCCACGCAACTTGAATATCGGGCCCACCTTTTCTTGCTCAGTAGCGCGGATGGTTATTTCTTCTTCAGACGCGGCGGAAGGCGCTGTAGGCGGCACTTGAGGGGGAGTAGCTGTCGGGCTTCCCGCTGGGTTTTGCGCAAAAAGCAACTGCCTGGTAACTAACGGAATGGTGGGAAGCAGATGACAAACCAACGCCGCCGTGATAATGAATCGTGTGCGGGAGATCATCGGAAGCGCACGAGTAGCCCACGAATGAATCGCGTAAGTGGGGACATCGTGACCTTAGCACGGTGCTGGCCCATGAGGCAAAGATGCCAGCCGGGGAATTCCTCGGATGATTGCACCGCGGTTCATTGATGCTGGTCTGGCTTCTGGTGTTTCATAACTGTTCATGGCCTGCTCACTGTGCGGAGACGTTTGTCGTTGTAACCCGGCAGCATCCCCTGCGACGACGCGGTCCCGATTTCAGCCGAAACGTGAACCGGAAGTGCAAGCAGGAAAAACTTTCTCCGAAGATGCGGTCCTGGTAGACCCAGAGGCAACCGACACCAGTGAGCAGCAGTTTGCGGCAAGTCTGGAACTGGAGCAGGTCGAACTCCCCCGCTTCGTGGTGGACGAGAATGGAAGTGTAGCCGGGCAACCAGAAGCGATTGTGACTGAGGTGCCGCTTAGCGATGCGCTTCAGGACCTTCCCTCTGACCCGGTCGGAATGATGAGATCGGATGACGAGGACAGGCAAGTGCCGCGATCGCTCCAAGACGCCAGCGATCTCGTGCGAACTCCTGATAGTTGGAGAGACGAAGTTGCGGCGCGAGTACATCGATATCAGTCGCGGAGAAAATCGCGAGGCCCTCGATACCCATCCTTGCGGCTGAAGTTCGATGGAAGTGCGCCAGCGCGGAATGATTCCTCCTGGACATCTGGCATGGCGCCCGTCGCTTCATCCGTGCAAAATCAACCAAGCCAGCGGGCGTTGGCGGTTGAATATGCGGAGCCCACACTAACCGCTTCACCGGTAACTGCGGAAATAACCGGCCGGCTCATTGAGTTTCCGCGCTCGTTCTTGCCGCCGATACGGTTGAACGAACTTGCGGACCCGGTGATCGACCGGCCGCGCATTCTGGAAGCTCCGGAAATCGTGCCCCCACCTCCGGCATTGGGCGGAATTCTGATGGAGCCAGCGGAAGAAAGACCGGCGGAGAAACGGCCGGGGTTTGAGATACCGTTACAATCAGCGGCCACCTCGCATCGGCTGCTGGCCGCCGCCGTCGATGCAATTGGAGTCATCGCCGCAACCGGACTCTTCGGGTGGATATTCTTCAAACTAGCTGAAGCGAGGCCTGTAATGCCAAGAATAATTGGCCTGGCTGCGGCAGTTACCTTCCTGTTCTGGGCGGCATACCAATATTTGTTTGTTGTCTACACTGGCAGCACTCCCGGCTTGAAATTAGCAAAGTTACAATTGACTAAATTCGATGGCTCACTGGCGAACCGAAGGCTGAGGCGCTGGCGGGTTTTGGCATCGGTGCTCTCTGCGCTTTCTTTGGGCATGGGTTTTGCCTGGTGCTTCCTCGACGAGGATGCCTTGTGCTGGCATGATCGGATCACCCACACCTATTTGGGACCGCGAGCCGAGCAATAGAAAAAGGCCTGCCCGCTGGTG
>WNFB01005627.1_pt1 | contig 11667 bp, 5 predicted proteins | sample 5400501 | NCBI WGS metagenome assembly WNFB01 (sample SAMN13153341, study PRJNA577476) | soil metagenome | isolation source: 200 cm saprolite under Douglas fir tree site 2 hole 1 | place: USA:California | collected 2015-04-18 | reverse complement strand
CTTTTCTCGACTTCCTGCTGGGCCGGCCTCTCGCGTCGGACGAAGCCCGAGCGGAGCAGGTGGGTGTTTCAGCGGGGATTCCTATCTTTGGCTTGGACGCGCTGAGTTCCGCGGGGTATGGTCCGGAGGCTGCCCTGACGCTGCTCATTCCTCTCGGGGCGGCAGGCATCAGCTATATCGTCCCGATCAGCGCCAGCATCATTGCCCTGCTTACCATCGTTTACTTCTCCTATCGCCAAACGATCCAGGCTTATCCCGGCGGCGGAGGTTCCTACACCGTGGCGCGGCAGAACCTCGGCGTGTCTGCGGGACTGTTGGGCGCGGCGGCTTTGATGATTGACTACATTCTGGTGGTCGCGGTTGGCATTTCCGCGGGAGTGGGCGCTCTAGTGTCCGCAGTGCCGAGCCTTCAACCACGGACGCTTTCGCTGTGCCTCGGAATCCTGGTGATCATCACGCTGATCAATCTCCGTGGCGTCCGGGAAGCCGGTCTTTTCTTTATGGCTCCCACGTATTTGTTCGTCGGGAGCCTGCTTGTGGCCATTGTGATCGGCTTTTTCAAAGCGTTAGCGACGGGAGGTCACCCGTTGCCGGTGGTGGCTCCTCCAAGACTCCTTCTGGCCAGCGCCGCGCCGAGTCTGTGGCTGCTGCTGCAAGCGTTCGCCAGCGGCTGTACGGCCATGACCGGCGTGGAAGCAGTGAGTAACGGCGTGAAAGCGTTTCGCGAGCCGGTGATTCCCACCGCCAGGCGTACTCTGACAATCATCATCGCCCTTCTGATCGTGCTGCTTGCCGGGATTGCCTACCTGGTCCGCGCCTACGGGATTGAAGCGACGGACCCGGGCCGGCCCGGATATCAAAGCGTGCTTTCCATACTACTGGTGGCCGTCGCCGGGAAGGGATTGTTCTATTACGTGTCGATCGGTTCGATCCTGCTGGTCCTGGCGCTTTCGGCGAACACGGCCTTTGCCGATTTTCCGCGCCTCTGCCGGGCCATCGCACAGAACAACTATCTCCCGCACTCCTTCGCAACCAGAGGCCGGAGGCTCGTCTATTCGCAAGGGATTTACGTGCTAGCGGGCCTGGCCGGGCTGCTCCTGATTCTGTTCGGCGGGTTGACGGATCGCCTGATCCCTTTGTTTGCAGTCGGAGCGTTTCTGGCGTTCACACTCTCGCAAGCAGGAATGGTCGGCCATTGGAAACGAGTCGGAGGTCCGGGCGCGAAGCGCAGCATGATTGTGAATGGTCTGGGAGCGGTGGCCACAGGAATCACGGTGGTCGTGGTCCTGGTGGCCAAGTTTGTGGAAGGAGCGTGGGTCACGATGCTCCTGATCCCCGGGCTGCTCGTGGTGATGGGTTCAGTTCGGCGACACTATCACGCAGTCTCTTTGGAGACTCGCAGTGCATGCCCGCTTGAGCTGAATGACCTCACACCTCCACTGGTTATCTTACCGATTCAGAATTGGAGCCATATCGTTAAGAAGGGACTGCGCTTCGCTCTCAAGATCTCTCCGCACATCCGGGCCGTGCACGTGGACTGCGGCGAGGGGACGGTCACTCTTCGCGAAGAGTGGAGCCGGTTCGTCGAGGAACCGACCCGACAAGCCGGAGTGGCCACACCCCAATTGGTGGTCCTGCCCTCGCGCTATCGCCTCATCCTTTCGCCGATTGTGGATTACGTTCTGGAGGCCGAGCGGACCTGTCCAAACCAGCAGGTTGCGGTTCTGATCCCGGAACTGGTTGAGCGTCACTGGTACCACCACCTATTGCACAACAAACGAGCGTCGGTTCTGAAGGCGCTTCTGCTGCTGAAGGGCAACCAGCGGATCGTGGTGATCAATGTGCCGTGGTACCTCACGTCCTGAGGGACGCAGCCGCAAGAACCTGCCGAAGAAGGCATGGGGTTCCGGCCGGTGACAAGCCGGAACCCCAGTCCCAAACAGCGACGCGCAGGCAGAGCCACTCCGGTTAGATCCTCTTGATGCGAATGTTGCGAAAGTCCACGCGCCCAGTGTGCGTCTGAAGCCCGATGAATGTCGGGACACTCGGCGTACTGGGCAGACCTCGATCCGGATACGGGTTGTTGAACAAACAGACCTGCTCGCCGTTGAGGAAGACCGTGTAGGTTTGGCCCTGCACGCGAATTTCGTACTGGTTCCACTCCCCCACGGGACGCGCAGGTTTCAAGGTCAACAATTCGTTGTCGTTTCGGCCGTCCGCCCGGTAGATCGCGCCGGTCTTGTGGATGTCGGCGCCATCGGGCGCGCCGGTCTCGTCAATCTGCACCTCAAAACCAAAATTCACCGCGACATACGCGGCATTGTTGTAACCCTGTTTTTCGGGATCCGGAAAGCGGAGAAACACACCAGAGTTGTCCCCATCCTGCCAGCGGCGCCACTCCAACTGGAGGACGAAGTCCTGCGGTGTGGGTGTGGTGCACCAATATAGCCCGATGTCCGAGCCGGGGACGGATTCCAGCGCGCCGTCCACGACGATGAACTTCCCGGGGTCGTCTTTCCCGGGCTGATCCTGGATCGTGGACATGCGCCAGTTTTCCGTGGTAAAGCCATCGAACAGCGCCGTGAAGCCATCGCCGGGCTGGAAAGGCGTCGGGCGAGGTACCAGCCGGTCTGCCAGCCGGCGCCCCAAAGCAACGCTGGCGAGCATCGGATTCGGTGACCCAATCGTCGGAAACACTGCGGGGCCTGCGACGTAGGCGTTGGAAAGCTCGTAGAACGCCCCGTCGGGATTGGTGACCGAATTCCCCGGCCCGCGGTCGCCCATCCACAGCGTACCGGCTTCATGGTGCGTGGTGCCCAGGCCCTCGCGGCTCTTTGCCAAAACCTCATACGGCCGGACGCCGGAGAATATTTTGGCCACTTCCTCCGCGGCTTTGTCCATTGCCTCCCACAGCGCGAAGTCTTTCGCGGATGGAGCAAGTGACACAAAAGCCCGCGGCACGCCGAACTCATCGAGTTCGGCGTCGAGCCTGACAAAATTGTTAGGGTTTAGGGATTCCATCTCACCAATACCGCGGATCGTGATGACCACATGGCTCGCAGTTGCTGCTTGAAACGCAGTGAACCCATCGATGTCGGGCACTTTTTTGAACAGGTCGGCTTCGGAGTCCGTGCCGAGCACGCCCAAACCGGATGCGGTGATTTGCAGGTGGAAGTGTCCCGTTGTGCCATCCGCGTGCCGGTGGCGTCCCTTCACGAACAACGCGGAAGCCTGTAAGGCCTTCACATTCGGATCGAGTGTTGCGAGCGCTTCGCGAGGGATGCGGATGGTGAGGTTGGAGCGAAGGTGCGCCATCAGGTTCCGGCCCACGAGGTGAGAATTAGGTTCCCCCTGAAGAGAGAGCAGCGCCAGCCGCGCGCTCTCAATCGTCCCCAGCGCGATAATGACCGGGGCAGCAGGCTGGACTGGCACGTCACCCTGATCTGTTTCAATCCCGACTACGTTCAAGCCCCCCGGCGTGCGCGCGGTCACCAAACGCTTAACGTGACAGTTGGGCACAACCATCAGCCGCTTCTTGACGTCGTCGCCGCCTGATTCAGACTCCGCCGCTCGCGCCGCCTTCATCAGCAACGGCATCGCGCTGAACTTGTTAAAGGGGAAGAACCCAGGAGCTGTTCGGGTCTGGACGGCCAAGGGGGCTTCCAGCTTCCAAATGTCCTGCGACGTCGCCGCCAATCCGACAGAACCCCTCGCCTGGACTGCGGCGACCCCCGCGCCCGCTGCCATGGCGATCGGCTCAGCGAGATCCAGATGCAACGGCAACTGCCCCAGGGGAATCGCTTCGGTAACCCGGCCAGCAGCGATGCCTTCAAATAATTGTTGGCGAAGCGCTTCATGCAAGGGGCCGAAAATGAAGTCATTGGTTACATTTGCCCCCAACTGCTCGCTGGCTTCGCGGAAGTAGCGCCTGTTCAAGTCATAGACCACGTTAGCTGGCCAACGATCTAGCGGCACTTCAGAATCGAGTAGCTGTGGCGACCACCCGCCCCAGAAAATGGAGCGTCCCCCGAGGCAATAGGCCAGCCCCGGGAACTTGTGATCGGAATGCCAAGGCAGCCCCCACACTTCGTTGCGCGGGGTGCGGTCCTGACCACTCGCCCGGAGTTCAGCGATAGTGGTCGGGCCCGGCGGGTCGAGTCCAAGCAGAGCAAGATTTTGGACGTGCTCAGGCAGAGCAAAGGGCCCGCCTTCGAGCAGCAGGATGCGATGGCTGTGCGTTTTGTCCTGGTAAAAGAGGTGTTGAGCGAGTACCGACCCGAACGAGCCTCCCCCGATAATGATGATGTCAAACGGACGAGCATCATTCTGAGGGCTGCCATCCGGGCGGCTTGCGGTTTGGTTTGCGCTGCGAAGCGCTTCGTCTAAGGTGTTACAGATGTAACGCCCGAGTATGTCACGACTGAAAGTTGTGGTTTGAGCTTTAAGGCCCGCGGCCATAGTCGTCTCCCCTCCTTTTTTTTCTGTTATGCGTCTTGTGAAAGCCGGTGGAATTGCGCTTCGCCGTTCTCGAGCTTCGGCCCTCGACCGGCGATGCGGACTGTGGGCTGGGATTAAATTCTTATAAAATTCAAGCGGAGTATACCATCAAGAAGAACATCGAAATCATGCTGAATCGACATCCGGCCTGTGGAAAACTCCCCCCGTACTCCCCCCGTCCGAAAGCGACCCTCAGGTCTTGCCAAAGCCATTGGAGGCCGTCGAGAACCGGTAATTGGGGTTCATTCTTCCTTGTGTTCGTGATCTCACGTGCGAAACCGCACCCAGATATGGCGCGCCGCTTCCGGCGACGGAGCAAAACAGAGAGAGTGGATTCGCAATTTCAGGACAAGAAGGTCGCATGGTAAGATCCGCGTTCCCCAAGGCCGCTCATTCTCCAAGGAGGCGACGATGAAAAGGGTCCTCACCATTCCCGCGATGCTCGTGCTGCTGCTCGCCCCAAGCCTCTTCGTTCAAGCCCAGCAGCAGGAAAAGCCGAAGGGCGAGCCCGGCGCAGCCGCTAGAACTGGCAAGCATCACGGCCTCGCGGCGACGCGCGAAACCACCCAGTGGGGTTGGCTCGATCCGAACGAGAAACCCAAGCTCACCGTGGATTCCGGTGACACCGTTTCGATTGAGACGCTGATGCACTCCCTCGATCAGATCCAGCCGGGTACGCCGATGGAAGAAATCGTCCGGCTTCGCTTGGCCAATCCCGGCGGTGGCCCACATTCGGTCACCGGGCCGATTTACGTCAATGGCGCCGAGCCGGGCGACACCATGGAGATTCGCATCAAGAAGATTGTGCCCAAAGGAGACGGCTTCAACTTCCACCTGCCCGGGACGAAGTTCCCCACCGTCGGCCTGCTCGCGTCCGAGTTCCCTGACGGGTTTGTTCGTTTCTACAAGTTTGATTTGGTCAAGCGCCAAACCGAATTCAAGCCGGGCATCGTACTCGACCTCAAGCCGTTCCCTGGGATTCTGGTCGTGGGCGTAGACCCCAACGAGCCCAAGGAGAAGGCTGGGCCGCCGATCCATGACGCCAAGGGACGTACCAGCACGCTGCGGCCTTGGAAGAACGGTTCGAACATGGACCTAAACGAGTTGCAAGAAGGCTCTAAGTTCTACGTGCCCGTCTTTCTCAAGGGCGGCCTGATCTGGGTCGGCGACGCGCACTGCCGGCAGGGTAACGGGGAGGTGAACCTGACCGCGCTGGAATGCGCCTATCGGGAAATTGAGATCCAGCCAATCGTGCGTAAAGATCTGAAGATCGACTGGCCGCGCGCCGAGACGCATACCGACTGGATCCTGATGGGGTTCGACGAGGACTTGAGCGAGGCCATGAAAATCGCCGTCCGTGAGACAGTGAACTTTCTCGCGAGCCAGACGCTCGTGCCCATGAGCCGCGATGAGGCCTACGCGCTCGCCTCGATGGTGGCAGACTGCCGCGTGACCCAGGTGGTGGACATCCGCAAAGGCGTGCACTGCCTGGTGCCCAAGTCAGTCTTCGTCACCAAGCAGGCTGCCGCGACCAAGTAGCCCGTCACGTTGCAGTAAAAAGAAGAAAACTTCCTCGTGGCCCGTGGGAGTCGCCAGAGTAGCAGGAGCCGCCGGCTGGTGCGGCTCCCGTGCTTCACGGGCGTGTGGTCCCCTCATGATCAAAGCTACTGGACAACGACGTGGAAAAGCGTGCGATTTTTGTTCTCACCAACTTCGGGTGCCTCGCGATCGAAGAAATCCACGCTGCCCTTTGATGCGGTGATTCCCTGGAAGACGTTGTCCGGCGTCCCGGTGAGGTGAGAACTGACGACGAGGATGCCTGGGCTCCCATCCGAATATTTGATCCGTAAGACGGCAAGGCCTGCACGCGCGTTAGGCCCATTGGTAGCGGTAGCGACAGGGATCGTGTCGATGAACGTGGCCGGAAACGTGCCTGGCGCTTCGACGAACCGGACAAGGCTCTGGACCTCGAAGGTGCCCATGCCCAGAGTCACTTTGACATCCGGCGCCACTTCCTTCGTGATCTTCCAGGTGGTGTTGTTACTGGTCACGTTATCCGGGCTTCCAAGCAAGAAGGTGCCATCACCCGTCACCGTAATCTCCGAATTGTCGCTTGCCTCCGCCGCTGCCTTCCCGCCCGACGACACGGTGCTGGTCAAGAAGTCGAGGTTGATGATGTCCCACCGCACCGTTTTGCACTTGCCAGAGGCTCCGGCCGCGAAGATCGATGAAATATCACCGACGCTGAGCGCGGTCTTGTAGATCTCAGGTTCGTCGATGCTCCCGCTGAAGAAGGAATCAGGGAAGGAGCTAGGGGTGCGATTGGACTTGCCAATCAGGACGGGATCGGAGGTGGCGAATATCGTGCCTGTGTGAGGAGTCGTCCCAGCTAGTACTCCGTTCACGTACACTCTCACGTTTACGCCGTCGTAGGTTCCGGCGACATGAGTCCAAGTGTTAAGCGGAACAGTGGAACTGGCCACGGCGATGGCTCTTCCCGTAGATGTGCCGTTGGTATTGACAAGGAATGCCGGCTGGCCATTTGTGGTACCACCCGTGAACAAAAACAAGTCATACGACTCGGCAAAGTTTCCGACATTGCCTTTGCTCACGATGCCCGGAAAGAATGTATTGGCGGTTACGAAAATCCAGGCATCCACGGTGATCGCCGTCGAAGGGTTCAGACCGGCATTGTTTGGAATTTCAACAAATTGGTTCGTGCCGTTCAGCGAAAACGCATTGCCCACCATGCCTGAAGCAACACCCGCGGTGGCCCCATTTGTTAGGATGCCGTCATTTCCACCGATGACATCCTGGGCGTTTGTATCCGCCGGCCACCAGCTCACTGTATCTACTCCAGGAACTCCGGGATGTGGGACGCAAGGAACAGCCGACACAACACCCTGAGCAAAGGCCGGTGCGCTGACTCCACTACCAACGCCAATTGCAGCCACGAGCAGAGAAACAAAAACGAGAGGTACAGCACTCCAAACGTACTTCCTAATCTTCATAATGTGCCTCCAGATTGAGATGCGATCCACAAAGGCTTACCGCATTCGACTTCAATCGAACGAGCCCATAGTGCGGGGGAGTGCGCCGATCTTAGTTGACATCTTGTGTTTGTCAATACGATAATTACCGTAGCCTAATTTGACCGCAGGAGTCGGCGGTGGAGCGATCTTCCCAGCTCGCCTCCCGGACGCGCCTCGATCAGCGGACCCGCGATCGCCGGCCCTTTCAAATCTCGGATTTTCTGGTGCCGAGCCAGGCCCACGGCCTCGCGCGATACGGGGAGCTTCACTGGTCCCTGGTGGAGAAGAGCTTCCGGCTTGAGGCAGGGCCTGAGAGCATGCTCAACCGACTCTCGCTCCACCGGAGCCAACAGTTTCCGCAGGGCACCTTGCTCCCGGTGAAGCTGCTACATCGCTTTCTGATTCAAGCCCATCGGAACGCGGTGGCAGTAGCCCGGATGGCGGACGAGCTGGCGCTGCTACGGAAGGCGGTAGACGGGCTGGATCGGGGCGTTGTGATCCTGACACGGAATCAACGCATTCAGATTGCCACCGCCCGCGCCCGCCAGTGGTTGGTCGAGTATTTCGGTAGCCCATCGGTGACCGACGGCCTGCCGGACGTTCTCCAGAGCTGGCTGAGGCAGCGGACTTCGCTTCGTGATACCCACGGCGTGCGGCCGTGGGAGGTACTGGTGGTGCATCGCGAGGGGAAACGTCTGGCGGTGCGGTTACTGTCCGATGCGGATCAGACCTTCCTACTCTTTGAGGAGCGCAAGCGGGTCGAGCCAGTTTTCCTTGAACGTCTCGGGATCACCCGGCGGGAGGCAGAGGTGCTCGCCGATGTCGCCGAGGGAAAGACTGACACGGAGATTGGAACCCGGCTGAAGATAAGCCCCCGAACAGTGAAAAAGCACCTCGAGAACATCTTCCGGAAGCTCGAGGTGAAGACCCGCACTGCTGCCGCCCTAAGGGCCTTAGCAGAGTGCTGACAAAACCCCGTCAGCTATGGAGCGGACGAAACCGGCCTGCAGGGCAGTACAGGGCGGCCAAGTTAGGGGATCGCAAAGAAAAGCTTTGACCAGCTTTCACCGGGCAAAGCCGCGAGAGTGGTAATGTCTCGCGGCAATCGCCTGCGAGACTCCTCGCGGTTGTCGGAAACCCCAGATATGAACGCGGAAAGAAATTGCCGGCCCGCGTTTCTACTCTTTATCAAGCCTCCGCCCTATCCGTTCTGCTGAGCGATCCTGGGCTCGTAGAAGGGATCGAAAATTGAAGGACCGCTGGCGGGGCGGTCCACGCAGTGTTTTGCTGTATGGTGCAGAGCAGGAAACACCGCGGTTCTTTCCCATTGCCTGGTCTGATTTGCAAAACATATAGTCATTAGCTGTGGAACTCCGCATAGGTTCCCTCAGAAGGTTTGAGGGGGGCCGGGCTGCGTGAGCTTTACGTGCCAAGCGAGAACCTAAATTCAGAATGGGGTGGCAAGACGAGAGTCACGCCCATCTCCTCATCAACTGGATTCCTACTGGTCGATTCCTCGCAGAAGCCCCTCTACGCGAACGATGAGGCAGTCCGCATTCTTACCTTTTCGTCGGGTCCTCAAGAGACAAAGCCGTTGGAAACTTTTCTCGCCGAGAAGGTTCGAGGCATGGTCTTCCGCGCCGGACAATTGCCTCCATCCGATTCCTTCACAGAGTTCATGTCGGGGAAGAGGCGTTATTTGTGCCGCGCAATTCATTTGACCGCCCACCCCGGGGAGTCTCTGCAACCGAATGCAGCCTTGTTGCTCGAAAGAAGGACTCCCAGACGCGTAGATGTTTCTCGGGTGGCGGAGCTATATGGCTTGACGCCCCGAGAACGGGAAACGGTGGAGTGGCTGATGCATGGGCTCACCAGCAAGGAGATTGCGAATCGAATGCAAATCAGCCGTCATACGGTGAGTACCTTCCTACGGCTGGTGATGAGCAAGATGGGGGTATCTACTCGCGCAGCCATCGTGGGGACAATCCTCGAGCACACGACCAGGTTGCCGGGCTAAAGTCCAGCACTCTCCGGGCAGATCCGGCACAGCAGGCCGTCCCTCCGCCTTGATCCTCAGAATTGACTAGCTCATTTGCGTAAGCAATTCGCTGGATTGACTCAGTCTTCCTTTGATTATAGAGAGTAGTGCTCTCCTCCTCTGGGCACCGGACCCTGCCGTGAGGTTACGCGTTCTGGTTGTTTCCGGCCACTTCAGTATGTGTCTGGAGAACGTATCTCGATCTCAGGTAGCAGCCCCGACGGGGGATAGGGGCGACGCTTCCATCAAGAACCAACACACTTGCCACCATCCTCCCCGGTGCCCTCCAGCCCTCAATGAGTGGGGAATCTATGTCAGGTAAGCAGGCGGATCACATCGCCTGTCAGGGAATATCGTTGACGGGAACATAGAGCGCACTGTCACAGACCAGTCGAAGAGCCTCCCAAGCGCCTCCAGCAAACTTCGCTTAGCGCAAAGTGAGCGTTACCTTGCGTTCGCGCAACAATTTCTCGATTTTGTCGAGGAGGGCACTTCCCTCAAGTCCGGCATCGCGCACCGCCTGAGCTAGCGCTCCGTCCAGGCGCGGGTCATTCAACGCCACAAGCGAATCGAGCGCTGCGACGCGCGCCTCCTGCGGGGCGCCCGGATCAGCCAGCAGCGAGGCGAGCCGATCGCGGAGGTCATCAGCTCTTACGCCAGGTAGCGCGACGAGGTTGCCCGCGGCACGCGCGCTGGCGGTCAATATCTCCGTGTTTCGTGAGGCGAAGCCTGCGCGCGCTATCTCGAGGGCCCTGGCTTCACCAAGATCGCTGAGGGCGATGAGCGCCGAAGGGGCAAGTGGGCTCTTGGCGTTTCGGGCCATCTCGAGGAATTGCGGCGCAAGCTCGACTGCGCCGAGTCTCCCTAAACCGCGCACCGCCGCGCTGTTCCAGGCAACATCGTTGCTGGTCTCGAGGATCTTGCGAAGTTCCCCGGCCGCCCGAGGGTCGCGAATCGCAGCCAACGCCGAGATGGCCTGCTCACGAAGATAAGGCTCCGACATGTGCTCGATCGCATAGGCATAACCGTCGCGAATTCCGTGCCGGCCCAGAAACTCGGCGATCTCCAGTTTCCGCAGAAGGTCCGTTTCCTCACGGAGATGAGACTGAAGCGCCTTCGCGGCATCCTCGGTATCAATCTTGGTCAGCGCTTCGACCGCCTTCCACCAGACTTCCCGCTGGTTCGGGACCAGCATGCCCGCAAGTGGCGCGACAAGGCGGGCGGCGCCATCCTCCGGCACGCAGCCCTGCGGCCCTCGTCGGGCCGCGTCGGCGACCTTCGCACATGCCGAGACAAACGCATACCGCTCCGCGGGGTCCAAGGCGAGTTTCGAAACGTCCAGCAGAGCAGGCGCAGCGCTGGCAGGCGGCAGGTCTCCAAGCAAACTTATTTCGGTTACGACAGGAAGCCCTGAGTCGTACTTGTTCTTGAGCCTGAGTGTAACCCGTCTGACGCCCTTTGTCGGCGGGGCATCCAGGGGCATTTGCTTGAGCAGAGCCAGGACCGCGTCCTGTTGGCCGGGCATCCTGAGTTGACCGACGGCGCCAAGCCGGGCACCCTCCTCTGCAAACGTGGCGGGCACATCAAATTCGAGATGGGCCTGGGCTAACTTGCTATCTAGTGCCCGGGGTCCGGCGGCGCCGAGCGCCTCGAACGCCGCCACGCGGGGCGCAGGGTTGGAATCCGCTATCTCAAGCGATACCGCAAGCGCGTTCACGGCGTCCTCACGGAGCTTGGGTTGATCGAGGTAGTCAGCTTGGAGCAGGCAGTAAAGAGTTCTCGCCGCCTCCTCGCGCACTGCGGGCGAAGAAGGGTCGCTCAAGTGAGGCGCCACGGCCTCCATTACGCTCGATGTCTGCGCAGCGAGCAGCGAGCGACGCCCAAGCGCGGCAAGCAGCGGAATGGACGCGGGGCCTTCTTGCGTCCGTAGTCCGTCCCGCAGCAACACGATCTTTCTAGGACGTTCCAGGCTCGCGTTGACCGCAAGCAAGACTTTGACCGTCTCGAGCAACCCGTCGTTGCGATCACGAAGGGGTGGTATGGCCTGCTCGAGGCCGGGAGATGGGCGCAAGATCACGTATCCTTGGCTCGAGCGCCCCA
>WNFB01005153.1_pt1 | contig 11667 bp, 7 predicted proteins | sample 5400501 | NCBI WGS metagenome assembly WNFB01 (sample SAMN13153341, study PRJNA577476) | soil metagenome | isolation source: 200 cm saprolite under Douglas fir tree site 2 hole 1 | place: USA:California | collected 2015-04-18 | reverse complement strand
CGAGTACGAGCTGCTGGAGCCGCTGACAGATCCGGAGGCTGCGCTCACAGACGCCGCCCCGCGGCTGCACCCCGACGGGAACATCACCCGCCAGGTCAAGATCAGGAGAGGCGACCAGGACCCACGTGCCGACGTCGTCGTCACGGGCGAGTACGAGGTCGGCATGCAGGACCAGGCGCCGCTGGGCCCGGAGTCCGGTCTCGCCATCCCCGACGGCGAAGGTGGGGTGGACCTCTACATCGCCACCCAGTGGCTGCACGTCGATCGTGATCAGCTGGCGGGGTGCCTTGGGCTGCCGGTCGACAAGGTCCGGCTCACGATGGCCGGCATCGGCGGCGCGTTCGGCGCGCGCGAAGACCTTTCGATGCAGGCGCACGCGTGCATGCTGGCGCTGCGAACGGGGCGGCCCGTGAAGATGTCCTACTCGCGCGCGGAATCGTTCGTGGGGCACGTTCACCGACATCCGGCGCGCCTGCGATACGAGCACGGCGCCACTCGAGAGGGCAAGCTCGTTTACGTCAAGGCGCGCATCCTTCTCGATGGCGGGGCATACGCATCGAGCTCGACCGCCGTCATCTCGAATGCGTGCTGCTTCGCAGTAGGGCCGTATGAATGCCCGAACGCCACCATCGACGGGTGGGTCGTGTACACAAACAATCCGCCATGCGGCGCCATGCGCGGTTTTGGGTCTGTGCAGAACTGCTACGCGCACGAAGCCCAGATGGACAAGCTGGCCGCCGCGCTCGGGATGGATCCGGTGGAGCTGCGCATCAGCAACGCGATGAGGACCGGCAGCCATCTCATCACCGGGCAGGCGGTTGACGGGCCGGTCCCGGTGGCCGAGCTGCTCCGCCGTGTCGCGGCGATGCCGCTGCCACCAAGCATCACGACCGACCACCTCGACCTTACGCAGATGCCCGGCGGCGTTTCCAACACGACTCATGGCGAGGCCGTGCGCCGCGGCGTCGGTTATGCGGTGGGCTTCAAGAACGTCGGCTACTCGGAGGGCTTCAACGATTACTCGACCGCACGGGTGAAGCTTTCTGTGATCGGTGGGCGGCCTCGGGTCGAGGTGCACACCGCCGGTGCTGAGGTGGGCCAGGGCCTGGTCACCGTGCAGGCTCAGATCGCCGGCACGGAGCTCGGCGTCCACGACGTGGTCGTGCTCAACGCAGACACGCAGGTCGGCTCATCGGGATCGTCTTCCGCCTCACGCCAGACTTACATCACTGGCGGAGCCGTCAAGGCCGCATGCGAGGCGGTCCGGGAGCGGGTGCTCGCCCTGGCCGAATCGGAGCTGTCCGAGCTCGGCCGCGGCGACGCAGGCGGTTCGGGCGCCTGGCGGTTGGAGGGCGATGCCATCGTTTCCGACAAGGGCAACGCGGTCATCACGCTGGCGACCCTTCTTGGCGAAGAGGTGATCGAGGAGACCCGCGAGTTCCGGCCTCGGCGAACATCTCGTCTCGACCCCGACACCGGCCAGGCCAACGCGCACATGCAGTACGCGTTTGCGGCGCACCGCGCCGTCGTCGACGTCGACACCGAGCTCGGGCTGGTTAAGGTTGTCGAGCTCGCGACCGCGCAGGACGTTGGCAAGGCGATCAACCCGCAGGCGGTGGAGGGCCAGCTGGAGGGGGGCGCCGCGCAGGGATTGGGGCTGGCGGTGATGGAGGAAATCCAGATAGTGGGCGGCGTCATTCGCAACCCATCTTTCACCGACTACCTGCTGCCGACGACACTCGACATGCCGCCGGTGCGCATGGACATCCTCGAGCTTGGCGACCCCAATTCACCCTACGGGTTGAAAGGGGTGGGCGAGCCGCCCGCCATCTCATCCGGCCCGGCGATCGTGGCAGCCATCCGGTCCGCCAGCGGCCGCCCTCTCTCGCGCGTGCCCGTCCGCCCGCACGACCTGGCGCCTTGACGCTGCTCGTTCGTGCCGGGTTGCTGGTCACCGGCAGCCAGGAGATCGAAAACGGATGGGTGCTGTCGCGGGACGGATTCATCGCTGAGGTAGGCTCGGGCCCGCCTCCGCCGGCCGACGAGGTTGTCAACGAGCCCAACTGCCTCGCGATGCCCGGTCTGGTCAACGCGCACGACCACATGTACCAGTGGGCGACGCGTGGGTACGTTCCCGACGGAACACTGTTTGAGTGGCTGCGCGCGCTCTACCCGGTGTGGGCGCGCATGGACGCGGAAACGGTGAGGGTGGCGGCGCGGGCGGCGATGGCGCGACTGCTGTTGTGCGGCTGCACGCTGTCGACCGACCACCACTACGTCTTTCCGAACGGGCGCCCGGGCATCTTCGAAGCGCTGGCTGATGTCGCGCGCGAGCTCGGCCTGCGCTTCCAGCCATGTCGTGGCTCGATGTCCTTGGGCGAGTCGAAGGGCGGCCTGCCTCCCGACAGCGTGGTCGAGGACGAGGATGCGATCCTCGCGCACACCGAGGAGATGATCGGGCGATTTCACGATCCCAAACCGGGGGCGATGTGTCGGGTCGTGGTCGCGCCTTGCTCACCGTTCTCGGTCACGCCGGAGCTGATGCGAGATTCGGCGGCGCTGGCCCGCAAGCATGGCGTTCGCCTGCACACGCACCTCGCCGAGACGCTCGATGAGGAGCGCTTCTGCATCGAGAAGTTCGGCAGGCGACCGGTGGAGCTCATGGAGGACCTCGGCTGGACCGGCGACGATGTCTGGTACGCGCACGGGATTCATCTCAACGATGCCGAGGTCGATCGCATCGCCGAGCTCAAGACCGGCATCGCCCACTGCCCGTCCAGCAACATGCGTCTGGGCGCGGGTGCGTGCAGGGTGGAGGACCTTCTCCGCGCGGGTGCTCGGGTCGGGCTCGGCGTCGACGGCTCGGCCAGCAATGAGGATTCGAACATCGCTAGGGAGGCCCACCAGGCGCTGCTCCTCGCCCGTGTGCGGGCGACGTCTCCGACGGCGCTCGATGCCCGGGGTGCCTGGCGCATGGCGACTCGAGGTGGGGCGGAGTGCCTCGGCCGGGACGACTGCGGGAGCCTGGAGATCGGCAAGTGCGCCGACATCGCCTGCTTCCGCGTCGACGACCTGGCGCACGCGGGCATCGACGACCGCGTGGCGGCGCTGGCGCTGGCGCCGCCGTCCCGCGCCCAGACGGTGATCGTCAACGGGCGCGTCGTGGTGCGCGATGGCAGGCTGCTGACCGGCGATGAGGATCAGATCGCGCGGGACATCGCCGCTACGAGCGCGCGCCTGGCCGGATGAACACCCCGTGCCCCGGCTCCTTGCCGCGCACCAGCGTCTTGATCGTCCGGCCGCGGATCTTCTGCCCCTCGTGGACGCTGAAGGGATTGCGGTAAAGCAGGTCCTGGCTTCGGACCACGTCCTCCCAGTCGAGATCGACGATCCACAGGTCGGCGTCGAATCCCGGCGTGATGTCTCCCTTGTTCACCACCCCAAAGCGTTTGGCGATGTTCGTGGAAGTGACCGCGGCAATCGCGAGCAGGTCGAGCCGTCCATCCGCCAACAACAGGTGCCGCGTCGATTGGCAGCCCGAGATGCCGCCCCAGATCCGGCGGAAGTCATCCCCTTGCTTGAGCTCGAGCGTGCTCGGCGAGTGATCCGAAACGACCATCGGCATACGCCACAGGTTCTCGCGATCTACGGGTGTCCGAAACGGCGGCGTGCATTTTGCAATTCCGCCCAACCGCTCCATGTCGGCCTCGGTGTACAGCAAGTAGTGGGGGCATGTCTCGCCGCTTACATCCGCGCCGAGGCGTTGCGTCGCCCCGATCAGGTCCGCACCCAGAGCGGTGCTGACGTGCACGATGTGGACGGGGCAGCCGGTGGCTCCGGCGGTCTCGACGGCTACCGTGATCGCGGCGAGCTCAGCTCGCGGTGGTCGAGAGGCGACGAAATCGCGCGCGGTGTGGCCTCTCGGCTCCCGCAGCTCTGAGGGATCCTCCGCGTGCACGAGCAGAATTGACCCGAGCTCGGCGATTCGCTTCATGCCTTCGCCCAACGTTCGTTTGTCGCAGGCCGGGAACTCGGCGATCCCACTCGGACACATGAACGCTTTGAATCCCATCACGCCGCGGTCGACCAACCCCTCGAGCTGGTCCAGGTTGCCGGGCACAAGCCCACCCCACAGCCCGAAGTCGACCTTCGACGAGCGCTTCATAGCCTCGAGCTTCAGATCGAAAGCTTCGACGGTGGTCGTCACCGGGAGGTTGTTGAGCGGCATGTCGATGAACGTCGTGTAGCCGCCGGCGGCGAGTGCCGCCGAGCCGTGGGCGATGTCCTCCCACTCGGTCCGGCCCGGCTCGTTGAAATGGACGTGCGAATCGATGCCGCCTGGAAACACATGCAGGCCTGACGCGTCGATCTCCACCCCGTCTTCAGCAATGTTCAGCCCGACAGCCGTGATCTGATCGCCGGCGATGGCGATATCCGCTTGCTCGACTCCTCGTGCGGTAACGACGGTGGCGCCGCGGATGATCACGCTTCCGCCAGCAGCTCTATGCAGCGCGCGAGCACGTCGATCGCGACCGCCACGTCTTCGGTGGTCACCGATTCGGCCGGGTTGTGGCTAATGCCGCCCTTGCAGCGCACGAACAGCATGCCCACATCGGTCAGCGCCGACATTGCAACCGCATCGTGGCCGGCGCCGCTGGCGAGCTGAAGGACCGGATGGCCGAGGTCGCTGACTGCCTGCGAGAAATTGGCCACAAGGCGCGGCGCGCACGGGACGCTGACGTCTTCGCTGTCCCGCCGGGTGGAGAGCCTGATGTTTCTGTGCTTGGCGATTTGTGAAGCGATGTCAAGGAGATGCCGGGAGGCGAGGAGCCGCTCCGCGTCGTCCGCGTGGCGGACGTCGAGGCTCAGCGTCACCTCGCCCGGCACCACATTCGCGGCCCCTGGCCGCACCGAGAGCTCCCCGACCGTTGCCACCAGGCCGAGCGTGCCTGCGGCGTAGCCTTCCACCGCTTGCACGAACACGGCGGCGGCGACGAGCGCGTCTCGGCGGCCGTCCATCGGCACCGTCCCCGCATGGCCTGCCTCGCCTTCGAAGACGAGCGTGTATCGATTCTGTCCGGAGATCGCCGATACGACGCCGATGGGCAGGGCGCGGGCCTCCAGCACCGGACCCTGCTCGATATGGACCTCGAGGTACCCCAGCAGAGGTCCTCCTCGCCACCGGTCGTCGCCGATCCGGTCCGGGTCGCCCCCGAACGCGCGCACCGCCTCGCGCGTCGTGATGCCGTCCGCGTCGGTGCGGTCGAGGCCTGCGGGGTCCAGCGTTCCGGCCACGGCGCGGCTGCCGAGGTACGTCGACCCGAATCGCAATCCCTCCTCATCGGCGAAGGCGAGGACCTCGATGGCGAAGGGCAGGCGCTTGCCTGAGTCCCGCAAGCGCTGAACCGCCGCGATCGCGACGATGACTCCGAGCGGCCCGTCGTATTTGCCGGCGTTCCGGACGGAATCAATATGCGAACCCAGCAGCAACGTCGCCTCTCCCGTGCCCTCGAACCGGCCGCGCAGGTTGCCGATGTTGTCGCGCCGAACGGTCATGCCCGCCTCACGCATCCAGTCGCCCACCAGCACGTGCGCGCACCGCATCGCGTCCGAGGCGAATGGCCGGGTGATCGCTCCGGGCTCCTCGGTGCACTCGGCGAGGTAGTGGCACCGCTCGATGACGATTCGCGGCAGCGTCACGACGTTTCGGTGAAGGAGATCTCCTGCGCGCCCTTCCACAGAACGAGCTCGCCGAGCTCCTTCAGCCGCTCGTTGCCCTCGTAGATCGTGGCGAAATGATTTCCGGCCAGCTGGCCGGCCTTGCTCGCGAACATCGTCGAGCCGTACGGAAACAGGATCTCGGTCTCGCTCACGCCGCCGGGGTAGAGCAGCAGGTGTCCCGGCGCCGGGTGGCTCGTGTGGTTCTCGTACCCGAGGTCGAGGTCGAGGTCACCTAAGGGAATCCAGCCTGCCTCGCCGCTCCAACGGGCCTGGATCAGCCTGCCTTTGAGAGGCAGCAACTTACGGAAGGCGGCGCAGCTCTTGGGCGCGCCCTCGGTCTCGAGGCGAGCCGCGAATCGCAGGTCGCCGGCGACGATCTTGATCACATGGTCCTAGCGGGTTTGAGGTAATCGACGCTCTCTTCGCGCCCGTCCCAGACGACGGTGGTGTGGGCGGGCTGCGTACGCGCCACGATCTTTCCCGCGCGCAGGACCAGCTTGCGTGGAGCGACCAGGCGGATGGCGTCCATCGCTGTCGGCGCCGCAAAGGCACAAAGGTCGGCGCGGCAGCCGGGGAGCAGACCGTAACCCTCCAGGCCGAGGGCGCTCGCCGGGTTGAAGGTGATCATGTCGATGAGCGTGCGTAGCTCTGTATGGCCGGACATCTGGCCGTAGTGGGCGAGCACGAACGCCGCCTGGAGTGGGTCGCCATAGCCGAGCGGGTACCACGGATCCATGACCGAATCATGGCCCACGCACACGTTGACGCCTGCCGCGAGCAGCTCTTTGACGCGGGTGTGACCGCGCCGGATCGGGTAACCGTCGAACCGGCCCTGGAGCACTGAGTTGTCGAGCGGGTTCGTGACCATGTGCATGCGTGCGCGCTTCAAGTTGTTGATCAGCCGGTACGCATAGGCCGCGTTGTAGGAGTGCATCGCCGTGGTGTGGCTCGCCGTGACGCGCCCGCCCATCCCGAGCCGGATGGTCTCGGCGGCCATCACCTCGACGAAGCGCGAGTGGTCGTCGTCCGTCTCATCGCAGTGGATGTCGACGCGCAGGCCCTTGTCGGCGGCCAGGGACATCGCGAACTTCACCGATCGCTCGCCGTATTCGCGCGTCAGCTCGAAATGCGGTATTGCGCCCACCACGTCGACGCCCATGTCGACGGCCTTCCGCATGAGGTCCTCGCCGCCTTCGAACGACATGATCCCCTGCTGCGGGAACGCGACCAGCTGCAGGGACATCTGGTCGCCGATCTCCTCACGCAGCTCGAGCAGGGCTCGCACCGCCCGCAGCTCTGGGTCGCACACATCGACGTGGCTGCGCACGTGCTGGACCCCGTTGGCGAGCTGCCAGCGGAGCACTGTGCGGACGCGGCGCTTGACGTCGTCGACGGTCAGCTCCTTGACGCGCTCGGCCCAGATGGCGATGCCTTCGAACAGGGAGCCGCTCTGGTTCTGCCTCGGCTCGCCGACGGTGAGGACGGCATCCAGGTGGATATGGGGCTCGACCAGCGCCGGCGTGACCAGCGCTCCGCCGAGGTCGATGACCTGGCGGGCCTCGACTTCAGGCTCGGCGATCAGGCCGTCCCGCACGCCGATCTCCCTCGTGTCGGTCTCGCCGGCGATCCGGGCGCCCTTCAGGAGCAAATCGAGCATCGACGGGAGGCTAGCAGAGACCTAAACTCTCTGGACAGCAGGCGATAGGTTTCATTGGGGGTAGGGCAATGCAGACTGCCGAGGAAGTAGAGAAGCACGTACCCGTCCGGGAAGGCGAGTACGGGGAAGCGGTCGCCACCGTCGAGCCTGGCGGGGTCGAATACATCGCCTTAAGGGAGAGGCACGGCAAGCCGATCGACCTGTTCTGGACCTGGCTTTCGCCGAACCTCGAGTTCGCGACCATTTTCGTCGGCGTCCTTGGGATCGCTGTCTTCGGGCTGAGCTTCGGGGAGACGGCGATCGCGATCATCATCGGCACCGCCCTGGGGTCGTTGACACACGCGGTCCTCTCGTCGTTCGGCCCGAAGTTTGGGGTTCCGATGATGGTGGAGAGCCGCGGCGCGTTCGGCTTCCTCGGCAACATCCTGCCGGCCGGCCTGAACGCGTTCACCGGTTCCATCGGCTGGTTCATCGTAAACAGCGTGAGCGGCGCGTTCGCGCTGCAGGCGCTGGCGCTCCTCATCAACCTCAACCTCCCGTTCTGGCTGACGTTCCTCGTGATCGTGGTGGCCCAGGTGGCGATCGCGACCCTGGGTCATAACTTCATCCACTTTTTTGAAAGGTGGGCGCTGCCCCTCCTCGGAATCGTCTTCGCCGTCGCCTGCGTGTTCATCTTCAGCAAGGCCAACTACGGGGTCGCGGCGAACCCAGGGTCGCTTGGCCACTTTGGCGCCTTCACACTCTTGTTCACGGCGACGTTCGGCTACGCCGCCGGATGGAACCCGTACGCGGCCGATTACACGCGATACCTGCCCCCAACCACCGACCGCAGGATGGTCGGCTTGTGGGCGGGCCTTGGTGTCTTCGTCTCCTGCATCGTCCTCGAGCTGGCCGGCGCGGCCCTCGCGACCGTCGCCGGCACCAAGTGGGGCCCGACCGATATTCCCACGGTGCAGCTGCAGAAGGCGATGCCGGACTTTGTGTACTACCTCACGCTGCTGTGCATCGCTGTCGGCGCCGTCGCCGCCAACGCGATCAACATCTACAGCGGCACGATGTCCCTGGTCGCGCTGGGGATCCGCGAGCTGGGTCTGACCCTCCGCCAGCGCCGCGCCGCGCTGGCGATCGCGGCCGGCGTTCTCGGATACCTGATCGGCGTCATCGGCGCGGCCAACGTCGGTCCCGGCAGCAAGTACGAATACTTCCTGCTCTTGATCAGCTACTGGATCGCGCCCTGGCTGGCGGTGGTTCTCGTCGACTACTGGCTCCGCCGCGGCGATTACGGCGACGAGTCGATGTTCTACGACACCAAATACCAGCGCTGGCAGGGGGTCGCCGCCATGGCGATCGGCCTGGCGGTGTCCGTGTTCTTCTTCTCGAACGTGTACTCCGTTTACATCGGACCGGTGCCGACGAACAACCCGCAGATCGGCGACATCACCTTCATCGTCGGCTTCGTGCTCACCGGGGTTCTCTATTACGTGTTTCAGATGGTGACGCGAAGCCAGACCGCGGCCCGGTCTGCAGGCTCGCGGGCGGCATAGAAACCAGGCCGAATCACGAGGCGCCGCCGCGCGAGGCGGCGGCGCCTGCCTCCGCGCATATGGGGCAAGATCAGGGCGGGCCGATCGGAAGAAGCGTGAAGCGCTTGGAGGATGGGCGCCTCCTCCGCGGCAGCGGCCAATTCATCGACGACCTGGCGCCGGAAGGCCTCGTGCACGTCGCCTTGCTGCGGAGCCCGATCGCCAGCGGGCACATCGCTGTCCTGGACACCTCAGCCGCCCGAGCAGCACCTGGCGTCCTCGCGGTCTTCACCGCCGCCGACCTCGAACGAACCTGCCGGCCGCTGACGGTGCACCTGACCACGCCGGGCGCTGTCTCTCCCGACCGTCCGATCCTCGCCACGGATCGCGTGCGCTTCGTGGGCGAGATGGTGGCGGCCGTGGTCGCGGACAGTCGATACGCAGCCGGCGATGCGCTCGAGCTGATTCGCCTGGACATCGATCCACTCCCGGCCGTCACGACATTCGAGGGCGCGATGGCCGCCGGAGCGCCTCTCGTGCACGAGGCCGTGCCCGGGAATCTCTACTTCGCCGGCCGCCGCAGCTTCGGCGATGTCGAAAGGGCCTTTGCCGGCGCGGACATCGTGATCGAGGGCGAGGTCACCCATCCTCGTGTGTCCGCGGCTCCGATCGAGGGGCGCGGCGTGGTGGCGACGCCGGACGGCGCGGGCGTCATCGTCTGGAGCTCGACCCAGGTCCCGCATCTCGTCGCTGATGCTATCGTCGAGGCCCTGACCCTCGAAGCGGGGCAGGTCCGGGTCGTGGCCGCCGACGTCGGCGGAGGCTTTGGCATCAAGGCGCAGGTCTACCCGGAGGAGATCCTGGTGGCCTGGATCGCGCGGACGACAGTCAGGCCTGTGAAATGGATCGAGACCAGGTCCGAACACTTTCAGGCGGCCAACCACGCCCGCGACCAGCGCATCCGGTTCAGCGCCGCCGTGCGCAATGACGGCCGAGTGCTGGGACTGCGCGCGACGGTGCACTCCAACATCGGGGCTTATGGGATCCGACCATTCGGTCCGCTTCTCGACCCCATAACGTGTGTGGGCCTCATCCCGGGCCCATACGACATCCGCGACTACGAGTACGAGTCGTACGCGGTCGCGACCAATACATGCCCCGAGGGTCCATATCGCGGCGTGGGTATGGTGACCGCGGTGCTTGCCCATGAGCGGCTGATGGACGTGATAGCCGCACGCTTGTCTCTTGATCCGGCCGAGGTGCGCCGAATCAATTTCGTCACCCCGGCGCAAATGCCATATGTCGCCGCCACCGGTCATCCCTACGAGTCCGGAGATTACCCCGCCGCAATGGATGCGGCCCTTGCCGCATTCGACTATGGGCGTGCGCGTGAAGAACAGGCGAGGGCAAGGTCGGCCGGCCGCCTCATGGGCATCGGCATCGGCTCATACGTGGAGGTCACCGGCGCGGGATCGTCGACGTACGTGGGGCGCGGCATGGCGGACATCCCGGGCACCGACACGGCGCGCGTCTGGCTCGGCGATGACGGCCTTGTGCACCTGCAGACGAGCTGTCCCGCGATCGGACAGGGCGCGGAAACGACGTTTGCGCAGGTGGCCGCCGCGGGCCTCGAGGTCGAACCGGATGGCATCGTCGTCGAGCGGACCGACACCGGAAAGGTCGGCCACGGAACCGGGGCCTTCATGAGCCGCGGCTCGGTGACCGCGGCGACGAGCGCATATCGCGCATCAGCGCTGCTGCGCGACGCGATCCTCGCCGCCGCCTCATGGCGGCTCGACCAACCGGTCGAGCGATTGTCGATCGGCGCCTCAGCCATCCTGGTCGACGGGGAACAGTCCACCCTTGCCATGACGCAGCTTGGGTCGAGCGATCCCTCTGACAACGGCGGCCATGCTCTCGACGTCTCCGTGACATACGACGCGGTGCAAGCCTCCCATCCGTACGCCACCCACCTCTGTCTCGTCGAGGTCGACGCCGGCACGGGGGCCGTCCAGATCCTTCGCTACCTGGTCGCGGAAGACTGCGGCGTCCTGATCAACCCGATGATCGTCGAAGGCCAGGTGGCGGGTGGGGTCGCCCAGGGCGTCGGCGCCGTGGTCATGGAAGAGATCACATACGGATCGGAGGGAGAGCTTCGGAGTGGCACGTTCCTCGATTACCTCATCCCGAGCGCAAGCGAGGTCCCTTGGGTGGAGGTCACGCACCTTGTCACGCCTTCGACCGTCCACGAGCTCGGGACCAAGGGCGTGGGCGAAGGCGGAACCATCGGCGCGACCGCGGCGCTCGCGAACGCGATCGCCAACGCGCTGTCTCTGACCGACATCACACTGCCGCTGACGCCTGATCGGATCATCTCCTTGAAGCGGTGAAGGAGCCTTACGACCCGGTCAGCTACCTCGAGTGGAACGCACGGCGCCGCCCGCACGCCACAGCCGTGTGGGACGGCCGCGAGATCGAGTTCGAGGAGCTGCTCGTACACGTGCGGCATTTCCAGCGCTCCCTCGCCGGCCGAGGCGTGAGGAGCGGCGATATCGTCGGAGTCCGGCTGCCCAACGTGTGGCAGTATGTCGCGCTCGAGCTCGCGATCCCCGGCCTCGGCGCGGTGATCCTCCCGATGCCGATGGGCCTTGGCGAGCACGAGCTGCGCTGGCTCAACGAGAAGACACGACCTGTTCTCACTGTCACAACCGCCGACCTGGATGGCCTTGCGTTCGCCGACTCGTCCCAGCCGTCCACCCCAGATCC
>WNFB01008603.1_pt1 | contig 11674 bp, 11 predicted proteins | sample 5400501 | NCBI WGS metagenome assembly WNFB01 (sample SAMN13153341, study PRJNA577476) | soil metagenome | isolation source: 200 cm saprolite under Douglas fir tree site 2 hole 1 | place: USA:California | collected 2015-04-18 | reverse complement strand
ACGCAGGCATGCAGGTGGCGGATCAGGCTCGACATTATTTGCTTGAAGCGCGCGGCCTGGCAGCCCACGAGCTTTGCCAGTACCGCGTCCGTCAAATTAGTTTCGGTCAGGTTTCGCATGTGTTTCTCCGTTAAGCGTGATACAAGTAATAATCGGCGATTCAAGGCCGGCTCGGCCCGACGCCCAGAGGCGGCGGGGCGAGTGCGACGATGCGCTGGAAAAGCCGGCGGAATTCGTCTTTTGGCTTGATGCCGAACAGCGGATCGTCGTTTTGCCTGAACGCCGCGGCAATCCTTTCCCAATCGGCTTCCGTCAACAATTGTTCCGCAAGCGGCATGACCACGTCCTCCTCCCGGCGCATGTGGCGCCAGTTGAAATCCGCGTAGTCCTCGACCGCTTTCCGGAATAATTCGGCTTTGTCCCGCCCTTCGTTCTCGTAACCGATCAGCGCATGTTGCAGACTACGGATCAGATCATCGCCACGCACATGCTCGGCCTCCAGCTCGTCGAGCAGCTGGGCCGCGTTCGCGCTGCGCTCGCGTATGGCCTTGAACAGGTATTGGTCTTCCTTGGGATGGTGAAGCTTTTGCGGGAACGCCACGATGTAATCCAGCATTGCGTGCAACAGGCGAAAGTCCGGATCTGCGCCCCGGTCGCGAATCTCGCGCGTGAGATAAAGCAGGCCATGAAGCACGGCCGCCAAGGACTGGTGTTCGTCTTTAATGATTTGCAATGCTTCGTGCACCATACTTCAGTTGATTGATCGCCGTGGTCACGAGCCGCGCGCCGGAGGCGCCGAGCGGATGGCCGAGCGCGATGGCGCCGCCGTTGGGGTTCACCTGCGGCGCGTCGTCGCGTAAGCCGAGGTCGCGGGTCACGGCCAACGCCTGTGCCGCGAACGCTTCGTTGAGCTCGATCACCTCCATTTGCGCGAGCGTGAGTCCGGTAAGCGCCAACACCTTGCGCGTGGCGGGCGCGGGCCCCATGCCCATGATACGCGGGGGCACCCCCGCGGTCGCCACCGCGACCACGCGCGCCCGCGGCGTGAGTCCGTGCGTCTTGGCCGCCGCCGCGGAGGCGACGATCAACGCGCAAGCGCCGTCATTCACGCCCGAGGCGTTGCCTGCCGTCACCGTGCCGTCTTCGCGCACGACGCCTTTCAGTCTGGCGAGCGCCTCCAAGGTGGTATCCGCCCGCGGATGCTCATCGCGCCCAACCACGACCGGATCGCCCTTCTTCTGAGGGATCCTGACCGGAACGATTTCGCTCTCGAAGAATCCGCGCGCCTGCGCGGCCGCGCAACGCTGCTGGCTGCGCAGCGCGCAGGCGTCCTGGTCGGCGCGATTCACGTTGAACTCTCGCGCCACATTCTCCGCGGTCTCGGGCATGGAATCGACGCCGTACCTGGCCTTCATCCGGGGATTCACCAAGCGCCAGCCGAGGGTCGTGTCCTCGATCTTAGCCGCGCGGGAAAACGCGCTCTCCGCCTTCGCCATCACAAACGGCGCGCGCGACATGCTCTCGACGCCGCCGGCGATCATCAGTTGCGCCTCGCGCGACTTGATCGCCCGCGCGGCGATGCCGATCGCGTCCATGCCCGAGCCGCACAGCCGGTTTATGGTCGCGCCCGGGACATCCACCGGCAATCCCGCGAGTAACAACGCCATGCGCGCCACGTTACGGTTATCCTCTCCCGCCTGGTTGGCGCAGCCGAAGATCACATCATCGACTTGCGCCCAATCGACGCGCGGATTGCGCTCCATCAGCGCCTTGATCGGGATCGCCGCCAGATCATCGGCGCGCACCGCGGATAACGCGCCGCCATAGCGCCCGATGGGGGTGCGAATCGCGTCGCAGATGAATGCATCAGTCATAGCTTTTCTCCTGTATTGGTTCACATCTAGTGTTGCGTCCTATAAATAACTTTATCTATGTTAGGTACTGCACCATCCCTCTCGCCTTCCTGTTGTAGCCTGGATGAAGGCCAGACGCGCCGAAATCCGGGGACCTTCGCCATGACCTGGATTTCGCTGCGCTCCATCCAGGCTACAAACTTACCGAAAGTTATTTGTGGGACACCATACTGGTTAAAACTTCAGGCGGCGCTGCACGGGAAAGCACCGCAGGTCCAGGCGCCTGCCGATGAATCCCCAGAGCCCCTGCGGGAATTTGATGGTCACTACGACGGCGACGAGCCCCAGGGCCATCAGATACCAGGTGCCGTAATCGCCGAAGAGCTTGGAAAGCACGTAGTAAAGGATGGTGCCGATCAACGGGCCTTCGATGGTGCCGAGTCCGCCGATGATGACCATGAAGATGACCACCGGCGACCAATGCACGCCGAAGGCGGCATCGGGCGAGATGCGCAGGTTGCTCAGGAAATACAGGGCGCCGGCAATGCCGAAGCCAAAGGCGGCGATGACGTAGACCCAGAATTTGGTGTGCTGCACGTGGATTCCCTGACTTTCCGACGCCACCTCACTGTCGCGGATCGCGGCCAATGCCAGGCCGAAACGCGACCGCAGGAGAAAGTATACCAGGGCAATCGAGCCGAACACCGCCGACACCGCGATCCAGAACGTGACCGACTCGCGCGTGGACTTCGCGATACCGTGCAGCGCGGTGAGACTCGTGCCGGAGCCGCCGCCCAGCACCGATGCATTGGCCACGAGCAGGCGATAGATCTCGGCGATGGCCCAGGTGCCGATGGCGAAATAGCCGCCCTGCAAGCGAAATACCATCTGCGAGGTGGGAATCGCGACCAGTGCCGCGATCACGCCGGCGAGCGGGATGCAGATGAACGGGTTCAGCCCGGCGAAGTTGCCAAGCACAACCAGCGCATACCCGCCAATCCCGATATACGCCTGTTGGCCGATGGACACCATGCCGCCGTAGCCGCCCAGCAGGTTCCACATCTGCGCCATGACCAGGAAGCAGGCGAACTCGGTGAACTGCCGCAGACGGCTGGAATCCGCCCACAGCGGCATCGATATCAGCAGCGCGAGCAAGATCGCGCCGAACATAAGCGTGACGCGGCTTGCGGGCGTGGCGCGCTCGACCTGGACCGTGGTTGCGGTCGCAGATGCCGCGATCGTTGCTGGATTCATCGCCGTCGCGCCCTCAACGGGTCTTGGGGAAAAGCCCGCTGGGCTTGAACAGCAGGACCGCGATAAACACCAGATGCCCGACCAGAATGCCCCAGCCCGGATCGATCCGGAAGCCGATGGATTGGGCCACGCCGAGAATGCTGCCGCCGGCAAACGTGCCCCAGAACGAGCCCATCCCGCCGATGATCACCGCCTCGAACGCATAGATGAGCTGCGCCGGTCCGTCGCCCGGCGCGATGGTCGTGCGCATGCCGTGGAACACGCCGGCAACGCCGAGGATGCCGATCGCGATCGCGGTCGCGAGTGCGTAAACGCGCTGGTTGTTGACACCCATCAGCGCCGCGGCCTCGGGGTCGTCGGAGGTCGCACGAAAGGCGCGGCCCAATCCGGTATTGCCAAACAACCACTGAAATGCGAGCGTCATCGCCAGCGCCGTGCCGAAAATCATCAGCGGGAGCCACCCCACGGCAAGCCCGTTGCCGATGGCGAAGCTTGCGGTCTCCAGACCGCCGGCGTTGATCGAACGGGTATCGGCGGAAAAGAGTTCGAGCAGCAGATTCTGGATGATGATGGAAATACCGAAGGTGACGACCAGCGACGGCAGCGGGTCTTTGCTGATCGTGTGGCTGAGCACACCGCGCTGCACCGCATAACCGATAGCAAAGGCGAGCGGCACGACCAGCAACATGGCCACGAACGGGCTGACATGTAAGGTATCGGTGATGACGAATCCGGCAAACGCCGTAAGAATGACAAAATCGCCATGCGCTACGTTGACCAGCCGCATGACACCGAACATGAGCGAAAGTCCCATGGCGAACAGCGCATACAGCCCGCCGAGCATAACTCCCTGCAAGATTGTGTCCAGCCAGGTAAGCATGGTCACACTCCAAAGTAGGCTTTTGAGATTTGATCCACGGCTAGCGCGGACGAGGTCCCGGTGAGGGACACCCTGCCCTCTTGAAAGCAATAGAGGCGATCAGTCACACGGATCGCAGTGCTCACGTCCTGTTCCACGATCATAATCGTGAGCCCTTCGGCGCGGATGGAAGGCAGCGACTGGTAGAGGCTCTTAATCACGATGGGCGCGAGCCCCAGGGAAATCTCGTCGCAGATGAGGAGCTTCGGATTAGACATCAGCGCCCGCCCGATCGCGGCCATCTGCTGTTCGCCGCCGGAAAGCGCCGTGCCGGGATGACGCCTCCTCGGCGCCAACACCGGGAAAAGGTCGTAGATGCGCGCTAACGTCCACGGACCCGGCCGCTTACTGTAGGCACCCATCATCAGATTCTCTTCCACCGTGAGACTCGGAAACAGGCGCCGGCCTTCGGGCACCATGGCAATGCCCTTAGTTACAATACTGCCGGCGGGCTCCCCGCCGATGGGTTCTCCTTCGAGCTGCACGGCTTCGCCGCGCGCTTTAAGCAACCCGCAGATCGTCTTCAGAAAGGTGGACTTGCCCGCGCCGTTTGCACCGATGATAGCGACCATTTCACCCGCATGGATTTCAAAATCAATGCCGAACAGTGCCTGGAAATCGCCATAGAAGGCGGTGAGGCCGTGAGTTTTTAGCAGCGCGGCCATGGCCCCTCTCCCTCATCCCCAACCGGCTTCGCCCCCCTCGCTTCGCTCTCCCCGGTGGGAGAAGGGAGCCAAAACCCGTCTCCCTCACCCGGCCCTTCGGATCGCCTTCTCCCGGTGGGAGAGGGAAAGTCGGTGCGGCCTCCGGCCGCAGGTTCATGGAAAGACCCCACGACCGAGCGACGGTCGCGAATTGAACCCATGAACCGGTTGTGCTCGTAGGGTGGGCTGCGCCCACCATTGGACGGTGACCGAAGCCGCGTACGGTGGGCGCAGCCCACCCTACAAATACTGAAGGAGCCGCCCAATCGCACCGCAACACCTAACTGTCATTCCCGCCCCCGATCGAGTCGAGGGCAGGCTCCAGCGGGAATCCAGTATTGACGCGAGGTATCTGGATTCCCGCTTGCGCGGGAATGACGATCTATTCGAGATGTGTAGATACCCATGCCCTCCGGGGGATAACTGCTACTCATACTTCAATCCCCATGTAAACACGCTTCACCTCGCTATCATTCATCACCGCCAGCGGCGCCCCCTCCGCGAGCTTGGCGCCGAAGTTAATGACCAGCAGCCGGTCGGCCACGGCTAACAGCGCGTGCACCACGTGCTCGATCCAGATGATGGTGACGCCGGTCGCCTTGATCTGCTGAATCAGCGCGACCAACGCCTTGGCCTCGTGTTCCGTCAACCCGCCCGCGATCTCATCCAGCAGCAGCACTTTCGGCTTGGTCGCCAGCGCCCGCGCGAGCTCGAGGCGCTTGCGGTCGAGCAAGGTGAGTGCCCCGGAAAGGTGATTCGCCTTCGGTTTAAGTCCGGTCTTTTCCAGTATCTCGACGCACGCTCCGTAAGCCTCTGTTTCCGGCTGCCCGCCGCCAAAGGTCGCGGCAACCAGCAGGTTCTCGAATACCGTCATGCCTGCGAACGGATGCGGCACCTGATACGAACGGCCGATGCCGTGACGGCAACGCTGGTGCGGCGCGGCATCACCGATGTCGGCGCCCGCCAGCAACACGCGACCCGCGTCGGGCCGAACATCGCCGCCGATCAAGTTGAATAACGTCGTTTTCCCCGCGCCGTTCGGCCCGAGGATACCGAGGGTCGCGCCCCCGGCGACATCGAAGCTGACATCGTCAATGACCTTCAGCGCGCCAAAGCTCTTGGACACGCCTTGCAGCGAAAGGAGCGCGGACATGCGCGTTCCCGCTAGCGCAAACGCCGGTGCATGCGCTTCATGCACCCATGGGCTTCAGCGACCCGGCCACTGGGATAGCCGGCGCGGTTTCGTTGTTCACGATCACCAGGTCATATTTGAACTGTTTGCCTTTGACCCACTGGCCGCCGACCAGCGGCGTTTTCGCGACGTTCTTTACCGGACCTTTACCCCAGGCGATCGGTCCGACGATGGTATTTAAATTTGTCGCGGCCAGCGCATCGCGGATCGATGCCTTCTTGTTGAGGTCGTGCGCGCGCTTCAACGTGTCCAGCGCGATTTCGAACAGCGCGTGTGCGAACCCGAGCGGCTGCGTCCATTGTTTGTGGGTGGCCTTCTCGTAGGCGGCTGCGTAGTTCGCCGCGGTCGCGCCGGTGACGGAAGACTTGAACGGATGCGACGGGGTCCACCACACTTCCGTCGACAGGCCGTCACCCAGATCCCCCAGCGCCTCGACCGCCGACGGGAATAGCAGCGCTTTGCCCACCGATACCACTTTGGGTTTGAAGCCTTGCTGCCGCGCTTGCGTCCAGAAGGTCTTGAAGTCCGGCGGGATGACGACGCCGGTCACGATCTCGGCCTTGGCCTTCTTGAACGCGGAGATCTGCGCGCTGAAATCGGCGGTCAGGTTCTGGAAGCGCCCCGGATCCGTCAGCTTGAAGCCGTCTTTCGCCAGCACCGGCGGGAAACCCAGCTTCGGATCGCCCCAGGCGTTGCCGTCGCCGTCGTTGGGGAACAAGCCGCCCACGCTCTTGTTGGTGTTAGCCGACTTCCACATATTGGTAAAGACCGCGATCACGTCTTCCAGACCCCAGAAAAAATGATAGGTCCAATCGAAACCCTTATCGGGCTTGCCGCCGCGGGTGAAAAACCAAGGCTGCCACGGCGCAACCGTCGAGATGCACGGCACCTCGTTGATCTCGCATTGGTCGGAAACCGGGTTCGTCGTCTCCGGCGTCGAGGCGACCAGCATCAGGTCGGCCTTGTCTTTGAGGATCAGGTCTGCCGCCGCCTCGCCGGCCTTGTTGGGATTCGACTGACTGTCCTTGACGATGATCTCGACCGGATAGCTCTTGCCCGCGACGGTGATGCCCGCTTTCAACACCTCGCGCATCTCGGCGATGACAAACTTGTCGGCCTCTCCGAACGCGGCGAGCGGCCCGGTTTGCGGGGAGACGTATCCCAGCGTGATCTTGCGCCCTCCCTGCGCGCAGCCTGCGAGCCCCGGCAGCGTGACGCTCAAACCCGCCGCGCCTACGACTTTGAGGAAATCGCGCCGCGTGCCTTTCAGGGCAAGGTCGCGGACTTTATCGTTTGCATCGTTGGCCATACTCTCCTCCGTGGTGAAGTGTTGCAACAAAGTTTTTTATTGGCGCGCTATCACTGAAACGGCCGCGGCCGCCTGCCGTGAAACGCATCCTCCAGCAACTGCCGTATCGCCGCCCGCTCGATCGGCCGCGGGTTGGGATACGGCGATCGGGTGGCGGTGTCGGCGGCGCGCTCCAAGTCGTCCGCGCGCATGCCGATCTGTTGCAAGGCCATGGGCGCGCCCAGGCGTGCCGCCAGGTCGTACAAGGCGGTCGCGGCATCGCCGGCGGCGAGCGCGCGTTGTACCCGCGCCATGGCTTCCGGGGCGGCGGCGCGGTTGTAAGCAACGGCATGCGGCAGCACGATGGTGTGGGTTTCCGCGTGGGGCAGATTGAAGCTGCCGCCGAGCGTATGACACAGCTTATGGTGCAAGGCCATGCCGACCGCGCCCAGCACCGCCCCGCACAGCCAGGCGCCATAGAGGCAATCCGCGCGCGCAGCGACATCGTCCGGCTTGACGACGGCGCGCGGCAACCCCATCGCCAACGCGCGTATGCCTTCTTCCGCCATCAACGATGTAATCGGGTTGGCGTCCTGCGCATACAGCCCCTCCACCGCGTGCGCGATCGCGTTCATGCCGCTCGTCGCCGTCAGTTGCGCGGGCAACCCCAGCGTGAGCAACGGATCATAGATCACCGTTCTCGGCAGCACGCGCGGATCGCGTCCGGTTTTTTTCAGCCCCGCTTCGGTGACGCCGTAAATGGGCGTCATCTCCGAGCCGGCGTAAGTCGTCGGTATCGCCACGATCGGGATCGACGACTCGAGCGCGATGGCTTTCCCGAGCCCGGTCGTGGAGCCTCCGCCGATGGTCACCGCGCAATCGGCGCCGAGACGTTTCGCTTCCGCCACCGCGGCGCGCGCCGTCTCGATAGGCACATGCATCACGGCTTGCGCGTATACGCCCGCGCTGCGTGCGCCCAACATCGCCGAGACCTTGTCCGCATCGCCGCGCTGCGGCGGCGTCGACAACACCAGCGCGCGTTTGGCGCCGAGGCGCTCCACTTCCTCCAGTAGTTTGGCGAGCGCGCCTTCGCCGAAGACCACGCGACCGGGCAAGCTCTGATAAACGAACGACAGCAACTTTAGTCCCCTGCGGCAACCGTGCCATGCGCATTCGCCGTGCGCGCATGCAGGTCGCGCAGCGCGGCGAGTTCCGCCTCAGTCGGCGGCGGAGTCACGTCCGGATGCGACGCCGCCTTCAGCGTCCAGCCGGTCGCCTGTTTCGCCTGCTCGACGGTGACCCCCGGGTGGAGCGCGGTGAGCGTCAGTTCCTTGGTCACGGGATCGGGCGTCAGCACGCCCATGTCGGTGATCACCGCCGTCGGCCCGCGCCCGCGCGCGCCGGAGTGCGCGCGTGCGTCGCCGCCGTCGAGGTATCCGGCGGAAGTGATGAAGTCGAGCTTCTCGACGAAGGCGCGCTTGCCCTGCTTCAGCATGATCCAGACTTCCTTCGCCGCCGAGGCGATCTCCGGCGCACCGCCCGCGCCCGGCAGGCGCACCTTGGGTGCGTCGTAAGGTCCGATGACGGTGGTATTGATGTTGCCGAACTTGTCGATTTGCGCCGCGCCGAGAAAGCCGACATCGACCCGCCCGCCCTGCAGCCAATAGCGGAAAATCTCCGGCACCGACACCACCGTGTCGGCAAACTCAGCCAACTCGCCGTCGCCGATGGAAAGCGGCAGCACCTCGGGCTTCGCACCGATGGTCCCCGACTCGTAGATCAAGACCACGTCCGGGGCGTGCGTCAGCCGCGCCAGGTTCGCCGCCGCGCTGGGCATGCCGATGCCGACGAAACACACGGAACCGTTCTTGAGCCGCCGCGAGGCGGCAATGGTCATCATTTCGTTCGCGCTGTAGGCGGATTCAGGCATGGTACGCCCGCATCGAAGGCACGGCGTCAAGGCCGACCGAACGGCGAAACTCGCCAAAGTCGGCGGTGGCGAGCACGTGCTTTTGCATCCACGCGGTAAACGTTTCGCGCTCGCGGGAAATATCATCCCAGGCTTTATAAAAGGCGTTGTCGCGCTTGTAGTAACCGTGCGTATAACTGGGGTGGGCGCCGCCCGGCACCTGGCAGACGGCGGAAATCGCCCACTGCGGCAGAACGCACGCATTCATGGGCGCGTCGAGCTGCGGCACGATCTCTTCGACCGTCACGATCGAGCGTTTCGCGGCGAGCACGGCTTCCTTTTGAATGCCGACAATGCCGTAGATCAGTACATTCCCCTTCCGGTCGGCCTTTTGTGCGTGAATCACGGCGACATCGGGATTCAACGCTGGCGTCGCCGCCAAGCTCTCGCCCGTGAACGGACAGGTGATAGCCTTGATGCGCGCGTTGTACTTGGGAAGATCGCCGCCCACATAGCCGCGCAGCACCGCGAACGGAAGTCCCGAGGCGCCGGCCTGATAGCGCCCGGCCATGTCGGCGTGACTGTGCTCCTCGATCGCAAGCGGCGCCGGCCAGCCGGTTTGAATGGCGTCTGCCGATCAACTGGTCGTAGATGAGATCCGGCGTCATGCGTACCAGGGTAAGTTCGCGCCTCTGCTGGCGGATCACCTCGTGGCCGGCGGCGAACGGAATGAGATGCGTGAAGCCTTCCATCGCCACCGTATCGCCATCACGGATGAAACCGCTCACGGCTTCGCGTAGAGACATAATTTCAGCCATTGCTACTCCAAACTAAAAACACCTAACAAAATAACTGGAAGCTACCGCAAACCCCTCCCTCACCCGGCCCTTCGGGCCACCATCTCCCCGGTCTATACAACGGGAGAGGGATGGGGTGAGGGCAATTCGTGCACCCCGGCAGGAAGTTGAGGATGAGGGAAGGCGCATCATCGCGGGTAATACGGCGGCAAGTCGGCATCCACATTGACCCACACCGATTTTACTTCGGTGTACTCGTGCATCGCCTCGAAGCCCATTTCCCGGCCATAGCCGCTCGCGCCGACGCCGCCGAACGGGGACGCCGGGTTTACGCGCTTGTAGCAATTGATCCATACCATACCGCTCTTCATCGCCAGCGCGAAACGGTGGGCGCGCTGGAGGCTGCTGGTCCACAACCCGCCGCCGAGACCGTACTCCGTGCCGTTCGCGATCGCGAGCGCCTCGTCGTCGTGCTTGAACACGGTCACGGTCACAAACGGCCCGAACACCTCTTCCTGGGCGACGCGGTCGGTGGCTTTGGCGCGCACGACGGTAGGCTCGACGTAGCAGCCCTTGGCGAGATCGTCACGCGCCGGTGCTTTGCCGCCGGTGAGGATCTGCCCACCCTGTTCCTGCGCGACCTGCACGTAGCGCATCACGCGATCGCGGTGTTGCGTTGACGTGAGCGGACCCATCTCGGTCGCCGGATCGAGCGGATTGCCGAGCTTGATCGAGCGCGCGAGATCGATGAATTTTTCCAGAAACTCGTCGGCGATGGATTCGTGCAGAATGAGCCGCGAGCCCGCGATACAGGCCTGGCCCTGGTTGTGGAAGATGGCGAATGCGGAGCCGCTCACGGCGGCGGCGATATTCGCGTCGCCGAACACGATATTCGCGCCCTTGCCGCCGAGTTCGAGCTGCACGCGCTTCAGGTTGCCCGCGGCCATTTGCGCGATGCGCTTGCCGACGGCGGTTGAGCCGGTAAAGGCAATCTTGGCGATTTCCGGATGTTCCGCCAGGGCCTGGCCGGCGGTATTGCCGTAACCGGGAATGATGTTCACGACCCCGGGGGGAAAGCCGACTTGGGCCATGAGTTCGGCCATCTTGAGGCTGGAGAGCGGCGTTAATTCCGCCGGCTTCATGATGACGCAATTGCCCGCGGCCAGCGCCGGCGCCATCTTCCAGCTGGTGAACATAATCGGAAAATTCCATGGCACGATCTGCCCGACAATGCCGATAGGCTGGCGCAATGTATAGTTAAGAAAACCGGTCTCGACCGGAATCACGCTGCCCTCGTACTTGTCCGCCATGCCGCCGAAATAGCGGAACGTCACCGCCGTGCGCGGCACGTCGAGGCCCTTGGTGTCGCGCAGCGGATGGCCGGTATCCGTGCTTTCCAGCCGCGCCAATTCCTCGGCGCTGGCTTCGATCGCGTCCGCGAGTTTAAGCAGCAGCCGACCCCGCTCCATCGCCGAGGTCCGGCTCCATTTCGGAAACGCGGCCTGCGCCGCTTTGACCGCCTTGTCCACGTCCGCCTTCGCGGCCATGGCGACATCGGCAATCTTGCTTAAGTCGTGGGGATTCAGGCTCGGCGCCGTCTCCCCCGATTCGGCGGGCACGAAGTTACCGTTGATAAACAGTTGCGTTTGCATAGGTTACGATGACGGGTCGGTGCCAGCTTCAGTTCGATGCCATGCTCACGACGTTTCCAGCGAGCGGGGCATCGGTGATCGAACTGTCAGCCATGGGGGTTCGCTG
>WNFB01007521.1_pt1 | contig 11676 bp, 10 predicted proteins | sample 5400501 | NCBI WGS metagenome assembly WNFB01 (sample SAMN13153341, study PRJNA577476) | soil metagenome | isolation source: 200 cm saprolite under Douglas fir tree site 2 hole 1 | place: USA:California | collected 2015-04-18 | reverse complement strand
CAATCCCCGCGCGTAGACGTAGAGCTGTATGGGGTTCGCCTTGTCGAAGGCGGTCGCGAGCGCCTTGTCCGCGTCTTCCTTGCGGCCCATCGCGCTCAAAATGCGCGACTTAGTTTCCCAGTTTTCAAAGCGATCCTCATTTTGAATGGACGTGTCTTCCCACTTCAACGCTTCCTCGAGGTTGTAATTGTTGTCCAGGCACCATTGCGCCGCTTCATCGTACCCCGCCCACGTGAATCCGCCCACGCTGCGAAGCTCGTTCTTGATGCTTCGCAGCACGACCGCCTTGACGTCCACGCCGATCTGGAACGGCACGGCCAGCTTCTCCCAGCGGAGCGTTGCCACCGCCAAATCCGGCTTCACGTTGTCGAACGTGTACGTCAGCGCCTCGAACGCTTCCGCGGCATGCGGCTTCACGGTCACGCGCAGCGCATCTTCTTTCTCGTCATAGCTGAAGCTGCCCCAGGAGGTCGAGTTCTTCGAGAAGATAATCGTCCACTGATCCTTGTCCGGGATCATGTGCAAGCCATACGTGCCGGCCGCCAATGGCTTTCCCTCCACCGTCACGTCATCCGAAAACGTAATCGTCGTGTTTTCATTTGCCCCGGCGCGCCACACCTTCCCATAAGGAACCGTTTTGCCCCAAATCTCGCGGCCGCCCACCGCCGGCCGGTGATAGTTTATGGTGATATCCGTCAGCCCGATTCGTTGCGTCACGGTGGCCCGCTGGCTGAGTCGCGGGATATTCAATTCCGTTGCCTGGCTGCCGTTCTTGAATTGTGCCTCGGCGCTACCCGCCAAGAGACTCAATCCAGCCAATCCTGTGAAAAGGCCCAGAACGCACTTCGACATGCTGCGCATAACCACACCATCCTCTCTCATCATTTACGACCCGGTGAGTGCGCCGGACCTGCCGGCAGCAACACCCCCGTTTGCGATAGACGACCTCGGCTTAGTTCCGTGAGCAGGAAAAGCCGGGCAAGCCGCCCGAACCCTGCGCAGACTGGCTCGATTCAGAGGAGATTTAGATGGAGAAGCGAAGAGAGATTCCTCGCTTCGCTCGGAATGACGGGGCGAGACAAGGCGGCGCGTTACTTTGTCGGAGTAACGCGGGCTCCGAGCAAGCAGATGCGCGGGGAACTGTTTCCATGTAGGATGTGGAGAAGCGCCGGGCCCGTAGCTCAGCGGTTAGAGCAGCGGACTCATAATCCGTTGGTCCCAGGTTCAAATCCTGGCGGGCCCACCAGCGTTCAAATGAGCAAGACGACTCAGAATTTTTCAAGGGCTGTTTGGACCGCGTGAACTTGCTTTTCTGGAAATGGAATCGGAATGAAAATCGATCTTTCGGAAACAAAATCGGATCAGTTTGAGAGCCCACCCAGAGAATGAAATAGTCCTGAGAAGTGAGCGAAAAACTCAGGCTTCGGCGAGTTTTCGCAACGTCGAAATGTCCTGAATGACGACTGTCGAGCCCTTGACTTGCAAGAGTTGTCTCTTTTTGAAGTCAGAGAACAATCGCGTTACCGTTTCACGAGAGGACCCAATCATTTGGGCGATTTCTTCGTGGGTCAATGTGAGTGTGAGGCGCACCTCGCCTTCTTCTTTGTAACCTTCCGTGGCTTGTTCGAGCAGGAATCGCGCAAACTTCTCCGCGGCGGAGTGGGAAAGGCCAATCGTGCGCATCTCGTTGATGGCGATGTGGTAGTTCTCGCTAAGCTGCTGCGCGACGCGTAGTGCGGCCTCTCCGTGAGTCTTTAAGAACTCCAGGAAGTCATTGCGGGCGATGAAGTTAGCCTGCGCTGGTTCAAGCACCTCAGCCGAAGCCTGATAAGGCTGACCGGATACCGTGGCAGCAAGTCCAAGAATCTCTCCTTTTTCCGGCACACGAAGGATCAAGGTCTTACCGTCCGCTGACGAGGTCGACAACTTTACGCGGCCGTTGCAAAGAATGAACACGCCCCGTGGCTTTTGCCCCTCGACAAACAGCGTGGCTCCTTTCGGGTAGCTGGCCGCCGCCGTGATGCTTTCCAAATGTTTCAACGCCGGCGGGGAGAGATTGCAGAACAGGCGGTCCTCCCGGTGAGGACAGTTAAAGCAGCTTTCGATGATCTCTAAGCCATACGGGGCGCGCATGGTAGAACCACGCCGGATTATACCCGCCTTGTCCTTTGGCACAAACCAAAACCGGTTACCCATAGACTCTCGTGTCAAGTCTTCTTGCTCTGGTTCAACATTGATCGTCGTCTCACTAGCCATAGCGCCTCCGTGCACCGCATCGAAGGGAGAGATAATCTCGCATCCAATTCCCACCCCTGTCGCTGGCGGGGCTCACGTATCCGGCTTCAGCGGCCTCCTGATTACCTGGATCTGCCGGTTCCGTTTCGGAAATATTGACCGTTTCCTTGCGGAATTGATTCAGGCAGCAAATTGCCGAGCCTCTCGTACGTGAATTGCTGGAGGGCGAGTTCCGGCGGCCCAGCGGCGCGCATCCACCTCTCCACCCCCTATTCCTAGAGCATCGCTTGCCAAAGGGCTATGACTCGGGTCACGGGAGAATGTGACACGGGTCACGGTCCATGCTCGCTGAACAAGCATATTTTTGGCAGGTTTCTCACACTTCGATGGTTCGGATTGCCTGGTGCCCAAAGGCCCAATTGGTGCGCTATATGTGACGTTCGTCACATCCGGCAGTGACGCCCGGCACTGCACCATTTGCGCCATGCGTCCAGTCTTGTGACCTACAAAGTTTGCAGATTCAGTAGGGAACGGAAGTTGCTTTGGCTTCCAAGTTTAATCTGGAGGGGATCATTGTGATGAATGACCGTAAGCGTGACCTGAGTCTCTTTGCTGTCGTCGTTGTCGCCCTAACGCTTGTCTGGGTGGTTCTGGGCTCGGCTCCTAGAAGCTCTGCAATTCCTGCTTTTTCCCGAAAGTACCAGACGTCTTGTACCACCTGCCATAACAACTATCCGGAGTTGAACGACTTCGGGGAGGCGTTCAAAAAGAATGGCTTCAAGTTCCCCAAGGATGACGAGACCTTCGTCAAGGAACCCCCGGTTTTGCTGGGCTCCAAAGCGCAAAAGGAGGCGTTCCCGGGCGCTGTATACCCCGGTGAGATCCCCGGGTATTTGCCCATCGCGTTTCGGTACGAGGGAAATTTTAAACTGAACCGCAAGCTACCAGCAGGCTGCATTGCCCAGACCGGATCATTCACTCCCCGCACGGACTTGTTTGCCCCCAATACCTTCACGATTATCAGTGCAGGGAGTTTTGGCCAAAACTTGTCCTTTTGGGTGGACGATGACATTTCTGTAGACGCAGGCAATGCCAACGGCACCATGGGAGACGGGTGGCTGAAGTACAGCGATCTGGGCCACGGAATCGGGTTGCCAAAGAACGCGCTGAACGTTAGGTTCGGGCAATTCGAATTGTACTTACCCTTTACACAAGCGAAGTCCATCTATCTCTCTCCTTTTGACATTTACTTCGAAGCGAACGCCGCCAGCCCTCCCGGTTCGACCGTCAACGGCACGACGAACAATCCCGTAATTTTCGGATCGCCGCAGCGCGGCATCGAATTTGGCGGGACACCCAACAACGGAAACTTCGATTGGTCGGTCGCCGTAATCAACGGGAGCAATGCTGGAGACGCGGCCCGCAGTTCCAAGGACGTTTACATTCGCCTTTCACAAAGGTTCAATTTGGAGCGCGACCCGGAAAGCCGTAATGCGATTCAGGCCGCGGGGCCAACCGGTCCTCGCGACCACACTTCCATTCGGCTCGGTTTCTACTACTACTACGGCAAGAATCAGCAAAATCAGACCGGCACAACCTTTCCCGGTATTTTGACGACCGTAGAAGAACCCTTTTATCGCGTAGGCGGGGATCTCCGTTTCAAGTATCGGCATCTGGAATTATTTGGACTGGGAATGTTTGGTCATGACGACAACCACTTGTTCACTCTTGGACCACTGGCCACGATTACCACCGCGCCTGCAGTCAAATTCTCCGGCGGCTTCGCAGGCGCCAATTACTGGTTCTATCCGTGGTTGATCGGAACCTTCCACTACGACGCGGTGAACTCCCATGCCGACTTCATCAACGGCACGCCCGCCTCGCAATATCACACCCGCAATCGCTTTAGCCCGGGTTTCCAGATGCTGGTGCGTGCCAACATCAAAGTCGTTGGCGAATATCAATATACCTTCGGACATCCGTACACCGATCCCGTCAGCGGGAGCACACTCTTCTTCCGCCCCAATACGTTCCAGACGGGCATCGACTACATCTTCTAAACCAAGTTTTGAAACACAAGGATCGAATGGTAAGAAAATATCTGAAAACGAGAGGAATGTTATGAGTCTATCGAGAATCGCAGCAAAGGCAGCAATCGCAGTGGGTCTCACGCTGGCGCTGGTCGGCGCCGTCAGGGCCAATGAAATCAAGGGCAAGGTCAGCGTGCAAGGCATCAAGTCCCCGGAGCACATCGCCGTTTACGTTGACGCCATCCCGGACAAGAAATTCGATCCCCCGAAAGATCATGTCACCATCGACCAGCGCAAGATGGCCTTTATCCCGCATGTCGTTGCCGTTCAGCAGGGCACTACGGTGGAATTCCTGAACAGCGATTCTGTCGGTCACAACGTTTACTGGCCCTCTATCAGCGGTAACAAGAAGCTTCAACACAATCTCGGAACCTGGCCGAAAGGCGAGAAGAAGCCTTTCCAATTCAACGATCTGGGCACGGCTTCGCTTCTCTGCAACGTGCACCCTGAGATGTCTGGTTATGTGGTCGTCGTTCCGACCCCATACTTCGCGGTCACCGACAAGGATGGCAATTTCGAAATCAAGAATATTCCTGCCGGTAAATATACCCTGAAGACTTGGAGCGAAGACGGCAAACCGACCACGCAAGCGGTCGACGTCAGCGCCGCAACCGCAACGGTTGAATTGACGGTTAAAAAGTAAATAAGATAAGGACCCGGATCGCCCTCGTGACCAGTCGAACCAAACTCGTTGACCTCGAGTGGCTCGAGTCAAACTTTCCCTGCATGCAGGCCTGTCCCGTTCATACGCAAGCGGGCCGCTATGTCTCGCTTATCGCCCAAGGGAGGTACGAAGAAGCCTATCGGTACGCCCGGGTCCCAAACCCTTTTGCTTCCATCTGCGGCCGCGTCTGCGGTCATCCTTGTGAACCTGCCTGTCGCCGCGGCCAGTTCGATCTGCCCATCTCCATCCGCGCCCTAAAACGTTTCGTCACCGAGCGCCACGGACCGGAATCGCGCAATCCCATCGATGTCTTTCGCGAGCGGCCACGGGTGACCCGTCCAGAAAAAGTTGCCGTCATCGGTTCCGGTCCAGCGGGCATGTCAGCCGCCCACGACCTAGCGTTGCTCGGCTATCCCGTCACCGTCTTCGAGGCCGCCACTGTTCCCGGCGGCATGATGCATCTTGGCATCCCCGAATATCGCCTGCCGCGCGATGTCTTGCAGGCCCAGATTCGTGAAATCCTCGACATGGGCCCGGAACTTCGCCTCAACATGCGGCTCGGGCGCGACTTCTCTCTCGAAGATCTCCGCCGCCAGGGCTACAAAGCCATCCTGCTTGCCTTTGGGCTGCACCGCAGCCGCGACCTCAATCTGCCGGGCAACGATCTGGACGGCGTGGTCAAGGGCATCGACTTTCTCCTCAACGTCAATCTTGGCTACCGCTTCCAAATCGGCAAACAAGTGGTGGTCATCGGCGGCGGAAACGTGGCCATTGACGTGGCGCGTTCCGCCATGCGCGAGCAGCAACAAAAATTGATGACCGACATCGCCGGCGTCGTCCTTCCCGATCAACTGACCTCCAGCGAAATGGACGTGGTCATGAAGGAGTTCATGGACGTCTCCCGCCAGGCCTTGCGCATGGGCGCCCGGGAAGTGCATCTCGTTTGCCTCGAGTCCCGCGTGGAAATGCCGGCTGCGGAAGAAGAGATCGAGGAGGGTCTTCTCGAAGGAATCAGGATACATCCCTCTCTCGGCCCCAAGCAGTTTGTCGGCAAGAACGGCAAATTGACCGGCCTCGAAGTCATCCGCTGCACATCGGTTTTTGATGAGCAGCGACGCTTCAGCCCGAAGTTCGCAGAGGGCACGGAAGCTATCATTCCCTGCGACACCGTGATTCTCGCCATCGGGCAAGCTTCGGATGTTTCTTTCCTCAAGCCTTCTGATGGCCTCGAGACCACGCGTCAAGGCACTGTGAAGATCGATCCAGCGACGCTGATGACTACCGCAGCCGGCATCTTCGCCGCCGGTGATATCGCCTTCGGTCCTCGCCTCATCATCAACGCCGTCGCCGACGGGAAGAAAGCCGCCGAGCAAATCGACAAGTTCCTCCGCGGCCCCGAGTGGCAGCCCAAGCCGCAATTTGTGCAAATCACCGTTCTCGACCATCATAAGATGGCGGAAGAATACGATGAGTATTCCCGCTTGGCCGTCCCGGTAATCCCCCTCGAACGCCGCACGGGCGTGGCTGAAGTGGAAACCGGTTTCACCGAGGAGCAAGCCCGCCGCGAAGCTTCGCGCTGCCTCCAGTGCTGGATCAACACCATCTTCGAGGGCAACGAAGCTAACGGCAGCGAATGCATCCTCTGCGGCGGCTGCGTGGATGTCTGCCCGGAAAACTGTTTGCAACTCGTTCCCCTCCGCCAGTTTGAATTCTCCGGCGAACCTCGCCAGCAGCTCGCCGCTACCTCAGAAGCCCGCGCAAACGAACTGCTCCACCTTTCTCCGGAAGAACTCGCGACCTCCGAGGGTTCCGTGATGGTCAAAGACGAAACGATCTGTATTCGTTGCGGCCTCTGCGCCGAGCGCTGCCCGGTCAACACCATCACTATGGAAGCATTCGAGGTTTTCGATCGCGATCCGAATCTAGTCCAAATTGAGGAGATGGTTCTCCAATCATGAGTGACGCAAGAAGTGCTTCCGCGGCCGCCGTGCCCACTTCAGCTCAGGCGGAAAATGGCATCACCCGGCGCGATTTCTTAAATGAAATCACCCTGGGCGCTTTGGGAATTGCTGGTCTCGGCTCTGTCGCTGTGACCTATCAATTTTTTTCGCCCAATGTCCTGTTCGAGCCCTCAACGACCTTTCGCGCTGGCAACCCCGACCTTTATCCCATGCATTCCGTCACCTTCCTTCAAGACCAGCAGGTCTATATCGTGCGTATGCCGGAAGGTTTTTATGCCGTCTCTGCCGTCTGCACCCACCTCGGCTGCATCACCCAATGGAAGCCCGAGGCGGACATGATTGCCTGCCCGTGCCACGGCAGCAAGTTCAAGCCCGACGGCGTAAAAATCGAAGGGCCTGCGCCGCGTCCGCTCCCCCACTTTTCAATCTCTCTCACGGCCGACGGCGAGCTGCTCGTGGATAAACTGCAAATCATCAAGCCTTCGCAGGTTCTGAAAGTCTGAGGGAACGATGGCCACGACCCTTCATTCCGCCATCCAGAACCTTCGCGAAACGAAAGTCTGGAAATCCATCTTCCGCCGCGGCCCTGCGAACACCAATCGTACCCGCAGCCTGGCGGTCTTCGGCAATCTCTTCCTCCATTGGCTGCCGGTCAAGGTCCGCGAAAAGTCCCTTCGCGTACGAGCCTCCTATTATCTAGGCTCGATCTCCTTCATCCTCTTCATCGTCCTTTTCGTCACCGGCATTTTGCTGATGTTCTATTACCATCCGGCGGCTCCCCACGCGTACCGCGACATGAAAGATCTCCAGTTTGTGGTTTCCAACGGCGTTTTTTTGCGCAACCTTCATCGCCTCGCCGCGCACCTGATGGTCATCGCCGTTTTCTGGCACATGTTCCACGTTTTCTACCGTGGCGGTTACAAGCCGCCCCACGAATTCAACTGGGTCGTCGGCGTCGTGCTTCTTCTCCTGACTCTGTTCCTCAGCTACACCGGCTATTTGTTGCCTTGGGACCAGCTTGCTTTCTGGGCCGTCACCGTCGGCACCAACATCATTTCCGCGATGCCGTTGATTGGCAACAAGGTTCGCTTTCTGCTTCTCGGTGGCAATATCGTCGGAGAAAACGCTTTGCTGCGCTTCTACGTGCTTCACATCGTCATTCTCCCGCTCGTTGCATTCCTTCTCATCGGAATTCATTTCTGGCGTGTGCAGAAAGATGGTGGTCTCACCGTGAAGCCCAAGGACGACGATGGGAAAGAATAAAATCGAGACCGGGTTCAGCTCGGACGCGAAGAAAGATCCGCGGCGCGTCGTCTTTGTCACCAAAAAGACTTCCGCCAAGGTCGTCGGCGAACGCGGCCCGCAGTTGATGGCCTATCCTCATCTTCTGGTCCGCGAAGCCATTGCGTTTCAGGTGCTGGTGATCGCCATGGTCATCGCGGCGCTTTTCTGGGACGCGCCGCTCGAGCAACTCGCGAATCCGCTGCTCACTCCCAACCCGGCCAAAGCGCCCTGGTATTTTCTCGGCCTCCAGGAACTGCTGCACTACTTCCCGCCGTTCGTCGCCGGGATCTTAATTCCCACGCTGGTGGTTATCGCGCTCGTGATCATTCCTTATTTCAACGTGAACATTGAAGGCGAGCCCATCTGGGCGCGCCGCCCCGCGCGAAATCTCCGGACCATCTTGATCGTCGTTCTCATTTTGCTCGCGTTTCTCGCCGTTTTTCATGCCTGGACGATTTTCGTTCCCACCGCGCTCGTGGCCACCCTTTTGGTTCTGTCCTACACCGGCAGACAAAAAGAGAAAGGATGGCTGCGAGCCTTGGGGAACAAGCCGCTGTCCTGGTGGGTCATGACCTGGTTCATTGCCGTTTCCATCTGTCTGACCGCCGTTGGCACATTTTTCCGCGGCCCAGGTTGGTCCTGGGTCTGGCCGTGGAGAACTCATGCCGGCTGAAGAAATGGGCAAGGTGACGGACCGCACGCGCTTGATTTTCGCGGTGTCCAGCGTGGTGTTCCTTGCGGTGCTGGCGATCTCGCCCTTCAAGGATTACCGTCGCGAATGGAAAGAGTACAAGCGTTCCTATCTGCGTTTTGCGCAGAGCCGCCCGGACAAAAGGCTGATTGCCGATTACAGCCCTAGCATCGATCAGATTTGGCTTCCCGGGATGAACGTTGTCGATCGCTGTACCACTTGCCATCAGGGAATTACGCAGGCCAGCCTTGCGGATAAATCCGTTCCGCAACCTTTCCGCGCGCATCCTCCCATTCCGCACGACGTGCGCGAGTGGGGTTGCACGATTTGTCATCGCGGTCAGGGCCCTGCTACGGAAGTCGCCGAAGCCCACGAGTCCACCCTTGCCTGGGAGCAGCCGGTTCTTCCCACGCATTTCATTCAGGCTTCCTGCGGAACTTGCCATCTTTCTGACTTGCCACAAACGCCGCAGCTCACCCGGGGCCGGCAACTCCTCGCGGAACTGAATTGCCAGAACTGCCACAGATTGCCTGGCGTCGAGCGTCCTGCGATGCTCGGCCCGGATCTCACCAGCATCGGCACCAAAGTCAGCCGCGAATGGATTTACAAATGGCTGAAGGAACCGCGCACGGTTTTAGACAAAGACGGCAACGTCACGGTGAACGGGTACGAGACGGAAGAAGAGCCGCGCATGCCAAAATTTCGTCTGACCGAGGGCAAATGTTCTGCTCCACCTGCCACTCTCTCGCCGTCACCCGTGCCGGTGAAACGAAACTGATCGGTGGCGACATTGGACCGGAACTCACCAAAGTCGGCAGCAAGGTGAATTCAGATTGGCTCATCTCCTGGCTGCGCGACCCCGAAGCCTATCTGCCGCATACGCGCATGCCGCGATACGGCTGGTCCGACGAGGATCTTTACAAAGTCACGCAATACGTCACGACGAAACTTGTCGACTCAGACTTGCTCAGCAATGTCCCCAAGCTTGAGCCGCCCACCGAGCAGGAAATTCAACTGGGCCACCGCCTCTTCCTGGAGAAAGGCTGCGCGAGTTGTCACGTCATCCAAGGCTTGAATCCGCAAAAAGATTTTGGTCCGGATCTGAGCGCGCTCGGCGGCAAGAACGCCTCGGAACTGGAGTTTGGCAACGCAAAAATTCCGCACAATCTGGTCTCTTATATTCAGGCGAAGCTCCAGGATCCCAGCTCCGTCAATCCCGCGGCGCGCATGCCGCAATACAACTGGAATTCCTCGGACCTTGATGCCATTACCACGGCGCTTCTCAGTATGAAAGGGCCACCCCCGACGAGCGCGCTGCAAAATCTGGTCGTGCCGCGCAAGGACGTGGCGTTCCAGCCCACCGGCTCGTTTGCCGAAGTCTATGAGCGCTACAAGTGCTACACCTGCCACAAATTCAACGGCTACGGTGGGGACCTGGCGCCCGACCTCAGTTACGAAGGCAGCCGCGCTCAGCGCCAGTGGGTCGTGGAGTTCTTAAAGAGCCCGCAGACGTTGCGTCCGACCCTCGTTCTGCGCATGCCACAATTGAATATGAGCGACAAAGACGCGGCTACTCTCGCTGACTACATCTCCATGGTGCTGCAACATCCCGCCGTGAATCCCGCCACGACAGACACCAAGCAGTTCACTCCGGCGAGGGCCGCACTCGGCAAGCAGCTCTATGAAGTCAAATATCAATGCCAGTCTTGCCACACCATCGGCAGCTCCGGCGGATACGTAGGGCCCAACCTCAACAATGCTGGTGGCTGGCTGACGCCTGCGTGGATCGAGGCCTGGTTGAAAAACCCGCAGGCTCTTGTCCCCGACACCATGGAGCCACGGCGAAACTTCACGGAAGAAGAGACCAAGGCTTTGACCGCTTACCTGATGACCCTGCGGGCAGGAATCAAGCCGCAGAAGACAGCCAGCACAACGGTCGCGCACACCTCCGCGCAGGGAGCAGGCCGATGAAATCTCGCCTCTTTTGCTGTGCTCTGGTGCTGGCGACTCTCGCCGGCGTATCCGGCTGCCGCAAGCACGTTGAGGCCGCCAAAGCCGATCCACTCCTCGCCGCCTACGATACGGAACCCGACTGGACCGACTCACAAAAGATCATTCCGTTGGGTTATCAGCAGGCTCAGGGGAAGCGCATTTTTTACCAGCATTGTGTCTGGTGTCATGCGGATGCCACGCCGGCGGGTCCGTCGAACCGTTCGAATCTCGCGCCCGTTCCGCCCCTGCTGAACGATGGCGCCACGCTGAATGCCGAGAGTGACGAATACATGCAGAACATCATCACGCTCGGGGGAAGTGCATTGGGAAAATCAGCGATGATGCCGCCCTACGGCCGGATGCTTTCCGCAGAAGAAATCCGCTCCGTCATTGCCTTTACGCGCGCGATTGCGCAGCCGCCCTACCAGCCTCCCGGCCGCCCAGGATCGCAATACTCCGCCAAATAGAGGATACTTGCACTTCGACCCATGAAATCCAAATGCTCCACAAGCTTCGACATCAAAGTAACTCTGCTCGCCATGATCTTGCTGCTTGCTTTTTGCGCGACGACGGCGACTGCTCAGATGAATCCAGCGGAAATCCTGAACCCTGATCTCAAAGCGCTTGAGCAGACTTATTTTCAGCAGTTGATCGCCATCAATCAATCGGTCGCCAAGACGAAATTTCCTTTTCCGTTGTATCTCAGCCGCTATGTCGGATTGGACCCCGCGCAGCAAGCCGAGGCGGATTCGCGCGGCT
>WNFB01005147.1_pt1 | contig 11676 bp, 12 predicted proteins | sample 5400501 | NCBI WGS metagenome assembly WNFB01 (sample SAMN13153341, study PRJNA577476) | soil metagenome | isolation source: 200 cm saprolite under Douglas fir tree site 2 hole 1 | place: USA:California | collected 2015-04-18 | reverse complement strand
AAGAATCAGAGTAAGCGCGGCCCCTAGAAACGATATCACACCCGGTGCATAATTCGGGAAGTACCAACTCACTCCATTGCCAATCACGAAGACGGATGATACCAAGGATGGAAGCGAGCCAGCAACGATGAGGATACCGAGCACCCTCGTGAGCCGTCTACCCGCGTAGAGCAACGCACCGGATACCATCACCACGACAGGACCGCCAATAAAGATGGCTACCTCGGGAATTAGAAACGGCTGTGATTGAAGCGAACCAACACTCGAAAAGAATGCGATCATGCTCAACGGTCCCGCCGCAATGATCAAGCGGGAGACAAACCCTCCACTCATCGGGTTCCGGCCTGACACCGCACTGGTCTTCCCGAGGAAGCCCCAGACTCCGCCAGCCAGACCAACAACAAGCGGCACCGCTTCCGCAACAAACAACGCCCAGGATGAGGCGGGAGTTGGGTTTGGGCAACACGGTGAGGACAGTTGGTAAAGCTGGTTTGGCACCAAGCCGTACAGCGGCAGCCCGTACAAGACCGCAAGGATCCCGCCCAAGACCAAGGCATGCGAGCGATCCAAGAAGAACCATAGCGACAAGGCGAAAAAGCCGATAACGGCAACTACTATGAAGGGTATGACGAAGAGGACTGTAACCGGACTACCAGCGCCGTATGCAGAGGCATCCATCATAGCTTGGATCGATAAGAGATAATTCACAAGGTAGACAAATGGAGAAATGGTTCCAACTAAGCCGAGGACCCCTGGCCAGAATAGTTCGCGGCCCAAGAACAATTGATGTTACCTTGCTTCCTAATAAGAGTGGACGCGCTTCGCGACATATTGAAACCACAACGCAGAGAATACTACTCGAAAATACCCGCCCAGCAAGAACGACTCGATGGGGACTCGACAATGTCTCTCCTCTTGACAGTCAGTTTTTATTCTCATTCAGTCTAGCTTTCATTGGTTCGAGGTTTCCCTATCATGGTTGCAGATGTGCGGAAGAGATCAGCTGCTAAGTCTTTGGCTTCGAAACTTCGGTCTATGAGTGGCGAGGCTAAGGTCAACCTCGCCATAGATATGAGCTCCACAGCCGCAGCGATGACTTTGGACTCTATCCGGGACCGGCACCCGGGTATATCCAGGACAAAGCTGTTAGTCCTGGCCCGGAAGCGGTTCCTGTCGGGACGTAGGGTTCACTGAAGACCATAAGCTTCGCTCAGTTCTCAAAGTCTCTCGTCTCTCTCCTCAACAAGATCGGCAACGACTATGCGATTACTGGCGCAATGGCGGCCAGCTACTACGGGGTCCCACGAACCACATCCGACGTGGATTTTATCGTCCAAGTCCCGATCGATGATCTCGACAGGTTTCTAGACAAACTCGCCCTTGGTGGACTGCGGGTAAACAAGAAAAGGATCAAAATCCAGCTGACCATTGGATACAATATTATCAGCTTACCGCACGAGCGCTTCCCTTACCAGGTCGACTTGATCATTCAGACAAAAGGGAAATTGGAGAGACGCCGAGGCACTGCGCTCGGATTGAGATCTTACTACCAGTCTCCTGAACAGCTAATTCTGTCGAAGCTTCGAATGATCAAGGCAACCCGTCCAGCCGAGCGAAGCTTCAAGGATCGAGAAGACATTAGACAGATACTCGCAAACACCAGAGTCAACAAGAGAAAGATCTTCAAGCTGGCCCGACAACAGAGCACGATCGAAATCGCTGGAGAAATCCTCGGTGAAAGCACCGCGTTGGTAGATTCCTCAGGGCGTAAATCAGTTCTATCGATGAATAGGAAACTTCGCAGAAAGCCTCCGAGAAGAAAAAGCCACTTCGGAGTTGCGAGGGGAATCGGTCCTTTCAAGGCCGCGGACGAGATGAAAGGACACGACTAAGGTGTCCGATAGTTCTAACTATTCCCTGTTCCCCTCACGAGCCAAATGATTCCCACTCCGGCCGCGAAGCTGGCGAGCGACTCGATTACTAGCCCGTCGAGCCCGTCTTATCGTCCGTTGGACATTGACACTCTCTACTACACTCGTTCCATCTACACTCTCCGCTGGTCTGTTGACAATGAGCATCTCTATTTCGAGACGAACATAACTGGCCGATACAATATTTGGCGAGTCCCTAGCGCCGGCGGCTGGCCCGTCCAGCTAACAGTCAGCGAGGAGAAAACAGATCTCGCCGATCCCTCGCCTGACGGCCGCCACCTCCTCTATGCTCAAGACTATGAGGGTGACGAGAAACCGAACCTCTACCTACTCGATCTGACGGAATACACCACACGAAACATCACCAACACAGAGAAGAGGGGTCACAGAGACATGAAGTGGAGCCCCGACAGCCGCTCGCTTGTCTACGCAGCAGAGCGCGACATACCCGGAACCTACCCGATCTTCCACCACGACCTTGCAACCGGGACCGTCAAGAAGATCATCAGCAGTGATACCGGCGACTGCGAGGCTATAGAGTTCAGCCCTGACGGGAAAAAACTCGCCTTCTGCCGGACAAGAAACTACCAGTACACCGGTGTCAGCGTCCACGATATGGAGATGGGACACGAGACAGTCCTTGCTCCAATAGACGAGCGGTCGACCAGCTTTGTCGGCGGTTGGACACGCGACAACAAGCGAGTCTACGTCACAAGCAATGCCAACGAGAAAGGAATGGACGCTGTCGCCCTCCTCGATCTCAAAGAAAACAGCGAGTTCCAGTGGCTCACCCTCCAAGACTGGGACAGTTCTCTCGTAGACGTCAGCCCAACAGAGGACAAGTACGCATACATCGTCAACCAGGCAGGCAATCTCCATCTCTACATTCGAGACTTGAAGGGAGAGCAAGAGGAGATACCTCCTGGGCACGGAGTCATACGCGCCGCCAAATTCAGTCCAGACGGCAAACAGCTCGCGATAATACACGCATTAGGTGATAGCCCCCATGATATCTGGGTCTATGATCTCAAAGCCCGTTCCCTCAGACAGATCACCTACTCGCTTGTTGGCGGATTGAACCAGGACAACTTCGTCCAACCACACCTGATCGTTTATCCAGCACAAGACCAGACTCCGATCTCCAGCTTCCTCTACATTCCCGCCAACATCAAACCCGACCGATCACACCCAGCCATCGTCTATCCCCACGGCGGACCCCAATGGCAACACGTCAACAGTTGGTTCCCAAACATCCAATACCTGACCAGTCACGGTTACCTCGTCATCGCCCCCAACTACCGGGGATCAACCGGGTATGGACGCGAATACATGGAATCGTTACGAAAGGACGCTGGCAGGGGTGACCTCAACGATCTCGTCGCAGCAGTTGATTATCTCAAAACTACTGGGTATGTGGATCCGAAGAAGATTGCGATAATGGGCGGATCATGGGGCGGATACCTCACTCTGATGGCGTTGACCAAGACCCCTGAGATATGGGCCGCCGGCGTCAGCATCGTCCCCCTCGCCAACTGGTTCACAGCCCACGCGAACGAGGATCCGGTCCTCCAGAAAAATGACGAATGGCTCATGGGCAACCCCGTACAAGATCGCGAGCTCTGGCGCGACCGCTCACCAATATTCTTCGCAGACCGCATCCGCGCACCATTACTCCTACTCGCTGGCCAACACGACATCCGATGCCCAGTTGAGGAAACACAGCAGATGGCCGAAGCAGCCCGGAAAAACGGGGTAACAGTCGAAGTCAAGATCTATGAAAACGAAGGCCACGGGTTCGTTCGTCGAGAGAATGAGATAGATTCGTTCAAGAGAGCCGCAAGATTCCTCGACCAACACGTCGGACAACGAGGTCCGAGTTAGCCGCACTGGGTCAGCCTTAGACCATCTACCCTAGGCCGAAAGGTATGGACGATAGCAATTCTAGAGTGACGATGATCGCGCCGAACCCGACCATGAGATAGTTCATCTGGTCCTTCCTGATGATTCGCCATCCGAGGACGCTGCCTACTGCAAGCATCAGCCCGAACCAGGCGACCAGTTGGATGATGAATCTCATAACCACTGCTCCAGACCTCAGCCAGCCAGGAACAAATCCTGCAATCCCACCATAGAGCGCCAGAACTATCGCGCCTACAATTACGCCGATGAGGAACCAGCCAAAGCGTCCTGTAGAGGCCAATACGATTCGGTCTTAGCCAGCGAGTCTTGGGGTCTTTAATCACACGTGACCGTGGTCAGCGTTTCACTTCATCCAGGCCGCTTGGCGGCCGTCTAACAAGGGGCATGGGGATGCAGCGGGATGGATGGCTCATTCGTACACGCGCTTTCTTAGGTCGATGTCATAGAACACTATTGACTTGTTTTTCTCATCGATCTTGTAGATGATCCTGTATTGGCCCGCTCGGTCTTTCCAATATCCCTCCAGCTGTCACATCAATCTGAGTCCGAGGTACGGGTTCTGCGAAAGCTCCTCAACTCGGATCTTGATTCTACTTTTAGCGTCACCCGGAAGGGCGACGAAACTGCTTTAGAAATTCTCTTAGGAAGATTACCGCATAGGTCAAGAAGAGAGAGCCTTTCGTATTTCAGAGGGGCTTCTTGCGACCACGTATTGGTGCTTAGAATACTGTCTGTCTCCGGTCTTGATCCGTTTCATCGTGCTCTTGTCCATGAGAACCTCTAGGGTCTCAAGTACGCTGGCGAATCTGACTGATGCATCGTACAAGTCTTCGACCACGCTTCTCGGCAACCGAATGGTGCCGTTAGAAACAGTTCTTGTCATGATCATCCTAGAATTTGGGGATTGCCATATTTATTTGATGCGTTTTCTACGGCAGCCTTTGAAACGGACTGCGTAATCCAGCCCGGGCAGCACGAGGATTCCTGATGAGATGGGCTCTTAGTTGTCGGGCTCGTCTAGTTCTGCTTCTTCCTTTTCCTCTTCGATCATGGCGAAAACATCGTCCACTATCTCAAAAAGTAATCGCGTCTCCTCATAGTCCTCTGGAAGGACTGGAGGATTGACTTCGACTCTTCCATCCTTGTTCAGCGTGAATCTCGTCTTGAGTGTTGACTCGGCAAGCTTCTTGTTAGCTCTCTCCCACCATGTATCCGATTTCTCAACAGCTTTCAACGCGTAAACACTTGACTGAGAGCAGTGTTGAATTACGGTAAGAAAAAGGTTTGGCGAGCCCCTGACAAGTCAATTCATTGACGCTATGATCCAGCGAAGCTCTCTATCCTCCTTTCGAGTCCTTTCTTGACCGTTGGCCACTCGCTGGGTATTATCGAGTATAGCATCGAATCGCGAATAGAGCTGTCCGGTCTTATGCCCTGATTCCTCAGTTTTCCCTCGAACTTTGCTCCTAGCTTCAAGATTGCCCGTTGCGAATGAGCATTGTTAGCATCTGTCCTCAGCTGCACACGCACCGCACCCCAGTCTTCGAACGCGCGTCTCAGGAGAAGGAATTTGCATTCGGGATTCACAGCAGTGCCCCAGACATCAGGCGAGTACCAAGTGTAACCGATCTCAGCGCTCTTGTGCTTCGGGACTATTCCGAAGTAGGATGCGCTTCCAACTACTCTGTGATCGCGTTTGAGAATGACAGCGAATACGTACTCTTCATTCCTCTCTTCCGCCTTCAATCCATCCGCGATTCGCCGGTCCAAATCCTCCCTCGACCGTAACGGTCCCAGCATCCAACCCCAATCCATCTTCTCTGCAACTTCCGTCAAGGCCGATGCATGATTCTCTCGAAGCGGCTCTAACCTAACGAATCTCCCCTCAAGAGTGATGGGCCCAAGAGAAGTGCTGCCCAAACGGACCTCCACCCCGTGCGCCTTCAGTCAGAGTTCGAAACTGACGGGCTTTCAGCTATGATCTCGTGAACCTCAAGTTTGCTAGGACCCGTGAACGCCTCTTTCGGCGGCGTGTTCGCATGCGCTTCCATAAACGCCTGGCTTTCCGTCCATCGCTCGAAATCCTCCTTGGACTTCCAATAGGTCATGACAACGTAGTGGTCTCCCTTCATCGGTCGTAAAACCTCCGTTCTGATGAAACCGGGAGACTGCGCGATCGACCACTTCCTCTGCTTCCATCGGCGCTCAAAGTCTTCCTCCCAACCCTTCGCCACCGGTATCCTATTCGATACAACCAAGACCATAGGCGCGGCTCCCAACGAGTCACTATTTTAGCAGTACGGGTTAGACCTCCTGTCATCTGGCCTTCTTGGTGGTCAACTGGACATCAAGCCAGTCAATCTCGAACTGGTCATCTGCGCCAGGGTCGATCCCGGCCTCTTTGAACAAAGATTGAGCACGCTGCAGTAAAGTGCGCGCCTCGCCCTTGTTCCCGCGGAGGAATGCGATGGCAGCCTTGTTGATGACCGCCATAGCGGCGCTGTACGGATCACTTGCCGGCACAATTCTCTCGCCTTCGGTGAAATAGCGTTCAGCCGCATTGGAGTTTCCTCGATGGATCTCGACAAAGCCTAGATTTTGTAGCTCCGCCGCCACCATTCCCTGGTCTCTGATCTTCCGGTTGAGGGCGAGGCTCTGCTCAAAAAGCGCCGCCGCCTTATCGTAGTCACCAGTAAGCCGGGTCGCTGAGGCGTGAAGGAATAATGGGGCCTGTCCCATCGCCGGGTCCAGGTTACGGGCGAACTCTCTAGCTTTGGCGGCAAGGGTGAGAGACTGGTCATACTCGCCGTCCTCGAATGCTATCCGGCTGAGCGCAAGATGTGCAAGTGTCAACGCCTCAGGATCATTCACCGCGAGTGCCGCGTCGAGCGATGCCTGGCTCCTTTGTCGTGATTCCTCGATCTTCCCCTGCCTGAAAGCCATCAAAGCATCACCATACAGTGCAAGTGATCTCGCTCGCGATGCTTTCTTCTCGCCCTTGTCAAGCACTGTGGCTAGGAACGCCCGTCCGCCGTCGAGGTCACGCGCCAATATCCAGAGACGCCAAGAATCAGAAGCGATCTCAATCGCACCCTCCTCGTCTCCGTTCTCCAAAAGAACACGTGCGGCATTCGCAAAGGATTCTCGCTCCGGGGCAGCTTGCTCAACCGGTTGGTTCTTGGCCTGGCCTTTGATAATCGGAGTGCCTTGGGAAGAAGGGAAATCCCAGTGTAGTTGGCGGGAAAGTGCGAGCATCCGCCTTGCTTTCTCGTCAGTCATTTCTAGATGCGCATTCACAACTCCTATCGCGCGTCAAAGTTATCTTGGACCGTCCCAGGTCTCCTTTTCACACTGAAACGTTGTCGATCACGGACGAGAATCGTGATCTTAGGACCCCGTCGAGTTTGTCCGCCCACTGTTTCATGTACGTTTTCTCCAGCCTTTGAACCATTCCCTCTTCTACATAGCGGGCTAGGCTTCGCTGTTGGAACTTCACGTGCAACACCTCGTGAATGAGAGTGGAGATGGCCGCGGTGGCGATCTCGCCGATAAGCTTCCTCTGCGCAATTGAGAGATCGTTGAGACGAGTCGCGAACAGTTCTGCACCTTCTCTTCGAATTCTGTCTTTGCTGATTCTCAGCGGGTAGAGGCTGATCTGGGCGAGAGAGTGACTGTAGCTTCCGTATAGGATCCTAGAGGGTTGTCGTCTCAGTTGTTTGGCTGGAAAGATCATGACCCGCAGGTCAATCGATCGGTCTGAACGAATGCCCTCCGCGGAAACAAGATTACTCAACAATTCTCTGATCTCTGAGGACAGTATCAGTCCGAGGATGAAGTTGGCATATCCGAGGAAGAACTCTCGCTCATAACGGGGAAATTTTACCAGTACATATTCGGGGGGCTTGGCCAGCCGCGCTCTTATCCGGATCTGAGAAACGGAACTCATGCTCTTCTCTCTATGTTCAACGGTTCCTTGAAAAATCTACAGTTTACCGTTCGGATCTCTAGGGTCCAGTCGCAGATTACTCTTCTTGTGCAATTTCTCTAACTCTCTTTTCAATCTCATCCCTGATCCCCCGGACCTCCTCGATCGATCTGCCCTTCGGGTCGTCCAGGTGCCAGTCGATCAGCTTCTTTTGCATCGCCGCGAGCGTTGGCTTGGGACATGCTTCTTCGACCGAGCAGCCCATCGTGACTACGAGGCGCGCGTTGCTGATCATGTCAGCCGTTAGCATCCTCGACGATTTCCGAGAGAGATCTATTCCTCGCTCTTTCATCGCCTCAATCACCACCGGATTAACCCGGCTGGAGGGAACCGTGCCGGCGCTCGCAGCCTTCAGCCCTATCTTCTCAGCAAACGCTTGGGCCATCTGGCTGCGTCCCGCGTTCTCGACGCAAACAAACAAGATTTCGCCCTTCGACGGCGTGATACTTCACTCTGAGGGAGGATTCCCTGCCAAACCAACCGGGCGATCGCTCCTAAAAAACGCCCTCAGATCCTCTTTCCTTCGGAACAGGACCATCGTTCACAATCAGCCCTAATGTTCATTCCCGGCCCCGGCCCCTGAATCGCACCAGCGAAATCAAGACACGAAACATGCCTCGAAAATCGTTATCCAAAAAATGAATCCTGAAACCGGTTCTTGAAACGGGTACAGAAAACTGGATCCTGAAAACGGTACTAAAAATTGGAATATTGAATTTTCTAGCCCCCCCGGGGGCCTACTCAAGTCTCGCGCCCCCGACTACTCCTCGTTCATCCCCTAAGCAAGCGTAAAGCGAAAGAACCAGGCAAAGAATAGGCCCCCGCAAGGGAAAAGCTGGACACACCATGAAGGCAATCGTCCTCCCAAAATATGGGCCTCCAGACGTCCTCCAGCTCAAAGAGGTCGAGAAGCCTACTCCCAAGGACAATGAAGTGCTGATAAGAGTACACGCGGCTACAGTGACAACAGGAGACTGTGAGTTCCGAAGTCTCAAGCTTCCTCTAACTTGGAAGCTCCTTATCAGAATAGGATTCGGTGTCAGACGGCCAAGAAATAAGATACCGGGGCAAGAGCTGGCCGGGGAAATTGAATCGGTCGGCGACGCGGTGAGATTCTACAACAAAGATGATCAGGTATTCGCCGCGACTGGTCTTCGTCTTAGTGCCTGGGCTGAGTACTGCTGTCTGCCTGAAAAAGGGCTGATCGCTATGAAACCGTCCAATATGACCTACGAAGAGGCCGCCGTCGTTCCTGTCGGGGGACTTCACGCGTTGCATCTTCTCCGGAAGGCGGACATCCAGAGTGGGCAAAGGGTCCTGATTATTGGTGCAGGGGGAACGGTAGGCACTTTTGCGGTGCAGCTTGCAAAATCCTTCGGTGCAGAGGTAACCTGCGTGGACACCGCGGGGAAGCTAGACATGTTGCGCTCGATCGGCGCAGATCATGTCATTGATTACACGCGAGAAGATTTTTCCAAAAGCGGGGAGAAGTACGATGTGATTCTTGACGTTGTAGGCAAGAGTTCGTTCTCAGGTTGCATAAGATCCCTGAAGGAGAGAGGAGTCTATCTCTTGGGTAACCCTGGCCTGTCACAGCAGCTTCGGGGACTATGGACCTCGATCAGAACCAGCAAGAAAGTAAGAGACGGAATGATATCGTATAAGACTGGGGATCTAGTCTTTCTCAAAGAGCTTATTGAGGCTGGAAAGATAAAGTCGGTAATAGACAGACGCTATCCACTGGAACAAATCGCCGAAGCAAACCGATATGTTGAATCGGGACAGAAAACAGGAAACGTCGTCATCACCGTTCAATCATAGCACCTTGTCTTACACTTCTGAGCGATCGGCGTAGTGGGCTAGACGAAGATTTTAGAGGCGATATTGTCCTATGGTAAGCTGATCGCTAATGGGCAATGCTCCTATGAAGAAGTCGCCGTTCAAGTCCACTCACCAGTCTCGAAAGGTGACATGTGAAAAGTGTGGCGCGACCTTTGATCGCTTTTTCTATGAGAAAATTCACAAAGACGTCTGCAGTGGGAAAAGCGCATCGGCAGTGGATATGACGAGGTTCATCCCCCGAAAGGCCTAAGCCGCGAATACGCCCATTTTCAGCCCTGATCCTGATTCTAAGCCGGCGATTCCCAGAACAGGACTTTCCACGCTGATCCCAAGGGGAAAACACGGGGGTCAAAAAAGCCCAGACAAGCCGATAACACGCCAGTCTCGAAGAAACAAGCGCAAATCAGGTTCAGACAGGAGACACATCTGGAAAAAATTGACCCACATTATGATTTCTTCCCCGCGACGCGAGAGTGGTTTCTCCGGGAAAGCTTAACACACGATCCTCAGGAAAAATTGAAGTGGAACTCAAACAATCGAAGGGGAACATGCAAGCTGCCGTCGAACCCGTTGCGAAGCTCAACAATGGAGTTATGATTCCGCGCCTCGGCCTCGGAGTATACCAGTCGCCACCAGGACAAGTAACCCAGAAAGCGGTAGAATACGCGCTGAAGATAGGATATCGTCACATCGACACCGCACGAATCTACAACAACGAATCCGACGTTGGCACCGCAATCCGCAAGAGCGGCGTCAAACGCGAAGACGTGTTCATAACGACCAAGCTCTGGAACAGCGACCACGGATACGAATCCGCTCTCCATGCTTGTGATGAGAGCTTGAGAAGACTGGGACTGAAATACCTGGATCTCTATCTAATCCACTGGCCCGTTCCAGAGGTCCGGAACGAAAGCTGGCAAGCACTCATGCAATTGTTGAAAGATGGAAAATGCCGCTCTATCGGTGTGAGCAACTACACAATCCAGCATCTAACCGATCTACTGGAAGACACAGATGTAATCCCGATGGTAAACCAGGTAGAGTTCAGCCCCTTCCTCTACCAGAAACAACTCCTAGACTACTGCGAGAAGAACAAGATCCAGCTCGAAGCATACAGTCCATTAACACAGGGCGCGAAGCTCAACCATCCAAAAATCCAACAGATCGCCAAGAAGCACAACAAGACCCCAGCACAGGTGTTGATTCGTTGGGGTCTTCAACACAACCTCGTTACGATTCCCAAATCAGTCCGGGAAGAGAGGATCAAGGAGAACAGCCAAGTGTTCGACTACAACCTCACAACAGAAGACATGCGAATACTCGACTCGCTAGACGAGAATTTCCGCAACTCTTGGGACCCGACAAACATGCCATAAGAGGATTCGTTTCTCGGATCTCTACCCTACTTATCCCACGACCAACGTACGATTCCAGTATGCTCTGCGCTGAATGCCTACGAAACCTCCAAGATGTGGCCAAAGCCGACGACTCCAACCTCTACCTTTGCGGACTGTGCCATGAAAAAGAACGGGTTCACTGGAAAATACTTTTGTCGTCCGACGTGGAGGAACAAGCACTCCTAGCCAGAATACTTCGAGTAATCGAACGGGCCGACCAAACCCGCCCCAAAGACTCTGGAAGACCGAAGGAGAGCTTGGATATTGTCTAGAACGGTTTGCCGCAGGACCCGCAGAACCTGGTCCCGGCCGCACTCCGCGCGCCACATTTTCCGCAGACAATTCCCTGTATCTGAGGAGGTTGTTGCTGGATCATGGCAGCCACCGGCATCGTGGGCGCCATTCCTGCGTAGCCTGTTGAGAATGGCGTCTGGAACCGTGAAATATTCGATCGAATAATCCCGTAAGCTTTCTCCGCCTCACTATTCGGGAGATCGTTCAGATTCAACGGGTCACCGCCAAACCTCAAAGTAATCTTCACCGTTGATCGAAGTATTCCCTTGTCGAGGATCGCGTTCGCAACATCCGTATAGTTGAAATC
>WNFB01006779.1_pt1 | contig 11679 bp, 12 predicted proteins | sample 5400501 | NCBI WGS metagenome assembly WNFB01 (sample SAMN13153341, study PRJNA577476) | soil metagenome | isolation source: 200 cm saprolite under Douglas fir tree site 2 hole 1 | place: USA:California | collected 2015-04-18 | reverse complement strand
GCGTTGGCCGATTGAAACTTGGGGAAGTCGTCGGTCAAACACTTGTTCTCACCCTGACAGACGGGGCTCCAATCCAGGGGATAGAAGCAGAGCACCACATTTTTCTTGCCGCGATAGTCGCTCAGCTTCACGTCCTTCTGGTCCTGATCCTTTAAGTTAAAATCCGGTGCGGTATCGCCCACCTTGATTTCTGCTGCTACGTCGCTCATCTATATGCCTCCTTCGCTAGGTTTAGTCCGGCCTCTGACACAGTCGTATGGGTTTTTGTACCGTATGGCTTGAAACCTTGTCAACGGTCCTGAAGACCCAGAAGAGCCCTCATTGGCCAATAAGTGGCCGATAAGATTGAGAAGCTATGGTGACGGACGAATTTCTCGAAAACTCAGCATGCGTCCGGCTGGTGCGGCGGTGCGGTGGTTGGCAATCTCAATGCTCTGGCCCAAGAGTCCTACACGGATATGGCTTCCGACTTTTGGCGACTGTCCAGTCCTGATCAATTCGTCTGCCGTTTCTCTGAGGAGATCGCGTACAGGCTGGTCTGGAAGACCGGGAGGAAGAAATGTTTCGAGTTCATCCACCCCAAATTTGCTGAGGCCAAGGGTGTAGCACCAACTCCGATGGCTTTGCTCATCGTCGCCCTGCATGATCGGGATGTGATCGCCGGCGACGAAGTGGGTGAGGGGGCGATCCTGCCAATCCGACGGGTTCACGTATTGGTTGGTGATGATGTCATGGGCTGTGCCTTGAGTGAGGAGCGTAAGACCCCGGGCGAGTCGCGCGGCAAAGAGTATCGTGTCCGGCATGTCCCGCGGGGATGCGAGGGAAGGCGCGACTGCGCCCATCACGTCGTGCTCCCAAGCCAACTGCTTCATAACGTCGGCGACGTGGCTCATCGGCAGCGGCATCACGACATGGGCTGACCAGGGGCCGTGAGTCGCGTGCCAGGATTCTGCTGAGCCCGCTTCGTGGCGAATGGTCAGCGGCCCGCCATACTCCCGTTCGTACCAGATCTTAAGTTCGTCTGTGGCCGGCGCGGTCCCCCGATAGCCGACAAAATAGAGCGGGGGGCGGCGGGCGGAAGGTTTGGGGGTTTTCTTCCTGATCCTCATCGCTGGAGGGGAGGCTACTTGCCGGATTTGCGTGCCTTGCGGCGGTCATCCGGGTTGAGGAGCCGTTTGCGGATACGCAGACTCTTCGGCGTGACCTCAACCAGTTCATCCGGGCCGATATATTCGAGTGCGAACTCCAAGCCCATTTCCCGTGGCGGCGTGAGGACCAACGCTTCATCGGTGCCTGATGCCCGCATGTTGGACAGGTGCTTTTCTTTACAGACGTTGACGTCCATGTCTTCGTCCCGGCTGTTCTCGCCGACGACCATCCCGCGATAGACCTCCACGACAGGGCCGATAAACATGGTACCCCGCTCTTGTGTCATGAAGATGGCATAGCCGGTGCTGGTTCCGTCTTCGTGTGCGACGAGTGACCCGTGTGTCACCACCGCGAGGTCGCGCTCCTCTACCGGTTCGTACGCGACGAAGACATGGTGCATGATGATGGTGCCCCGAGTCTTGGCGATCAATAGGTTTTTGAGCCCCATGATGCCGCGGGTGGAGATATGGTACTCCAGGTGCATTTCGCTCGGTCCGGCATCGGAATGAATGAGTCGCATGTGGCGCAGCTCGCCGCGGCGTTTGCCGAGCTCTTCAATCACGGCGCCCTGATAGGTTTCCGGCACCTGGATGGTCAGTTCCTCATAGGGTTCGAGGACTTTGTCCCCCTCCCGGTGGACAATCACTTCCGGTTGCGAGACTTGCAGCTCGTATCCCTCCCGGCGCATTTGTTCGATCAAGACGCCGAGATGCAGCTCGCCGCGGCCGGCCACGAGGAACTTATCCGCGCTATCCGTTTCTTGCGCGCGCAACGACACGTTGGTTTCGAGTTCTTTGAAGAGTCGATCGCGCAAATGCCGCGAGGTCAGGTACCTGCCTTCCCGTCCGGCGAACGGGCTATTGTTCACGGAGAAGGTCATTTGGACGGTTGGCTCGTCGATCGTGACTCGGGTCAGTGCGACAGGATGTTCCGCGTCAGCAATCGTATCACCGATGCTCACCTCGTCCAGGCCGGCCACTGCGACGATTTCTCCTGCCTCGGCCCGTTCCATATCCGTCCGTTCAAGGCCGGAGTAGACCGCGAGGTCTGACACTTTTCCAGGGAACTGTGCGCCATCCTTTCCGAGTACGATCACATTCTGCCTGCGGGCGATCGAACCGGACTGAATCTTACCCACGCCCATCTTGCCTTTGTAGAGGTCCTGAATCAGGGAGAGGACCAGGATCTGGAGCGGCGCGTCGGCGTTGATGGCCGGTGCGGGAATCTTATCCAGCACGGTGTCGAGGAGCGGCGTAATGTCCGTGCCGGGCTTATTCGCGTCGAGCGTCGCGGTGCCCTTGATCGCCGCCGTGTAGACGATCGGGAAATCGAGCTGCTCGTCCGTCGCACCGAGATGGACAAACAAATCGAAGGTCCGATTCACCACGTCATCGATAACCGCGTCCGGCCGGTCGATCTTGTTGATGACCACGATGGCCTTGTGGCCGAGCGCTAAGGCCTTCCGCAACACGAAGGTCGTTTGCGGCATGGGGCCCTCTTTCGCGTCGATCAAGATGAGGACGCCGTCCACCATGCGCAGGGTCCGTTCGACTTCACCGCCGAAGTCGGCGTGGCCCGGCGTATCGACGATATTGATCTTCACGCCCTTGTAGATCACGCTGGCATTCTTGGCCCGGATTGTGATCCCGCGCTCACGTTCCTGGTCCATCGAGTCCATGATCCGCTCGCCCATATCGTCGATCTTGCGATGGACATGGGTCTGTCGGAGTACGGCATCGACGAGTGTCGTCTTGCCATGGTCGACGTGGGCGATGATCGCGATATTCCGAATATCGCTCCGGCGCTCATAGGGCTCGAGCTGCGTTGTGATGGGAGATTCTGATGCGGCTGTCTGATCCATAGATATTGCTGTATGCTCCAAAAAAAAGACGCCCAGGAGTCCAGGCGTCGTATGGCAGTATACCTGAAGCAATATGTCCGGTACAAGCGATGCCAGCAGGAAGATGTGGGGGCTGGCGTGCCGGTACCGGCTTGAATCTTGAGTTTTGAGGGCCTCCACGGTATGGTGACCTTGGTATTCTTCTCAGGAAGCCAAGCCTCCTTCGGGGGTAACCCCGCGTAACCATGATTGATCGGCCGATACATCTACAGGATCCACTTCGTCAACCACCACCTCGTCGCTCGTGGCGCTGGTGGCAGATCTCGCTCATAGGCCTAGGGGCGGCAGTCTTGATAGGGGGGCTGACAGTGGGCGGGTTGCTTTGGCACTTCTCGAAAGACCTTCCCGCGTTAGAGCAGTTGGGGACGTATCAGCCAAGCCTGGTGACTCAGGTTTATTCGATTGATCAGCGGCTCATCGGTCAATTTTTCATCGAGCGTCGCATCCTGACCCCGGTGGCGGAAATTCCTGAACGGTTGCGACGTGCGGTCATCGCGGTCGAGGACGTCCGGTTCTTCGAACATCCCGGCCTCGACTACATCGGCATGCTCCGTGCGGCCTGGACGAATGTGCGCCGAGGGGGCAAGGTCGAAGGGGCCAGCACCATTACCCAGCAGTTAGCGAGGTCGCTGTTCCTCTCGTCCGAACGCACCTTCGACCGCAAAGTCCGCGAGTTAATTCTCGCCTACAAGATGGAATTGGTCTTGACGAAAGAGCAAATTCTCGAACTGTATTTGAATCAGATTTACTTCGGACAAGGCGCCTATGGTGTCGCCTCGGCGGCTCAAACGTATTTTGGAAAAGACCTCTCCGCCCTCACGATTGGAGAATCAGCATTTCTGGCGGGTCTCCCGAAATCGCCAAACCATTATTCGCCCTATAAGGCCTATGATCGCGCAAAACAGCGACAGGAGCATGTACTGGCGCGCATGGAAGAAGCTAGGTTTCTCACTACGGCAGAACGCGAACAAGCTGCAGTGGAAATACTCAATTTCCGTCGTCCTGGTAGTGAACAGGCTGCACCATACTTTGTGGAGTATATCCGACAGTTGCTGGTCGCTAAGTATGGCGAAGCGATGGTATACAAGGGCGGCCTCAAGGTCTTTACGACATTGAACATGGAGATGCAGAAGGCTGCTGAAGCTGCCTTTGCGGCTGGCCTGCGCGAATTGGATAAGCGCCAAGGGTGGCGTGGCCCGCTCCGAACGGTAGATGTGACTGCGCCAACCCCGCCCATTGTTGCAGCGGCGACTGATCAGGCGGTGAAGGTGGGAGACTATCGCGAGGGGTTCGTCACCAAAGTGGCGAAAGACTATTTTCTGGTGCAGATCGGTACGACGGTAGCCAAGCTCGCCTTTGACGATATGGCATGGGCGAAGCGCCGTCTTACCGGATCGGATACGGCGAAAGATGTCGTCGTCAATCTGAATCTCAAGCAAGTGCTGAAGCCTGGTGATGTCATCGAGGTGATGGTGAAGAAACTGGATCGTGGCATCGTCCATGTGCTACTGGAACAGACTCCCCTCGTCGAGGGAGGGTTGATTGCGCTGGAGCCAGGCAAGGGTGCCATTCGCGCCATGGTCGGAGGCTACGATTTCGGTCGCAGCGAGTACAATCGGGCCGTGCAGGCCCACCGTCAGCCCGGGTCCGCCTTCAAGCCGATCATCTACGCGACGGCCATGAGTCAGGGGATGAGCCCCGCGTCGGTGATCCTCGATGCACCGGTAGTTTACGAGCAGGACCAGGATGAGAAAACGTGGAAGCCGGAGAACTATGGAAGGAAAATCCATGGCATGGTGAGTTTGCGGGATGCCCTGGCCCACTCGCACAACTTGGCGACGGTCCGGTTGCTGGATAAGGTTGGCGTAAAGAATGTCATTGAGTTTGCGAAAACGGTCGGGATCACCAGTCCGCTGGCGGCAGACCTGTCGCTGGGGCTGGGCTCATCTTCCGTCGGGCTGATGGAACTGACCTCCGCCTATAGCGTGTTGCTCAACCAGGGGAACCGTGCGGAACCGTATGCGATCCTGTTCGTGAAGGACAACGCGGGAAAGGTGCTTGAACAGGCGGAACCGCAAGCACTGGCGGTGATCTCCAAAGAAACGGCGTACTTGATCACGAACATGATGGAAGACGTGATCCAAAAGGGGACCGGTCAGGCGGCCAAAGTGATCGGGCGGCCGATTGCGGGGAAAACCGGAACCACGGACGAGTTTATCAATGCGTGGTTTATCGGCGGTGCGCCGAACTTGGTCACGGGCATCTACGTCGGGTTTGATGACCGACGTTCGCTCGGCGAGACGGAATCGGGGGCGCATGCTGCGCTGCCTATCTGGATCAATTTCATGCAGGAAGCGCTCAAGCCGCTACCGGTCATGGCCTTTACCATTCCGGAAGGCGTCACGTTCGTCAAGGTCGATCCGGCGACGGGGTTGCTTGAGGGCGAGCAGGAGGGACAGCCTAGTACCGTCGAACTCTTTACCAAGGGCAGCGAGCCCACTGAAGCGACTCAGCGCCGACTGGACCCGATTGACTTCTATAAGCTGGATCAAATTCCCGAGGGGGCGCTTTAGCAGAATGCTGAAAAAGTCCGCCAGCGGCGTTCTCGCATCGTTCAGAGGCTCAACGTACCGAAGCGTACGCCTCGCCTCTTCGCTCGCTGCGGCCTTGCTGAACGGCCTTTTTGAGCATCCTGCGTCAATATTCTTCTGTTGTGCCACTTGGACAGACCATCGACGTTCTGGCGTGCCAACATAGTTTTTCCACAGCCTACATTAATCATGAGCGCTTCTGCTGCAATCGCCAAGGTTCAGGCGAGAGGCGCAGGACGGGCGAGGTGTTGTGCCCCGCTTAAAATGTAGACAGGTAGCCTAGATAGGGCGATTGTGCCCTACTTGACACCCACGACAAAACCCGCATAAAATGCCTCCCTTACCACTGGGGAGTGCGATGGAGCCAGAGCTGTCCTGGATTACATACTGGAAGCAGGTCTTTTTCACCTGTTTTAATTGGATTCTCGAATACTATCCAATCCAAACCCTCGCCATTGGAGTGGTCATTACGGTGGCGACGGTGATCGGGTTTCGGTTCATCGGGCAACATGCCGAGGCGCGCAATATAATTTTGGCCTCGGCATTTGGGTTGGTGGCATGTAGCGTGATATTTCTTCTCATGTTCGTATCTGTGGGTCCATATCTCCATCTCCAACAACGCGAGAAAGAAATTAAGAGTGCGGCTAAGGTCGAGTATGATGCAATGGAAAAATCAAAGAATGATCAGATAAAGATCTTGAATGATACTGTAGTTGCCCTGCAGGAGGGTCAATCAGTATTACAGAGTGCGATTCAGGCCCTAGAAAAAGACAAATCGTCCGTTAGCCATGAAAGGGACAGATTGTGTGAGAAAAAAGTTGCTTATAAGGTGACGCCGAATCCGCTTCCAGACAAACTGCATAATCAGCGTATTATCATCAGTAAGCCTCGCACCGCGCTACATAAATTGCGCATTATTTCTAGCGCGGCCATTCATATTCAATTGAATAGCGGTATTGGTAGTGTCTATTCTGGACGGGAAACCACTGATTATCTTGAACCTATTACTGAAATAGACTTTCCTGGTGGCATAACAGACGAATACGCGATTGATATCGTTTCCAGCGAACATGTTTCAATCAAATGCATTGGGAGGGTCACTTGAGTGTCGATGGCCAAATATAAATCTATTTCCTGCGCTTCTTCGGTTTGGATACAGCTTTCTTCTTTTGTGGTTTAGGCTTCGCTTTTATGAGCACATCAATAGCCTGCTCAAAGCTCAGCGGAAAGAGCGAAACTGGTTTCGCTTTCGGCATAACTTGCCCTCCAATGGCAAAGAGAGTTGCACGTTCTTGGGCTGATACTTCATCTGGGCACGCTTCAGCGGGGGCGTGCTCAGCATTCTGCTATCACATCCGCAAAAATGTCAGGATTCTTCCGGTTATTGTGCCGGTACGAAAACTCCGCCAGGTACAGCGGCAGATAATCCTTAGAGACATTGTGAAAAGTTCCAATGACGCCACGCTTCAGCAAACTCCAGAAGGCTTCAATATTGTTCGTATGAATGTTCCCTCTGACATATTCCTTCTCGCTGTGTTTCACGACCTCATGCGGGAAGAATCGTTTCAGTGGATCATAACCATAGGCTTCGTCAGTGGCCACCAAGGACACCTTGTCACTGACCGCCTGCCGCACGAATCCAGTCATCGTCGTACGGTCAGTTCTCTCGATCATCTGGCAGACCACATTGCCCTTGCGGGCGATAGCGCCGATGACGGCGATCTTCTCGGAACCGCCACTAACATGCCGCTTCTTATTCCAATGACGGTTTTTATCTTTCCCGCCAATGAAGGTTTCATCTACTTCGACTTCGCCCATCAACTTCGCAAAGCCTCCATCCCTCATCGCCGCACGAATGCGATGGCACATGTACCACGCGGTTTTATAGGCCCCGCTACCGATCAGTCTCTGGATCTGCAAGGCGCTGATCCCTTTCTTGCTCTGAAGCATCAGATAAATCACTTCAAACCACGTCTTGAGCGGATAGTTTGTGTTTTCAAAAATCGTTTTGGTGATGATCGAAAAGCGATAGCCGTTCCGACCGCCGCATATCTTGGCTTTGCAGATCCAATGAAACGGGCGGGCCTTCAGTGCATAGACTTTCTCATTATTACAGCGTGGACACTTCACACCGTTGGGCCAGCGCCGTTGCTGCAAGAATTGTTTGCAGGCTTCTTCGGTGGAGAATCGACTCATCGTTTGAGCAAGGGTCATATTGGGTTTCATGATCTGGCCTCCGTGATGTTGAGGCCATTCTACCTGAATCTAGGACGGGTGTCAAGTAGGGCACAATCGCCAAAGATCGCGGGCGTCAGGTACCGTGTTGACTCCTCGGCGGGGGAGGGGTTCCGAGCACGGCGTTCACCGCTGCCAGAAGCGATTCCCTCTCAAACGGTTTATGAAGGATGTGGTCGGCCCCGAGAAGTTTTGCCGGAGATGCGATCTCCATCATGCGGGTTTGTCCTCCTCCAGTCATGGCGATGAGCTTGGTGCGAGGGTACGAACGTTTCAACGCCATGACGACCTCGATCCCATCCCTGTTCGGCATGAAGATGTCGGTGATGACCACGTCCGGCAGGTTCTTGTGGCACATGGCGATGCCGGCCGCACCATCCGAGGCTTCCTCGACGCTGAAGCCTGCTCGGGTCAGTATCATGACGACCGTCGAACGGACCAGCGGTTCATCGTCGATCACGAGAATTCGAGGCATGGCTTCCTTCCGAATGCCCAGAATGAGTGCCGGGCTACACCTTCCGCGGTCGCACGGGTGGCGTAGGCGAGGGCGTCACTTCGAGGACGGCGAACCGCGGGACTGGAGCTCGGCAAGCGGAGGCAACGCGAGCCCTTTCCGGAGAAAGTCGGTGACCCCCAGTGCCCTCGCTTCGCGTTCCACTGATGGGCTATCCCCCCCTGTAAATACCATGACTCTCGCCTGAGGGTCGATGGCTCGGATTTCCCGCAAGACGGTGAGCCCGTCGATGTCCGGCATGTCGATATCCAGAATCGTCAGATTCGGGCGTTCCTTTTTAAACACCGCGATGGCCTCCTTGCCCCGGGCTGCCAGCACCACCTGGCGCCCCTCTTGTTTGAGCATGGTCTGGACCAGCGTACGGATATTGTCCTCATCGTCGACTACTAGAATCTTATATGGCATCATCGCCCCGCTCCCTTTGTTGTGTTCCAGTCCATTCGTCCTCCATCGGCTCCCATGCGGATTCGTGTCAGACCCAGCGTGGGACCGGTCAACTTGTTGCCGGAGGAACCTGTGAGACCATGGTCCAATAGAGCTCAAATTTCTTCACCACATGTGCAAACTCCTCTACGCTCATCGGTTTTCGAATGTACGAGCACGCGCCGTCGGTATAGGACCGGACGATGTCGTCTTCTCGGTCGCTCGTCGTCAGCATCACCACGGGCAGTGATTGAAGAAGCGGGTCCGCCTTCATGGCTTGGAGGACTTCAAAGCCGTTCTTCTTCGGCATATTGATGTCCAACAGGACGAGTCCTGGTCTCTGCGTGTGTGTGTATTGTCCTTCTTGCCGTAAGTAGGCCAAGGCTTCTTCGCCGTCCCGCACCTTAAAGATAATGTTCAGCAACTTCGCCTCGGCGAAGGCTTCTTCGATCAGGACACTATCGTCTTCGTTATCCTCTACTAAGAGCAGCTCAACCGGCTCACTCATCATTGCGGCAGCCTCCCGAAAAGGTATTCAGGCTGAACGGGTTAGAGTTTGACTCCTCATGCACGGCGAGCACTCTTCCGAGTATCTTGATCGGCTGATAGCAAGACCAGACTCAGTGCCGCCCCCAGCTCATGAAGTGAAAACCCTTTGGCGAGAAACTCCGTCACGCCTAACTCACGAGCCTGCTGCTTCCGTTCATCTGTCCCCGCGCCGGTCAGCATGATGACGGGTGCGCGCGGATCAACCGCCCGAATTTCTCTGAGAACCGCCAGCCCATCCCTGTCGGGCATCTCAAAGTCCAGAATCGTGATGTGTGGTCGCTCCCGACGAAACAATTCAATGCCTTTTTGACCAGAGCTGGCCGTGATCACATGGTGTCCCTCGCGTCGTAACATGACGTGCAGCAACTCGCGGACCTTCTCGTCGTCGTCCACGGCCAGAATGTTCGCCATGGTCTATCCTCCTATGAATCTCCGGATTCGACGCTCTTCTATGCCGCTCGTTCTGTACGATTCGGCGGCGGGGCCGCGAGTAACTCGCGCACCTTGTCGCCCAACGTCTGTGGCGTGAACGGCTTCTGAAGAAAGGCGGTCCCTGGCTCCAGGGGAGCGGTGTAGGAAATCACCTTGTCCGTATAGCCGGACATATACAGCACCTTCGTGGCCGGACGAATGGCGAGGACCTGTTGAGCCAGCTCTGGCCCGTTCATTCCTGGCATGATCGTATCGGTCAGCAAGAGGTGGATGGCGTTGGGCCCCTCTTGAGCGAAACGCAGGGCGTCCTTGACATCCATCGCGGCGAGCACCGTATAGCCAATCCGTTCAAGGATCGCCTGGGCCAGCGCACGCACCATTTCCTCATCCTCCACGAGCCCTTCGATGCGTGGGAGGTAAATTTTGAATGTGGTACCCTTGCCCAGGTCGCTCGAAACACCGATGCTCCCGCCACTCTGTGTGACGATCCCATACACCGTCGCCAAGCCCAAGCCGGTCCCCTTTCCGGGGCCTTTGGTCGTGAAGAACGGCTCGAACATACGGGTTTGCGTGTCCGCATCCATCCCGCACCCCGTATCGCGCACTTCCAGCATCACGTAAGAACCTGGCTCTATGGATTGATATTGGTGCGCATCGACGCGGTCCAGTTCCACGTTCATGGTTTCGATGGTCAACTGACCGCCTCCAGGCATGGCATCGCGTGCATTGACGGCCAGGTTCATGATGATCTGTTCCACCTGTCCCGGATCGGCTTTCACACGTCCCAGCGCGGGGTGGGGACAGAGCACCAAGGCAATGTCCTCGCCGATCAGCCGTCGCAGCAGTTTCGCCATATTGGACACCGACTCATTCAAATCCAGAATCTTCGGCTCCAAGACCTGCTGGCGGGTGAACGCGAGCAGTTGTCGAGTCAACGAGGCGGCTCGATGTCCGGCCTCCTTAATCTGTTCGAGCCCGTTTCGTACAAAGGGGTGGTCGACCCCGACCTCTCCCAACAGCATGTCGCTGTAACTATTGATGACGGTCAGGAGGTTGTTGAAGTCGTGCGCAATCCCCCCGGCCAACCGCCCAATACCCTCCATTTTCTGGGATTGGCGCAGCTGCGCTTCGCTCTCCCGCAGGGCCCGCTCCCCCTGTTTCCGTTCGACGGCATACCGCACGGCGCGGGCAAGAAGGTAGCCGTCCAACTGCCCTTTGACCAGATAGTCCTGGGCGCCCCTGCGGACCGCCCGGTTCGCCATCGCTTCGTCATCAAGCCCCGTGAGCACGACGATCGGCACGTCCGGCGCGAAGCCCTGAACTGTATCGAACGTCTCCAGCCCATGACTGTCCGGCAGAGAAAGATCCAGCAGCACCAAGTCGCTTTTGCTTTGCGCCAACTGTGCCAGTCCTCTGCTCAGGCGGTCGACCCACTCCAGGAGGATGCCGGCTTCCTGCTTCTCCAGCAACATTTCTCGTATGAGATAGGCGTCGTCCTCGTTATCTTCGATGAGTAGCACATGCATAACGTCACTTTTACCTTTATGGATGATGACTAGGGATTCTTGAGATCATGGTCCAATACAACTCAAACTGTTTGATGACCGCCTGAAACTGGTCCAAATCGACAGGCTTCTTGATGTAGGAGCAGGCGCCATTGGCATACGACCGGATAACATCTTCGTCACGGTCGCTCATGGTCAGCATGATGACGGGAAGGGACCGCAATCGCGGCTCCGCTTTTATCGCCTGCATCACCTCAAAGCCGTTCTTCTTCGGCATGTTGATGTCCAGCAGAATGAGATCAGGCTGAAGCACAACTTTGTATCGGCCTTCACGTCGCAGATAGGTAAGGGCTTCTTCTCCATCGCTTACAGTGTTAATGA